>Ga0207646_10006832_pt1 | contig 11729 bp, 11 predicted proteins | sample KBSK5502metaG_FD_184343 | JGI IMG/M metagenome (GOLD analysis project Ga0207646, IMG submission 184343) | Corn, switchgrass and miscanthus rhizosphere microbial communities from Kellogg Biological Station, Michigan, USA - KBS K5-50-2 metaG... | ecosystem: Host-associated > Plants > Roots >...
AGGATGGCGCGCGCCGCATCTTGCGGCCGCTCGAACTCGCCGTGCTGCGCCGACCACCAAAAAGCCAGCAGCGCCGATCCGCTCAAGCCCAGCAACGTCGCAAAGACCAGCAGAGCAGGAATCATTTGTCCTGATCATAAATCGCCCAACTCTACCGGAATGCGAGCGTAAAAACTGCGACGTTAGAATCGCGTCATCTCAAGTTTCTCGAATAAGACTCCGCGACCGATTACCAACATAGCGGCGGCAAGTGGTTCACGAAGCCGCAGCGCAAGAGTTTTCGGATGCTTGAGGCGGATTACTATGACGGTGAAGAGTGAGCCACTGCGCTATGCTTTCGATGCACCTTTACGAAGTCCACCCGCGCAAAGATCATCGCGGCGTTGATCTAATTTCCGATGCGCTGTCGTGCGCTAGTCGTACTCCGTGGCATCGCGCTCCTCGTAGGTAATGATGTAGATTTTCATTTTGTCCTTTAAATTTGTTCGCTCAATAGGTGGATACAAATCGCCCTTTCCAATTCCACAAAGGCCGTCAGCACTTCATCGGCGTGCACGACGAAGCGTTTTCCGTCATCGCGGTGGGCGTCAACGATCCAGATCGTTCGCCCCTCGGAATCAACGGCTGAGACGTAGCCCCAACTCCAACCGGCTTTGCTGAGATTGTTGGCGATGATTTTCCAGTACTTCATTTGGCTTCTGTGATTACCGCTCCGCCGTAGGAGTGGCCAACGAGAATCACGGGACCGCTATGCGTCGCTAGAACGCGCTTGGGTACGGCCACATCATCCGCGCCCAACCAATCGAGCCGGGAGTGAAGTCTGCAGAAAACGTAAAGTTACTAAAGACCGTTTAGCGGTGCGCTCCCGAATTTGAAATGAACCCTCGTACTGTGTTCACGAAGGCAGCGGACGTTGGGTCATTAGGGAGTGGTTGGCTTCGGAGCAGTCAGAGGCGCTCCCTGCATGAAGTCAACTCTCATAGCGAGACAAACCTTCCTATGAATATTTTAACCAAACTATCGGCGGCTGTTGTGGCGTGCGGTTTCGGAGCGAGCATGATGGTCCAGGCAGGGACACACGATCATAGCGGTCAGTCAACCGCCGAGCCTGATTGGTCGGAACTGATTGCAAGCATGGAGAAAATGCACATGGCCATGGGAGCGGTTCAGCGATCCGGCAATAGCGATGTCGATTTTGTCAGATTGATGCTTCCGCATCATCAGGCGGCAATCGACATGGCGAAAACCCAACTCTTATACGGCAAGGATGCGCAAATGCGCAGACTGGCGCAGGAAATTATCACCGACCAGCAATTAGAAATTGAGTTGATGCAGCATTGGCTCAAACAGCGGGAGCCTGGTCAGGCGAAAGAAAATCAGACGCCCGCTGCTAAATCCGGAAAGGAAAACTAAAACATGAAAATGATCTATTGGTTATTCTCTCTGTGTTTATTGCCCTGCGGGTTCGCGCAGCAAGCGCCCTGGGCGCGGCCCGACATTCCAATCTCCAGCCACGATCGCGTTTACACGGCCGACCAGACTTCAAATACGGTTTCGGTAATCGACCCTGCGGAAAACAAGCTCCTCGGCGTGATCAGACTCGGCGATCCGATACCGGGAGCGTTGAGTCCGCTCTACAAGGGTCAACTCCTGGTGCACGGCCTCGGCTCTTCGCCCGATGGAAAGACGCTTACCGTGGTTTCAATAGCCTCGAATTCGGTCACGCTGATCGATACGGCGACCAATAAAGTTAAAGGCGTTGTTTACGTCGGTCGTTCGCCGCATGAAGCGTTTTTCACCCCGAACGGACGCGAGTTATGGGTGGTCGTGCGAGGCGAGAACTACGTGTCGGTCATCGATCCCCCGCGAATGAAAGAAACGCGGCGCATCGAAGTGGCCAATGGTCCAGGGATGACCATGTTTGGGCCTGATGGCAAATATGCTTTTGTCTGTTCCAGTTTCACTCCGGAACTGGCTGTGATCGATGTGGCATCACATAAAATTATCGAGCGGTTACCGCAAGTAAGTCCTTTTTCGCCCAACATCGCGGTTTCTCCGGAAAATGATGAAGTCTGGATCACCTTGAAGGATACGGGCAAAGTTCAAATCTACGGCGCGAAGCCGCCGTTTGCTCAGAAAGCCGTGCTCGATACCGGCCCGATAACGAATCACGTGAACTTTGCGAACAATCGCAACGGGAAGTTCGCCTACGTGACTATCGGCGGAGCGAACGAGGTGAAGGTGTTCCGCAGAGGAGAGACACCGGAGTTAGTTGCGACGATTCCAGTAGGAGAACTTCCGCATGGGATCTGGCCGTCCGGCGATGGCTCGCGTGTTTATGTCGCATTGGAAAACGGGGAACACTGTGTGGCGATCGATACCGTCACTAACAAGGTCATCGCTAATATTCCGATCGGACAAACGACTCAGGCTTTAGTCTATGTGCCGAACGCTGTTCCCAGCGGTTCTGGCACAGACAACTTGATGCCACTCGGTGCTGCTGCCAATACAGCGCGGCTGCACTTGGAAGCGGGCGGAACCGCGCTGCCAGAGGCTCAGGCATCAGTGGCGGTGAACTCCCTCGGCCTCTTGGATCTCGTTCAAATCGCGGCGAAAGGACTCGCTCCCCAGACGCCATATCAGGTGTATCTGGCGGAATCCAATCAGCCGCCATTCGGCAAACTTGAGCCACTTGCAGTCCTGAAGACAAATCCCGACGGCGCAGGCATTGTTCAGGCGATCGGACCGCTCAAGGTGCTTGAGGGCAATGACCCAAACTCCTCCCCGTCGCAACGGTTTTTGATTGTTACCGACATCAAAGATTCATCACAGGTCGTGTTGCGGCAGACAAAGACACCGCAACCCGAAGCGGCAGCGACGAAGAACCCATGAGCTCGCTAGGGGTTCGACAAAAAGGAGGATGAAATGATTACGAGGAGCGTTCCTGCTGTCGTCACCAGCAACGCCGGCGAGCCTGAACTGGCGTACGGGTCTTGGACCACGCCGTGGTCCCATGTCCACCGAACCGATCGGAACTTCTTTCCCCCGGAAGCGCCTTGGCAATTCCTGGCACCGCGTTTGGCGGGGGACGTCTCATGAAGGAGATCCGTGCCAGCAGGGGGATTGGGCTGGGAGCAGGCTTGTTTGTGGCGGCAATGGTGACAGCGTCGCTGATCGCCATCCTCTTTCTTGGCTGGAGGGTGGTCGGGCTGCCGTTTGCGCCCTTTGACATTTTCGACTGGACGACGCGCGTGCTGCCGGGGCGTGTGATTGGCCTGGGCATCGGCACGATGGTGGCGGTGATTGGAGCGTTGCACCTGGGACCGACGGCCGAAACGGCCAAAATGGCGGAACAGGCGATGGCAATCATTGGCCTTTTTGTCACAGGACTTGTGGTGGGAACAATCCTTTTTGCAGTCGTCCGCGCTGTCCGAGGGCGTTATGCGGATGGCCTCGGGCTTGTCTTCGGGCTGGTTGTCGGACTGCCGGTCGCGCTGATCAGCCACTCCGTAGGCCAGACCGCCACCACACCGCCTATCGCAAATGCATTATGGATTGTGGCGGTCTTCCTTATATGGGGACTGGTGCTGGGCCGAGCTTCGCGGCGACTCATCCAGGCCACCGGCACCGCTACCGTCTCGGTCGAGGAAGGTGACGAGGCAGCTGCTTCTGTGGAGCGAATCGATCGGCGCCGTTTCCTGGTGCGCTTGGGTGGCGCTACCGCAGCCATCACAGTGGTCGGAGCAGTAGTCGGAGAACTGGCCGAGGCCAAGCGCCGGAAAATGATGTCGACCGTCGGAACGCGAGGGCGATGGTCCGCGACCCATCCACTGCCCAATGCCGACGCAACAGTAAAGCCGGTGCCTGGAACGCGGCCGGAATTTACGCCCTTGGAACGTCATTACCGCATTGATATCAACACCATTCCGCCCGCTGTAAACGAAGAGCAATGGCGATTGAACATCACCGGCCTGGTCGAAAAACCGCTGGCCTTGACGCTCGATGAACTCCGGCGCTACGAACCGCTCCACCAATTTATCACGCTCCGCTGCATCTCGAATCCGGTGGGAGGCGACTTGATCGGCACCACCCGCTGGACCGGGGTGAGCCTCCAGCGCCTGCTGCCGGACTTGCGGCTCAAACCGGGCGCCTCGCACCTCAAGATGCATGCCGCCGACGGGTTCTTCGAGGTGGTCCCCATTGAGACCATCAAGGCCGATGAGCGCGTGATGCTGACGTATGCCTGGGACGGCGTGCCGCTGCTCACCGAGCACGGGTTTCCCTTGCGGATCTACATCCCCAACGTGTGCGGGATGAAACAGCCCAAGTGGATCACGGCCATCGAGGTAATTGACGACTGGGAGCCGGGCTATTGGGTGGTGCGCGGTTGGAATAAGGAAGCCGTGATGGAAGCCACCTCGGTCATCGATGTGGTGGGGATGGATATGGATATCATCCAGGCTGACCAGAGGAAAATGATTGTCCCTATCGGCGGGATCGCCCATACCGGAGCCCGCGGCGTCTCGAAAGTGGAACTGCAGGTGGATAACGGCCCCTGGCGACCGGCGTTGTTGCGAACACCCTTGTCACATTTGACCTGGGTCATCTGGCGTTATGAGTGGCCCTTCCAACATGGAAACCACACCTTCACCGTGCGCTGTTGGGACGGCCAGGGCGTACCGCAGATCGTCGCACAGGCCCCGCCCGAGCCGAATGGGGCAACAGGGCTATACAGCAAGACACAGATGTTTTAGGCGGCGCCCCCAGACGCCATATCAGGTGTATCTGGCGGAATCCAATCAGCCGCCATTCGGCAAACTTGAGCCACTTGCAATCCTGAAGACAAATCCCGATGGCGCAGGCATTGTTCAGGCGATCGGACCGCTGAAGGTGCTTGAGGGCAATGACCCAAACTCCTCCCCGTCGCAACGGTTTTTGATTGTTACCGACATCAAGGATTCGTCCCATGTTGTGCTGCAGCAAACCGACGCGGCAAAAGCTAAAACCCCATAAATCTGGCGTCGTAGTCGGCGGCTGAAGGAGGGCTGTGTTGTGCAACGGCGTACGTTCATCAAGGCTTCCGCGGCCACTGCGCTGATAGCGCGGGAGTGGCGTGCGCTCGCCCGTGGCCAACCCAACGGCCAACCAGCCAACGATTGCTGCACCGCGTTTGTCTGGCAGACCATGGTTCCCACGCCGGCTAACGTTCCGGCACTTAACGATCATACCGACACGATTCCCGATATTGTCGGGCGCCTCGGCTCCCGGATCGATCTGGCAATTTTTGCTGAAGGAAATCACTCTCCCGCGCTGCTGGATGGGGGCATCATCGATGCGTTCCGATCCTGGGCGAAGAGCCACCCGGACTATGCGGCTCTGCCTCTCAACAACATCGTGATCGTCACTCTGCCGCAGCCCGTGATCGTGGGCATGCTGCTCAGAAACGCAATCTCGTTCGGGAATTTGACGCTCGACGTCAGCCGGACAAGCGGATTCTTTCCGGACATCGTCATGGCCGGTGCCACGCCGGTGAAAGCGCTTCACAAGGCCTCGATGGTCGGCGCCCACTTCTTCACCAGCTCCTGAGTTGGCCAAGAAATAATTTCCTATCGGCATGCGAGGCTGCGCGTGTTAGGCAACAAGCGGAGGAAATATCATGGCTAAAAATTTCAGGGACCTTTCGGAACAGGAAATCCTGGCGCTCGCAATTTCATCGGAAGAAACGGATGCGCGCATTTACGCCGACTTCGCTGCCGGACTGAAAGCCGATTACCCGGCGACCGCCCAAATCTTTAAGGAGATGGAGGCGGAAGAGGACGAGCATCGCCGACGACTAATTGAGGATTATCGTCGCCGCTTTGGAGAACACATCCCGCTAATCCGTCGCGAAGATGTGAAGGGATTCGTGCACCGCAAACCGGTGTGGATGATCCGTTCGTTGGGAATCAAAACCGTTCGGCGTCACGCCGAGATCATGGAGACAGAGACCCGACGTTTCTATGAATGTGCTGCCAGTAAAGTTGGCGACGCGTCAACGCGGAAGCTACTCGGAGACTTGGCAGAGGCGGAGCGAAAGCATGTGACTCTGGCCGACAATCTCCAACAGGAATACCTGACTCCAGATGTTGAGGCTCAAGAGGAGAAAGCCCATCGCCGGTTATTCGTTCTGCAAATCGTGCAGCCGGGACTGGCGGGCCTGATGGATGGTTCGGTCTCAACCCTTGCGCCGGTTTTCGCGGCAGCGTTCGCGACCCACAACAGCCACGCCGCATTCCTGGTCGGCCTCGCCGCCAGCGTCGGAGCTGGAATTTCAATGGGGTTCGCTGAGGCAGCTTCTGATGACGGCAGCTTGACGGGCCGCGGCAAACCTTTGCTCCGTGGAGTCGTCTGCGGATTGATGACCACGGCAGGAGGAATCGGTCACACATTGCCATATTTGATTCCAGATTTTCGAACTGCCACGGCGATAGCTGTTGTGATCGTGGCAATTGAACTTCTGGCCATCAGCTGGATTCGAAACCGTTATATGGACACACCGTTCCTGCGCGCCGCATTTCAAGTGATTGTCGGAGGAGTTTTGGTGTTTCTAGTCGGGATTTGGATCGGAAGCTCTTAGCCGTCCGAATCGGTATAATCTCTATAATCGAGCGGGAGTGAACCGCTAGGCTCCGTTTTCTTTTTGTTGGGTTGGGTGGCAGGATCGGCAGGTGTAAGTCTGGCGCGTCTACTGAGCTCGCGTAAATACAAGCGAGGTCCGCAAGCTGAACTCTCAACGCGCTTACACATGGCGCGTATTAAGAATTGCAATTTTTAGCTTTGCCCGCGAGCATGAAGCGGCGGGCGCGGTCATGCATTTTCGGAACATGTAAATCGCAAAACAAGCGCGTATGGAACGTGAACTTGGCTGGTGGCGAAAATACGTTTTCTCAACCGACCACAAGGTCATCGGAATCCAGTATGCAATTTCGGGCTTCGTTTTTCTCTTCTTCGGTTTTTGCCTGATGATGATGATGCGCTGGCAGTTGGCCTATCCCGGCAAACCTCTGCCGATTATTGGGAAACTGTTCGGAAATTCCATGCCGGGAGGCGTGATGACGGCCGACTTCTACAATTCATTAGGCGCGATGCATGGAACAATCATGGTTTTCCTCGGAATTATCCCAATCGCATTCGCCGGTTTCGGCAATTACATCGTCCCGCTCCAAATCGGGGCGCCGGATATGGCCTTTCCGAAGGTTAATATGTTTAGTTATTGGGCGTTCGTTCTGGGGGCGGTAACGTTACTGGGTAGTTTTTTTCTCCCCACCGGAGCAGCTGCCAGCGGTTGGTCGTCTTACACGCCTCTGGCCGATATCGTGCAACTCGATCATGGAAATTCGATTCTGACTGGTCAAAGTTTTTGGCTGATTGGAATAATCTTCCTCGCAACATCGTCCGTTCTCGGTGCAATCAACTTCATCACCACTATCTTACAGTTGCGAGCGCGAGGAATGACTTGGATGCGACTGCCGTTCTTCGTTTGGACTCAATTCGTTGCCGCGTTTCTGTTGTTGCTGGCGTTTCCACCGATGGAAGCTGGCACGATCATGCAACTGATGGATCGAGTCGCGGGAACGAGTTTCTTTTTGCCATCCGGCCTCATAGTAAATGGCCAGAAAATGGTTGTGGCAGGCGGCGGTGCCCCACTGTTTTGGCAGCACCTGTTTTGGTTTCTAATCCACCCTGAGGTTTACGTGTTGGTCCTGCCAGCGATGGGGATTGTGGCCGAGATTGTGACGAACAACACGCGCAGACCGCTCTGGAGTTACCGAGCGATGGTTTTTTCTGTTTTTGGTATTGGCTTTCTTTCTTTCATCGTTTGGGCCCACCACATGTATCTCACTGGGATGGGAAGGTCGGTCAGTTCGTTTTTCCAATTCACGACCGTTTCCATCTCGGTGCCGTCAGTGATTATCTTGAGCGACCTGTTCTTATCGCTTCGGCGCGGTTCGATTCGATTCCCTGTGCCAATGCTGTTCGCGACCGCTTTCATGCCGATGTTCGGCATCGGCGGCTTAACCGGCATCCCGCTGGCGCTGGCTCCGGCGGATCTCTACCTGCACGATACCTATTATTTGATTGCGCATTTCCATTACCTCGTCGCGCCCGGAACGATCTTCGCCTTATTCGCCGCGACTTATTATTGGTTTCCCAAAGCTACCGGAAGAATGATGAACGAGTTCTGGGGCAAAGTGCATTTCTGGCCGTCGCTCATCTTAATGAACGTGATTTTCTTGCCTATGTTTCTCCAAGGGATGCTCGGCATGCACCGCCGTTGGTACGATGGCGGCCAAGGTTGGAGTTTGGCGGGCCAAAAGGTCTGGGGTCTATCTGGTTTTGGCTGGAATGTTCCAATCTCAACAGCCGCTTGGCTGATGGGGCTCGCTCAGATTCCGTTCATCGTTAATTTCTTCTGGAGCATCAAACACGGCCGCAAAGTCACATCAGATAATCCGTGGGAAGCAACGACGCTGGAATGGGCAACTCCGACGCCACCCCCGCACGGCAACTTTACTGAGCCGATCACGGTATATCGCGGACCGTACGATTACAGTGTTCGAGGGGCGGAGCAGGATTTTTGTCCGCAAACCGACGCTGTTGCTGCGCCAGCCTGAAAAGCCGGGAATAACAAAAGGTACCGAGCCGTAGGGTTCGAAGTGTGTAAGTCTGGCGCGTCTAATGTAGTTAACTGTCGATAATTCCTGTGCGGATGGAGATGCGGTTGTGCCAAATTCGCTCGCAACCCGACGATTCATTCGCGATAAACGCGCAATCCGCAGGTCTGCTATTAAGCGAGCTTACTGCTGAGGGGTCTTTCCAAGCGTAAACTCTTGCCCCGGAGTATTGTTTTGGGGCGTCGTCGCCGCCGCTCTTTTTGCGGCCCATCTGGCTTTCATCGCAGCTGAGAGCTGCGCACGTCGTTCGGGTGTGATCTGGCGTTTTTTCTTCACTTCCTTGAAAGAAATCCGTCCGCTCGCGTCCGCAGGTTTGGGCGCGGTCCTTGCCGTTAGGCGTCGTTTATTCTTTTGAAGTGCAGCGACCCTAACAGGGATAAGAGCTTCCCGATCCCCAGTTGCGCGTTTCCGCTTGGTCTTAGCCAGTCTCGCCGCCTCCGCCGCTGTGAGTTTTTGTTTCAGGCTTGCAAGTTTCTTCGCACCTTTTTGCAAGCGCGCTTCAAGCCGTTGGATCTTTTTGGTGAGCCTTTTAATCTTCATAGGCAAGTGGTGACTCCCGTCGGACCGCCGACACGAGTGAGTATCGATTTAATAACGGAACCTGACGAATGTCACGTTATTGTTCTTCCGTACGACACCGGATGCCATTCGAGGGGAGGCTTTTAAGCCACGAGACCATCCATGGGGCGAATGTGTAAGTCTGGCGCGTCTGGTTGTCGGCGGAAGTGAAGATGACGATTAGATAGGCGTCGCATCACGCACAGTTGTAACGAAAAGACGTCAAATAAAAACCCTTGCGTAGCAGAGGCGCCGGACACAAGCTCCAGGGCGAGTGAACAAAGCCTCGCGTTGGACTAATCGCGGGCGTGCCTGCGTCGCCGCCTTCTCAGGCGCGGCTTTTCTGTGGATCCTAGTACTGAGCGTCTCCCCTCAATTGCATGAACGGGTTCACCCGGATGCCAATCGCACCGACCATTCGTGCGCAGTAACGTTTGTTGCTTCCGGTAATTATAATCATTCCCCGGCGCCGCCGCTTGTCAGCACTCCTGCTTCGCTTCTTCAACCTTTCACGATTCCGGCTCTGGCTCCGCAGTGGGTTGAGTCGTTGTTTCTCGTTGCGAGCGTTTTCGAGCACGCGCCGCCGGCGCTCGCCTAGCACAAGTTTAGCCGCGTTTTCTCACGCGGAGTAATCGTTAGGCCACTTCGCCTGAATCGCGGCTCGCATTTGTGCAGATGCGCCGCTTCACCCGGCTTCGCCCAAACCGCGAACGCCACAACCAATCACAACCTTGAAAACTAGATCGACAACTAACTTTAATGAACAAATTTCAAATCGGATTCGGCGCGCTGTTTCTACTCACGAGCATCGCGACCGCACAGGAAGCCGTTTCCACACCGGCGGTTTCCTCGACAGCAACAACATCAGTCGCTTCCACCCCGACACCTTCGCCTTCAGCAAGTCCGGGAACCGCGACTGCCCAAAGCGTCACGGTCACATCTAACGAACTGGACATCTCGCGTGAAGCGATTGTGCCGAGTCTCGGCGCGACCCGTTACACCATCGGACCTGACCGCCTCGACTCGCAGGCGCAGGGCGAGAACGCGCCGTTCAATCAAACCATTCTGCGTTTTCCGGGCGTCGCACAGGATTCATTTGGTCAATTGCACGTCCGGGGCGAGCACGCGAATTTGCAATACCGCATCGATGACGTGCTTTTGCCGGAAAGTATTCCCGGCTTTGGGCCGGAATTGGCAACACGCTTTGCCGATAACATTTCACTTATGACCGGTGCGCTGCCGGCCCAGTTTGGTTTCCGAGAAACCGGCGTGATCGACATTCACACGAAAAACGGCGCGGCTTTCCTCGGCAGCGAAGCTTCCATCTACGTCGGAAGTTTCGATACCTTCATGGAAAGTCTCGAGCGCGGCGGCGTTACCGGGAAGCTCAGCTATTATGTCACGCAAAGTTATTTGCACAACGGGATCGGAATCGAAAATCCCACCGCAAGCAACAGCCCGATTCATGACAATACCGACCAATTCAAAGAGTTCGCCTATTTGTCTTACATCCCCGATGACACCAGCCGGTTCTCACTTCTGGTGGGCGATGATCACAATGATTTTCAAATTCCGAACAGTCCGGGGCAAACGCCCATGTTCAACGATATGGGGAGGACAACCTTCAACTCGGCAAAACTGGATGAGAACCAGTCGGAAGATAACGCCTACGAAATTTTGACGTATCAGAAGAAGGTAGACGATTTCAATTTCCAAGCGTCGGTTTTCAACCGTTACAGTTCTATCCTCTTTCGTCCTGATAATGTGGGCGACCTCATTTTCAACGGCGTGGCCTCACGAGTTGATCGGGATATTCTCTCAAACGGGGGCGAGTTCGATTCGAGCTACAAGCTTAGCGACGAGCACACGATTCGCGGCGGTTTTATCTTTACCGAGCAGTACGCCACCGTCGACACGGCGACGTTAGTTTTTCCGGTGGATGCCAACGGCAATCAGACCAGCATCACATCGCAACGGATCGTCGATAATCACGACAAGTACGGTTACTTCTACGGTTTCTATTTACAGGACGAATGGAAACCGCTCGATCAAGTGACGGTTAACTTTGGCGGCCGTTTGGATTTCGTGAACGCGTTCAAAGACGAAAACCAGCTCAGTCCGCGCATGAATGTCGTTTATAAACCATGGGATCTGACTACGCTCCATGTCGGTTACGCGCGCTATTTCACGCCGCCTCCGTTGGAAGCTGTGCCGCAAAGCACGATCGCCAAATTTGCAGGGACGACGAACGAATCAGCCATCACTAAGGATTCCCCCATCAGTGCCGAGCGCGCCCATTACTTCGACGCGGGCGTTACGCAAAAAATAATGGAAGGTTGGAACGTCGGCCTTGACGCATTTTACAAGAGCTCGCATTCCACTCTCGACGAAGGGCAGTTTGGAGCGGCGCTGATTCAATCGTCGTTTAATTACAAACGGGGGCGAATTTACGGTGGC
>Ga0207646_10006833_pt1 | contig 11728 bp, 11 predicted proteins | sample KBSK5502metaG_FD_184343 | JGI IMG/M metagenome (GOLD analysis project Ga0207646, IMG submission 184343) | Corn, switchgrass and miscanthus rhizosphere microbial communities from Kellogg Biological Station, Michigan, USA - KBS K5-50-2 metaG... | ecosystem: Host-associated > Plants > Roots >...
CGGTGGTGCCTAACTCTTTACTAACCCCAGAGCCGCGCCAGCAACACCCATACGCCCATGAGGGCCGCTGCGCTGGGTCCGAGAACGATCACCGCCAACGTCCACCGGCGCATGACGGCCTCGATCCCTTCGCGCCACCCGGACGTGAGCGGCGGCGTGAAGAGGGTCGCGAGGACCGCCCAACCCCCGGCGACAACCACCACGAGTGCTAGGACCTTGAGCACCGCGATTATCTCAGGTCCTCCTCTTACCTCATCAGGAGGCTGGGTAGTTATGCTTGCAGGATGACCAGTCCCTTACGCTCGACAGGCCGGTCCTCAGTGCAGTCGAGCAGTCGTTCCGCATCGTCAACCGTGCCCACAGCACGGTCACGCAGCCGCTCGATCTCGCCCAGGAGTTCGGGGACGCGGTCGAACGCGACCTCGGCGGCGACGGTCGGCAGGCGTGAGGCGGCGCGGTCCGTGCGCTCCCTACGTCGGTACCTGCCTGCGCTCCGCGTCGACCGCCGCCTTCCAGTGGAAGAGGTCCGGGTCCGGGTACTTCTTCCCAGTTGCGACTGGGTTCGAGACCATGAGCTGGGACGCGGCGAGCTCGAACGACGCCTGGAGGCCGTCCGCCGGACGCAGGACGACGCCGCTGCCGCGCGCGGCGCGTGACGCCACTCGGATTGTGCCAGGCTCGTCCCGGCGCATATGATCCGGCGCACTTCTCTCGAACGGGGGACGCACTCGTGTCCAATGCCGGATCGCCGCGAGCGCTGGGGGAGCTCAGGGCTGCTGGATACCGGGTGCTTCCGGTCCGCGAGGAGATGCATGGGTGACAGATCTCCCAATCGGACGTTCTCGGACCGCCCCAGAGACCTCGTTTCCCTCGCCACCCAGCCTACGCTAGAGGGGCCGATGCGGTGTCTGCTCGTTGCGGCGATTGTCGTCCTCGCGCTCGCTGCCGCCGCGGCCGCGCAGTGCCCCGATTCCGCCGTCGACCCGAACCTGACCCCGCCCGATCCCTCGCCGGCTTTCGCCATCCCGGCCGACATCGCCGGCCGGTGGAAGCAGAACGAGTTCGGCGCCGCACTGATGCCGACCCGCCCGATCCTCTCGACCGGCGGCACCTACCAGGAATTCCGCTGCGGCCAGATCGTCTCCCTGCCGGGCTGGGCGGGCGACACGACCGCAACCTTCACGGGCTCGTTCGTGCTCAGCGCGCGCGTGGTGTGGATCTTCAACGCGCAGGGAGAGCGCGTCATGGCCGGCAATCCGGGCCAAGCCGTCATCGAAATCGAATGGGGCGACACGAGCCCGTTCGTCTACGATCATTTCCTCGTGCGCTGGGACGAGGAAAATTCGGAGCCTCATCTCGCCGAGCAGCACAAGGACGACGCGCAGCAGATCGAGGTCGGCAGCGGCACGAAGGGCATCACCCGGATCACGGTGGGAACGCGCAAGAGCTTTCGCATCTACGTCGAGGGTTGCGTCGCCGGCAAGGGCTGCCCGCAGAGCTGGTCGGACCCGGTGTGGATCGACGTCGAGCCTCTCGTGCTGCCCGACACGATGCCGGCGCCGCCGCCGCTGCAGCTGTTCCCCGGCGAGCTCAACGTGCACGAGCCGAAGGACGGCCTGCATCTGGAGCCCGGCAACCAGCGCGCCGTGCGCGAATGGTATTGCCCCGGCGATCTGATCAACAAGGACAATGGCCAACTCGAGGGCGCCTCCGCGCTCATGCGCCTGCAGATCGTCCGCGACGAGCCGCCGACCTACAACGGCTGCGGCAAGGGAAATGCCGCGTTGAGCCAGGAGGTGAACGATAAGATCAAGCAGGCCGTCGTGGCGACGAAGCCCGGCACCGACATGCCGGGCTTCGTGCGCGGGCTCGCCGGGATCGTGCCGCCGGCGCTGCTCGGCGCCGTCATCGGCGCGGCCGCCTTCAACATGCTGTTCGCCGTCGCCAGCAAGGTGTTTCCGATCATCGGCGCCGCCATCGGCACCGTTATCGGCGTCTTCATCGGCTCGCACAACATCGACAAGCCCGGCGACTACGACATGAACCTGACGACGCTGATGAAGATCGCCTATCGGCACGAGAAGGAGCTGTTGCCGGACACCCGCTGCCACATGCTACGCACGCTGTTCGTGCTGAAGGGCGGCGTGAAGAATTTCGACAAGGAGGAAAACGTCCACCTGAGCGGCATCTGGACGCCGATCCGCGAGACGGAAAATCACGTGCTGATGATCCAGTCGGCGCGCTTCCTCAGCAACAATCTCTATGTGCGCTGGGCGGCCGACATCGCTAACACCTGCCCCGACGTCGCCGTGCCGACCGACGTCGACAACGACGCCAACGGCATGACCGATTGGTGGCTGGAGAACTTGCAGCTCCTGCTGCGCCACGACTTCTACGAGTTCAGCTCGCGCGTCTACGCCGATCACGCCCTCGGCGCGATCGAAAATCTCGTCGAGTTCGCGGCGGCGCCGCATGCCGGCATCTGCTCGCACAACAAGGGCGATCCGCCCGTCCCCAAGGGATGCGACGTGCGCCGCGCCGCCCGCAACGTCATGGACTATACGCTCGCCAAGTTCGCCGTCTCGAGCAACGGCATGCGCCGCGCGGCGCCGTTCCGCCGTCACGTTGACAACCGCGCTTACACACGCCTGTTCGGTGTCCAAAAGGATATCGGCACGTCGCGCTTCCTCGGCTACACGGGCGGCTCGCCGCTCTGGCGCGATCAGCGCATGAAGCGCCTCGTCCTCTTCGATCACGATCGCGCCGGCCTGGTCCAGGCCAGCGACTATGCGCCGCCCTATCTTGTCAGCGACCTGATGTCGGACCTGTCACAGGCGCCCTATGGGCTCGGGGCCGGGGCGCCGGTGCGCTGGCTGCAGCGCTTTCGCGGCACCAATCGTCACCGATCGACGCCGGAGATCTACTACCGCGAGACCAAGTTCTCAATTTCGGGCGGGGGCGTCTATGACCCCGGTCTTGGCGTCGACGAACTGCTTGGCGAGAGCTTTTCTGAGTTTTTGAGCGGCGGCGAGAGCGCCTGGCCGCAGCCGACGACGCTGATGCCGACAGCGGAGGGGATCGACACGCGCGATTTCGTACGCATCCAGGGCGCCTGGGCGCAGGAGAGGCGCTTCAATTTGTGCGTCACGCACGGCTTTGCCTGCGGCCTGAACCCGATCGTGCCGAAAGGCATCCCGAAGGCCTGCATCAAGGTGCAGGGCGACTGGACGTTCATCGACATGGACGGCACACGTGCCGGCTGTTCGCTGAAATACGGTTTCGTGGTCGCGGTGCTGCGGCGCTCGTGCGGCCCGAAAGGTGAAAAGTGCGTGGGCGAGATTGCGCCTGAGTCCGGCGACGACGGGCGCGATTTTCCCTTGCAGCCGGCGCCCTACACGTTCGGCCTGTTCGAGGCGCTTTCGGACTACCGCACCTTCGATGCCTTCGTGGCCGACGTGCTGGCCAAGAATCCCGAGGGAAATTTCAACTGGGGCGAGGAGGCGGCCTATTACAGCCCGAGCGGCCGCAGCATCAAGTTCGTGTTCATCGCCGACAAGACCACCTATCCGATCCTCGGCGTGCAAGAGGCGGGCGGGGCGCCGCTTTTGATCGAGCGCGACACCGGCAAATGGCCGACGGCGGCCGGCGATATCATCAACGCGCCCATCCCGGCTTGCGTCATCATCGACAACGAGCGCATCGGACAGCGGCTCATTCTCGACAACAGCAAGTGGCGTAGCCCGGCGCGCACGCGCCGCTATCTGCCGAGCCGCTGCGGCTGTCCGGTGACGCCGGAATGCCAGCCGAGCCGGCTGGAGTGAGGGGACGGATGCGCGGAAGGCGAGTGAGGGGTGCGAATGAGGGGAGGTCCGATGAGGGAACCTGGGGACGCGAGATCGCTGTCGGTAGCCCCCCTCTCCCCTTGCGAGGCCTTTGCACAAGTCAGGCAGTGTGATTCCGTTCCTGTCGGATTCGGCAGGGAGGTAAGAGATGCGTCGACAAGGTAGGCAGCTTGGATTTGCCGATCATGCGGCCAGCGGTGTGACGAGCAGGGTCGACCAGTTGCTGAGCGAGGTCTCGGAGGTGCGCTCCAGCCGGCGATCGAAGCCGCGCCGATCCGTGAGGTAGAGGTGCGCCAACCCCGGCTCCCCCTGGGCGCGAAAGAGGGCGGCGGTGATCGCGTCGGCCTTGCGGTTGTATTCCGCCATCACGGCGGTCCACTCGTCGCTGTCTTCGACCTCGAAGCGCTCCTCGTACCCGCGTCGTGTGGTCCCGGTCCCGTGTGAGGTGATCGCTGGCAAGGTCGAGGAGTGGCTGGGCGAGGAGATAGAGGATCGCGTCGGGCGGTAGGGCACCGAGATCGCGGAGCACGCGGGCGGCGGCGAGCCGGTGCTCGGCGGGCAACACGGCGTCGAGGTACGGCAGGCCGCCAGGTCGAGGGGTTGCCGGAGGGGAGCGTTCGGAGTTCCGACGTTCTTCCTCCGGGGCGCAGATGTTCTGGGGGAACGATCGGATCGTGCTTCTGAGGGACGTGCTGTCGAAGCGATTCCCCGCGGTCAGGTAGGGTGGGTAAGAACGACGAGCCTCGATCTCGTGACGTTCGATTGCGGTGGCGTCTTGAAACACGAGCTACTTCGTCGCCGTATCGGCGATGAGTGAAACGCCTGAAACAGGCCCACGACGTGATCTCTAGTGACCAGCCGATCCAGAGTCGAGCGCTGACGTTTCGATTCGGCTGACGACGAGTTTGATCGCAGGTTCGCCATAGGCGGCGGCCGCAGCGTCCCACTCGACAACACGGGTCGTGACGGCCTCAGGACGCAGCCGTCGTTCCTCGATCAGGGGCATGACCTCGGGAAGCAGCGCAGCAGCATGCGTCCGACCGATGAAGAAGCGGACCCCGAGGGTGTAAAGCCGGCCGAGCGGCATCGGCACGTCGCCGCCAGGATAGAAGGACACACTCTGCAAAATGCCCTCCGGCTCCGTGGCTCGGATGGCGTACTGCAAGCCCGCAGGTGTCATACCCGCATCCACTACGATGGGATAGCGGCGCTTCGGCTTTTCGAAATTCGTCTCGAGCGGGTGAGCGCCGAGGCGTTCGGCAAGCGCCAACGATTCGGCGCTGTCGCTCGCATAGTCGACCGAGCCGGCGCCAAGCGCGACCGCGACCTGAACGGCATAGAGCGGGATGCTCCTGCCTCCATGACACACGATCAAGACGTCTGCCCCGGGCAATGACGCGAGGTGCGGCGCCACGGCACGATAGCCGTCCAGGACGTTGTCTGACACGCTTGCCAGCGCGACGGGGTCTAGGCCGGGTGCGAGGGGCGCGAGCATCGTCGCGGCGTGTGGCACTCGGACGATGTCCGACAGCATGCCTCCGTACTCGACGCCCGAAAGGGGCTGCATTCCGTAGTCGGACAGTACCGGATAGCGGTCGCAGTTCGCTGTGTGACCCGCCTGACACGAACGGCAGCTCCCGCAGCTCACCTCGAACGAAACGACGACGCGTTGCCCTCTTGTCAGTCCCGGCACCGAATCGCCGACGTCGACAACTTCGGCAACGGCCTCGTGACCGAGGGCGAACGGCCCGCGCAGGGGCACGAAACCCGACGTCAGGAACAGATCGATGTCGCAGCGAGCCACGGCGAGCGGACGAACCAAGGCCTCGGTGTCGCCTTCGAGGCGCGGCTCGGGGACGTCGCGCCACTCGATCTGATGGGGTGCCGTGCAGGTGAGCTGTCTCATTCGAGCCTCCCTTCGTCGTCGACGATGTTCGATCCTTTCAACGTCGTCGAATGCGCGCGCCTTCGCTGCGTTCGTCGACGTCATCGAAAGGCGAAGAGCGGGATGTGCCACAGCAGCGGCGTATCCATGGCGGCCTCAGTTCACGTTCGCGAGCCAGGCGCAGCAGCCCGGGAATCGCTCGGCGATGCCCGATGGACAGCGGCGGCCAGATGACTGCCGCCATCGGCCTATCGGATGAACGTGGCGACGGACACCTGCTCGGGATCGACCTGAACGACGATCTGGGGCGGTCAGGAACCACGAGGCCGCCTCGAGCCTGATCCAGTTGTCGTCGCGATCACCGATCTTCCACCCGCGCACGTGGTCCCAGCGAGGGCCGCGGCTCGAGACGCAGGCCGAGGACAACCCGCCAGATGAATTGCCCCGCGAACCGCGCGGCGTCTTCGATCGCGGCACGCGCCCATTGCTCCGAAGACCTGTCTGCGGCGGCACCCGTCGTGACCGTGAAGAGGTCGACGTAGTCGGGTTTGGTCAGGGTGCTGAGAGAGCGGATCGCCTCGGGAACGTTGCGCTGTCGAATGACGGTCGTCGCCGGTCGACTCGTCGGTGGTCGAATCGGGACGGACGTCGGTCTGGGTAGCCGCGTCCTCATTCTGCCGCACGCAGTGCGCGCGCTCCGACCACACCCCACGGCGCCGCTGATCTCGATCACAGGATCGATGGGGACAACGGGAGCGGGTCGGGCGAGGTGCGCACCGAAGCGCGGGAACCCGTCGATCCGGTGTTGGCCGGGGGGAAGCGTCACGTCGGGGCGCCTAGTCGGGAGGCCGAGCGAGTGCCCGCCCGCCAGGTCCGCCCGATCTGTCGCAGCAGCGGCGGGTAAACGATCAGGTGCCGGAACGGCGCGATCGCGGCCATGTAGGCGGCCCCGAGCAGTCCGTTTGGCTTTACGTAGACGGCCATCTGGCCGCGGTAGCCGCCGGTCCCATCGGGGACCCAGCCGAGGTGCATGACCCCGTGCATGGTCCGGTTGGCGATCTCCGCGGCAAACTCGTCCTTGAGCAGGTACAGCGAGGTGAAGGGGAGCGCGTCGAAGTCCGGGCCGGATGGGGCGTCGCGCAGATCCGCCGGCAACCGGGCGCGCAGCGTTGGCACCCTGGGGCCGACGCCGGCGTCCGGGCCGTCCCAACCGAGCAGCTCCCCGAGCTTCCACCGGATCGCTAAGAGCGTGCGAACGGCGCGGGAGGGACTTTGCGACGGGTCGCCCGAGGCGATCCCCTGCACCAGACGAGGGAAGTCGTCGGGGCCGCCCGGCGTCGGCAGCTCCCACACGTCCTCGAGCCGGAAGTCGCGGGTGAGCTCGTGGATGCGCCAGGGTCGGGAGGTGTGCGCGGTGTTCGGGAGCCTCATTCGTGGACCTCCTTCCATACGATTTGGATGTGCGTGACCTTCTTGGAGAACAGGATGCTCGAGGCGCACGTACAGCTTCTCGCCGTCGTACAGCGGGATCACGGGGCGGCCGAGCCGCGAGCTCACCGTGAGCTCGCAGACCAGCGCGCCGTCCAGGATCCGCTCGATCCGTTCGGCGATCGCGATCGGTCCGAGCACCGCGGTGATCCCTCAGAGAGCTCCCCACCAGGCCAGGCCAGCACCGCGACGGCGGTGAGCAAGGCGGGAGCGGGGTGGAGGAACACGGCTCGAGGGGCTTGAGCGAAGGCACTCCCTACCGCCAGTGCCGCGAAGCCTGTGGACTCACCGGCGGCGACCAGGCCGATCCCCCGGGCGGTATCGCCGTGGAGGACCGACCCTGACATAACGAGCGCGGATCCGACGGTGAGAAAGGCGACTGTCGTCATGTGCCACGCGGCGCGGATCATCGTCTTGGTCATTCCGGGACCACCGAACGGGCTGGACGGCAGCCCTCCTGGCGACAGCCTGCGGACCACGAGGGCTTCACCTGCTACACCGTGAATACCGGCGCCGAGGAGGGCGAGGAATCCGGCGACGAGCAGGGGGAAGTTCATGCTGAGCCCTTGGAGTTCCGGGCGATCTTCCGGAGGAAGTCTCGCCGCAGCCATCCGCTGAAGACCTCGACGTCGAACTCGGGGAGGACCTCGTCGAGGAGGGTCGTCGTGGTCTTCATCGTTTCCGTCCAGACTTGATGTGGATCACCTGCATCGCTTGCGGTGTGATCGGCTCTCCGCGCGCAAATGCCTCGATGCCGGCGCCGACTCGACGAAGATCGCGGTGGTCGATCCATACGGTGCGTACGTTTAGAGCATTCTGAACGCTCAGTCAATACGGTTCACCGTGTACGGCTGCCCAGTTGTAGCGCGACCTCGAGGGGACTTTCGGGGTGATCGTCCCGAAGGCCGCCGTCCAGCCCGTGCCGATCGGCTCGAGCGCCGCCCAGCGATTCCCATCTTCGCCACGTCCCGGCCCATCACCTCCGTCGTGTACGCGGCGGGACGGAGGCGGCGCCGCCGGACGGCGGCAAGCTTGGGCCGAGGACGGCTCTCGACGGATGCGCAAATCGCAAATCGAGAAGCCGCGAGACCGTATCGCGTTATCCCGTTTCTGCTACCGCCGCCGAAAAACCCTTACCCCCCACAAGGGCTCAGAACGCTCCCCAAGCTGGACGTCGCCGGTTCGACCCCGGTCGCCCGCTCTCTCAAGCCTCGGCTCGCGCCGCCGCGAGGAGCGCGCGCATCGCATTCCCTGCCCACCGCGCAGCCTCGTCGGGTGCAAGCGCGTGCAGTGCGTCCGACAACACCTCGACACCGAGCGGCACGTGGGCTCCGATCGCATCCAGCAGCCGGACCCAGCTCACCAGATCGGCGACCCCGTCCCCCGGCAACCGGCGTGCGTGCATGGTGGCGGCGAAATAGTCGGCCGACGCCTCGCTCGCCACGTCCGCGATTTGCACGGACTTCACGCCCCCGTTCGGCACGCCGCGGAGGACGTCGGCGGCTTGCGGGTCGTGATGGGCATGCCACGTGTCGACGAGCAGGCCGCCGTTTCCCCGCGCCGCGCTGGCGACGATCGCCGCGGCCTTCCGCGCGTCGATCGCCGAGTACGCCCAGAACTCGATCGCCACGTCGAGTCCGTGCGCGGCGGCGCGATCACAGAGGAACGCGAAGGCTTCCGATGCCGGTTCTACGGGCATCGGCTCGCCGGGACCTTCGACCACCGTGACGGTCGTCGCCCCGACCGCGGATGCCACCTCGTACGCGAGCCGCTCTTGGGCGGTCGGCTCGCGCGCCGTGTCGGCGCCACCCCGGAAGCAGGGACCGAAGTCGGTGATCGCCTCCACGTCGGTGACGACCAGGGCGTGGTCGCCGAGGATGGCACGCATGTCGGCGTCCGACATGCCTTCGGCGTGGGCGCGTCGGCGGTGCGGGAGCCAGAGTCCGATTCCCGAGAAGCCGCCGGCGGCCGCCGCGGCTGCACGCGCGCGAAACGTCGCCTTCGGCACCGTGCCGGGACACAGCACGAGGTCGCCGGGGCCGAGCCGCGCCATCGACGGACGACCATAGCACGGGTTCCGCGTTGACAACTCCGCACGCCGGTCGCTACGAGCATGCCGATGGACATCGGCGTCGGCGTGCTGCACGACTACCCACGACCCGACGGCGGCGCGTCCTTCGAGTGGGCGGTGCGACTCGGGATCGGCGAAGTCGAGGCCACGGGCCGGCTCCCGGCGCCCGTCATCTTGATGCACGAGCCTGCGCACGACGATATCGCGGCGGCGTTCGCGCGTCTCGTCGACCGCGGCGTCCTCGCAATCCTCGGTCCGGCGATCACCGACGGCGCGCTCGTCGTGCGCCCGCTCGTCGACGAGGCAGGCGTCCCGTGCATCAACTACGCGGGCACCGACGAAGCCCGCAGCGCCTGGCTGTTCCACTTCCAAATCGGCTCCCTGGAGGACGAGCCAGCGCTCCTCGTCGACCATTGCGTTCGGCGACGGCTCACGCGCGTCGTGCTCGTTCAGGACACGTCGCGGGTCGGGAATCGAATGGCGGCGTTTTTCCGGGACGCGGCGGCGGCGCGATGCGAGCTCACCGCCCACCTCCGCGTGGAGGCCGACGGCGCGGGCATCGGGCCGGCCGTCGCGGCCGCACGACACGCAAAGCCGGACGCGCTCGTCTTCGTTGGGTTTTGGCGCGCGGCGCACGGGCTGGCCGTCGAGATGAAGGCGCAGAACTGGACGGTCCACGCAGTCGCCAACTCCGCGCTCATGTATGGTCACGCCGATCCCGTGTGGGCGCGCGACTGGGACGGCTGGACCTACGTTGACACCTTCTCCGAAGCGAACCCGCACTTCGCCGCGCTGTCCCGGACGGCGGCCGCCGCCAATCGCACGGCGGGTCCGGGTGAAGCGGGCGCGTACGACATGGGTCGACTGCTGGCGGAGGGCATCGCGCGCGCTCCCGAGCTGACGCGCGCCGGTATCCGCGCCGGTTTGGAACGGGTGAAGGCGCTGCCGGCGGCGACCGGTCGGGCCGGGACACTCATGGGGTTCGGGAACTGGGACCGGGGCGCGCTGAAGGGTCCATATTTGGTTCTCCGCGAGTGGCGGCGCGGGCGGTCGGCCGAGCCATGACGGAAACGCTCGACAGCCGCGTCGCCATCGTCACCGGCGCGTCGCGCGGTATCGGCAAGGCCCTCGCGCTCGGACTCGCCGCCCGGGGCGCTGCGATCGTGTGCGCGGCGCGCACCGTGACGACCGATCCGGCCGGGCTGCCCGGTACGATCCACACCACGGCAGACGAGATCGAGCGTGCCGGCGGCCGCGCGCTCGCGGTTCGCTGCGACGTGGGCCGTGCGGACGATCTCCGCAACGTCGTCGACGAAACCGTCGAGCGCTTCGGGCGCCTCGACGTGTTGGTGAACAACGCGATGGCGCCCACCCGCGGCCGCTTCGACGACCTCGTCCTCGAGGCATGGGACGAATCGATGGCGGCCAACGTGCGGAGCCTCTTTATCCTCGCGAAGCTCGTCGTCCCGCTCATGGCGGCGCAGGGCGGCGGGAGCATCGTCAACATCTCGTCCGGCGGAGCCGACCACGCCGCCACCGCCGTGATGCCGCCGGGCTTCCTTGCCTACTCGGTTGCGAAGGCAGCCATGGAGCGTTTCACCACCGCGCTCGCTCCGGAGATCGCCGCGCGCGGCATCGTCGTCAATGCTCTCCGGCCCGGTGCGGTGAAGACCGAGCTCGCGGCGCGCGAGCTGGGCGAAGGTTTCGACTGGACGGGGTGGACGAGTCCGGAGGACGTGGTGCCAGCCGTGGCCTGGCTGGCGGCGCAGATTGGTACCGGTTACACGGGACGGATCGTCGACGTGTCGGGCTTCCGATCGACGTGGCCGTGAGAGTCGACGAGAAGCGGGCGTCTACTGGTAATGCCTACAGGCGAGACATCCTACCCGATCCCAATCTTACGGCAGAACTCGGGGTGCGCCCACTTCCACCGCTCGTGCTCCCGGCTGGTCACGTTGTCGCGGTGGTCCCGCTTGATCAGCGCGTAGCCCGAGTGGATCGGCTCCGCGAAGTAGACGACGGCGCGAGCTCTGTGGTCGTCAGCGTAGTAGCCGACCTTGCCCGCAGCCGCTCGCTCTCGCCCAGGAGCTCGGGGAGGCGGTCCACCGCGACCTCGGTGGGGGGGGTCGAGGTGACGGTTCGCGGCAGGTGGCGAGCCCGCCCGTGATTCCTTTGCGTGGGACTGTTGTGGCGCTTCGACCGAGGAGGCAGATGCGCTCCGACCAAAAGGTGATTGACGGCGCGGTCAGCCTGGGCGACCCTCGGGCCTCGCGAACACGCTCTGGGGGGAGAAGGGACTCGCAGATGATCGCACGGCTCTCGGGAGTGCTCGCAGTGTGCGCGTTGCTCGGAGGAACCGCCTGGGCGGGCAGCATGAACGGGTCGGCGGGGACGATGCCAGCCTTCTATGACGGTACGCTCTTCACCATCAACTTCATGGAA
>Ga0207646_10006834_pt1 | contig 11727 bp, 12 predicted proteins | sample KBSK5502metaG_FD_184343 | JGI IMG/M metagenome (GOLD analysis project Ga0207646, IMG submission 184343) | Corn, switchgrass and miscanthus rhizosphere microbial communities from Kellogg Biological Station, Michigan, USA - KBS K5-50-2 metaG... | ecosystem: Host-associated > Plants > Roots >...
CGTGGCGCGCGGTTGGCTGCTTCCACCGTGCGGATCGTGCCGAGGTGGGCGAATGCGCTCGTCATCAACGCCGTCTCGAGAAAACATCGGCGCTCCATACGGTCACCGGAGCTACTGCCGAGGGGGAACGATGAACTCCACCAGTTGGGTGGCGCCTGCGATCGGCTTGTGCGTCGCATCCGCCAATTCGAGCCGGACCTTGTGCGGACCCGGTTGCAGTCCGACGAGGACCACCGTTTCGCCGCTCGAGTCGACGGTCGGCCACGACTGGCCGTCCACGTAGTAGTGAAGGTGTCCGAGGCGTGGCGATACCGCCAGGGCGGCGTTACCGTACACCGGCAGGATGCGCAGGTTTTCGGTCCGGTACTGGATGAAGACGCGCCCTAGGACCAGCTGCTCGGGAATGGGCTGATCGACGATCAGCTTCGCCGGCGCCTCGTTGGGGACTGCCACGAGAGGTGTCGCCCCTTTGACTTCCTTCGCGGTCTGTGCCGCGGCGGAGAGCGCGCAGAGCGCGACCGCAATCGCGATCACGGCTCCCACGCGTCCGATATGTCCTGCGACGTTTGGGCGGTTCGTTGTGGTTGTCATTCAGGGCCTCCTTCGTGAATCGTTGCTGGCGGGAATCATCTCGCTCGCGCGGCAATCGCGCTATTGGACGATGGTATCGGCGACACTTTGGTATAGGTCGCAGCCCAATGAACGAACGCACCTAAGCGTTACGAGCGGCCTGGAGGGGATTCTCGCCACCAGGCGTATGGTCACGAGGTACCTTGTGCGGACACGCCCGATACGGCGAACACGCACGGAAGGCCCGCACCATGACGGAAGACGCGGCGCCAATCGAATCTCACGCCGACGATCTCGCGCGACTGCAGCGAGTTCGTCCTCGCCTGCGACCTGCGTTTTGCCTCGCGCGAGAATGCGGTGATGGGCCAGTTCGAGGTCGGTGCGGGTTTCATCCCGGGCGGCGGTCCAATGGCCAGACTCTCGAGGCTTGTTGGTCGCGGCCGCGCGCTGGAGATCCTCCTCGTCGCCGACGACTTCGACGGGCCGCGAGCGGAGCAATATGGTTATGTGAACCGAACCATCAGCGACGACGCCAGACAGAGCTGCTGGTCGACGACTCGTGTGACGTCGGCGTTACGGAAGGCACGGAGACGATTCGTGATCTCAGACGCATCGCGATGGGCTACCCTGTGCAGCACGGTGACGCAGCGAAAACACATGGGAGGCGGCACCAGTGAGTAAAGGCATAGCGAATCAGGCGCGCGTCGGGCGGCAACGGGCCCGCGTCGGAAGCAAGCGACGGCGAGTCGACAAGGAACTGGAGGAACGCGTCGCGCAACGCGCGAGCGAGCTCGCCACAGCCAATGAAGCGCTGCGCGAGAGCGAGCGCAATTGGCGCCTGGTCCTGGATAACATTCCAGGCATGGTCGCGGTCCTGGCCGCGGACGGTACCGCGCAGTTCGTCAATCGCCGGATCATCGAGTACACGGGAATGACACGGGTCGAGGAATACAAGGAATGGGGGACGAACGGAACTCTTCATCCTGAAGACCTCGCTCATGTCGCGGAAGCGTTCACGAAATCGCTTGCTTCTGGCAGTCCGTACCAGATCGTCCACAGAGTCCGGCGGTCAGACGGCGTCTATCGTTGGTTTCAGAGCAGCGGTGTTCAGTGTCGCGATGCCAGCGGCCAGACCGTTCAGTGGTGCTCCGTGTTGACGGATTTCGATGAGCGCAAGCGCGCCGAGGACGCGCTGCGCGAAAGAGAGCGCGAATCGCGCCTGATCGTGAACAGTATTCCCGGTCTGGTCGCAACCCTCACGCCTGCCGGCGAGGTCGAACTGGTCAACGATCAGGTGCTCCAGTACTGCGGTGGCACCCTGAGGGAAATGAGACAGTGGGCGACGAACGGCACCGTTCATCCCGAAGATCTGGCTCACGCCGTCGACGTCATCGGCCAATCGATGATGTCAGGCGATACCTATGAGATCATCGAGCGCCTTCGACGTTTCGATGGCATCTACCGGTGGTTCCAGGTCCGCGGGCTTCCGTTTCGTGATTCGGGCGGACGTATCGTCCGCTGGTACGTTCTGCTCACCGACATCGACGATCTGAAGCGCGCCGAGGAGGCACTCCGCGAAAGCGAGCGCGAGTCTCGTTTGATCGTAGACAGCATTCCAGGGTTGGTCGTAGCCCTTGCGCACGATGGCGAGGTCGAATTCGTCAACGGCCAAGGCCTGGAGTTCTTTGGCCTGCCCCTCGAGGAGCTCAAGCACTGGGGGACCAACGGTGCGATACATCCTGAAGATCTGCCGCAGCTGATGGAGGACTTCACCCAGGCGATCGCGTCGGGCCAACCTTTCGAGTGGGAAGTACGTGGTCGGCGTTTCGACGGCGTCTACCGCTGGTTTCAGTCGCGCGGGTATCCGCTGAGGGACCCGAGCGGGCGCATCGTGCGCTGGTACAACTTGCTCACAGATATTCACGACCGGAAGCGCGCCGAAGAGGAGCTCAGGCGGGCCTACGACAGCTTTGCCGACGCACAGCGCTTGAGCAAGACGGGCAGTTTCATCACCGATTTGGTGGCGGACGAACACCGTTGGTCCGACGAAACCTTGCGTATCTTCGAGTTCGATTCCGCGACCAAAGTCACGTCGCAGAGGATTCGAGACATGGTCCACCCCGATGACCTGCGATCCTTCGACTCCGTGATGGCCCGCGCCATGACCGGGTCGGATGTCACGTTCGGTTTCCGGATTGTGACCGCACAGGGCGCCGTGAAGAATATTCGAGGCGTCGCCCACGTCATTGACCAGATCGAGGGTCGACCGATGTTCGTCGGCGCCCTTCAGGACGTGACAGAGAGGATGGAGGCGGAGGAGGCCCTGAACAAGGCTCGCTCCGAGCTCGCGCATGTGGCACGCGTCACGACCGTGAGCGCCTTGACCGCCTCGATCGCTCACGAGATAAATCAGCCGCTCTCGGGCATCATCACCAACGCCGGCACCTGTCTTCGAATGCTGGCCGCCGATCCTCCCGACGTCGACGGCGCACGCGAAACCGCGAAGCGAACGATTCGCGATGGCAACCGCGCTTCCGATGTGATCACGCGATTGCGTGCGCTGTTCAGCAAGAAGGAGTTCGCCCTGGAGTCACTCGATCTCAATGACGCCACGCGGGAGGTAATTGCGTTGTCGTTGAGTGACCTTCAGAGACAGCGCGTGGTTCTGCAGTCTGAGTTCGCCGATGATCTCCCGAACGTAACCGGGGATCGCGTCCAGCTCCAGCAAGTCATTCTGAATCTGGTTCGCAACGCCTCTGACGCGATGATGGATGTCGACGATCGGCCGCGGCAGTTGCTGGTCAGAACCGAGCGAGAGAATGGCGACCGCGTGCGTGTGACGGTGCGGGACAGCGGTATCGGCGTTGACCGTCAGAGCATGAACAAGCTCTTCGATGCCTTCTACACCACGAAGAGCGGCGGCATGGGTATCGGATTGTCCGTCAGCCGATCGATTGTGGAGCGGCATCACGGCCGCCTCTGGGCGGAACCGAACGATGGGCCAGGCGCCACATTCTCGTTTTCCATACCACTGGAACCAATACCAAGGTCTCATGGACGGTAGCCGACAGACTGACCGATCCTTGGTCGGGAGAAGGCTGTCAGATGGAAGTCATGGGCCAACAACCGTTGGTGTCCGTCGTCGACGACGACGAGTCCGTGCGCGAGTCGCTGCCAGACCTGCTGCGGCAATGCGGCTTCGCCGCTCAGACGTTCTCATCGGCCGAGGCGTTCCTCGCCTCCGAGGCGCTCGACGAGACCCGCTGTCTGATCCTCGACATCGCGATGCCTGGCATGTCGGGCCCCGACCTTCAGCAGGAGCTGATTCGCCGGCGGCACCAGATCCCGATTGTCTTCATCACCGCGCACAGTGACGAGTCGGTGCGTCCAGAGCTCCTCGCGCGAGGCGCGGCCGAGTGCCTATTCAAGCCGTTCAGCGAAGCAGCCCTGATCGACGCGCTCAACACGGCATTACGGATGAGGTAGACATGGCAACGAAGAGCACATCGGACGATACACGTGCGGTACATGCTGTGCCTTCGCCGACCGCCTCTCGTTCAATCCAGGTCCTTCCCATGCAGGACGTCACGTCGATTGTCTTCGTCGTCGACGACGATGTCTCGGTACGCGAATCGCTGGAGCTGTTACTGCGAACCGCAGGCTGGCACCCAGAAACGTTCGCATCGGCACAGGAATTTCTATGTCGTCCCCACCCCACCGGTCCCTGTTGCTTGGTGCTCGACGTGACGCTTCCGGGATTCAGCGGCCTTGACCTGCAGAAGCGGCTCGCCGAGCGGACGGACATGCCCATCATCTTCATCACCGGTCACGGTGACGTGCCCATGACCGTGCAAGCGATGAAGGCGGGAGCCGCCGAGTTCCTGACGAAGCCGTTCAAGGACGACGTGCTGTTGGACGCGATCCGCAGTGCCATCGAGCGCAGTCGCGCTGCACTCCGTCTCGATTCGGAGATGCGAGCCTTGAGGAACTGCTATGCGTCACTGACTCCGCGCGAACGCGAGGTCATGGCATTGGTCGTTTCCGGGCTGTTGAACAAACAGGTCGGCGGCGAACTCGGCATCAGCGAGATCACCGTCAAGGCGCACAGAGGTCAGGTCATGCGCAAGATGAAGGCCGACTCGCTTCCTGACCTGGTGACAATGGCCGCGCGCCTCGGCCTGTCGTCTGCGCCGAAACACTGATAGTCGGCCGACCGTCCGCTCCCATCGTTACGTTCTGCCGTCCGCCCTCTCGACTCGTCCCCGATAAGTAATCGCACAGACCCCATATCTAGGTATCGATCGACACGATCGTCCAATAGACCGGCGTTTATGCGAATGCTCCAATCACCGAGTTCGAACAGCTGCGGGTCTGAAGGCAACGGATTAGGAGGAGGAACGATGAACGCTTACATCCACGTGCTGCGCATGGGTCTGGTCAGTCTGGCGCTGCTGGGAACTTCGAGTGGTGCAACGGGTGTCGGGGCGCAGAGTGTCACGTCAGAGGAGACGGTGCGTTCGGTGCGGCGCATGCTCGAGCGCCTTCCGTACTACGGCGTCTTCGATTACATCGTCTTCCGAGTCGATCGCGGCACTGTCTACCTCGCCGGCTACAGCTTCGAGGGAAGGCTAAAGGCGGATGCGGAAATGGCCGCAAAGCGCGCAAGCGGCGTGGATGAAGTGGCGAACAAGATCGAAGTGCTGCCCGCGTCGCAGAACGACGACCGAATCCGGTGGGACACGTTCTACCGCATCTACACCGATGACTTCCTGTCGCGATACGCACCGGGCGGCGTGCACGGAGTGTTGCAAGAGCTGAGCGACGAGCAGCACTTCCCGGGCATGCAGCCGGTCGGCATCTACCCGATCCACATCATCGTGAAAAACGGCCGAACGATGCTGTTAGGAATCGTCGACAGCGCAGCGGACCGCCAGATTGCAGAAGTGCGAGCGCGCGAGGTAACAGGAGTTTTCAACCTAGAGAACGGTCTGATGGTGGCGGGCCGCGGGCAGGACGGAGCAGTCAAGTGAATGCCGTCCAATCGGGCACGTCAAACGGTCGCAGGAATCGTGTAAGAACTGTGTAAGGGGGGCAAGAAACTGGCGGCGAACACTGACGTTTACGGACACACACCGAGCGACATTTTGCAGCAGTAAGTTGTTGACCGTTATGCGCTGCGAGGAGTTTCGGTATCGCTCTGTGATCGTCGCCAGAATCGCTTTCCAAGCGTGCGCGATCGACCACTCCGCCATCTCTCCGCTTTAGAATCAACGAGTTGCGGGCGCTCCAAAAAGCATTATCTCAGAATTGTGATACGTCTCCTAATGTTCAGCGATCACTTACGGCGATCTTGTTGAGGCGGTGGATGCTCCTTGGGTGAACCGACGCCAACGTCTCTCGATCCGATTTGTAGTCAGGCCGAGTACGTCGGCGCGGACGGCACGGGAGGATCGTCGAACAGGATTTCCATCCGTTCCGGCGTCATGCCGAGATCCGCGCCTCAGCTCCAACGTGAAGCGCGATCAGGTCTGTAAAGCGTCGTAGGAAGATCGCGAGAACATCCCGCGTCGCCTGGTGCACCAGGCGACCGTCCGCGTCAAACTTCTCGTGCGCTTGCCCGACAAGAACCTCCGGCTGTAGCAGTGCGTACGTGTCGGTAAAAACGAATGCCTGCCGCAATTGCAATTGGCTGCGCGCCGTTCCGGCTATACCGCGCGAGGCCCCATAACCGCGGCCACTTTGCCGTTCAACGCGCTGTCGCGTGGCGGCCTCGAAAGCCAGTCGATCGCGTTCTTTAGGACGCCCGGAACCCCGTAGTTGTATTCGGGAGTGGCGATCAGTAGCCCATCCGCCTTGCGAATGGCATCGCGGAGTTGGATCACGCTCGGCGGCGCGCCAGCAGCTTCAATGTCCTCGCTGTACAACGGAATGTCGTCCAGCTCGAACACCATGATGTGTAGCGCCGACGGCGCGAGTTCCGTCGCCGCGCGGACGAGCGCGCGGTTGTAGGAAGCTCGGCGCAGACTGCCGGCGAATGCCACGACGTTGAATACGCTACCGATAATAGCCATCGCCCCGGAATCGACCATCACGCCTCCTAATGTCGGGCTGCTGTTTGCGACAACGCGACCGACTCGGCCAGCACTCGATGCACGAACGAAATGGCGATCGAGCCTTCGCCGACGGCCGACGCCACACGCTTGACGTTGCCGCACCGTACGTCGCCCACGGCAAACACACCCGGACGCGACGTCTCAAGCAAATACGGGGAGCGCTCGAGCGGCCATTGCGCTTCGACGAGATCTTCACGCGTCAACTCGGGTCCCGTTTTGACGAACCCCGTCGCGTCGAGCACCACACAGCCATTGAGCCATGCCGTTCCAGCCTCGGCCCCTGTCATCAAGAACACGTGTCTGATGTCGTGACTTGATTCCGCGCCAGTGCCATCGCGCCACGTCACACGTTCCAGGCGCCCGTTCCCCTCGAGAGCCACGATCTCCGTTCTCGTTCTGACTTGGATTGTCGAGGCCTCTTCAATGCGACGAAGGAGGTATCGGGACATGCTGTCCGAAAGACTTCGCGATCGAACGAGCACATGCACTCGCCTGCCAGTCTGCGCCAGAAACACCGCGGCTTGACCAGCGGAGTTGGCACCACCGACGACGATGACCTCGTCGGCGTCGCCAAGCTGGGCTTCCTCCATGAACGTCGCGTTGTAGTACACGCCGACGCCTTCGAACTGACCGAGATTCGCGAGGGACGGCTTACGGTAGCGAGCTCCCGTCGCAATGATCACGGTGCGAGCCGGAATCGTGGCGCCGTCGTCCAATCTCACGCCGTAGTAGGGCTCCTGTTCGCAGGCCAGCTCGGTGGCGCTTTTCGCGATCATGACGTCGGCGCCAAATTTCTGCGCCTGGGCATAGGCGCGTGCGGCGAGTTCCTGGCCTGAGATCCCCGTGGGAAATCCAAGATAGTTCTCGATTCTCGAGCTCGATCCCGCCTGGCCTCCGGGGGCACTCGCCTCGAGCACCAGCGCATCGAGTCCCTCGGAGGCCGCATAGACTGCGGCCGCAAGGCCAGCGGGACCCGCGCCTATGATCACAACGTCCCGCTGGTGAGTCCGATCAATCCGCCCGTTGAAACCGAAGCACTCGGCGATCTCCTGATTACTGGGATTCTTCAAGACGGTCTCGCCGCGGCAGATCAGGACCGGTAGCTCGGCGGGCTCCACTCGAAAGCGATCAAGCAAGTCCCGCACGTCCGCATCACGGTCAAGGTCGAGGTACTGGAAAGGGTGGTCGTTTCGGGTGAGGAATGCCTTAATGCGTAACGTTGCCCCCGATTGGGCGGACCCGATGAGGAGCGCGTCGCCGATCCCTTGCGCGACCATGGCGATTCGGCGATGGATCAGGGTCCTCATCACCATCTCGCTGGTCTCGGCGTCTGTCTGAATGAGGCCATGCATCTGGTCACGTGTCAGCTCGACGACTTCTCCCGATTCACTGACCCTGAGACGCATCTGTGCCGGGCGACCGAGGATCATGCTGATGTCGCCAGTGAATTGATTTGCGCGAACGATGGCGATCAGGAGAGCGCCAAGACCCGAGGGCCGGATCACCTCAATCTCGCCAGCCTTCACAACAAAGAACGGCACGTTGGTCTGACCGGCTTCGATCAACACCTCCCCGCGCGTGATTGGACGAATCAATCCGTGGGCACCAATCCGCGAGATTTGCGCGGGACTTAGCGCCGGAAAGAGAAGGGCCGCGTTCTCGCTCGTGAGAGGCGTCGAATGTGTTGTCCCCGTCGACATCGTCAGGCGCCTTGGACCGCGTGTGCGAGTGGGACCTCTATCCGTCCAATGTCACCATCGACGGTCACGCTGTAGGTCTTGAGCGGATCCTTGGCCGGGCCACGCAGCACCGCACCTGTCCACAGATTGAACTGGGCGCCGTGCAAGGGACAAGTCACCGTCGTGCCGTCGAGCGAGCCTTCAGACAACGGGCCCTGCTTGTGCGTGCACATCGCCTGAGTGGCGCAGAAGGCTCCCTCGAGGTTGAACACCGCGCAATCACCTAGCAGCAGCACCGATCCAGGCGGTACTTCGCCGATACGGAATTCGTTCTCCTTGAGCTGTGGCCGTACCGTTCTCCCGCCGGCGGCCGCACCCTGGACGTTCGCAGGAATCGACGGTGCTGTGCGAGCGAGCCAGTCGTCGAACCGGATCTCGCCGAGGTCGGCTTCGTCGCCGGGCAGTAGCGAGTGTTCCTCGAGTTCAGCGCCGAAATAGCGTGCGTGTGCGTCGGTGATCACTTCGCGCGGATCGTTGCGCGTGCCAAGGATGCGTTGGAGGAGTCCGTCGAGGTAGAACGGTTCTGGGCCGCCGATCTCAACGGTGCCGTTCAAGGGAGAGCCGGTCGCGATCTTGGCGATCGCACGTGCGACATCGTCAGCTGCAATCGGCTGGATGTGCACCGGCGGCACGCGAATGCCGCTCCCGTGGGTAGCGGCGTCGGCAATGGTCGGCAAGAATTCGAAGAACTGCGTCGCCTGGACGATCGAAAACGGAACCGACGATTCCTTGATCAGTTTCTCCTGCGCAAACTTCGCCCGAAGGTAGCCGCTCCCGAGCAGACGTCCCGTGCCGACGACCGACAGCGCGACGTGATGCCGGACGCGGGCGGAGACTTCCGCGGCGAGGAGGTTGTGCGTTGAAGTCTTGAAGAACTTCATCACCGCGGCGTCTTCGAGGGAGGGGGCGTTCGAGACGTCGACAACGACGGCGGCACCATTCAGAGCTTCAGTCAGACCCGCGCCGGTGACGACGTCAACTCCGGTGCGGCGTGACGCACTGACGACCTCGTGGCCGTCTCGCGTGAGTATCGTGACGAGCTTAGACCCGATGAGCCCGCTGCCACCAACAACGACGAGTTTCATCCTGCACCTCCACGGTCGCCGCCCGCGGGTCTGACGACAGAGCGTTCAGGCGAATCGCTTGATGAACTCGAGCGCCTTCTCGGCGACTTCGCGCCAGCCGGCGTCGATCGTCAGCGAATGCCCGCGGCCTTCCATCTTGACCATCTCGGTCACGCCTTCGTTGCGCTTCTGCCTCTTGTAGGCCGCGTTCGACATCGCAAACGGGACCGTGTGGTCTGAGTCGGCGGAGATGATCAGCATCGGACCCCGCTTCGGGTTCGTCGTGTCGACCTTTGCCTCCGACCACGGATTGATGTTCGCTGACGCCGCCTGGAAGAGCGGCTCGCCCGCGCCAGCAACCGAGTAGCCGAGGTACAGCTCCTTCGCTTCGTCCTCGCCGACGAGGTTCGCGAAGCCGTAGCGGAACTGCTCGTAGGTGAGGGGCACCGCGCGGTTCCAATTGGCGGGGTTGCGCAGGGCGACGCTTGCGCTGCGCAGCGCCGCCAAGGGCAGCGGGAGCACGCCTCGGAACGGAGCAGGGCTGATCGCGACTGACGCGGTGGCGAGTCCCCGCCCGGCGAGAATCTGGGTCAGGAGGCCCCCGAAGGAATGGCCGATGATTGCGGGCTTCTGATCGAGGCGCCGGATGATCGCCTCCTCGTAGTCGGCAATCTGGGTAATCCCCTTGCCCGCGAACACTTGAGGGTGCTCCCTGGCCTCGGCGACCGTCTCAGGATCGTCGGGCCAGCCCGGTGTCAACGTCACGTAGCCGGCCTCCTCGAACAGCGTCACCCAGCGGTCCCAACTCGAGGGCAGCAACCACAGCCCGTGTACGAAGACGACGGGTTTGAGGCCCGTCGCATTCGCGTGCTCGACCTGTGCGGCTTCGTGATCAGTGATGGTGGACGCGGTTGTCGCGATAGTCATTTCCTCCTCCTGGTCTGTCGTAACAACAGGAACTCGTTGCGGTTCGTACTCGCTAGGACCGAGCAGCGGCTTTGGACGTGACGCTTGTGGGACACGCGACACCTGACAACATGCCGCGCCATCCCGTTCACTCCTGCAGCCGAATCCGATCATCAACAAATTCTGACCCGGCGACAGCGTCCAGGATTTCAGTACGGTCATCGAGATCCGCCGTGATGACCGGCGTCCCACTCGGCTGAAGCTCTGCGACTTCCTTCGTCGCGGGCTCCTCCGGTGCGCGCGTGGGATTCTCGTCCATGCTCATCGCAATCCCTCCCTTCACCCGTTCGGTCACTTCGCGTGCGTCAACGGAACGTGCACAAGGTGCTCAGCCACAAACCACACTTGCAGCTCGTTGTGCCGAATGACATCGCTGACGATCAGATCGTTGGAACCATCGTCGCCGCTGTTCGCCGCGAGGCGCGCCATCGTTCGTGCTTCCTTGAGGATGATTTCATGCGCATGCAGTAAGCGGGAGATCTGCACAGGCACTTCCTCGCGGCCTTTCGGTGGCCGTGGGATCAACGTCAGCTCCGCCACGTCCGGCGCCATCGCGACGCTCACGCCGCCCAGTATCTGAATGCGTTCTGCAATCGCATCGACAAGCTCATTCTGCTCTCCGTAGTGTTTGTCGAAGAGCAGATGCAACTGATAGAACGTCGGTCCCGCGATCTGCCAGTGGTGCTTCTTGTACAAATCGCGCAGCGTCATCGTGTCAGCGAGGAGCTGATTGAGATTCGCGACGCTTTCCTTGCACACGTTCTCTGATAGGGCGATTGGCATTCTGATCGTGTGGCCGTACGGCTGGATTTCGGGCGCATGCTGATGGACCAAAGGTTCGGCCGCCTTCAATGCAACATCGGCATCAATAGTTCTCGTCATGTACGTTCTTCCTGTGAATATGTACTTCACGCCGAACCGGCGCCTCGCGTTACTGGACGTCGCGTGCCGCCCTGCGGATGAAGGAGGCGACGACGTATGGCTGGGACAACATCGCCACGTGGCTGGACGGAAGCGTGATTGATGTCGCGTTCATGCGCTCCGCGAACATCGCTTGCAGCGTCGGCGAAACGACGCGGTCGTACGCGGCAATCACGAACCAACTGGGCTTGTTCCGCCAGGCTGGCGTTGAAATCACGCCGCTCAAGGAGGCGATGGACGTTGGACCCTGGGTGGCCGTGAGCACGGTCTGCTCGGACTCGGACAGGTCCGGCGCGAAGTCCTCGCGAATCCCGGTCGGCGTGAGCTTCAGGAATCCGAAAGCATCCTGTTGCA
>Ga0207646_10006836_pt1 | contig 11725 bp, 8 predicted proteins | sample KBSK5502metaG_FD_184343 | JGI IMG/M metagenome (GOLD analysis project Ga0207646, IMG submission 184343) | Corn, switchgrass and miscanthus rhizosphere microbial communities from Kellogg Biological Station, Michigan, USA - KBS K5-50-2 metaG... | ecosystem: Host-associated > Plants > Roots >...
TCCCAGCTTCCTATTAATGGCCGCATTGGCCATATTTTGCGCGGCCCGGGCCCGCAACGTCTCGGGATCGAGCGCGAGCCGCGGCAACGTTTCCTCGCGAATGCTCTTCATGTAGGCATGCTGGACATAATGGGCCTCTCGCAGGTCCGCGATCCGTTTGATATCCGTGATGCCGTTTCCCACCGTGACGCAGGCGTACGGCGTACCGCACGGGTTCGTGATCAGCCCCGTCGTCGGTTGAGCCTTGATAATATCCCCGAACGCCGATAAGATCCACGGGGCTGGATCACTCATGGGAGCGGGATCGTAGCGCGGAGGTGCAGGGAACCCGAATAGCGCGTAGTCGAGAAATCTCCCATCGCGCAACGTGAGGGTATCGGCGGTCACTTCGTTGAGGGCATTGAGTCGCACGCCGTTGTCCGCGAACTTGATCTCGGTGAATGATCCCAGGCTCCCTCCTCCCCCAGGCGTGCCCACCAGGTACGGCGCGAGGTACACGCGAGAGGCCGCCCCTTGAAACTGAATGCGGGACACGCCAAACAGGGCGGTCAAGAATGGCGCCCCGGCCACACCACACGCCCGGACGCGCGTGGAAAATGTCCAGTTGAGATATGCGACCTGTCCGACGGCCTCAAGCGTCGTGAACCCGGCCCCGCACGCGGTCTCCAGCCCAGTACCGGGATCCGCCCAATACGTGAATTGGCCGCTACCGTACGACTCCGTCACCCCCTCAGCCGGCGTCCGGTAGATCGAGGGATCTGCCGCCGCGACAATTTGCACCTTGGCTTCTTCCAAGCCGGCCTCGGCGATATAAAAGCTGCGGGCTACCGCGTACTGGATGGAGGCATGGGTCATATCCGTGCTCATGAACCCGACCAATGACAAACTGATCATCGTGACGATCATCACGGTGACCAAGAGCGTGATCATCGCCAGCCCGCGCTCATCGGATCGAGGGACGGCCATCGTCCCGACTGGGCACCCCGACTTGGTCTTCATTGGTTCCGTGGCAAGAAGATGGTCCGGTTGAACGAGCTCGTGTGATATCTGGACGTGGAACGCGAAGAGGCCTGCTCCTGAAGTGCTACGGCAATCGCCGTCGAAGCCGGGGGCTCCGCGGGCTGAAGGGTGAACGACGCCGCGACCACCTTGGTCCCGATGACCGTATGCGGCTCTAGCATCGGGGGCCACACCCCAACGGGAAAGGTCGAACCCGTGTCACACCGTAGCCGCAGCTCGTTCGATGACGTGTCCCGCCACACATAGATCGTGGCCTGCCAGTCGGGTGCGCCCGCCACAAGCCGGAATGACCCCGTGCACGCGTCTCGAGCGGTCACAAACCCGATGCAGCCCTCGAACGCGCCGGTGCACCCCGCCTCCGGCGCATAGAGCCGCACCCGGCCGAATGCGGTGGTCGTCTCACGCAAGGCACGGGACACTCGGTCGAGGCCCAGCCGGACGTCCTGCTGGGCCTCGAGTCCGTCATGGATATTCTGTGAAAGGGTAAAAGACGGGATGTACAGCTGATAGATCGAGAGAATGACGAGCGCCAGCAGGGCGAGCCCCACCAGCACGTCTACGATGCTGAAGCCACGTTCGGGGCGCACGCGCTTCACCACGGGACATTAGGACCGTTTGATTCGAGTCTGCAATGTACGGGTAAACGTCACCGGTCGACCTGCGCAGCGACTCTGGGGTCCACCGGCGCAGGCTGCGCCGAACGCAACGTCCCAGGTCACCGTGACCGTGATGTCGAGCCGGGCGGGGTTCGAGGCATCGACGGTCGTGCGTACCGAATAGGTGCGCCCCTGGCCGGGTGGCACCTGCTGGACCACCTCCGCATTGTTTCGCTCGAGAATCTGCGCGGGGGACAGCGCAAGCAGCTCCTCTAGACGGGCCCGGGCAAGGTTGGTGGCGATCGAAGAGGTCTCGGCGGCGGTTCCCGTTGAGACGGCAACCATGTGCAACCCGACGATGCCCATGAGCGCGAAGCCAAACAGAGAGAACACGACCAACGTCTCGATCGTCCCAATTCCCCGCTCTCGACCCCGTGCTCTCTCTATGCCCATGATTCCTCCGGCGTGCGGGCGCCGGCGCTGGGGCAAATCTTTAGCCGCCTCCCTCCGAATCCCCGTCACCACCCGGATTCGCTGGATCCGTAAACTTGGCCTTGTAGATTCCCGGCTGGCCAGGAGCTAGATTATTGGTCATAGTGCAGGTCGCGACGCCCTTGTGCTCGTGTTCCGTGCCCGTGGGGCTTTCCTGGTCGTCCTTTTGCGGCAAGGTGCAGTTTAAGTTTACGGGTACTTCGTTCCCGTTGGGGCCAAACCTCAGCGAGTCGACCATGATGAGCGCCGGGTCGAAGTTATCGGCGCCAAAGACCTGCAGCGTCAGGGTAGCCCCTTGCGGTATGACTCGGATGCGGACTAAGACTGGGACGTGGCAATCGACAAATGCCGACCCCTGGTGCTGGGCGAAGAATGGGCGGAAAGTGCTTGTGCTCACCCCTTCCCCCGGGGTGAGCAGCGTGATCCCTGGAGGACTTTCCCCGCCGGAGTTGCTCTCGCTCGGTACTAGGGCGCGCCCGCCCAACCCGGCGAACGCACTCTGGGGCAGTTGATCGATCGTGTTGCCTCCGACCCCGAAAATGGCCGTGAAGTACGTATCCCCCGGCGTCAACGCAAATGTGCACTTTGTGGTGGGAATGATCGTCACGCCTTCGGCAAACGGTACAGAAGCGACTGGGTCGGGACAGGATGCGAGGACCTGGCCGGTGGGCGAACCGGTCCCGGCGCGATCCGCGGCGACGAGGAGACAACCTCCAAATCCGGTGAAGCTGAGGGGAGCAACAACCGGGCCTTCGAATGGGCCCGTGCCGCTAATGGTGTTTTGTAGAAACGCGGTACCGGCACTATTCACCGTGTACACGTTGCCGTTGGCACAGACGACGACCAGTTGATTGCCAAATGAGCCCACGTTGTCGAAGGTAATGCCGCTCTGCGTATTTGGACAGTTTGCAAGGGTCGCAAAGGCTGTGACGGATGACCCATCAAACTTAATCTTGATGACATTCTGGCCCTGCGTCACGAATACGTCATTTGACGTAAACGTGCCGTTGGGGGTAGGGAATCCCGCGAGGGTCTCGGGGTTCTGGTTCGCACGTACGGGCACAATCGTAAGGTAGTCTTCGAAGCAGGCGCCAGGGTTGCCTTCGGTAGGGGATCTGTTGGGAAGCGTGGCAAATACGCTGACCTTTCCGGTGCCGCTGATGGAGAGAACCTCCCGAGGATTCCCGCAAAATGGGTGAGTCACGAGCAGCCTGCCGGGCGACGCCGCCACTCCGATCGGCTCTTTGACATTTTTCGCGAGCACCGTTTCGGGTACGACCTGAGACGTGGCAACGCTGGGGCCGCCCAGCAACGCCCCCAGCATCGAGATCACCAAGAACGTCGGCCCAAAACGGCCTATCGACCCCCTGATCAGGTCCATGTCATATCCCCCCTTCACAATTCACGACCCGTGACAACAGACGCTTCGTCGAAACGGAGCAGTTCAGGGCGATCCGCGGATGTTTGGTAAGTAGTCAGCCTTTCATCTAATGTTTCGTGGCCTCCTTGTTTCATCCGATGGAACCTACACTGTCCGTTGAATTGGCGATCACGCGTTCGCCGAACAGCTTTTTATGAAGTGTCAGGACGCGCGTTCAGAAGGCCACTCCACCCTCATGGCTTCATCGATGGCCTCCTCGAGGGGCAGGTGCTGCCCCTGATCGTACGCTGACGCGAAGACCGCTTCCGGTAACAGGCTGCGCACAACCGCCATGGAATGATCGTACGTGGAACGGTCCGAAAGCGGCAACGGCGCCTTTATACTGTCCCGCAGGGCCCCCGCCGCACCAAACAGCCGTGCGGCTTGCTCCCCTTGCTTCACCGCCGCGCCGGCGCCTGCCAGAGACTCCAGGCACTCGGCGATGCCGCGCTTATCGCCCAGTCCTTGATATAGTGTGAGGGATTCCCGGTAGAGCGAGATGGCCCGCCCACCGTCCCCCTGCGCGAACGCCACCGTGCCCAGCGTCCAGAGGCAATTCGCCAACTGCTGTTTGGCGCCCAACTCCGAAAAGAGGGCCTTCGCTTCCTCAGCCAACTCCCTTGCCCGATCGTTGTCTCCCTGATAAACGCTCACATTCGCTAGGTTGTTGAGTGCGGCCGCGACATCTAGTTTGTACCCCAATTCCCGGGAGAGGATCAGGCACTCCTGATGGAGCGCTGTCGCGCGCGTGTAGTCGCCTTGATTCTGGGCCACCGTTCCCAGCATGAGAAGTACCTCAGCGACTTCGAATCTGTGTCCCAATTCCTTGTGCAGTGCCAGGCTTTCCTCTTGCAGCGCCTGCGCCCGTGCGTAATCCCCCTGCAGTCGCGCCACGACTCCCAGACTTGCGAGAGATCTCGCCAGACCCGACTTGTCCCCCGTCTGCCGCCACAGAACAAGGCTTTCTTCTAAGAGCGCCTTAGCCCGCTCGTAGTCCCCCTGGCGCCGTACGGTCAGGGCCAGGATGAAGAGCGTTTCGGCGAGCGCCCATGCGTGGTCCAACTCCCGGCATAGTCTCAGGCTATCTTCGAGCAGGGCGACTGCCCGCCCGTGGTCGCCCCTGTTCCGATTCAGAAATGCGTGAAGGTTGAGCGACAATGCGATACTGAGCTTGTCCCCGAGTTCACGATACAGCGCCAAGCTCTGCCCGCTCAGGTCCTCCGCCCGGCCGTAGTCCCCTTGGCCAAACGCCAGGGCTGCCGCCCCGAAGATCGCCTTCGCCCGCGCCGGCGACGGGGCCTCGGTCCTTTTCACGGCTCCCTCGAGCCACTCGCGTCCTTCGCTCAGGTGGCCGCCCATGGCCCAGAACCGATGCAGCGCCCCGGCCAGGCGCAGGCCCGCTTCAGCCTCGCGCTCGCCCACCTTGGTCCACTCGAGCGCAGCGCGCAGATTATCGTGTTCCATCTCCAACTGGGACAGCCAGCCCTTTTGATCCGGCCCGTGCAGTTCTGGTTCAGCCCGCTCTGCAAGATCCAGGTACCAAGCCAGATGCCGTCCGTGGACGGCAGCGATTTCACCCGACCCCTGCAACTTTTCCAGGCCGTATTGGCGTATCGTCTCCAGAAGCCGGTAGCGGATGTCTCCATTCAGCCCTTCGGCCACCACGAGCGACTTATCCACCAGGCTCGTGAGCAGATCCAAGATCGCGAACACCTCGACACCGTCGCCCGTGCAGATTGCCTCGACGGCCTCGAAGTTGAACCCGCCCGCAAACACCGCAAGGCGGCGCAGCAACGTGCGCTCTTCCTCAGACAACAGATCGTAGCCCCAGTCCATCGCCGCCCGCAATGTTTGATGGTGGGGAAGACCCGTCCGGCTCCCGCCGGTCAAGAGGCGAAACCGATCATCCAGGCGGGTGGCGATCTGCTCGACGGTGAGGACCTTCACGCGCGCCGCCGCCAGCTCGATCGCGAGAGGAATGCCGTCCAGCCGGTGGCAGATATGCGCAACCGCCTTGGCGTTGGCATCGGTGAGGGCGAACCGCGGCTGGCTGTGGACGCCCCGCTCGACGAAGAGCTGGACTGATTCAAACTCGTTCAGTTGAGCGAGCGACTGCGCGCGCCTCGGGTCGGGACGCGAGAGAGGCGGCACCTGGTAGGCCACTTCACCCGCGACGCCCAGGGCCTCGCGACTGGTGGCCAGGATCTTCAGGTTCGGACAGGCTCGCAGGAGGGCGCTGGTCAGTTGCGCGGACGCTGCCACCAGATGCTCGCAGTTGTCCAACACCAGGAGCAGCGACTTGGGCTGCAGATAGTCCACGAGCAGATCCAGCAGCGACCGCCCCGCCGCCTCGCGGACTTGAAACGTTGTGGCGACCGCCTGAACGACCAGCGCGGGGTCGGTGAGAGGCGCCAGTTCGACCAGCCACACACCCTTCTGGAACTGGTCGATCAGGTCGGCGGCCACCTGAATGGAAAGGCGGGTCTTACCGGCGCCGCCCGTTCCCATGAGCGTGAGCAGGCGCGCCTTGGCCAGCAGGCGTTTCACGTCCTCGATCTCTCGCTCCCGTCCGATGAAGGTGGTCAATTGGATGGGCAGGTTGTTGGAAATGATGTCCAGAGTCTTGGGGGGAGGGAAGTCTGCCGGCAGATCACGGATGACAATCTGGAAGATGTGCTCTGGGCGCGTGAGGTCTTTGAGGCGGTGCTCCCCCAGGTCTTGCGCCATCACGCCTTCGAACGGGTCGTGCCCGATCAGGTCACGTGTGGCCTGCGAGAGGAGAATTTGGCCCCCGTAACCGGCGGACATGATGCGGGCAGCGCGGTGGACGTCCAGGCCAACGTAACCGCTGTCCGCGAAGGTGGGCTCCCCGGTGTGCATCCCCATGCGCACGCGGATCGGGGCGTCCTTGGGCCAGGGATGGGCATTGATCGCCCGTTGGACCGCCACGGCCGTTGCAACGGCGTCCCGAACATTTCCGAAGGCAATCAAGAAGGAGTCGCCCTGCGTGTCGACCTCGTACCCGCCACCCGCTTGGAACGCCGCACGGAGGATATCCCGGTGGGCGGTGAGGATCTCCGCATAGCGCTGATCGCCCAGGTGCTGAAGCAGGTTCGTGGAGCCTTCGATATCCGTAAAAAGAAAGGTCACGATCCCGGTCGGCGGGCCAGTCACGGAAGGCCTCCTCGTTCGGGGCACTGCATCGCCGCTTGCAGGTGACGTTCATGGTAGATCTCGTACGCTCCTGCAACGCGAGTGTCACGGGCATCCACGAGCCGATCACCTCCGCGTGTCTTGATTTGAGTTCGGGCATGTTTCGGCAGTCGCCGCCAGGGAATGATATTCATGGGGGTGAGGCGCATGCGTAAACCCTGGAGGCTTGGAGTGTACAAGCAGGTCATCGAGGGAACACTGACCGCATTGGGGCGCGACGATGTGGGGGTTGGCGACGTTGCCGAAAAACGTGCGGGGACACTCACCGTCGCGTTCTCCCGATGGGGGCACGCCCAAACGGTCGAGCTCCCGATTGGTGACTTGCAAAGGGAGGAACAGGCGCGGGCGACCATCAATCGAGCCATTCTCGATGTGAGCAAAGCAATTGAGAAAGAGACGATGGAGACCAGAATCAAGATGAAGCATTGCTGATTCAAAGGGGTGGTAATCTTCCCCCGATCTGCTTCATGAGCGAATGGTGGGTCATGAAAAATCACCATTGAACGAGGCACGGTCATCCGAATGCCCGCCTGATCCTCCCTCCGAACCAGCTGCGGTCATGATCTTCCCACGAGATCGTCGAAATTTGAGGATTCTTGCATCCGCCACACCTACAATCACAACCCCCGGCAATATCGAATGAATGATCGCAATATGATCGATTGAGTGCTAATCCAAACAAAAGAGACGAAAGCGAAGTCCCTCCCGACGTATAATATTGCGCCCCGAACGGCAGGTATGGGTGAAGGATGGCAACGTGAGCAGAGATCTAAAATACACGATCACCAAGCCTGACGGCACACCCTTTCACTGGAGCGATTTTTGTGAAGGCTGGGCCGATGCCCCTATCCGGTTGCGCAGCGAGAGGGACGCCCGAAAAACGGTCGCTTTCCTGAAGGAAAAATTCGGCGCGGCCTCTTGGATATCAAACGTCTTCGAGACCCCTCCACTCCAAGTACGAGAGCGCGTTCCGACTTTTGTTGATGAACTGGACGCCCGTTTAGCTTTATGGATTGCAGAATCCCAAGTCGCGGGTGAGGAATCATAGGACAGCCTGCGGGTGTCCCTCCCTGCCCTGCAGGAGACGGGACGGCCGTCCCCTAAACGTCCCCCCTGAAGTACGCGGCCCATTCGTGCCCCCTCTGGGAGGCCGCACATGTCCAGCCTGCCAACCGGGACGGTCACCTTCCTCTTCACTGACATCGAGGGATCCACCGGTCTGCTCCGGGAATTGAGTGACAGGTATGCCGATGCCCTGGCCGACTACCGGCGATTGCTCCGGGACGCCTTCCTTGCGAGCGACGGGCACGAGGTCGACACGCAAGGCGACGCCTTCTTTGTCGCCTTCCCTCGCGCCCGAGATGCGATTGCCGCAGCGATCGCGGCGCAGCGAGCGGTCTTTGCCCATGCGTGGCCGGGGGGCGCAGGACTGCGTGTGCGCATGGGCCTGCACACGGGCGAGCCCCTCAGTGCGGACACGGGCTATGTTGGCATGGACGTCCACCGCGCTGCCCGCATCTGCGCTGCCGGACACGGAGGGCAGATCCTGCTCTCCGAGACAACCAGTGTCCTGGTCGCGGAGGACCTACCCGAGGGAGTGAGCCTTCGGGACCTTGGCGAGCATCGTCTCAAAGACCTCACCCGACCGCAACACCTTTCCCAGGTGGTCGCCTCCGACCTGCCCGTGGACTTCCCACCGCTCAAGTCCCTGAATGTCTTCCCCAACAACCTGCCCACGCAGTTATCCAGCTTTATCGGTCGGGAGCAAGAAATCGTAGAGGTCAAGGGATTGCTGTCCAAGACTCGCCTGCTAACGCTTACCGGGCCAGGGGGGGCGGGGAAGACGCGTCTCTCCCTCCAAGTCGCAGCCGACGTGCTCGAAGATTTCACAGACGGGGTGTGGTTGGTGGAGCTGGCCCCCCTCTCGGATCCCAATCTCGTCGCACAAACGGTGGCGTCCGCCATCAATGTACGCGAGCAGCCGGGTCGGCCAATCTTAGCCACGCTCTGCGACTACCTCCAGCGCAGGCGTCTGCTCTTAGTGCTGGATAACTGCGAACACGTATTGGCGGCGTGTGCTCGCGTGGCCGACGCCCTGCTACGAGCGTCTCCGAACCTCCGGATTCTTGCCACCAGTCGCGAAGCGCTGGGGATCGCGGGCGAGACGTCTTGGCGCGTCCCTTCCCTTTCCCTGCCGGATCCAGAGCGCCTCCCATCTCTCGAGAGGCTTTCTACGTACGAGGCCGTTCGACTCTTTATCGACCGCGCTGTGGCGGTCTTGCCGACCTTCACAGTGACGAACGAGAATGCACCGTGGATCGCGCAGGTGTGTCACCGGTTGGATGGGATCCCCCTAGCGGTGGAGTTGGCGGCGGTGCGCGTGAGGGGGCTGTCGGTGGAGCAGATCGCCACGAGGCTGGACGATCGCTTCCGGCTCCTCACGGGGGGGAGCCGCGCGGGCCTGCCCCACCACCAGACGTTGCGAGCGGCGCTGGACTGGAGTTACGATCTGCTCTCGGAACCGGAGCGGATCGTGCTGCGCCGATTGGCGGTCTTTGCCCCCGGATTCACCCTGGAGGCCGCAGAGGCGGTCTGCGGCGATGACGGGGTTGACGCATCCGAGGTCCTCGACCTGTTGATGCATCTGGTGGACAAATCACTCGTGGTGGCCGAAGAACAGGGCGGGACGCTTCGGTACCGGCTGCTGGAAACGGTCCAGCAGTACGGACGGGAACGGCTCGGAGCGTCGGAAGAGGCAGAAGCAGCGCAGCGGCGGCGTCGAGACTGGTACCTGGAGTTCGCTGAGCGGATGGGGCCAAAGTTATTCGGGGCAGACCAAGCGGCCTGGTTCGATCGCTTGCAAGTGGAGCAGGGAAATCTGCGGGCCGCGCTCATGTGGTCCATCGAAAGCGGAGGAACGGAGGCGGCATTACGGCTGGTCGGGGTGCTATGGCGGTTTTGGGCCGTGCGGGGCCACTTCGAAGAGGGAAGTGGATGGCTGGAGGCGGTGCTCGAGGCAGCGAACAAGAGCGGCGACGCGCCGGCGGCTTATCGTGCGAAGGCGCTTAATGCTGCGGGGTATCTGGCCCTGAGCCGCGGCGGCTTTGCGGCGGCGCGGTCGCTCCTTGAGGAAAGCCTGGCGATACAGCGACAGTTGGGAGATAAGGCAGAGATCGCCATCTCATTGAGCAACCTAGGGACTGCGGCGATCCACCAGGGCGACACTGTCATGGCCCACTCGCTCCTTGAAGAAGGGCTCGCGATCCGCCGAGAGTTGGGGGACAAGGTGGACATCGCTGGGTCGCTCGACGATTTAGGGGCGGCAACGCTCGAGCAGGGCGACATCGTCATGGCCCGCTCGCTCCTTGAAGAAGGACTGGCGATACGGCGGGGGTTGGGAGACAAAGCCGGCATCGCCGCTTCCCTCAACAACGTAAGTATGGTGGCGATCCAGCAGGGCGACTATGCCGCGGCGCGCTCGCTCCTTGAAGAGAGCCTACGCCTCTGCCAAGAAGTCGGGGATCGCTGGCTCAACGCCGTTGCGCTCGATACCTTGGGCGATTTGACCAGAGTGCAGGGTGACTATGCCGCGGCGCGGTCCCTCTTCGGAGAAAGCCTCGCCATCTGCCGCCAACTGGACGATAAGCGAGGCATCGCCTATTGTCTTGAGGGATTGGCGGCGGTGGCTTCTGCACAAGGGCAACATAGACGGGCGGCGCAGCTGTTGGCCGCCGCGGAGGCCCTTCGCGAAACCAGCGGTGCTCCACTAAGGATATCTGAACGGGCCCAACACGACCGAGATGTTGCAGCTGTGCGAGCGGGGCTCGGCGATGAGCAGTTCATCGCGGCCTGGGCGGAGGGCCGCGCGATGGCAGCGGAGCGGGCCATCGAATACGCTCTTGCGCCGGAAACCAACTGATCCCACCGTCGTGGAGCACGGAGGTAATTGCGCGGCGGTGCCAGCCGCCCACCACCGCCGGACGGCTGGCTGCCGCACACGGGGCTAGGTGTCACGATTGTCCGGTCGCATCTCATCATGGTACGAGTCGCGCGGGACCTTTCTCCGGGCCCGAGACCGCATGGAGTTGAACCGGCTGGGTTTGGATCACGGTTCCCGACGCGATAAGGATGGCCACTCCTAAGAGCAAAGCCGCAATGAGCTTCAACATTGTCCCTCCCTCCTTTCCGTTAGCTTGCCTCCATCGTAGACGGGAGGGAGAGGGGCGGAGGATGAACCGGCTCACTTCCTCGGTGTGATGTTAGTCACAGAGCAGACGGCCGCATAGACGCGCCTCGGTGTCCTCGTGGTGCTTGGGACACGGGCGGCAAGCCGGTCGGTGCCAGGAGCGGAATGAGCGTTTGCCGAATCGAGTCCGGAGCCGACCGCGAGCGTCGTCCGCAATCAGCCGGCGCCCGTAGAGCGTTGGTCCCGCGAAGCCGGCTTTGGCGTATGCCGTACGACAGTGTTGGGGTGGGAGGCGCGACATGCTTCACATCGATGACCCCAGGTTCCGCCTGAATCAACTGCTGACGAGATACGAGACGCGAACGCCGAAGGAAGTCTCCCCGCCCCAAGCGGAGGAAGAATCCCTGGTTGAGGCGTTCGACCGAATAGCGCGCGATGTCATTCGTCCCGCGATGGAAGAGATCGGAGCGGAACTCGAGCGGAGAGGTCATACGTACGAGATCCTGATCGTACCCGGACGGCAAATCACTATGCATCTCTATCCCGCCGTTCTGCGGCGGTCCGCATACGCGGCTCCGTGTTGTCCATACGTCGCGTTTGGGAGGGATGCCTCGACTGCACAGATTCACGTGGTCCGGAGTACGATCATGCCAAACGGTCGAGGGCGCGCTGAGATCACAGACACGCTGCCGATAGACCAGGTCACGCGTCAGTATGTTGAAACGCAGGTCCTGGACGTGCTGGGGAGCCTTCTGAGCGTGGCAGCAGGGTAGCCGCAGCGGCGCTCACTACCGCAGG
>Ga0207646_10006840_pt1 | contig 11724 bp, 6 predicted proteins | sample KBSK5502metaG_FD_184343 | JGI IMG/M metagenome (GOLD analysis project Ga0207646, IMG submission 184343) | Corn, switchgrass and miscanthus rhizosphere microbial communities from Kellogg Biological Station, Michigan, USA - KBS K5-50-2 metaG... | ecosystem: Host-associated > Plants > Roots >...
GGCCGCGGTGAACATGCGCTGGCGCTGCAGGCGTTCGCGCAACAGCGCCACCGGGTGCCGGCCGAGTGTTAAGCCCAGGTTCGCGTAGTCGGCGACAATGTTCTCGCCTTCGCTGGGTGCGGCGAGGAAGGGTTGCGCTTCCTCGATGGGCGCTGCGTCGAGCAGTGCCGGCATGCGCTCGACGCCGGCGACATCCCACAGCGCATGCCGGCGATGGCCGCTTAAGCCTGCGAGCGCTCCGGCCGCGGCCAGCGCCCGCATGTCGTGCGCATTGAGGTTCGCGCGTCGCGCGAGATCGCCGACGTCGGCAAAGGGTTGCGCGCGGCGTGCGGCTACGAGCCGTTCGCCGCCGGCTTGCGACAGGCCTTTGACGAGGCAAAGGCCCAGGCGCAGCGCCGGCCCCTCACCCCCGCCCTCTCCCCGCTTCGCGGGGCGAGGGGGCAATTCCAGATTCCCTCTCCCCCGCAAACGGGGGAGAGGGTCAGGGTGAGGGGGTTCATTCGCTTCGAGTGTGCATTCCCATTCGCTCACCGTCGCATCGGCCGGCAAAATCGGTACCTCGTGCCGGCGCAGATCCTGCGTCAGTTGCGACGGCGAATAGAAACCCATCGGCTGCGAATTCAGGAGCGCGCAGGTGAACGCCGCCGGCTCGTAGCGCTTGAGCCACGACGAAACATAGACCAGGAGCGCGAAGCTCGCCGAGTGCGATTCGGGAAAGCCGTATTCGCCGAAGCCCAGGATCTGCTGGTAGATTTGCCGCGCGAATTGTTCATCGTAGCCGTTCTTGCGCATGCCTTCGATCAGCCTCTGCTCGAAGGGCTCGAGCCCGCCCTTGCGCTTCCACGCCGCCATCGAGCGGCGCAGCCGATCGGATTCGCCCGGCGTGAAATCCGCCGCGACGACCGCGAGCTGCATCACCTGTTCCTGGAAGATCGGCACGCCGAGCGTGCGCTCCAGGACGCCTCGCACTGCTTCGCTGGGATAACTGACCGGTTCGAGCTTCTGCCGGCGACGTAAATAGGGATGCACCATCCCGCCCTGGATCGGGCCCGGACGCACGATCGCGACCTCGATCACCAGGTCGTAGTAATTCTCAGGCTTCATCCGCGGCAGCATCGACATCTGCGCGCGCGACTCGATCTGGAACACGCCGACGGTGTCGCCATGGCCGATCATCTCGTACACGCCCGGATCTTCCGCCGGCACATCGGTCAGCCCGAACGGCCGGCCGTAGCGGACCGAGAGCAGATCGAGCGCACGGCGGATCGCGGAGAGCATGCCCAGCGCCAGCACGTCGACCTTGAGCAGACCCAGCGCATCGAGATCGTCCTTGTCCCATTCGATCACCGTGCGCTCGGGCATCGTCGCGTTCTCGACCGGCACGAGCTGCGACAGAGGGCCGCGCGAGATCACGAAGCCGCCGGTGTGCTGCGACAGGTGGCGCGGGAAACCGAGGAGCTCGGTGACCAGCGAGAAAAGCCGTTGCATCACCGGGCTGTCGGCGTCGAAACCCGCCTCTTTCACCCGTTTCGTGAGCGCCCGGCTGCCATCCCACCACGCCATAGACTTCGCCAGCCGGTCGACCTGCGACAGATCGAGCCCCAGTGCCTTGCCGACGTCGCGCAACGCGGAGCGCGGGCGATAGCAGATGACGGTCGCGGTCAGCGCAGCGCGCTCGCGCGTGTACTTTTGATAGAGATACTGGATCACGTCCTCGCGCCGCTGGTGCTCGAAGTCGACGTCGATGTCGGGTGGCTCGTTGCGCTCGCGCGAGATGAAGCGCTCGAAGAGCATTTCCATGCGCGAGGGATCGACTGCGGTGATGCCGAGGCAGTAGCACACCGCCGAATTCGCTGCCGAGCCGCGGCCCTGGCAGAGAATTTTCTGCCCGCGCGCGAATTCGACGATGTCGTAGACGGTGAGAAAGAACGCCTCGTAGCGCGCCTCGGCGATTAATTTGAGCTCGTGCTCGATCAGCTTGCGCACTTTTGCCCGCGCCGCCTCGCTCGTCGTCGCGGCCGGAAAGCGTCGCGCGAAACCCTCTTCGGTGAGCCGCCGCAGATACGAAGTCGGCGTTTCGCCCGACGGCACGATCTCCTCGGGATATTCGTAGCGCAATTCTTCGAGCGAAAACCTGCAGCGCGTAGCGATGGCGAGCGTCTCGGCGAGCCACGCGGCGGGATAGAGGCGTTGCAAGGTCTCGAGCGGCCGCAGGTGGCGCTCGCCGTTTGGGTGCAGCGCGTAGCCCGCTTGCGCGACCGACGTTTTCAAGCGGATCGCGGTCAGCGTGTCCTGCAGTGCGCGGCGCTCGCGGGCGTGCATGTGTACGTCGCCGGCCGCCACAAGAGGCAAGCCGGTTACGTCGGCAATAGCGATGAGCTTCTGACAACGTAAAGCATCGTCGGCGTCGAGCAGGCGCTCGGCCGCGATCCACAGCGCGCCGGGAAAACGCGCGGAGAGCCAGCGCGCCTCATCGACATCGGGCGATCGTCCGGGCAGCCACAGCGCGAGGCAACCGGTGACGCCGTCGGCGAGATCGGCGCGGGTCAGGCGATAGCTGCCCTTGACGGCGTTGCGACGGCCGCGCGTGATCAGCGCCGAGAGGTTGCCGTAACTCGCACGACCGGTCGCGAGCAGGACGAAGCCGAGGCCATCGTCGAGACGAAATTCGCTGCCGATGATGAGAGGCAACTTGCTCTGCTTCGCTTCGACATGGGCGCGCACCACGCCGGCGAGCGAGCACTCGTCGGTGATTGCCAGCGCCGCGTAGCCCAACTCCTGCGCGCGCAGGACGAGCTCCTCCGGATGCGAAGCGCCGCGCAGGAAGGTGAAGTTGGAGATGCAGTGCAGCTCGGCGTAGGGCATGGTGTCATGCAAACACGCCGTGCGCGAACCATTCGCCGCCGCGATCGCGATAGAGCCACAGCTCCTCGCCAGTCGCGTTGCGACCGACAAAATAATCGCGGCCGACGTCATCGCCGTCCCACCAGCCGGTTTCGATGCGTTCGGGACCCGACACCAGTCTCACCTCCGCCGCCACCGGATCGGCGCCGAGCGGCCTCGGTGACGAGAACAACCACAGCGGGCGAACCGGAGACAGCCCACGATGATTCAGCGCCGGCATGGCACGCCCGATCATCGTGGTCTGCCCCCATGCCTGCTCGGGCCGATGATCGGCGTGAAGCTCGAGCGTCCGCACCGCATCCTCGCCCAAGCGCGCGCGCAAGCGCTCGAACAGTTGCGCGCCGGCTTCGCCGTCCCGGCCCGCGACGGGGAAGAAGTCGCCCTCCTTCGCTCCCAGTGGCGCGGTCTCTTCCGAAACGATCCGGATCGCTTCGACCCGGTCGGGCAGCTCCTCGCGCGCGAGCCGTTCGCGCAGCACGTTCATGATGTGCTCGACCTGCCGCGTGGAGGTGAGCCCCAGCACGATCGACGTCGGGGCCGCGTCTTCGTGCACGAGATCGCAGCGCAGGCGCGTGACGCCTGCACCTCGGCCGTGCAGAAAGCCGGCGAGCTCGGCGACCAGACGCTTGATGCCGAACAGCAGCGCCTCGGCCTCGTCGACCGGCGCAGGCAATTCGAGTTGGCCGTGATAGCGCTCCGGCGGCACGAACAGCGGACGCGGATCGGGCAGCATCCCACGTGCGCGATCAACCTCGTCGAGCAGCGCCTGGCCGAAGCGGCGCGCGACGCCGTCGCGCGGCAGCGCGATGAATTCGCCGATCGTCCGCACGCCGATGCCCGACAGCGTGTCCAGCGCGGCCTGAGCACTGTCGAGCAGAGCGATCGGCAGCGCGGCAAGCTTGCGCGCCCAATCGGCGTCTTCCTCGATGACGATCGGTTGACCTGCGCGGGCGAACAGGCTCGCCGCACCCGCGGTGGGCGCAGTCGCGATGACGCCGGTAAAGCCGAGCGTGGCGAGCCCGGCGTCGATGCGACCGAGAAGGTTTTCCAGGCCGCCGAAATAAGTGAGGCCACCCGAAATTTCCAGCAGCACGCAGGCCGGCGGCTCGACGCTGATGGTGGAGGTCCATTGCCCTGCCCAGAGCGCGATACCTTTCAGCGCATGGCTTTCGGCGCGCTCGTCGCGCAGATGAATCGCGATTGCGGGATCGAGCGCGAGCGCGGCGGCGATGGAAAGACCCGGGACGATGCCGCGCTTTCGCGCCGCGTCGTTGACAGCGACGACGTCGGGGCGATGGCTTGCGCTCGCCACCACGGCAGGCGTCTCGTGCGTCGCCCCGCGTGCGAAGACGGCCAGCGGAAGATCGGGAAAGCTAAGACAGGTCCAGAGCATGCCCGCCCCGCGGGTCCGGCCCCGGCACCCGCCGTACTTCATCGGCGCGCGCCAGCGCACGATTCCAGATTCGCGCCTGTGGGCCGCCGACGGGATAGTGGCGATGGAAGCTCGCCGTGCGGTTCGCGGGCAAACGTTCGGACTTCGCCGGCGGCCTGAGCGCGCTAGGCGCGCACTCGTTCGGCTTGTCCGCTGACGATCCTGCAATATCGAGCAGCAACGGTGGGGACACCGCGCCGCCGCGGCGCTTGAATATGTCGACGCTCAGCCGATTTCCCGAGAGCGAAAGTCGGATGCGCAGCGGCGAGGGCGACGGTTGCGCCGCGCGCGCGGTCGACATGAAAAGAAACGTCAGCGTTTGACTTTCTTGCGCCGCCAACTGCAGCCGCCGCGTGCGTTGATCAGTCCAGGTCTTCGGCCAGAACAAGAGCGCCCCCGCGCTGTTCGCGTGCAGTACCTGCTCAGCCGCCCACCAGCGGTGTTTGTCTTCTTCCGCCTCGATGACGATCACCCGTGCCGGATCGACGCCCCGGCCGGCAAATGCCGGCGCGTAGGGGATATGCGGCGGCGCCACCAGCGCGATCCATTCGCCTGCTTGCGCGAGGCGCGTGAGCGCAGGAAGGAGCAGAGAGAGCTCGCCGATACCTTCGGCGTCAAGCGCTAGCTCTGTTAGCACAGCCTTGGGCCAGCCGCCGCCCGGCAGTTCGCGGTCGAGGCTGGCAAAACCGCTGGCAACCGTATTATCGGCACGGGCCAGCCGATCTCCGCGCCAGAGCAATGGGTTGTGTAGCAGTTCGGCGAGCGCGGGCTTCATGGCGAGCCGGGTAACCGGGCCCACCCCGGGAAAGGCCGGGATGGGCTCCGGTCAGACAGGAAATTACAGTCTATCGAACGATCGTTCGATAGTCAACGGCAAATCGCCACGCCATGCTATGCATGAATGGAAGCGACTACCGTGGGCGTCGCGCCCGCCAGCACGCGTAACGATCCGGCCGTCCTGAGCCTGATCGGCAATACCCCCCTGGTTGAAATAACCCGCCTCGACACCGGTTGTTGCCGCCTGTTCGTCAAACTGGAAAGCCAGAATCCCGGAGGCTCGATCAAGGACCGCATCGCCCTTTCCATGATCGCTGCCGCCGAGCAGGACGGCCGGCTCAAGCCCGGCGGGGCGGTCGTCGAAGCGACCGCCGGCAACACCGGCCTGGGTCTCGCCCTCGTCGCCCGGGCCAAGGGCTACCGCGTGTTGCTGGTGATCCCGGACAAGATGTCTGCCGAAAAGGTGCTGCATCTCAAGGCGCTCGGCGCCGAAATTCGCATGACGCGTTCGGACGTGACCAAGGGCCATCTGGAGTATTACCAAGACATGGCGGCACGACTGGCCGCGGAAATTCCCGGCGCGTTCTACGTCAATCAGTTCGGCAACCCGGCGAACCCGCTTGCGCATGAGCGCACAACCGGCCCCGAAATCTGGGAGCAGATGAACCACGACGTCGACGCAGTCGTCTGCGGCGTGGGATCGGGGGGCACGCTGACGGGGCTCAGCCGCTTTTTTGCGCGCACGAGCCCGCGCACGGAGATGGTGCTTGCGGATCCTGTCGGCTCAGTACTCGCACCGTATGTCGAAACCGGAAAAATAGGGGAGGCCGGATCGTGGGTCGTCGAAGGCATCGGCGAAGATTTCATCCCCCCGATCGCCGATCTGTCGCGCGTCAGGAAGGCGTACGCGATTCCGGATCAGGAAAGCCTCGCGACGGCGCGTGAGCTCTTGCGCTCCGAGCTCATTCTCGGCGGCTCGTCGGCAGGAACGCTAGTCGCCGCGGCGCTGCGCTACTGCCGCGAGCAGAGCGCAGCGAAGCGCGTCGTGACTTTCATTCCGGATACCGGCAGCAAGTATCTGTCCAAGATGTACAACGATTTCTGGATGGTCGACCAGGGTTTTCTCGAGCTGCCGCGCTATGGCGACTTGCGCGATCTGGTTTCGCGCCGTTACGCGGATGGAGCAGTCGTCTCCGTAAGCGCCGAGGATCCGCTGCTCACCGCGTTCCAGCGCATGCGCATGGCGGACGTGTCGCAGGTGCCCGTGCTCGCGGCCGACGAAGTGGTCGGCATCCTCGACGAATCCGACCTGCTGCTGCACGTGTACAAACAGCCGGATCGTTTTCGCGACAAGGTCGCGACGGCGATGACTCAGCGGCTCGAGACGCTCGACCCCGGCGCAAGCCTTGCCGATCTGCTGGCGATACTCAATCGTGATCTCGTGGCGATCATCATCGAAGACGGCCGCTTCTTCGGCCTCATCACCCGCTACGACCTGCTTACGTACCTGCGGAGAAGCCTGCCGTGAATGATCCGATCCCAAGATCCGTCCGCGAACGACAACAGGGGTTCGCCACGCGCGCGATCCACGCGGGCCAGGAGCCCGATCCCTCGACAGGGGCGATCATGACGCCGATCTATGCGACGTCGACCTACGTGCAGTCGAGCCCCGGCGTGCACAAGGGCTACGACTACGCGCGGACCGCGAATCCGACGCGCGCGGCGCTGGAAGCCTGCGTGGCCGATCTCGAGAGTGGCGCGCGCGGTCTCGCCTTCGCGTCGGGTTTGGCCGGCATGGCGACCGTGCTCGATGCACTCGATGCCGGCGCGCACATCGTGGCGAGCGACGACTTATACGGCGGGACCTATCGCCTGTTCGAGAACGTGCGTAAACGTTCGGCGAACTTGAGCACGAGCTTTGTCGATATGGCCGACCCCGCACGCGTGCGCGCAGCGATCCGTCCCGAAACCAGAATGCTCTGGGTCGAGACGCCGAGCAATCCACTGCTCAAGCTGATCGACCTCGCAGCCGTCGCGAAGATCGCGCGCGAACGGGATCTCATCGCGGTGGCCGACAATACTTTTGCTAGCCCCTGGATTCAGCGTCCGCTGGAGCTCGGCTTCGACATCGTCGTGCATTCGGCAACAAAATATCTGAACGGCCACTCCGACATCGTGGGCGGCGTAGTGGTGATCGGCGGCGAGGCCCGCCATTCGCCGCTGGCCGAGCGCCTCGCCTACCTGCAGAACGCGGTCGGCGGCATCAGCGGCCCTTTCGACAGCTTCCTCGCGTTGCGGGGCCTGAAGACGCTCGCACTACGGATGGAGCGGCATTGCGTCAACGCTTTCGAGCTCGCGCACTGGTTAGTTGCACAGCCAGAAGTGGCGCGGGTGCATTACCCCGGCCTCGCCTCGCATCCGCAGCACGAGCTCGCGAAGCGGCAAATGCGCGCCTTCGGCGGAATGGTGACCATCGCGCTCAAAACGGATCTCGCCGGAACCAAGCGCTTTCTGGAGCGCTGCCGCTTGTTCGCCTTGGCCGAGAGTCTTGGGGGTGTCGAAAGCCTGATCGAGCATCCGGCATTGATGACGCATGGCTCCATCCCCGCGCCCCAGCGCGATGCCCTCGGTATCGACGATTCCTTGGTTCGGCTCTCGGTCGGAATCGAAGACGTCGACGACCTGCGGCGCGACTTGCGCGAAGCCCTCGACGCGATCTAGGCAGCGGCCGTCCTTCGCACTCATCCGTCTGTCGTGACGCAAGCAGCGATCAAGCGGCGCGGCCTGGCAGACACGGTCGGCTTCGCTCATCTCGACCGCCAGATCGATGTGCTGATGCAGCGTATCGACCGGCAGGACGCGGCGACGTTGGCTCGTGCGCTCCGCGACAAAGGCATATCCGCCGCCGACCACTGGCGCATGGCGATCGCGCCGCACGACGACTATGCGTACGTGGGCTACCTGTACCCGCTCGTCCTGGCCAACATCAAAGCCGTCACGGTCATCGTCTTCGGCGTGGCGCACAAGGCGCGACAGCTCGACCTCGAGGATCAGCTCATCTTCGACAGCTTCACACATTGGCGCGGACCGTACCGAGACATCGCCGTATCGCCGCTGCGCGAGAGGATCATGAGCAAGTTGCCCGAAGGCAGCTATCGGGTGAGCGACGAGATGCACAGCATCGAGCACTCAGTCGAAGCCAAGCTTCCCTTCCTGCAATATTACAACCGCGGTGTGCAGTTCGTGCCGATCCTCGTGCCGTTCATGTCGTATGCGCGCATGAACGAGCTCGCCCTGCCGCTTGCGCACGCCATCGCTGCGATCATGAACGACGAGCGGCTGGAATGGGGCAAGGATATCGCCCTGCTCTCTTCGACCGACGCAGTCCACTACGGCGACGAAGGTTGGAATGGAAGAGACTTCGCCTTCTACGGCGCCGACGCGGAAGGCTATGAGAAGGCGCTCGTGCACGAACGGCGAATCATGAGCGATTGCTTCGAAGGTGAATTGCGACCCGAAAGGATTGAGCGGTTCACCCGCTACACGCTCGACGACCACGACCACCGCGAATACAAGTGGACCTGGTGCGGGCGCTATTCGGTGCCCTTCGGCTTGCTGGTTGCGTGGCGACTCCAGCAACTGCGGCGCGCGCGGCCGTTGACAGGCACGATCCTGGGCTATGCCACGTCAGTGGACAACGCACGCGTCAAGGTCGACGACCTCGAAGGGATGGGTGTCACCGCGCCAGCGACGCTGCACCACTGGGTCGGCTACGCGTCGATAGGATACCGCTGAGCCACCCGCGGCCGAATGAATTCGGCCCTACGAACACCACGCCGCGGTTTGAATTCGTAGGTGCGACTAATTCGCACACAGCGTCGCATGTCCCGCCGCGGCCGAATGAATTCGGCCCTACGACATCGCTGCCACCGCTCTCCCCGCCAGCACCGACACGAGATGCGCGCGGTACTCGGCCGAGCCGTGCAGATCGCTGTTGAGCTGCGCCGCGGGTATTTTCACCGCTTTCGCCGCGTCCGCGGTAAAGCTCTTCGCCAGCGCATCCTCGATCGCCTTGGCCCGATGCACGTGCGATGCCGCACCGGTCACGGCGACGCGAACACCGCCTGCGGTCTGCGCGACAAACACACCGACCAGCGCAAAGCGCGATGCAGGCTGCGGAAACTTGACATACGCTGCCTTCTTCGGCACGGGGAAGCTCACCGCGGTGATGATCTCATCGGGGCCAAGCGCGGTTTCGTACATGCCCTTGAAGAAATCGTCGGCCGCAATCTTGCGCTTGTTGGTGTGAACGGTGGCGTTCAAGCCGAGCACCGCCGCGGGATAGTCGGCGGCCGGATCGTTGTTGGCGAGCGAGCCGCCAAGCGTGCCGCGATTGCGCACCTGTCGGTCGCCGATGCCTTCGGCCAGCGCAGCGAGTGCCGGTATCGCCTGTTTCACGGCCGATGACGATGCGACCTCGGCGTGCGTGGTCAACGCGCCGATGACGATCGCATCGCCTTCCTTCTTGATGCCCTTCAGCTCGGCAATGCCGGACAAATCGACGACCGTGCCGGGATTCGCGAGACGGAGCTTCATCGCTCCGACGAGGCTTTGTCCACCGGCAAGCGCCTTGCCACTGCTTTTGCTCAGTGCCGCGGCCGCCTCGGCGACGCTCTTTGCGCGTTGGTACTCGAATGCGTACATGTTCGTCTCCTCAATGCTTCGCCGCTTGAATCGCGTCCCACACTCGATGCGGCGTCGCCGGCATGTCGATATATTTAACGCCGGCCGAAGCCAGAGCGTCATGGACGGCATTCATCAGCGCTGCCGGAGCGCCGATCGCTCCGGCTTCGCCGCAACCCTTGGCGCCGAGCGGATTGTGCGTACACGGCGTGACCTTCGTCGCCACTTTGAACGATGGCAGATCGTCGGAACGCGGCATGGCGTAGTCCATGTAACTGCCGGTCAAAAGCTGGCCGGTCTCCTTGTCGTACACGCAGCACTCGAGCAGCGCCTGGCCAATGCCTTGCGCCAATCCGCCGTGCACCTGGCCTTCGACGATCATCGGATTGATGATGTTGCCGAAGTCGTCGCAGGCGGAAAAGTCGACAATCTGCACGACGCCGGTCTCGGGGTCGACCTCGACTTCACAGATGTGCGTACCTGCAGGGAACGTGAAATTGGTCGGATCGTAGAATGCAGTCTCGTCGAGGCCGGGCTCCAGCTTGTCGAGCGGATAGTTGTGCGGAACGTACGCAGCCAGCGCGACTTCGCCGAAGGCCTTGCTGCGGTCGGTGCCGGCGACGTTGAACTTGCCGTCCTTGAACTCGATGTCGGCTTCCGCCGCCTCGAGCAGATGCGCGGCGATCTTCTTGCCTTTGGCGACGACCTTGTCCAACGCCTTGATGATCGCGGTGCCGCCGACCGCCAGCGAACGCGAGCCGTAGGTGCCCATGCCGAAGGGAATGCGCCCGGTATCGCCGTGGACGATCTCGACATTCTCGATCGGTATCCCCAACCGGCTCGCGACGACCTGCGAGAACGTCGTCTCGTGACCCTGACCGTGACTGTGCGAGCCGGTGAACACGGTGACCCCACCGGTCGGATTGACGCGCACTTCGCCCACCTCGTACAACCCCGCCCGGGCGCCGAGCGCACCGGCGATGTTCGAGGGCGCGATGCCGCAGGCTTCGATGTACGATGAATAACCCAGCCCTCGCAATTTGCCGCGCTTCGCGGCCTCCGTTTTGCGCGCCGCGAATCCTTGGACGTCCGCCATCTTCATCGCCTCATCGAGACAGGCGTCGTAGCCCCCCGTGTCGTAGAGCAGTGCGACCGGCGTCTGGTACGGGAACTTGCGGATGAAGTTGCGGCGGCGAATCTCGTCCTGCGCGATACCCATCTCGGCGGCAGCGGCGTATACCAGCCGTTCGACGACGTACGTCGCCTCGGGCCGCCCTGCGCCGCGATAGGCATCGACCGGCGCGGTGTTGGTGAATACCGCCGTCACTTCGCAATAGATCGCCGGCGTGGTGTACTGGCCGGCGAGCAGTGTTGCATACAGGATCGTCGGGATGCACGAGGCGAAGGTCGAAAGGTACGCGCCCATCGCCGCGGTGGTGTGCACGCGCATAGCGAGGAACTTGCCGTCCTTGTCGAGTGCCAACTCGGCGTGGGTCACGTGATCGCGGCCATGCGCGTCGGACAGGAACGACTCGCTGCGCTCGGCTGTCCACTTGATCGGCCGGTTGACGCGCTTGGACGCCCACACCATCGCAGTCTCTTCCGGGTACAAATAGATCTTCGAGCCGAAGCCGCCGCCGACATCGGGCGCGATGACCCGCACCTTGGTCTCCGGCAATCCCAGCACGAATGCGGTCATCAGCAGCCGCTCGACGTGCGGGTTCTGGCTGGTCACGTAGAGCGTATAACCATCATCGGCGCGGCTGTAGCTCGCGACGGCGGCGCGCGGTTCGATCGCGTTGGGGATGAGCCGGTTGTTGACGATGTCGAGCTTGGTCACGTGCGCCGCCTTGGCGAACGCCGCGTCGACGGCGGCCTTGTCGCCCAGCGCCCAGGTGTAGCACTTGTTGCCGGGCGCGCCGTCGTGG
>Ga0207646_10006841_pt1 | contig 11723 bp, 13 predicted proteins | sample KBSK5502metaG_FD_184343 | JGI IMG/M metagenome (GOLD analysis project Ga0207646, IMG submission 184343) | Corn, switchgrass and miscanthus rhizosphere microbial communities from Kellogg Biological Station, Michigan, USA - KBS K5-50-2 metaG... | ecosystem: Host-associated > Plants > Roots >...
CGCCCTTCTGCAACGCCGCGCCGATGATCCTTTCCCGCTATCTCGGCGGCGATTTCGTCGTAGTCGCTCGCCACGGTTTCGAGCTGCTCGCGCAGTTCTGGATTGGGTTCTGAGTTAGCCAAGCTCCGCATCCGAGCCGCGCATTCGCGATAGTGCAGAGCGGAGTGCATACCCGGCCCTCAGGTGAATTCTCGCTCGAAACGGTGCGCCTCCTCCTCGCTGTTGAAGCCGATCTCAAATCCAACGCCGCTTCGGTCGCTCGCGACTGGTTGGAACAAGACCGGCTGGATTTTGCGGCGGTCCAGCCAGGATCGGATGTCGTTCATAGTCTCGCCGAAGGAACCTCCCGGCCTCTTTTCGACATGCACGACGAATGGGCGGTCGAACGCCATATCGCGCTCCTCCCTATGGCCCGTGAGCGAGAGTTTTTGTTTTTGGGGCTCTCAGTTGGTGCCGCGTCTCTGGCTGGACGCACCAATAAGGTAGGCATATCGCACAATCGGTCGGATAGCGAACCGATCCTGCAACCGTCTGATTTCCCCGTCGGGATGGGACCGAAGTTCGCTCGCCCCTCTTTGTTCGCCGATACGTTGCACGACAGGGTGATTGAATGAATGGCGTTCTCTCCGCCCGTGGCATAATCCGCCGATGCCCGCCGACCCCGACCTTGACGACGCCGAGCGCGCTGCCGTGGTCGCGTTGTTGAAGCGCGCCATCGCCGAAAGCCGCTATCCGCTCTCACCAGAAATCGGGGCGTTGCGCCGGGCGCTGGAGAAGCTGGAGCCGCCGCCGGAACGACCGCAGCCATTCCCGGGACCGAGGTGACCTTCAGCAAGTCCCGCCGTCGGATCATCGACATGAAACGTACTCCGAACCGTGCCCGTCCTCACCATCCGTGCGGTTGATTATGCCTGAAGCCGGCGTTGGAACCGGTGCCGAAAACGCACGGGATTCGATGCGGCTTGCTACCCCACAAAACTTTACAGGCACGAAAACGCATGTACGGTCGACGATACCCCCATGATCCTTCGCGTCGCATATGTGGCATCACCGTCCTCTGCTTAAGCGAGACTTGGATGACTGCTTGGGGTCGAAATAAGCCGTCTGAAAACCATCAGACGAATGGCCGCTGTCGGCGCTAAGCGGAAGCCCCGGCAGAGACGTGGGGAGCTTTCGGTTTGCGCCGATTCCGGCCGTTCGCCGGATGACCATCATTCGACTGGAGGTCGACCCATATAGCCGACGTGGTACGGGAATCGTCGGAAGCTGTCCCGCGAGTGTTTAATCCGCTGCGCTTGGCGGTTGGCGCAGCTGCGCCTTTAAGGCGTCGAAGTCCACCGGCTTAGGGAGGAACTGCGCGGCACCCAACGCAGTGACTCGCTGCCGACGCTCGTCGTCGCTATAGGCGGTCACCATCATCACCGGCAAGTCGGGCCGACGCTGCTTGATTTCGCCGAGCAGTTGGAGCCCGTCCATACCCGGCATGTTGATGTCCGACAGTATGACGATCAGGGTGGGTTGAATCTCTCCGGTCAGCAAATCCAATGGGACAGGCGCGGTGGCGGCGGCATGCCGATCGGGGTCGGCGGTATTGGCGGCATCGACGCGATCATCGTTCTCGTTGTTGGGCTCTTCCTCGGCGTCGACCCAAGTACGCTTCTGGCGCTCCTCATCACCGATCAGGCTCAGCCGCGGCCGGTCGATCTAGGCTCGTCGCGACCGCCGGACGCGGGCCACGACCGGACCCGGCAATTCGTGGCCGTGGTCCTCGCGGACACGGAAGATGTCTGGAAGCAGGTGTTAGAAGCAGTGGAAAGACCTATAACGAGCTGAAGCTCGTGCTCTACACCCGGTCACATCAGCTCGGCCTTTCGGCTTCGCCAGCGTCGCCTGAGCCGTATCGAGCGCCCCCACTACATCTAACTAACGAGTACGCACTAGGCGGCGGCAGGACCCTGGTCCGGAGAGCCGTCCTGGAGCACGCTCAGTTATTACGGAGCATCGGATCCGAGAAACTCCGGGGGTTGAGGTGAGGGGCTTGGAGTTACCTCTCCTTCAGCCTAATATCCTTGCCATACGCACTACAGCATTAGCAATATCCCTTCACAGCCAAGAAGGGTTATTCAACCGGAGCAAGGGCATGAAGCTCAGGGGCAAAGTGAATTTAGCCCTAATCGCAGCCTTTGCTATCGGGCTCATCCTGGCCGGCGGCGGCGCCTACAAGGTGCTTACGGACGAAGCGGTCGAAAATAGCGCCCGCGATGCGCGCATCGTCATGGAACAAGCCTCGGCGATCCGTACCTATACCGCCGAGGCGATAAGGCCGCTGCTCGAATCGCAAATGAAGGTGCAGTTTCTTCCACACGCAATTCCATCTTTTGCCGCCCAAACGAATTTTCGCCTCGTTCAGAAGAAACTCCCCGAATACTCATATCGCGAGCCTGCTTTAAATCCCACGAACGTAAATGACCGTGCCTTGGATTGGGAGGCGGACATTATCAATGATTTTCGCGAGCGCGCAGACAAGACTGAAACGATGGTAGTCCGCGAGACACCGGGGGGCAAATATTTGACGTTGTCTCGCCCGCTGAAGGTCAGCTCAGCTGCCTGCCTGACCTGCCATAGCACCCCCGACGCTGCACCGCCCACCATGGTCGCGCTGTATGGTCCTCAAAACGGGTTCGGGTGGAAGCAAGGAGAAACCATCGGCGCTCAAATCGTTTCGATTCCGATGGCCGTGCCGTTGCAGCGGGCCTACAGCACGCTGGGCTGGCTGATGGCCGCATTGGCGGGCGTCTTTCTTATCATCCTTTTGATCGTCGACACCCTGTTGCGAGCGTTGGTAGTAAAGCCAGTCGTCGGCATCTCTGAGATGGCGAGCGATGTGAGTATGGGCAAGCTCGATGCGCCCGAATACGTCCGCAGTAGCCATGACGAGATCGGTTCGCTCGCCACGTCCTTCAACCGGATGAAGCGAAGCTTACAGAACGCTATGAAGATGCTCGAAGAACGGGGCTGATCGGCGGACTTTGCTATGGGACCTAACGATGGTACCGGAACGGACGGGCCAAAATCGGTTGGCCGCTATCAAATCCGACGATGGCTCACGTCGGGCGCCATGGGAGAGATCTATGAAGCGCTTGATCCCGTTATAGACCGACGCGTTGCAATAAAGGTTGTCCGTCGTGACCTAAATCAAGCGGACGACGCACGCGTTTGGTTTGATCGTTTTCGACAGGAGGTCCGCGCCGCCGGCCGCCTGTTGCACCCGAACATCGTGACGGTGCTTGATTGCGGCGAAGATTCAGGTGCGCCGTTCCTGGCGATGGAGTACGTCGAGGGTGAGAGCGTCGACCGAATACTCAAGCGATCCGGTCGACTGGCTTTTCAAGATGCAATCTCGATCATCACACAGACATTGGCCGCTCTGGAGTTCGCACATGCCAATGGCGTGATCCATCGAGATATCAAGCCCTCGAATATCTTGGTTGCCAAAACCGGGGTGGTTAAGCTCGCCGATTTTGGCATCGCTCATCTCGAAGCCTCCGATTTGACCGGCGCGGGCCTCGTACTTGGCACACTATCTTATATGGCGCCGGAACAATTTGCCGCTCGTCCGGTCGGCCACCAGGCAGATCTGTTTTCGGCAGGCGCGGTGCTATTTGAACTGTTGAGCGGCGTCAAGCCATTCGGCGGCAGGAGTGTCGCCGAAAATATGCTGAATATGGAACAGCGTGTGCCAAGCGACCTTTGTCAGCTCAACCCTGAGGTGTCGCCGGAATTGAGACACGTAATCGAAGTGGCGCTTGCTTTCGAGCCGCAGCATCGCCATCGCAATGCCGCTGAATTCTCTCGTGCCATCGGCACAGCAAGTTCGAAACCTGCGGCGACCGTTATCACGACTGGCGGAGACGAAACGGAGTTGGCCACGGCTGCGCCGGCACTTCCCACGGCCCCTTCGGTGGAAACAGCGGGTACTCCGTTGCTGGGCCCTGAGCTATTGCGTGAAATAGAACGAGACTTGGCGACCTTTGTTGGTCCGTGGGCGGGTTTTGCGGTGCGCCGATCCGCCAGGACGATCCCAGATCTCAAAATGCTCTATGAAGAACTCGCTGCGTACATCCATGTTCCGGAGGAGCGGGCGAGTTTTATCGCCATGGGGCAGCGACGCGCGGCAGGCCTTGATTTACGCGTATCCGCTCCGAGTACTGGGTCATTGCCGCGCCTGACTGTGAGCGGCCGGGACGCCTTAGCCCTAGCTCCGGACCAGATAAGCCGCATTGAAAACACGCTTACGCAATATATCGGACCGATCGCCCGGATCGTGCTGCGTCAGCAATTGTCTCGATCGGCTTCGCTGCCGGATTTCTATCGCGACCTGGCGGCTCACATTCCCGATGAGCGCGATCGCACCGACTTTTTGAGATTGTACGCTTGGGGCGAGTGATCTCGAAGCCAAGGTGGTGATCCCTTAGCCAAGGGAGGCAGTGAATGTTCAAGCGGGTCTGCCAGCACCTTGCCGTTGCGGCTGTGCTGCTGGTGCCCACGCTCGCAGCCGAGCCTGGTTGGGCCCAGCGTCCCACGGAGGCTGGAGAGCCGAGCCTGACGGCGACCCCGAATTTGATCCGCGAAATTCAGTTCATGCTATTGACTGTTGGGATCGACCCCGGCCCACTCGATGGCAATTCGCGGCAGCTGACCAATCGTGCGATTCATATCTTTCAACAGCGCAGTGGTCTTCCGATTACGGACATCGTCAATGACGGACAGATATCGGCCGCGTTCGTGGACCGGCTGCGAAAAGAGGCTGCGCAGGCGCTCCTGAAAATCACAACCCCGCCGGTTGGCGCCGCGGCATCAGCTGCAGCGCCGCCCCCGTTGCCCGCGCCCCCCGATACACCGGCGCCGGCGCTGCAGCGGGTAGCGCCGGCCGTACCCCCACCCGATCGGTTTGCCACTTGCACATACAGCACCGAAGATTTCCGCATCGGTACGAAGCAGTACACGCCGCAAAGCCTTCTCGATGAGGGCTTCGACGGCGTGACTGCGCGAGCGGTCGCGAATATGCGTCAGCGGCTTGATGAAGCACGCCAAATTGCCGACAAAATCGGCGGCCCGGCCTTGATTGAGGTTCAACGCCAGGCGCGTGTCCTCGCCTACTTCGAATGCCGACAAAAGATAGAGCAGGGGGAGCCAAAAAGGAACTGAGCTCGAGTGGCCGTCTCGCGCTTCAGCGCGGTCTGATCATCACCGCCGAAATTATCTTTCGCTCCCCGAGAACTCGGTGATCAACATCGGTCGCCACGATCGGTTCCGCCAAAGAATTCGGATGGGAAAGAGCCGGAAAGAGTTGGCAAAGCAGCCCTTCTTCGCCGTAAGCAGGCCACCCATTTGGGAGGCCGTGATCGGTTGTTCCGCGCGAGGCGAGGACTGATCGGGATTTACGGAATGGCGATCGAGCGTAAGGGCGATCGGCATCTTGAGGGTATGGCTTGCAGCCTACGGCGACGTCCTTTTGAGGAAGAGGTAATCGGCCGCATACGGCTCCGCGCGCAAGTCGCCGACCTTTCCGCACGCGCCATCGAGGTTTCCGCCCGTGGTGTTTATGCGCTGCACCGTCGCCACGTCCTTTAACGGACCATCGCCCCGGTTATTCACGACGTCCAGCTTCAGCCACGGAATGTCCTTTGCGGTTGTACCCGGTGAACGACCGACCGCTTTTCCGACGATCTCGCTTCCATCGAGCTTCCACGTCGGACCGGCATAATGCATGCCGACCGTCTTGCCATCGCTGAACAGCGATGCGATCGGCTCACGAAATTGCCACGCGATCCGGCCGGACGCATCCGCTTCGCACTGGTAAATTTGTGCTCCCTCGGCATGTACCTGGCGAACCGCCACCTCCCCCTTGGCGAATATGGTATCAGGCAGGTCCGCTGCTAAAGTGTCAAACGCTACCGACACCATAACTGCGACCGCAGCTGCTGTCCGAAAGAGGTCCATCGAAGCTCCCTCCGCAGCGTATCAACGGACCATGTAAGCACTTCGTCAATGGCTTCTAGGTCCGCGTTGTATTCTTTACTCCCGTCAGTCGGTAGGCCCTGAGTAGCCCTTCATGCTTGGTATCGATTCTTATCAACTCGGCGTCGATGTAACGCCATAGGCGCTGATGCAAGGCCGGGCTGATCAAGATTTCGCCACCCGCGGCACCGGCACAGTACCGAGCCGTCCAGTTGGCAACATCGCCGATCACCGTAAGTTGCATCCGATCATTGGAGCCGATGAAACCGTGTAATACTTCACCACAATGAATCCCGATGCCGATGGTGCAGGTGACTTGGCGACGACGTCTACGTACTTCGCTGACTTCTGCCATCGCAGACTGCATTTCTAAGGCCGCCCGAATTGCTTTTTCATGTCTTAACGAGTCTGGCTCGGGGCTACCAAAGACGGCGAGAATGGCATCTCCGTTAATTTTGTCGACGACTCCATCATGCCTGAATATTGCGTCGGTGAGCACCGAAAAATAGTCGTTGAGTAAATCCATAACGTCGTCGGAATCCAGACCCGATGTAAGTTGGGTAAATCGTCGAATATCGGATTCCAGAATGACCACTTCCGACCTCTCGCCACCGAGACGCAGGCGCCCGTGCGCTGCTCGCGATACCAGCGTCTCCCGAAGCTTCGGCGAGAAATTGGTTAGGAGCCGACCGAGTAACGCGGAATTCTGGCGAAGCTCTTCTTGTAGCTGGTTCTGAGCGGCGGCCATCGCTGCGTAATGGGCGACTGCGAGCATTAGCCGAAGATCATCCATTGCGAAGATCGTTTTGGTCTGGTCGTTATCCACACAGGCGACGCCCAACACGCGATCCTTCCAGATCAAAGGAACGTACATTCCAGTCTGCATCCGGTTTAAAATTTGGCTTTGACTGGGATCTAGGTTATCACGCCATATGAATCCTCGGCGTCGAGCCATCGTCCGGGTCGCAAGGGTCATACTAATCGAAGGTTGACCGACCGGCACATGAGCCTTGAGAAGAAGTTCACCGCTCACTGTATCCTTCAGTAAAACCGCGCCGCGAGTCGCGCCTGGGATAATTTCGACCAATCGTTCGGTGATAGTCTGCAATAAAGCATCAAAATCATTTTGCTCACTGAATTGCAGGGGTAGCTGATACAGCAACGTCAACGCCTCTGCCCGACTAGGATCTATTGTTTCACCACGTTCGAAAAAAAACGGTCCTGTGGGGTCGATTAGTTCCGAAATATCAAGTTGGATGTCGTGGACATCGATGTAAGTCGTATCTTCATCGGATCGAACGCGAGTTAGACCAGGTTCCAGCTCGCCGTCCTCCACCTCGATCCTAGTCTCGCTAATTTGAATCGTGTGGCCAAGCTCGAGCCGCACCTTGCCCATCCCTTTGATGGCCCGCCCGTCGACTTCAGTACCATTGGTACTTCCTAGGTCCTCGATCCAGTATTGGCCATCGACAATAGAGATCCGCGCGTGTGGCCGTGAGACTTTTAGGTCGGGGGTCAGATCGACATCGACGTGAACGCCAGGTCGCGGCCGGCCCAAAACGACCGTTTCCGTCGATACGGCGAAGTATTTCTCGTTCCCCTGATAGACATAGCGGATACGCATGTCATGATCTCACGAATTGTATCTTCTGCGTGAATGTCCTTTCAAACGGACAACCCCTCGGATCCCCGATGGTGAAGCCAGGATCGCGCCTTCCGGCGTCTTCGCCAACAGCAAATCGCGCCCAACGGACGTGCCTGGAAATCGGAAGCAGTCAGTGCGGAGCATCGTAATCGGCCGCTAATGGGATGGACCGGCTGCTTTCCCAACCGCGCTAGCCTTAACGGCAAGCGACGGTCAGCAGGAGAGGCAGCTATGAAGCCGAAGATAGAATCCAACACGGTGTCACTGGCAGTCATCGGCGTCGGCATAGGCAAGGAGGTTTTTCACATCGTCGGATAACGTACGACGAGCCAAGCGGTCATCGTGAGGAGTACGGGCTAGGGGGCGAGCTGCCTCGATGCGAATTCCCAATTCGCGAGCTTGTCGAGCCACGCGTTGATGTAATCGGCGCGGCGGTTCTGGTAATCGAGATAATAGGCGTGCTCCCATACGTCACAGGTCAACAGGCAGGTTGTGCCCTGAGCCATTGGCGTATCTGCATTGGCGGTCTTGACGATCTGTAGTTTCTTGTCCGCCCCCTGCGTCAGCCAAGCCCAACCGCTGCCGAACTGGGTGGTCGCAGCGGTGAAAAATTCCTGACGAAACTTCGTGTAATCGCCGAACGAATCTTTGATGCGATCGGCGAGGGCGCCCGAAGGTGCGCCGCCGCCACCCGGCCGCATGCTGTTCCAATAGAAGGTGTGATTCCAATCTTGGGCAGCGTTGTTGAATAGCGCGACGGGGGCTGCGTCGCCCCTTGTTGCCTTGACGATTTCTTCAAGCGGTTTGCCAATCAGATCCGAGCCTTCGAGCAATTTGTTGAGATTGTCCACATAGGTTCGGTGATGTTTGCCGTAGTGAAAGCCGATGGTGCTGGCCGAAATCACCGGCACGAGCGCATCTTCAGCGTAAGGTAGCGGCTGCAGCGGGAATGCCGCCACCTGCGAAAAGGCGCGGCGGACCCCGACGCTTGAGAACATCGAGCTTGCCACGATCGCCGAACTAATAACGCTGCGGCGGGTCAACAAACCGTTCGGCGTAGCAACCATTGGCCCCTCCCGTTGCGATCTTCCGACTTGCCGGGCCCTTTGCGAGGCGGGATCAGACGATCTCTTTCGCAATAATGGAGTAGGCGAAACTCGCCGGGTCGAGTGAGTCGACGGCCCCGTCGGCGGTTTCGGCGTGGAGATACATCAGAAAGCCGATCGGTCCCTCTTTTTGCGCCGGCAGCATGAAATCACGCGCATGGTTGAACCCCACCCAGTTCATCTCCCAATTGCCAAACAGCTGTTCTCGCAACTCCCTCACCTTCTTGCTATCGATGGAGACGCCCTCTTCGAGCACCACCTTGCGCACGTCCGCCGGGTCTCCGGCAGCCACCCTTTGCCCTCGACGAAGACCTCAGCGCGGCAATGCTGCGCCTTGGTGATGTCGCCCGATTTGTCGAGCGACTTCGACACCGCCGAATCCGCGACGCGAATGCCGAAGAAGTCTCTCGCCGGGAGCCCTGCCGCTCGCGCCAGCCCGACATACAGCGAGTTGATGTTGGCGCATTTGCCGCCCATATCGCCGGTCTCCAGCATGAATTTGATGTTGCCCAGACCGCAGCCGCGCGTCTCCGAGCGCCGGAATGTGCTGTCGACAATCCGGTCGTAGATCGCCCGCGCCTTGTCGAGCGGCGCCGTGCGTGAACCGACGATTTCGCGCGCTTGGCCAGCACAATGTCGTCGTTCGGCGAGCTGAGGGTTCGGGCGCAAATACTCGGCCAACTCGTCCCTCGAAGCGTCGGGATAGAACCCGGAGCGGTCGCGGGTCGCGACGCGAGCAGTGATCTCGATCTCGCGCGGCGTTGTCGGTTCGAGCCAAGCAGCCGAGATGATCGGCGCGCGCGATGCGGGGCTCCCACAGCATGGAAGCTGCAACAGGGGAGCGCCAACTCAGGTCGATAATTCTCTGATAGTCCAGCGCGTCCTGCGGGACCGGCACCCAAACCCGCGCCGGCGTCGTCTGCGTCTGCAACGTCACCCGATAGGTGATCTCGAACTGGCGCCACCCCGGTGATGCGGCAAGGGAGCCTTGTCCAAGAGCTGCGAGTGTGCCTGCCGCGCCGATCGTCTTGAGGAAATCGCGTCGTAACATCACAAGGGGCTCCTGTGTCTGAGCGACCCGCCAACAGGTCGCACCGCCTGTTCCGACGCACTTTGGCGGGGAGGGACGCTCACGGCGACCCTTCGATCAAGCTCGACCAACGATACGGCGTGCTTACTCGGCTGTCATCCCCGCCGGCGTACACATTCGGCAGTCATCCGGGGCCGCGCTGTCCCGGCCGTCCAATCATCGCAACCGCGTCAGGTCCGGGACGGCCGTTCCAGCTATGTCTATCTAAATGCCGGCTCCGCTCGACTCGCCGTTGCGGTCCCAACATCCTAGGTCCGAAAAGGGGCAGAACCGGAAGCAGCTGATCTCAGCATGGACTTCTGCTTAACGCCGATAGCAGTCATCGGACAAACGTCGTTAGCTCGGCTGCCCACGACCCTACCCCGGCATAAGCAGGCCGTTCAGGTAGTCTCAGAAGCTGAAGTCCACGGAAGCCCGAAGCCGCCACGACTTCAATCGGTGGCGCGCACGGCTTCCTTCCTCATCAGCCGTCTCCAGCGGAACACCATGCTCGGGCTCAGCCCGTAACGGCGGGCAACGTAGCCAATCGACGGGCCCGGCGGCATCGTCTCGGCAACCACGGCCAACTTCAGATCGGTGGAAAACCGCGTCGGCGCGCGACGCCCGTCATAACCTCGACCTTCGAGAATGTGTCGGACATTGGCACGTGCCCAGGCGTATCCCCTAGGCCCTCCGCTAAAGCCGGTGTCCGGTCAAAACGGGGTGCAGTTCACAGATGCGCTGCGGATCGATACCTTTGCAGGTCAGTTCACAAGTTCGCTGCTCATCAAGCAAGAGACGTTACGTTCAATCTGGCGATCTCTTTATCCCTCGGCGCGCATACGGGTGGCCGGCCTGGGCCCGTTTTGAACCGCGTGTGTTTGGTGCTGCGGACTGCGGCGGGCGCGCTACTGCTCTCAAGGCGCGCAACCCCTTCCGGCGCAGCTGGGCAATTGAGATCGACTCGAGCGTGCGCATTGCTTCGTCGTGCAGTTCCGTCCATAAAGGCCGTACTACCTCGAGCCCGAGGACACTCTCGGCTGGGTCGGCCATTGGGTCTTCACCGGTCTCGGTCCGCTGCACGGTGCGGACGATATCGCCGACGCTGATCTCTTCGGCGGGCCGCCGGAGACGGTAGCCGCCGGCGGGCCCCCGGATGCCCGTCAGGATGTTCTCGCGCACCAGCTCCTGCAGCACGGGCTCCAAGTACCGCGCGGGAATGGCCTCCCGTTGAGCAATGTCGACGGATCGTACCGGCGCCGGCCCCTCGTTGCAGGCAACGTCCAGAACGGCCTCGATTGAATAGAGGAGGCGCTTCGATAACCGGATCATCGGACGAATCTTCTCTCAGAACGACGCCGCAGATAGCCTAGGAGGCAGGTCCGTATCGGATTTTAGTGAGAGTTTGTTTCCATAGCAACGGTAGAATAGACGGCGATGCTGGTAACAATTTTACATCGACCGGCGGGACGAGAATTTGCACAGACATCAGACATCCATCGCGCCGGTCAGGGAAACTGGCGCAGAAAATTATACAAATAGATCGTGTGGAATGAGCTCTTGACACACCTTTGTTCGCTCCATATAACACATTCTACATCTGTGAAAAGGTGCGGCCCGTTGGGCTTTGCCGCAACCGCGCCTGAGATTCAGCGGGGACGGCGGGTTGCGGAACCGCGCCACCTGTTCTGTGCGGAAAAGCGGGGGAATGGCATCAACGCAAACCCTTGTTGGGGATCAGCCTGTCTCGGGTGGAGAGAGAGCCCGCAGAGCTTTATCTCGCGGTGACCCTGCGGACGGTGCCCTGCGGTCGTTAGCCCAATTGTTGGCTCGACAAGCTGTCCGCGAAATTCTGCTGGGGGCAGGATCCGGGCACACCGCC
>Ga0207646_10006842_pt1 | contig 11721 bp, 14 predicted proteins | sample KBSK5502metaG_FD_184343 | JGI IMG/M metagenome (GOLD analysis project Ga0207646, IMG submission 184343) | Corn, switchgrass and miscanthus rhizosphere microbial communities from Kellogg Biological Station, Michigan, USA - KBS K5-50-2 metaG... | ecosystem: Host-associated > Plants > Roots >...
CCCAAGCCCTCTGGGCCCTCTAACCCGAGCGAACACAACCACCCGCCACCCCCCGCCGGCCCAGCCACGGCAAGCGGCACCCGCCCGGCGCGGCCCGCACCCGCCAGGCGCGCCACGGGTTCCGCCAGCGGTGGATCCAGCGCGGCGGCGCCGCGACCGGCGTCATGGTCCGCCAGCGGCTGTCACCGCGCCGAGAACCACTCACGCACCAGGACCAGCCATGCACCAGCCACCCCGGCAACAGGCACCCGGAACCCCGCCAGCCCCGCCCCGGCCGCCACGCCATGCTGACCGGTCAGCCCCGCCGAACAGGCCCGCCACGCGAAGGCGGCGCACCTATGGCACGACCGATCTCGAACCGCGGGCCGGCTATCTCAAGGACATCCCGCTGCCCCGAGCCCGGCGGCCGGCCGCTGTGCGGAGCGCCGCGCGGCCACTGCCTGCCGCTACCGCCGCCAGGTGCGCGCAAGCCGTCCTCGCCTGCTGCCTGGCCACGGCGCTGCCGGCGGCAGGGCCCGTGCCGCAGGCGCGTGCCGTGGCGGCAAGCCAGCCCAGCCAGCCCAGCCGCCCGGACAACACGGCCACCGCCCGCCGCCCCGACCCCTCCGGCGGCCCGGCCCGCCCCGCCGCGGCACGGCCGCCACGCGGGACGCCGCAGCCGAGCATCGCGCACGCAGCGCTCACCGCCGCCCTGGCCCCCCTCCTGCGCCACCACGCCGGCAGGCTCGCCGTCGGCGTCACCGACCTGTCCACCGGCGTCACCGCCGCCTACCACCCCCGGCAGGCGTTCCCCACCGCCAGCATCGTCAAAGCCAGCATCCTCGCCGCGCTGCTCCTCCAGCGGCAGCGCCAGCACGCCGCGCTCAGCCCAGACGAGCAGACCCTGGCCGCCGCCATGATCGACAACAGCGACAACGCCGCCGCGACCGCGCTGTGGAACACCACCGGAGGAACAACCGGCCTCGCCGCCGCCGACCAGGCCCTGAGCCTGCGCCACACCGTGCCCGGCCCCGGCGGCTGGTGGGGACTGACCACCACCACCGTCACCGACCAACTCCGCCTGCTGTCCGCCCTGACCTCCCCGCGGTCACCGCTGACCGCCGCCTCCCGCCACTACGAACTAGCCCTCATGCGCGCCGTCGCGGACAGCCAGAACTGGGGCGTCACCGCCGCCGCCAGCCCCCGGACCCGGCCCGCGGTAAAGAACGGATGGATGCCCGACAACCCCGCAGGCCAGTGGGTGATCAACAGCATCGGCGTGATCAGCCACCACCACCAGCGGCTGCTCATCGCCGTACTCTCCAGCGGCCAGCCCTCCCAGCAGGCCGGCATCCGCCAGGCCCAAGCCGCCGCCAAAGCGGCAGCAGCCGCCATCACCACCACCCCACCCTGCCCCCGCTGAACGCCCGCACACCCCGCACCCTCCGGGGGCTCCGCCGGCGGCGGCCCTCAGCCGGGCATTTTGGCGATCGAGACACCGGCGAAGCGGGCGGCGGGCCCGGGCTGCCGGGAGAACCGCGTGTCCTGCCCGGGGCCGGCACCGGCGACCCGGGCCGGGCCCGCGCCTGCCAGCATGACCGGCCGGGGGCTTCGGAACGGTTTCACCGCCCGCACCGGCCAGGTGACGAGGCGGCCGAGGGCAGCGGCGGCGGCCGCCAGTGGCGGGTGGCTGCCCCGGCACCTGAAACGTTCCCGCAACCGCCGGCGGCGTACAACGGCGGCACCGGCGCGATCCGCCGCGCCAGAACAAGGGGGCACGACATGAACTGCGACCACGCCCACAGCGATGAGCACCAGGAACGGAGACGGGCCCGGCTGCGACGCGCCGGCAGCGACATCACCGCCCAGCACCGCCACACAGTTATCTTCATGTTGCGGGGCGGCTTGCCACCGGCAGCGCCACGACACAGGGAGGCGATAAGCACACGGCCCACCCGGAAGGAGGCCTGGCATGAGCGGTGAAGCCCAGGCGATGCAGCCTGAGGATGTGACACGGCTAGTCGCCGAGCGGCTCAACGCGGGCGACGCGGCGGGCGTCGCAGCACTCTACGAACTCCGGGCAGTGCTGGCCTACCCCGCCGACCGGCCGGTGACCGGGCGTGATGCCATCCAGGCGATCTACCAGCAGATGATCCACGCCGGGATGAAGTTCGCGATCGAGACCCCACTGCCCACCGTCAGGTTCGAGAACCTAGCGCTCACCTCGACGCGCTCGGCCGACAACACTGGCGTCCGCGTGCAAGTCCTGCGCCGTCAGCCCGATGGCTCCTGGCTGCGGATCATTGACCGCCCCGAGGTCCCGCCGCCATAGCCCCGCCGACAGACCACCCTCTTGAATCCAGCATGCTGCCAGGTCACGAAGCCGGAGGGTCGGGACCGGCTTAGCGCCGCTTCGAAGGTGGACTTGGACGATTCACCAGAGTCGAGCGGGCCCTGACCAGTGACCGCGATGAATCCGCCAGGGATAAGGAAGAGCGGGTCGCTGGTGAGCCTGCCGATATCGATGGTCTGCAGGCAGGCGATCACGCGCCGGCCGGCAGACGGCCGAAAATACAGTGCACCGGGCTATTGGCGCTCTTGTGTTCGCAGACCCTGATGATCCAGCAGTGCGAGAGCCCCAGATGCTCTGCCAAGCGCGGCCGAGTCGTGCACCGGCCCACCGCACAATCACGGCACCACCGCGAAGATCGGCGGCACCCGCAATCGCTTGCGGCCGGCCACGTGGTCGCACTCGAGATGTGCGTGCATCGGCTGATCCCAGCACCGAATGCAGCCGTACATATCTGGCAGATATGTACGGCGCAGCCCACGGGGCCGGCGCTGCTGCCGGCCGCGCCGAGTCGGCGATCGGAATCTGCCGTCGGTGAACCGGGCCTCACGGAGTGTGATTGGCCCGGGACATAAACGCGCGCACTCCCGCTGTTATGGTCAGCAGACCCACGGTCGGGCTGGCCGTCCGGGCCGCACTCGAATGGTTGTTTTGTGCCCCGTGGGAGCGAGACGCAAGAGCGCTGCGTGTAACGCAATGGCGGTGCGTATTAGCTGTACGTACTGGACGTACCGGCTGTCGTACTGGCTGTCGAGTCCCATCTGATGGTTGACGAATCTGTCCCAGCACATGTTTGACAGATGCCCTAGGAAACATGGGTGGTCCTGGCCTTGCGGGGCCGGTGGGCCTTGATGCTGCGGACCGCCTGGGTGGTGGTCCTTCGGATGGTGCGGATGTCGTCGCCGCCGAGGTCGACGGTCACGGTATGGTCGGCGACGTGCACGGTGACGACTTGCCCAGCGTGGATGCGCCCAAGGGCGATTTCTGCTCGGCGACGATGATCACGCCGGTGTTGCTGCCCCGCCGTTGCGCCGTCACTGGTTCGGTGGCGGGCCGTGGTGGTGGCCCGGCGAGGCTGGCACCGCGGATAGTGCAGGCTTGCTCCAAGGTCAGCGGGCTGGGCCGGGTGCGCAGCAGCTCGCGGGTGACGGGGTCGAAGAACATCAGCGTGTTCTCCTCGATACGGACGCCAACCCGGCGCCCGCCGAGGATCTCCGCGGCGATGACGTAGCGCCCGGCCAGGTGCACCTGCCCGTCTTTGGAGACCACCCGCTCGACCTCGATGGCGGCGCCGTGCTGGGCCTCGGGCAGGGGCGGTGGCCCGCCGGGCGGGCGCCGGTTGCTATCAGCTTGCCCAGGTCGGCGGTGCACAGGTGGGAGCGCACCGACTTGACCGCAGCCCGCCCGCGATCAGATGGATCACGTCGGTATCGGACCAGAAGGTGATGACCTGCCCAGAGCGGCGGGGGCCAAGCCAGAACTGGCGGCCGGTGACCTCCATGTTGCCGCTGGGCGGGATCGCCCGCTCGAACTCCACCGGCCCGCCGTCATAAGCGGTCACAGCTGCGGTGACGGAGCGCGGGGCGGGGGTTTGGCCGGTGTCCTGGCTTGGCCTCGGGGGAGGGCGCCGGGAAACTCGATGCGATGATCGGGGGCGGCCTGGCCTGCCCCGTGATCCCCCGATGCGGCGCCCTGCAGGGTCCCGGGCCCAGCCAGGTGGGTAAAGCCCCGGTCCGCGCGGCCCTGTTTTCCGCCTGCCGAGGGCACCGCAGACAAGATCGCGGGCAGCCGCAACGGCAGCAGTTCGGAGGCTTCGCTGCCGGTGTTGCTGGTGAACCGCTCGGCGGGGCTGGCCATGGAAAGCGCCCGATGCAGCCGGGTGGTGTTGTATTGCTCCACCCAGGCATCGACTGCGGCCTGGGCGGCGGGCAGATCAGCGAACGGAACCGCGTCGTCGAGCAGTTCGCGGCGCAGGCTGCCGTGGAACCGTTCGATCTTGCCGGTGGTGGTGATCTTGCCGGGGCAGGGTCAGCCGGTGGATGATGCCGTTGTCGCGGACGCCGCCGCCATCGTCGAAACCCTCGCCGACCCGGTCACCGACAACCTCTCGTCGAACCCCTCGCCGCCGCCCACATGCGAGCATTCCACGCCGCCGCACGCCGCCATCCGGATGTTCCTGGAAGCGCTCGGAGTGCCACCCCAGCAGGTACCGGCCAGCCTCGAAGGCCAGACCGCGCTGTACCACAGTCGGCTTAACTTAACGGCAAGCGGATGCTGATTCTGCTTGACAACGCCGGTGACGCCGACCAGGTCCGGCCCCTGCTCCCGGGGAGCCCGACTTGCCTGGTTCTGGTCACCAGCCGCAACAACCTCACCGGCCTGACCCTCGTGGAGGGTGCTTGCCCCCTCATCGTGGACCTGCTCACCGCCGACGAGGCCCGGCAGTTGCTGGCCGCCCGACTTGGCAAGGCTCGCGTGGCCGCCGAGCCGGACGCCACAGCAGAGATCATCACCAGCTGTGCCCGGCTACCCTTGGCGTTGAGCATCATGGCAGCCCGCGCCGCCGCCCACCCAATGTTCCCACTCGCCACCTTCGCCGAGGAACTCCGCGATGCCCACAGCCGGCTCGACGCGCTGACCGTTGAAGATCCCGCCACTGACGTGCGGGCGATGTACAGCATTTCCGCCAGCCAGGACGGCTTCTCACTGTCTGGCATCGTCACCTGCAAGGTCACCTTCACTGGCTGATATCGCCGCTGCGCTATTCGCTCGCGGCAGTGCGGCCCGGCCGCTCGGACTGGGTTCGCCCGGCCTTGCGGGCGTGCTCGATGAACGGTGCCAGCGTCTTACGGAAGGTGGTGGCGTTCTTGGCGCTCAAATCGATCTCATACTCCGCCGCCGAAGGCGAACTGGATGGTCTCATTGGCCGGGCCGCCACCGAGGTCGTCTTCCAGCGTGGCGATTACTCCGCGCCGGCAAGCGCAGCGCCGCTGGACTATCAGCTTGGGAACTCCGCGATGCGGCCTCCTGACCTGCCTGACCAGCTAGTTCGGATGTCTGCTGGGCGCCGTCATGACCGCCAGGCGCTCGCGACCTGACAACACCACGACCGTGGTGCCTTGCGGGCCGGGCGCCATCCCGTAGATACCCCCATGGCTGCCGCCCCGGCCCTGGCAATCTAGGCCGTCCTCAGCCAGCGATTGGCAAGCTCCTTGGGGGGACCGGGGTCGACACGACGAAGGAGGTGATGGTCTGCCCGTAGTTCAGAAAGCGGTCGAGCGTTTGCTCGAGGTCTTCGATCGCTGCGGCGTGGATCTTGATTAGGAAGCAGTCTTCGCCGCTGATGCGATGGCATTCGGAGATTTCGGGTGTCTCTTCGGCCAGGGCAGCGATCTTGGGGAGTTGCCCGGCGGTTGGGCGGATGCGGACGAAGGCGGCGACCGGCAGCCCGAGCGCGGCGGGACTGATGTCCGTCCGGTAGCCGGTGATGATACCTGCTCGCTCCAGGCGCTGGACGCGCTCGGAGACGGCCGGAGCCGACATGCCCACGCGGCGGGCGAGCGCGGACATCGTGATCCGGGGCTCGCTGTCCAGTTCGCGCAGCAGCCGCCGGTTGACCGAATCTAGCAGCATGGACGGGTCAGTCAAAGCCACGGCGGCCTTCCTCTTTCAATCTGAAGGATGAACGGCAGGCCAACCTTCGATCAGCCATGTACATAAGGATTCCTCTACCAGAGGATAAACCCGTGGCCGCAACCGACACGAAACCGCTGCACATCGCCGCGCCAGGACCGGTCGCGCACACCGTCAACAAGCTGCCGCCCACATCGTTCTTCCTGACCAGCGCCGTGTTTCACTACCTCGGCCCATCCCTGGCCGCGCTGCTATTCGTCCACGTCGCGGCGCTGGGCGTGGCATGGCTGCGGATCACCTCCGCCGCCATAGCGTTCGCTCTGTGGCGCCGCCCCTGGCGCATCTTCAAGACGGCCAGCCACCGTCAGCGGCTGGTGTTCGTCGCCTTGGGCGTGGTCCTGGCTGCGATGAACTCCCTGTTCTACCTCGCTATCGCCCGGTTGCCACTAGCGACGGTGGGAGCCATTGAGTTCCTGGGCACGGTCATCTTGGCCGCTGTCGGCGCGCGCACCCGCCGCAACGTGGTCGCCCTGGTGCTGGCCGTCGGCGGGGTAGCCGTGCTGACCTCAGTGCAGCTTGCAGGGCAGCCGCTGGGACTCGTGTTCGCCTTCGCCAACTGCGGCGGATTCATGATTTACATCATGCTTGGCCACCGCATCGCCAACACCACCGCCAGTGGCGGCGACTCCTCCGGCCTGCCGCTCAGCGGCATCGACCAGCTCGGCCTGTCCATGCTCATCGCCGCTGTTGCCGCAACCCCGCTCGGCCTCGCCCCGGCCGTTCCGGCTTTTACCCACCCCGCGTGGCTGCTATGGGGCATCGGCGTCGGCGTGTGCTCCTCCGTCATCCCCTACGTCACCGACCAGCTCGCGATGGCCCGGCTGCCCCGCGCCACCTTCTCCCTCATGCTTGCCCTGCTGCCCGCCACGGCGACCGTCATCGGCCTTATCGTCCTCGGCCAGGTCCCTACCGCCCGCGACCTGGCAGGCGTCGCCCTGGTCATACTCGGCGTCGCACTGCACCGCGACCCTCCGAACGCCGAGAAGACCCGCGACAGCCAGGCCTGCTCCCGGGCAATCTGATCAGCCAGTAAGCAACCAAGCCCCGAATGACCGAGAGTCTGCACTTCCGCGATCCCCGCCAAACGGATAACGCCTGCGCGCGGCCGGAAACCATGCCACGGCCTGGCCATCATGCAAGAGCGGGCCGAGGAACTCGGCGGCACCATGACGGTCACGAACGGCTCGCCCGGCGTCACGGTCCAGGCGCGGCTGCCGACCCGTCACCACGCCCGCGCAGGCCCGCAAAGTCCCAGTCACCGGATCGGTGCCGGGATGACCCGTGTCCTCATGGTCCACGACTACCCCCTCTTCCGCGACGGCCTGGCCACGCTGCTCGCCACCGCGCCCCGGGTCGAGGTGGTTGGCACGGCTGGCACCGCCGGACATGCCATCACCGCGGTCCGCCAGGCCGCACCCGACGTCGTGCTGATGGTCATCAACCTGCCGCCACCTCCGGCGTCGAGGCCACCCGGCAGACACCCAGATCTCCCCGGCCACCGCCGTGCTGGTGATCTCCATGGTGGACGACGACGACAGCGTATTCGCGGCCATGGCCGCCGACGCGAGGGCACCCAGAAATGCGTGTTCTATGCACCGCGACCCGCGAATGCCTATCCACGAATGGGAATTCCTAATCGGCAGGGAGGACTCCACGCCCGCCGGGCCGACCGAGTCAATCACGCTCCGTTATAGCCGCCATGGAAGCGACGCCTGGCCACCGACGGCCACTCGCTGATGGCGTCCTGCGCGCATGTCGGCTTCGGATGTCTTCGTGATCCTGAAAGCCAGGCGGTCAACCCGGGGTCGCCCGTCACCAAAGAGCGTTGCCGTTGATCATCGATCCGTGATAACACGCCTACTCGACCGCTACTTGCACACTGCACTGTGAAGTGTGAATACGTCTTAGCTTAGTAGCGGGGGCAGGATTGAACCTGCGACCTCTGGGTTATGAGCCGCACAAGGCAAGTTTCGGGCGTCTCGCTCGATCTGTGCTCTCCTACCGGACCTGAGTTGTTGCCTCGCTCGCGCTCCGGTCTGATGCGGCCTGTCTCGGGCGTCTCGCTCGATTCCGTCGCCTCTCGTGCACGAATCGGTGCACACCCGGTGGCGTCAGGTCATCTCCTCGCCCCTATCTCCGAGGACGGGTCGGGGTGCGGGGCAGCGCCCCGCGAAAGAGCCGACGATTCTACAGACGATCACGGTTCGGCGTGAGCCGTGGTGCTCACCTGCCAAGACGTCTACAGGCTGAGTCGGACGCAACTTTCCATCCTGTGGATATCCCGCGCCAACCCGGCTCAAGTAGTTTGCTGAGCTCAGTCCGACTCCGCTGTTCCGTCGCCGCTGCGCCGCTTCAGTATGCAGCGATGCGGGGCAGCGACCAGGCTGTAAAGGCGATGCGGCTGAGGCTGGCGGCGACTGCGGTTCCCAGCGCCCAGGTTAGGGTGGGGGCGTCGAGAAGCACGGCGGCGACTGCTGTGGTGTCAAGGGCGAGCAGGATAGGGCTTGCGGCGGCGGTGAGCCTGGTCCGGTGGTAGCTGTGCTGGCTGCTCGCGGCGAGCGCAAGTGCCAGGACCGCCAGCAGCAAGACAGCGCCGAAGCTCAGCCTGGCCGCGCTTGGCAGTGGCCAGGTCCAGGCACGGCTGAGGGTTAGGGCTGCCGCCCAGCAGGCGCCGACGATGGGACCGGTCGCCAGCAGCAGCCGGGCGGCGTGTCGGCCCGGGGCTTGCCGGGTGAACTCGTTGACCACCATTGTCAGGCCCCCGAACTCGGCTAGCGCGGCATGCGCGGCTTCCTGATCGCTAGCTCCTGAGTCGAGGTGATCCTGGTAGGTGTCGATCAGGCCGGTGGCGGCCTCGTCAGCGATGGCGGCGGGGAGGCTTTGGTGCAGGCCGGTCACGTACTCGGCGATCAGAGGGCTGGTCATTGTGAAGGCTCCAAGATCGCGCTCACTGCGGAGGCGAAGTCCCGCCAGGCCGCCCGGTCACCGGCTAGCCGCCGTCGCCCGGCTGGGGTGAGTTCATAGGCCCGGCGGCGGCGGCTGCCCGCGTCTGACCAGGTACCCTTGATCAGCCCGAACGCCTCCAGCCGCCGCAGGGCGGGGTAGATAGTGCCGGTGGGAAGGTCGAACCGGGCCCCACTGCCGGTGCGGAGCGCCTGCTTAACCGCATACCCGTGCCGGGGCCCATTCTCCAGGCTGGCCAGCAGCAGCGTGTCGAGGTGCCCCTTGAGGACTTGCGCCTCCGCCTTCATAAGTAGTTATACTACACGTAAGCGGGTAGGTAGCTATCCTACTTATCGGATGGCTAGCGGACGACGCGAGGAGGCAGGCGATGGCGGATGCGGCGGTTGTGGCGGAAGGGCTGGGCAAGCGCTTCGGGCCGGTGGCCGCGCTGGACGGCGTGGATCTGGAGTTGCCGGCGAGTGGGGTGCTGGGGGTGCTGGGACCGAACGGTGCGGGGAAGACGACGATGGTGAGGATCTTGGCCACTTTGCTCAGGCCCGACCGGGGGCGGGCGTGGGTTGCCGGGTTCGACGTGGCCAAGAACCCGGCCGCAGTTCGGCGGCTGATCGGCTTGTCTGGCCAGTATGCGGCGGTGGACCCGTTTTTGACCGGCCGGGAGAACCTGGTCATGATCGGCCGCCTGTATGGGCTTACCCGCCGCCAGGCGCGCAGCCGGGCTGGGGAACTGATCGGCAGGCTGGAGCTGGATAGTGCTGCCGGGCGGTTGGTGCGCACTTACTCCGGCGGCATGCGCCGCCGCCTGGATGTGGCTGCCAGCCTGCTGGCCGCACCTGTGGTGTTGTTCCTGGATGAGCCGACAACCGGGCTGGACCCCCGTGGCCGCCTGGCGTTGTGGCAGGTGCTCAACGACCTGACCGCTCAGGGCACGAGCCTGCTGCTGACCACCCAGTACATCGAAGAAGCCGAACGGGTCGCGGGGACGGTCGTAATTATTGACCACGGCAAGGTCATCGCCAGCGGCACACCCGACCAGCTCAAAACCCGGGCCGGCGGAGACCGGCTGGACCTGCAAGCCTCACCGGGCCAAGACCTCCACAAGCTCGCCGCAGTGCTCGCCCCACTCGCCGCGGCCGATCCGGCCGTGGATGAGACGGCAGGCCGGGTCACTTTGCCTGTCGCCGACGGGGCCCAGATCCTGCCCGAGGTGGCCACTCGGCTGGCCGCCGCAGGCTTGCATGTCGCCGCGCTTGCCCTGCGCAGGCCCACCCTGGAAGAAGCATTCTTGTCCTATACCGGCCAGCCCGCTGCCGGGCCACCCGCCGAACCGGTCCAGCTAGAACACGCAGCACGGAGGACCCGATGACTACCGTCACCACTGGGACCGCCGCCTACCGGGGCAGCACTGTCCCGGCCTCCGTCAGCATCGCCACCATCACGGCCCGGAACCTGCGGCGGCTGTTCCGGGTGCCTACCCTGCTGGTGTTCGCTACCGTCCAGCCAGTGCTGTTCGTGCTCTTGTTTACCTACGCCTTCGGCGGCGCCATCCACGTCCCGGGCGTGACCCACTACATCGATTACCTGCTGCCGGGCATCTTCGTGCTGGCGATCGGCTTCGGCGCCTCGCAGACCGGGGTGGCCATCGCCGAGGACCTGACTACCGGGATGATCGACCGCTTCCGCTCCCTGCCCATCTCTGCCACCGCGGTCTTGGCTGGCCGGGTCGCCGCCGACGCGCTGCGCAACCTATTCGTCGTCGCGCTCATGATCGGCGTCGGCGCGGCGATTGGGTTCCGGTTCCACGCCGGGCCCGCCGCCGCGCTCGCCGCCGTCGCCCTGGCCATCGCGACCGGGCTGGTCTTGTCCTGGCTCAATCTGCTGCTGGGCCTGGTCGTCCGTGACCCCGAATCAGCCGGGCTGGCCGGGCTGTTCCCCATCATCATCCTGTTCTTCACCAGCTCCACCCTGGTTCCGGTGGCCACCATGCCCGGCTGGCTGCAAGCCTTTGCCAAAGCCAACCCCATCACCGTCATCACCGGCGCCCTGCGGGCCCTGTGTCTCGGCGGCCCCACCACCCGCCCCGTCCTCGAAGCCGCCGCCTGGCTGCTCGGATTGCTGGCTGTCACCGTCCCCGCTGCCATCGCCAGCTACCGTCATGCCACCAGCGCCTGACCCGCCCAGCACGGTCAGCCTAGGGTGGGGCAACCGGCAAGACCCCCGCCACAACGCAACGCACATACCTGCTGACATTCCTGGAGGGAACCGCGTGGATGCTGCCGTGACCGGCGTGGCCATGGGCCGCTCTGGTGGCCGATGGGATACTGGCCGAACTGTCGCTGGATAAGGTCATCGTCCAGCTCCCCGCGCGGCGGCGGATCGGCGTGACCGCCTACGCGGCGTACGCCAGGGCGGCTGATCTGGGGAACGGCGTTGCCTTCTATGCGGCCGCGGTCGTGGGCGCCGCGGCGCTGACCCTTGCGGCGTTCGCCGTGGCGGCGGCACTGGGAGCACCCCGGGCAGTGAGCGGGCTGCTGGCTGCGGCTGCGGGGTTGTCCCTGCTGCACAGTGCCGCGACGGGGCGAGCCACTCCCACCATGCTTCAGATCGGCAGGGCCGACGACACCGATGCGGCCCTGGCCCCGTTGCTGGCACGATTTGCCCGCTGGTCACGGTCCGCGCGGCCATACAGGCCGCGACGCTCATCGTGGTGGCGATCGCGGGAGCCGCGGGTTGTGGTG
>Ga0207646_10006843_pt1 | contig 11721 bp, 14 predicted proteins | sample KBSK5502metaG_FD_184343 | JGI IMG/M metagenome (GOLD analysis project Ga0207646, IMG submission 184343) | Corn, switchgrass and miscanthus rhizosphere microbial communities from Kellogg Biological Station, Michigan, USA - KBS K5-50-2 metaG... | ecosystem: Host-associated > Plants > Roots >...
CGGACGTCGCGGCCTCCTCGGCCACGATGTCGGCCGGGCTGCCGTGCTCGCCGGCGCGGGCCACGACCCTGACGAGCCGCCACCGCTTCGTCGCCGAGAGCGGCCGCGACTCCTCGATCAGGACCGTGTCACCCGTGTGGGCGTCGTTCTGCTCGTCGTGGGCCTTGAACTTCGTCGTCAATCGAATGACGCGCTTGTAGAGCGGGTGACGAGCCAGGCGCTCGACGGACACGACGATCGTCTTGTCCATCTTGTCGCTGACCACGCGGCCCGTCTTCGTCTTGCGCTGGCTCTGCACCTGGGGGGTTGCTCCTGTCATCGCGTGATCTCCCTCAGGCCGGCTTCGCGTGGGCGTCAAGGCGCTCGCGCTGGACGGTCAGGATCCGCGCGATCGTGCGCCGCGTCTGCGGGATCGTGCTGTAGTCCTTGAGCTGTCGTGTCGAGAGCGCGAAGCGGGCCTGCCAGAGGTCCTGCTTCGCCTCGCGAAGGGCCGTCTCGAGCTCGGTGTCGGAGAGCTCGCGGACCTTAACGATGTCCATCGCTCGCCTCCTTCACGTTGTCCCGGACGACGACCCGGGTCGCGACCGGCAGCTTGTGGCTCGCGAGGCGCATCGCCTCGACCGCCGACTCGTGGTCGACACCGGCCATCTCGAAGAGGATCCGGCCGGGCCGGACGACCGCGACCCAGTGGTCAGGGGCGCCCTTGCCCGAGCCCATCCGGGTCTCGGCCGGCTTCTTGGTCGCGGGCTTGTCGGGGAAGATCCGGATCCAGATCTTGCCGCCGCGCTTGACCGAGCGGGTCATCGCCCGCCGGGCAGCCTCGATCTGCCGGCTCGTGATCCAGGCCGGCTCGAGGGTCGAGAGCCCGTAATCGCCGAACGCGACGGTGTGGCCGCCCTTGGCCATCCCGGACATCCGGCCGCGCATCACCTTGCGGTGCTTGACGCGCTTCGGCATCAGCATCGGTCAGCTCCCCTGCCCGGCGAGCGCCGCGGCCTGGGCCTCGTTCGGCAGCGTCCGCTCGGGGATGATGTCGCCGCGGTAGATCCAGACCTTGACGCCGATCCGGCCGTAGGTCGTGTGGGCGTGGATCTGGCCGTAGCTGATGTCCGCGCGGAGCGTGCCGAGCGGGATCCGGCCTTCGCGGTCCCACTCGCGCCGACCCATCTCCGACCCGCCGAGGCGGCCGGCGACGGCGATCCGGACGCCCTTCGCGCCGGCCTTCATCGACCGCTGGATCGCCTGCTTCATCGCCTTCTTGAAGGCGATCCGCCGCGACAGCTGGCCAGCGATGTTCATGGCCACGAGATGGGCGTCGAGCTCCGGCTGGCGGATCTCCTTGATCTCCAGCTTCACCCGGCGCTTCGTGAGCCCGCCGATCTGCTGGCGGAGCACCTCGACGTTCGCGCCGCCCTTGCCGATGACGATCCCCGGCTTGGCCGTGTGGATCGTGACCGTCACGTGGTTGATGCCGCGCTCGATCTCGACGCCCGAAACGCTCGCGTTGGCGAGGCGTCGGTCGACGAGCTGGCGGATGCCGATGTCCTCCTTGAGGAGGGCGGTGTATTCCTTGTCCGCGTACCACTTCGCGGTCCAGGTGCGCGAGACACCCAGGCGGAAGCCGTACGGATGGACTTTTCTGCCCATATCAGGCCTCCCGGTCCGCGACGACGATCGTGATGTGAGTCATGGGCTTGTGGATCGGGAACGCCCGACCCTGGGCCCGTGGCCGCCAGCGCTTGATCGTCGGCCCTTCGTTGGCGTGAGCCTCGGCGACGAACAGGTCCCCGGCGGACAGGTTGTGGTTGTTCTCGGCGTTGGCCGTCGCGCTCTTCAGCACGCTCAGCACGTCGGCCGCGGCGTGCTGCGGCATGAACCGGAGCAGGGACGCGGCCTCCTCGACCGGTCGGCCCTTGATCGCCGCGACGACGAGATTGGCCTTGCGGGTCGAGCCGCGGAGGTACTTGGCGGTGGCGGAAACGCGCACGGTCCTTCGGCTCCTACTTCAACGCGGTCGAGCGCTCGGTGTGCTTGCCATGCCCGCGGTAGTTGCGGGTGTGGGCGAACTCGCCGAGGCGATGGCCGACCATGTTCTCGGTCACGTAGACCGGGACGTGCTTCTTGCCGTTGTGGACGGCGATCGTGTGGCCGATGAACGTCGGGAAGATCACCGACGCTCGCGACCAGGTCTTCACGACCTTCTTCTCGTTGCGCTTGTTCATCTCCTCGATCCGCCCCTGGAGGCGAAGCTCGATGAACGGGCCCTTCTTGACAGAACGGGACATGTCTTCCTACCTCCCCGCTACGACTTGCGGTGGCGCGAGCGGACGATGAGCCGTCCGGTGGTCTTGGCCCGCCGGGTGCGGTAACCCATCGCCGGCTTGCCCCACGGGGTCTTGGGCGGCATCCCCGTCGGGGACTTGCCCTCGCCACCGCCGTGCGGATGGTCGCGGGGGTTCATGACGACGCCGCGGACTTCCGGACGCTGGCCCATGTGGCGGGCCCGCCCGGCCTTGCCGAGGTTCTGGTTCTCGTGGTCGAGGTTGCTGACCTGGCCGACGGTGGCCATGCAGCGGAGCGGGATGCGGCGCATCTCGCCCGACGGCAGGCGAACCGTGGCGTAGTCGCCCTCCTTGGCGAGGAGCTGGGCCGCCGTGCCGGCGGACCGGACGATCTGGCCGCCCTTGCCGGGGATGAGCTCGATGTTGTGGACCGTGGTCCCGAGAGGGATGTTGGCGAGCGGCAGCGCGTTGCCGATCCGGGCCTCGGCGTCGGGCCCGGCGACGATGACGTCGCCGACCTTCAGGCCGTGGGGTAGGAGCATGTAGCGCTTCTCGCCGTCCCGGTAGAACAGCAGCCCGATCCGGGCCGAGCGGTTCGGGTCGTACTCGATCGTCGCGAGACGCGCGGGGATGCCGAGCTTGTCGCGCTTGAAGTCGATCCGGCGGTAGTGCTGCTTCTCGCCGCCACCGCGATGGCGGACCGTGAGCCGGCCAGCGTTGTTCCGGCCCGAGCCACGCGTCTGCGGCTCGAGGAGCGGCTTGTACGGCTGGTCGGTCGTGATCTCCTCGAAGGTCGAGCGGGTCATCTGCCGGAGCCCCGGCGAGGTGGCCTTGTAGGTGCGAAGCGGCATCGTCAGACCCCCTCGAAGAAGTCGATCTTCTGGCCGGGGGCCAGGGTGACGATGGCCTTGCGCCACGGGGTCGTGAAGCCGAGGATCCGGCCGCGGCGCGTGCCGCGGCGCTTCTCCTTGGCCTTCGTCGTCAGGACGTTGACGCTGACGACAGTGACCTTCTCGCTGGCGTACAGCTCCTCGATCGCCGCCTTGATCTGGATCTTGTTGGCGTCGCGGTGGACCGCGAACGTGTACTTGTTGCCGGCCTTCGCGTCGCGGTCGCCGAGCGTCGAGACGTCGATCGACTTCTCGCTGATCACGGGACGGATGACGATGTCGGCGGCGGTCAGTGCGCTCACGCGTACACCTCCTCCATCCGGGCCAGGGCCGGCTGCTCGATCAGCACGACGTCAGCCTTCAGGAGGTCGACGACGTTGAGCGAGTCGGCGAGGATCACCTCGACCGTCGGCAGGTTGCGGGCCGACAGCTCGAGTCGCTCGTCGCGACCGGGGGCCACCACGAGGACCCGCCCGTGCGCCTGGAGGGCGCCGAGGACGCCGGCCAGGTCGCGCGTCTTGATCGCCTCGAGGCCGAACGCGTCGATGACCTTGATCGCGGCGTCGCCGAGCTTGGCCGTCAGCGCCCCGCGCAGCGCGAGTCGCTTCATCTTCCGGGGCAGCCGCTGCTCGTAGCTCCGCGGGTGCGGCCCGAACACGGTGCCGCCGCCCCGGTAGTGCGGGGCCGTCTTCGATCCCTGGCGCGCCCGGCCCGTGCCCTTCTGGCGGTACGGCTTCGCGCCGCCGCCGCGGATCTCGCCACGGGTCTTCGTGTCGTGGGTGCCCGTCCGGCGGCCGGCGAGCTGGGCCGTCACGACCTGGTGGAGGACGGCCGCGTTCACGGGCGCGGCGAAGAGCGCATCGGCCAGCTCGACGCTGCCGACGGACTTGCCGGTCCGGTCGTAGAGGGTGGTCTGCGGCATCGTCAGGCCTTCTTCACGAGGATGAGCGAGCCGCGCGCTCCCGGCAGCGACCCCTTCACGAGGAGGAGGTTGCGGTCGGTGTCGGCACGGACGACCCGGAGCTTCTTGATCGTCGCCTGGGTGTCGCCCATGTGGCCGGCCATCCGGAGGCCCTTGTAGACGCGCCCCGGCGTCGTCCCCGGCCCGATCGAGCCCGGCTCGCGGTGATGGTCGGAGCCGTGGGTCTTCGGCCCGCGATGGAAGTTGTGGCGCTTGATCTGGCCGGCGAAGCCCTTGCCCTTCGACACCCCGGTGACGTCGACGAGATCGCCCTCGGTGAAGAGGTCGCCGATCGCGACCGTCTGGCCGAGCTCGTACTCGTCGACGCTGTCGACGCGGAACTCGCGGATCGTCGCCAGGCGCCGGGCGGCCTTGGGTAGCTCCTTGAGCTGGCCGGCCTCGGGCTTCGTCAGCTTCTTCGCGTCGTGCGTCCCGAGCTGGACGGCGGTGTAGCCGTCGCGGGCGTCCGTCCGGAGGCGCGTCACGGTATTCGGTTCGATGGCGAGGACGCTGACGGCCACCATCGTGCCGTCGCCCTGGAACACCTGCGTGACACCGACCTTCCGGCCGATGAGTCCAATACTCATTGCTTGCCCAATCACATCTTGATTTCGATGTCGACGCCAGCAGCGAGGCTGAGTCGCATCAGCGCGTCGACCGTCTTCGAGCTCGGATCCAGGATGTCGACGAGCCGCTTGTGGGTGCGGATCTCGAACTGCTCCCGGCTGTCCTTGTCGATGAAGGGCGAGCGGAGGACGGTGAACTTCTCGATCCGCGTGGGCAGCGGCACCGGGCCGACGACGTCGGCTCCCGTGCGCTGGGCCGTCTCGACGATCTGGGCCGCCGACTGATCGAGCAGCCGGTGGTCGTACGCCTTGAGTCGGATCCGGATCCGCTGCTTTGCCATCTCGTTACTCGACGATGCTGACGATGGCGCCGGCGCCGACGGTCCGGCCGCCCTCGCGGATCGCGAAGCGCTGGCCGATCTCGAGGGCGATCGGGGTGATCAGCTCGACGCTCATCTCGACGTTGTCGCCGGGCATGATCATCTCGGCCCCGTCGGGCAGCCCGATGGCGCCGGTGACGTCGGTCGTCCGGAGGTAGAACTGGGGCCGGTAGCCGTTGTAGAAGGGGGTATGGCGGCCGCCCTCCTCCTTGGTCAGGACGTAGACCTGGGCGGTGAACTTCGTGTGGGGCTTGACCGAGCCCGCCTTGGCCAGGACCTGGCCGCGCTCGATCTCCTCGCGCTCGATGCCCCGGATCAGGCAGCCGACGTTGTCGCCGGCGCGGCCCTCGTCGAGGAGCTTCTTGAACATCTCGACGCCGGTGATCACGACCTTGCGGGTCGCCTTGACGCCGATCAGCTCGACCTCGTCGCCGACCTTGACGATGCCCCGCTCGATGCGGCCGGTCGCGACCGTCCCCCGGCCCTTGATCCCGAAGACGTCCTCGACCGGCATCAGGAACGGCTTGTCGATCGCCCGCTCCGGGGTCGGGATGTAGGAGTCGACCGCGTCCATCAGCTCCTGGATCGGCGCGTAGGCCGGATCGTCGGCGTTGTCGCCGGCCTCGAGGGCCTTCAGGGCGCTGCCCCGGATGACCGGCAGGTCGTCGCCCGGGAAGGCGTACTTGGTGAGGAGCTCCCGGACCTCGAGCTCGACGAGGTCGAGCAGCTCCGGGTCGTCGACCATGTCGACCTTGTTGAGGAAGACGACGATGTAGGGGACCTCGACCTGGCGGGCCAGGAGGATGTGCTCCCGGGTCTGGGGCATCGGCCCGTCGGTCGCGGCGACGACGAGGATCGCGCCGTCCATCTGGGCGGCGCCGGTGATCATGTTCTTGATGTAGTCGGCGTGGCCCGGGCAGTCGACGTGGGCGTAGTGGCGGTTGGCGGTCTCGTACTCGACGTGGGCGATCGCGATCGTGATCCCGCGCTCGCGCTCCTCGGGCGCGTTGTCGATCGAGTCGAAGGCGCGGTACTCGCCCCCACCCTTCAGGTGGAGGTACTTCGTGATCGCCGCCGTCAGGCTCGTCTTGCCATGGTCGATGTGGCCGATCGTGCCGATATTGACGTGCGGCTTGCTGCGCTCGAACTTCTTCTTGGCCACGAGACCGTTCTCACTCCATTTCAGGCGCGGCTACGCCGCAGGTACGACGCCGAGGGCGGGGATGGAGCCCACAATCGGACTTGAACCGATGACCTCTTCCTTACCAAGGAAGTGCTCTGCCAGCTGAGCTATGTGGGCCCGAGTCCTGTCGCGGGATCAGTGGTGGGCAGGGAGGGAATCGAACCCCCACAGTCGAAGACGGCTGATCTACAGTCAGCGGAGCTCACCACCTGCTCAACCTACCCACTGGTAGAGCGACGGGCCGAGACTGCGGCCCCGTGGTGAACCCATCGCCCGATCATCTGCACTTGGAGCCGACGACGGGACTCGAACCCGGAACCTGCGGTTTACAAAACCGCTGCTCTACCAATTGAGCTACGTCGGCGCGGCGCAGGGTCAGACCGCAGGTGGACCCCATGGCGCCGGGAGATGATACGGGCGGACCGTCGGACCGGTCAAGCGAGGCGGACGGGGCTCCGCCGGGCTCGTGCGGCCTCGCGGTCAGCTCGGTTCGGGGCCGCCGGGGAGGAGCCCGTCCGGATCGGATGGATCGGCGGACGGGGCATCGGCCGCCTTGCGTGCGCGGGCGGGCGTTCGTGTGGATGCGCCTTTCGACCTCGCCGGCTTGGTCTTCGCCGCGGTCGGTTTCGCCTTCACGGTAACGGGCTTCGCCTTCGCGGTCGCCGGCTTCGCTTTCGCGGCGGCCGGTTTGGACTTCGCGGCGGCCGGTTTGGGCGAGGCGGGTGATTTCGCCGTCTTGCCGGCCGGCTTCACTTTGATGGCGCCCCGTTTCGCGGATGTCTTCGGCCCCGGATCCGTTTCGACGTCGGTCTGGGCCTCTGGCGCCGGCTCGGCTTCCGCCGCTTGTGGAGACTTCGAGGCCGTCTTGCGACGCCTCGGAGCCGCTGGTTCGATCGCGAGTGCAGCAGGTTCGGCCGCGGGTGCAGCAGGTTCGGCCGCATCGGCACCGGACGCGGGAACGACGACGCTCTGACCGCGGCGACCCTTGGCTGGACCCGGTCCGGTGGCACCCCCCGCCGCGCCGACAGGCTCGTCGCGGACCGGCCAGGCGTCCGCGCCGGCGGGTCGAGCGGGATGGTCGCCGATCCCGCTGGGGTCGCGCTGGGCCACGGCCGCATAAAGAAGGATCGAGCCCGCGACGGCGGCATTCAGCGAGCCAATCGCGCCGCGCATCGGGATCCGGACGGCGATGTCGCTGCGCCGCCGCATGGCCGGGGACAGACCCTGGCCTTCGCTGCCGATGACGATCGCGAGCGGGCCGCGAAGGTCGGCCTGGGCCGCGGTCAGGGGCGCGTCGGCCTCGGCCGCCGCGATCCGCAGGCCACGAACGCGGAGGTCCGACATCGCGCCGGGAAGGTCGTCGACCGGGCAGAGCAGGAGGTGCTCGACCGCCCCGGCCGAGGCCTTGATCGCCGCAGGGCTGAGCGGCGCCTGGCGATGGGTCGGGAACAGCACGCCGTGGACGCCCGCAGCCTCCGCCGTCCGGAGGAGCGTGCCGACGTTCTGGGGATCCTCGAGGGAGTCCAGGACGAGCACGAACGGCGGCTCGCCTCGCTCGACGGCGCGGGCGAGGACGTCGTCGATGCCGGCGTAGACCCGCGGCTCGACGGCGAGGGCGATCCCCTGGTGCCCGTCGAACCCGGCGAGGGCCGTGAGCGTTCCCCCCTCCACCTCCACGACGGGGATCCGGAGGCTGGTGGCGTGGAGGACGAGGCGCTCGAGGGCCTGACGGCGCTGCGGGACGACGAACAGTCGATGGGCCGGCCGGCGCGCAACGAACGCCTCCTCGACCGGACGGCGGCCCGCGACGAGCTCCTCGTCGTCGGCCAGCAGGTCGGGCGGCGGGACGGCGGGCCGGAACGCGCGATCCGGCCGAGCGCGATCGGCCCACGGGCGATCTTCGGCGGGTCTGCCATACGCGGGCCGATCCGGCCGGAAGCGATCGGAGCCGGGACGGTCGCGCCGGGCATGATCGGGGCGAGCGGCATCGGCGTCGGTCCGCGGACCGTCGAACCCCTCGCGGCGCGGCCGGTCGAACCCTTCGTGATCGGGCGGACGGCCGAACGGACGGGGCCGTGGACCGTACCCACCCCCTCCCCGACCGCCGGGCGGGCCACCACGGAACGGCGGCCCCGCGCGGTAGGGCGGTCGGCCGCCTTGCCGAGCGTCACCGCCTCGGTCGCGATCCTGCTGCCAGGGCGGACGTGGACCGCCCTCCGGCCGGCGATCGCCGGGGGCTTCGCGCGGACCGTCTGGCACGTTGCGCTCTCGAGGTCCGAATGGACGTTGACCGCCGGGTCGCGGGCCTCCGGGTCGTGGGCGCTGCGGTCGGTCCCAGGGCGGGCCGCCCGAGCCCCCCGGGCCGCCCGATCCACCCGGGCCACCAGGCCCGCCCGCACCGCGTGGTCCCCGTCCGGGCCCACTGCCGGGGCTGCCCCGGTCACGGCCCGGCGACCACGGCCGATCGCGCGGACCGTCCGGCCCGGCCGTCTCGCCGCCCTGGTCCGCCGGCCGGCCGAACCCGAACCCGCGACGGGGCCCGGGCCCGCCGGGCGCCGCGCCCCGCCGCGGTCCGGCCGGGTTGAAGGGACCCGTGGGCCGCCCGCCGCTCGGCCGTCCAGGGCCCGGCCGTCGGCCCGCACCGGCGTCGCGCTTCGGGCGCTTGCCCTGGTCGTCGGGACGCGGCCGATCAGCCACGGGCCGTCTCCAGCTGGCGTCGCCAGCGCTGGCCGTCGCGCGTGTCCTCGACGGCGATCCCCCGGTCCGCGAGCTCGTCCCGCAGACGATCGGAGGCGGCCCAGTCGCGGCTCGCCCGGGCGGCGGCGCGCTCGTCGAGCAGCCGTTTCGTCATCTCGTCGAGATCATCGGCCGGATCCGGCAGGACGCCGAGGACCTCGTCGAGCGAGCGCACGCGATCGAGCGCTGTGACTGCGTCCGCCGTCGACAGCGAGCGGCCGTCGATCCGGCGATTCAGCTCGCGAACCAGGTCGAAGAGCACCGCGAGGCCCGCCGAGACGTTCAGGTCGTCGTCGAGCGCCTCCCCGAAGGCCCGATCGGCAGCGTCCAGGACGCCCGACAGCTCGCCGTCGTCGGGATGATCCTCGCGGTAGGCCGACAGGGCGGCCACGAGCGCGTCGAGCCGATCGACCGCGGCGGTCGCCGCCGCCTGCGACTCGATGCTGTAGTTGAGCGGCGCCCGGTAGTGGACCGCGATCAGCGCGTATCGCAGCGCGCGGGCCGAGACGCCGCGCTCGAGGACGTCGCCGACCCGGGCGATGTTGCCGGTCGATTTCGCCATCTTCGCGCCGCTCGACTGGAGGTGGGCGCAGTGGAGCCAGGTCCGAACGAACGGCTGGCCCGTGGCCGCCTCGCTCTGGGCGATCTCGTCCTCGTGGTGCGGGAAGATCAGGTCGACCCCGCCGGTGTGGATGTCGAACGACGGCCCGAGATGCTTCATCGACATCGCCGAGCACTCGATGTGCCAGCCGGGCCGACCTGACCCGATCGCGGTGTCCCACGATGGCTCGCCGGCCTTCGCGCCCTTCCAGAGCGCGAAGTCGCGGACGTCGTCCTTGCCGTACTCGTCGGACTCGACACGCTCGCCGACCCGCATCTGCTCCGGGTCGAGCCGGGCCAGCCGACCGTACGTCGGCCAGGATGCGATCCGGAAGAAGATCGAGCCATCATCGGTGCGGTAGGCGTGGCCACGCTCGAGGAGCGTCTCGATGAGAGTGACGATGTCGTCGATGTGGGCCGTCGCCCGCGGGACCACGTCGGGCGCGGTCATGCGAAGCGTCGCCGCATCCTCGAGGAACCGGCCCAGCCAGCGATCGGCGAGCTCGTCAATCCCGATCCCGGCCGCCGCCGCACCCTTGATGATCTTGTCGTCGATGTCGGTGATGTTCATCACCCAGGTGACCTTGAGGCCGCTCCGCCGCAGGTGACGGACCAGGACGTCGGCGAAGAGGAAGCTCCGGAAGTTCCCGATGTGGACGGGCCCGTAGACCGTCGGCCCGCAGCTGTAGATCCGGACGTGACCCGGCTCGAGCGGCTCGAGGGATCGAGTCTCGCCGGTCAGGGTGTCGTGCAGTCGGATCACCAGCCGGCCTCCTCGGTCGGGATGGGGAAGTCCTTCGGCTCCACGGTCGCGACGGCATGGGCGGCCATCCCCCGGCCCGCGCCCTCCATGCCGCTGAGGTTGCCGGTCGAGGCCTTGATCGAGACGTCATCGGGGGTCATCCAGGTGAGCTCCGCCACGCGATCGCGGATGGCGTCCAGGTACTCCGCGAGGCGCGGTCGGGATCCGACGATCGTCACGTCGACGCGGACCGGGGTCATCTCGGCGACGTGGACCCGATGGACGACCTCCGTGATGAGCTCGTGACTCGCGATGCCCGCGGGCGTGCGGGCGTCGGCCGGGAAGAGGCGGCCGAGGTCGCCAAGCCCTGCCGCGCCGAGGAGCGCGTTCGCGACGGCGTGGAGCACGACGTCGCCGTCTGAGTGTCCCTGTAGCCGCGGCGCTCCCGGGATCGTGATCCCGCCGAGAGCCAGCGGACTCCCCGGCCCGAACGGATGCGTGTCCTCGCCGAGGCCAACGCGCACGCTGCGCGCGTCCAGGACGCGGGCGGCACGGACGAGGTCGATCGGATAGGTCACCTTGAGGTTGTCCACGGAGCCACGCACGACATGGACGGGAATCGTACAGGCCTCGAGCAGAGATGCCTCGTCGGTGAACGTGTCCGGCCCGAATGGAGGGAACCGACCGTAGGCCTCGCGGAGGAGGCCGAGGCGGACCCCTTGGGGCGTTTGGGCCAGGGCGAGCCCTGTCCGATCCACGGTCTCGGTGACGACATCGCCGTCGAGGCGTTTCAACGTCTCGATCACCGGCACGACGGGCACGGCCGCACCGTGCGCCGCGACTGCCTCGATTACGCGGTTGGCGAACAGCGGCGGGAGGGCGGGCCGGGCGCCGTCGTGGACGAGGACGATGCGATCCCCATCGGCGCCGCCGGCTTCGAGCTCGGCGACCCCGGCCGCAACCGATTCCTGGCGGCGGCCTCCGCCGGCGACGACTGTCGCCTTCTCCGGGAGCCAGTCCGCCTCGCCGATGGCGTCGACGCGCTCGGCGGCGGTCACGAGAACGATCCGCTCGATGGCACGCGTCTGCGCGAACTGGCGGAGGGTCCATGCGAGCAACGGTCGGCCGCCGATCGGTGACAGGAGCTTGTCGATCCCATTCATCCGGGTCGAGGACCCGGCCGCCACGATGATGGCGTCGGCGCTTGGCGTCCGCGACCGGCTCAATCGAGTCGCGGCTGGGCGAAGATCATCCGCCCGGCGACCGTCTGCAGGACCCGGGTGACCGCGACGTCGAGATCCTTGTCGATGTACCGAACGCCGCCCTCGACCACGATCATCGTCCCGTCGTCGAGGAAGCCGACGCCCTGGCCGGGCTCCTT
>Ga0207646_10006844_pt1 | contig 11720 bp, 16 predicted proteins | sample KBSK5502metaG_FD_184343 | JGI IMG/M metagenome (GOLD analysis project Ga0207646, IMG submission 184343) | Corn, switchgrass and miscanthus rhizosphere microbial communities from Kellogg Biological Station, Michigan, USA - KBS K5-50-2 metaG... | ecosystem: Host-associated > Plants > Roots >...
CTACATCGACCGCCTCCTGAATGAGCTCGAGATGCTGAACCTGGCCGAACAGGTCGAGATCCCGGGGCCCCTGGTGGTCGCCGTCGACCAGCTCCTGGAGGACTCCGAGGTGGAGAGCGAGGTCCGGCCCGACACCGTGGTCACGGCCATGGACCTCCTGTACGAGATCCAGGACAGCCTCATGTACAACCAGATCGAGGACGAATAACCGTCTTTCGAGCTTTTTGAAGGTTTACTGAAGCCCGATTCGAATACGAATCGGGCTTCTTCTTCTTCTGGTACTCCAACATGAAAATTGCAGCTATCAGATGGTATAGTGCATCAAGTTTTGGCCGGTTCAACAGGAAGCACCAGCTCGCCAGAAACCGGCCGCCTGGCCGCCCTGATCGAGGACTACTTGCTGGACTGCCAGGCCCGCGGGCTCTCCCCCAAGACCATGAAGGACAACTACCGCTGGCCCCTGGAGCGGGTGCTGCTGCCCTTCACTGAGCGAGCCGCTATCAGCGAGCCGGCCCAGCTCGACCAGCGGGCCCTGAACCGGCTCTCGGTCGAGCTCCTGGAGCGGGGCCCTAGCGGCAAGCCGCTCTCCCGCTTCTCGGTCAACAGCTACCTCAACGCCATCAACCTCTTCCTGGCCTGGGCGGCCCGCGAGGGCGAGATGCCCAAGGTCCGCGCCCAGCCCCCGCGGCTGCCCCGGCGGGTGGTGGCAGTGCTCAGCCGGGAGGAGCTCGAGCGTCTGGAGGACGCGGCTCCGGCCGAGCGCGACAAGCTGATCGTCCGCGTGCTGGCCGACACCGGGCTGCGCGCCTCCGAGCTGCTGGGGCTGCGCGTGCGCGACCTGATCCAGCGCGACCGCCAGTACCTGCTCCACGTCAGCGGCAAGGGCAGCCGCGAGCGCCTGGTACCGGTGCCGCCGGCCGTCTTCCGGCGCCTGCTCCGCCTGGTCCGGGGCCGCAGCCTGGACGAGCGGGTCTTCCTCACCCTGCGCCGCCAGGCCGGGGGTGAGTACCAGCCCCTGAGCCAGGCCGGCCTGGGCCAGATGCTGGCCAACCTGGGCGAGCTGGCGGGGCTGGAGCAGCCGGTCCACCCCCACCTGCTCCGCCATTCCTTCGCGACCTGGGCCCTGACCCGGGGCATGAACCCCATCCAGCTGGCCCAGATCCTGGGCCACTCCTCGCTGCGCATGATCTACAGCGTCTACAGCCATCTCAGCAGCGGCGACGCCTACGAGGCTCTGATGCGAGTGCTGGCAGCCGACTGAGGCTGCTCAAGAGGCGATCAGGTCCTCGGCCGCCGGGATGACCGGCTGGCGGTTGAGGGCCTCGGCGATCCGGCGCAGCGTGCGCGGCGAAATCCGGGCGCCGTGGTTGGCCGCGCTCAGCGTGGCCGGGCTGATGCCGGCCGCCCGGGCCAGGTCGACGAAGTTCCAGCCTCGCTTGCCGAGCTCCAGCTGAAGGACCTCGATCCGGATCCTGGTTCCACTCAAACCAATCCCTCCTTGCCTGTGATCCGCCGGACCATCGCCGGTCGGCCCTGAATCGGACGGGCAACCGGCCCCTTTCCAGGAATGCGACGACGGGGCCGGTTGTGACTTGGAAACCACCTCAGTCGCCACGGTCCCGACCCTGGCGCCGCTCGCGTTCGCGCAGGCGCTCCAGCTCGGCCGCCTCTCGCTCAGCCTGCCGGCGGTAGTGGTCGGCGAGCCTATGGATAAGGCGGCCCAGGCCGTAGCCACCCAGGTGCAGCTGGATGGGACGGTGCCGGCGGCGGCGAGGTCCGTGGTGCCACTGCTGTGCCGGAGGCTGGCGCCTGCGCAGGTTGGCAGGCTCCCGAATCAGAACCAGCCCTCGCTGGCGAGCGATCTCTTGTGACATCGCCGCTTTCATGGATGCCAGCCGTGGCTTGGTGATCAGCAGCTGCCGGTAGCGGCCGGGCGCCGTCTCCCGCCAGGCGGGCAGCACGACGTGGACGTGGGGATGCGCCGTGTTGCGGTGCTCGGCCGCGATCCAATGCGGGAGGCCGCCTGCGTCACGCGCAAGCTGATCCATGCTGGCTCGCGCAACCGCACGCAAGTCGAGGCCACGGGCGTCCTCCGGCGACAGGACCAGGCGGTAAACGGCCCTCGGCGAGCGCCCGGCTCCAGGCTTGACGCCGGCCGTTGAGCGCCGGACGTAAGCGGCCAAGGCCTTCCGCTCTGCGTCGCCGACTGTGTCTCCTTCGTTGAACAAGCGGCCTTGCGGGGAGGCGGCGTCGCGGTAGGCCACATAGCGGGTCAGCTGCTCGATCGAGGTCCCGCCCTCGACCACCTGCCGGTGGTCGCGGTACTGGATGTAGTGGAGGAAGCCGGCCACCGCGCGGCGCGCGGCGGGGCCGACCACCGTGTACTTGACGGACAGGATCGCCCGCGTGCTCCTCATACCTCGCTCTCCGCCTCCTCCAGCTCGCTCAGCCGAGCCCGGGCGGCCCTGGCCGCTCGATCAGCCAGTCCGAGCAACCGCTCGCTGTCGTGCCGGAAGACCGCTTCGACCGCCAGGCGGGCGCTCTCGGAGGCGATCAGGCTGGCGATCACGGCGCGGTTCAGGCTCCGGAGCTGCAGCTCCACAGCTGCCAGGTCGCCGTCCGCTGGGCTGGGCCGCCCTGCGACCCCACGCTCCAGCAGAAGCCGAACGGCCGCGGTCAGCGTCAGACCTCGCCGTTGGGCGAAGTCCCGCGCCGACTCGTGTTGATGCTCATCCAGCCGCAGGTGTAGCGCGTGCGGGTGGCGGCGTTGCGTGCTCGTCAGTCGACCCTCCCATTCACCGGCGCCAGGCGGGGCAGCCGCCCTGAGGGCGCATATCCCTCTCACCTATCCTTCCAGGGCAACGACGGATGTCCGAGCTCGTAGAAGCTGGCGAGAAGCGACCGAGAAGCGACGGCCGGTGGACGGTGGCGGAGGCTGCCGGCCGGTTCGCCTGCCACCCGGAAACCATCCGGCGGCGGATCCGATCAGGCGAGCTGCCTGCCATTCGCGGCCCTCATGGGCGATACCTGGTCAGGGATGCGGATCTGGAGCGTACGTGGGTGCAGCCGCGACCGGACAGGCCGCCGCGGCTGGACGACGATGCCTCCTGGGCGGCGCTGGCGCGGCTGGTCCATCGCTACGAGCGAACTCAGGCAGATGCCCTGGCGCTCCTCGAGGAGGTCCGCAGCGGAGCGGGCAGCCGGCCGCGCCTAGCGCGGCTTGTGGAGGTGCAGAGGCTGCGGATCGGTGGCATGGGATTCGCTGCGATCGCCTCGCGCCTGAGCCTGAGCGATCGCCACGTGAGGCGCCTGGCCCATCGCGACCTAGAGATAGCCCTCAGGGTGGAGCTGATCTGGGACCGCCAGCGCCGCCTCAACCGAGCTCGGCGCCAGCCGCGCCCATGGCTCCAGGCCATCGAAGAACGGCTTCGCGCGGCTGGCTACACAGGGCTTGGTAGGGCGGAGGTCGTCGCCGCCTGGCCGCGGCGTATCGGCGTGCTGCATCGGCGCTTGTCGCTGGAGCAGGTCAGGCAGTTACGGGTGGCGGGTTTGAGCGCGGAGGAGCTGGAGGCCATTCGAGCTGGCGGACTCGCCAGCGAAGCCCTCAACTATCTCCTCACCTACGGCTTCGGAACCCGTGACCCAGCGGGTCACACAACCGGGCAATGGGATTGAGCAAGATAAGGTCATCTGGCGATGACGGCACGACGCGCGGTTGAAGGCTGGGGAGCGCACGGCGGCAAGCAGGGTGACCTCTGTGGCCAATAGGACACCGCCGATGGCGAACCCTCAGGAGATTCTGCCTCCGCAGACCATCTGGACAGACGAGCAATGGGCTCGAATGCGTTTGGGACACAAGTCAGCCGACATGGACGACAAGTGGGACGTCATCGTCGACGGGACGTTGCTCGAATTTCGCCGAAGCTGGACCGGACGTTTGATATACCGCGCGAGGATGGTCCGTGCCGGAAAGGGATGGGCGGTTGGACGGCTCGAGGTCGAAGGGAGCCGGGAGTCTTATCGAAGAGCCTCTGACGAAGCCGACCGCCTCCTTCTGGAAGCGCTCATGTGGCAGGAGCTGCTCCGCGAAAATCGACCAGACCTCTGGGAGCGCTATTCAGCTCAACTAAGGCGCGACTTCAAGGTGGATTCCTCCGTCTCGGAAGGCGGTTAATCACCAACCAGCCGCCATTCCGACGATCCCCCGGCCTGTCAGCCAGGCAGACCAACTTCACCTCGGTGCGCCTGGACCAGGCGCAGTGGGCGCCTGGGGTCAACAGCGCGGCCCTCGACGGGATGAACACCGGGCACCCGAGTGCGACGGCGGCAGAGCGATGGATCATCATCTCGCCAAATGAGCTGGGCAGCGCGGCTCGTCGGCGGGCTGTTCCTCGTCGCCTGGGGCGGCGCGTTGATATATGCAGGCCTCAAGCCCGACTCGCTGCCTGGCTACTTCTTCATCGGCCGGTTGAGCGGTCTTGGTCCAAGGCTGGGGAGAGGTTTGGGATTCGTATTCGGTCCGGTCCTCATCGCTGCCGGGCTGGCCGTCGTGATCCTGGGGTGACCCAGACCGGAGCGTGTACCGGCACCTCTAAGCGATCCCGGACACCCCGCCTCGGCGTAATCGCTCCCGGCCTGCTCCTCACGTGAGCCACCGGGCGCGCTTCTGCCGTACTTGCCGCGCGATGCCTCGCCACGCCGCTGCGTGGCTTTCCCATTCGGGTAGCAGACGTTCGGCTTCGTGGCGGGCGCCAATCGCGTCCGCCTGGAGGATGCCGAGATCGAGCAGCTTGGGAACGTCGCTACTACTGAGCCCGTACGCGTCCGTAAACACCCGCAGCCGGTGGGAGATCTCCGCGTCGGTGGCGTGCGAAGGCCCTAACGGGACAAAGGAGAGGGCCGCATAGGCAAGGTCTTCAAGTCGGGTTCCCGGCCCGGCCACGTCCCAGTCGATCACCGACCAGCGCTCTGCCGAGACGACCAAGTTCCAAGGCGCGATGTCGTTGTGGCAGATGAGCTCGACCGGCGCGTCGTCCACTCGCGGCGGGGCTCCCCAGACGGCTCCGCTTGGCGGCTCCCAGCCAACGACTACGTCGTGGTATTCGCGGATGAGCCTCGCCACCCGAGCGATCGCCGGATCCGATCCGAGGGCGGACACGAATTCGGCGACTATCGGCCAGGGCACGGTGCCTGGGATGAACTCCAGAACCTCCCTGCCGAGTCCGTCGAAGCCTCTGGGCTGTGGGCAACCGCTGAAGCCGTGAGCGACAAGGTGGTTCAAGAGCGCGTGGACTGTTTCGGTCTGCGGCTTCGCTGCCCGCCGTACCGTGTCACCCACACGGACCACAGGTGTCCAGTTGCCACCCTTGAGGACCTCCTCGAACTCCATCACTGGGAATCGTGCGTGATGTACCGACCCACCTGAGCCTCTCTCGCGTGAGGCTGTGCACCTTCAGGGAATCCGGGGCAGGCGGCATCGACCGGGCCGATGCTCGACGTCGGCCTTGGCCGATCGGGTGGAACCCTTCAGAATTCACCCATGCACCCGGCACCAATGCTTCAGGAGGCGTTGTCGGCCGCGACTCAGCACCTTGCGGTTGGGGGGTCCGAGCATTGGCACATCGTGATTGCCATACCTGACCCGAACAGCGCTGAGCCTCTGGAGCCGCACAAGGTGTCCGCCCCGTACGGTTCCGAGGAGCTCGCGAACGGCGACGCGCGCAAATTCCGGGAACTCGCCATCGGCGCGCTGCGCCACTACCAACTCGGGGTCCTGCGCTGCACGCGCGCTTGTCCTGCAAGCTCCATAGGAGACTTCGGCTGGCCTAACTAGGCACGAGAGTCCGTGCACCTTGACGGAACCCCGGCCACCCAGCGTTGGTCCGTGTCGGGCAAGTCAGGAGGAGAATCGGAACGGATGGCGCACGAGAACAAACGGTCCCGCAAGCGGGCTCGACAAGCTGAAGCGAGCGCAGAGGCCAAAGAACGCTTTCGGTACGGCTTGATAGCTCACCAGACGCTGCGGGCCATGAAGCTTGAGGACCTCGGGCTGCATGTGGCTGATGCCGAGGTACTGCCGAGCCTCGATGGAAAGCCTGATGGGATGGCGGGCTGGCTGATCTTCGCGGATCGGGAGGAAGCCAAGATGGCCGCCATGCCGGACATCGCCTCGGGTGTCATGAGCCGCCTCCGAAAGGGCCTCCAGGCAAATGGCTTTCCTAAGACAGCGGTTCCCTCGTTCGCGCTCCGGTTCACATCGCAGCCGGAGATCGAAGCGGCCGGGGGACGCTTTGCGTACTTTCGCTCGATCTAGTCGCCGCTCCTGGATCGTGCACCTTTAGCGAACACCGGGCACGCGGGAGGCTTCTGGTTCGAGTCCGCTGAGGCCCCGCCCCGCCCACTAGCCACGGGCGGGGTTCATTTGCGCCCTCAAGGCATCAGCGACACGTTGCGCGATGTCGCCTCTGGAGCCGCTGCCTTCGGGTACGAAGAAGGAGCCCAATTTCAGGGAACGGCCGGATTTAAATTGAATCACTGGCACATGCCCGCGACGGGCCCAGAGGTTTCGGTCAGGTTGCAGGGAAACTTCGCGCACCTCATCCCATGGGATCCATCGGGGCCGGACGGGAGTTCCAACGAGCGCCCCGTTCATGTACAACACGACAGTCGCAGCACGCCACATGACGAACGCGTATCCGATGCAAAGCAGCGCCATTACCGCGCCAAACACCTTCCATCCGAGGTGCGGATCGGAAAGACCCGCACCAAACACGAGCCCCATAAGGACAAAACAACCAGAAACGAGCCAGGCGAACCAGCCGCGCCTGTATACGCCCAGTGGCTTGCCGTGGGCCGCGAACATCACCACCGCATCCTATGACCAGACGACCCTTTGGCTACACGTTTGGCGTGAGGGTAATTCGCTCGCCAACGATGAGTGGACCGAGGTCGCGGGAAGAGACGGAAGGTCGGGATGATGCTGTCGCGGCTCTCGACTCTAACTTGGACGATGAGCTCTTTCAGTAGGCCCTTGCGCTGACTGGGCGTGCCGTTGAGCATCGCATCGCGGACTGCCTCTTCCGCGCTGGGCTTCTAGTAAGGACTAAGGCCGAGATCCTTACGAGGGGAGCCGGGGCAATAGGTATCGAAGACATGCCTGTCGAGCTGCTCGCCGCACCAAGCACATGGAACGTGGTCCCTTTGGCAAGCCGCAAAGTTGATGGCGTCCTTGAGACGCGCGATCCGGTAGCCCGGCTCGGATGGCGTATACATGCGCCTCTCAGCGGATGACCCTGCCTCTCCCACACGGTGATGATCCTCCCAGCGACTCGGTGGGTCCAGTCCGGGGGTGTTTTTCAGCGGCGTACTAACCCAAGGCCGCACCAAGGCACCGATCTACGATTTGACTGCCGTGGATGCACCGATCCCTGACCTGGTGAGGTCGGACATGCAAAGGGGCTGGTGAGACGACTCGGTCCCGCGCTGTCACGGCAGACGCGCGTATTCCTCAAGCAATCGACCGACCTCACTTAGGGCCGCCTCGGGCAGGGCCATCGCGCGGGCGCGGTCGTCGAAATCCTCTCGTCACACAAGCGGCGCATCGTGAAGGGGACTCTTGGCCCAAGCATCCCACGCTCCTAGAAGCTCGAGCATGCATCTCTCGTCATCAAGATCTCCATCGTCCGCGATGGCGCCGAGGCGCCTGACCTGCGAAAGTAGGGCTCGGTTCTTCTCGGCCTCAAGCACCTCAGCAAGGTACTCGAGGAGTGTGTCGATCCTTAGTCGCCTTGCTCGATTCGGACGTGGTGTTTTCCGGTCAGTCGGCTCAGTCACTACGCTCGCAGCATAAAAGTTGCAGTCCGCCAAGCGGGGCGTTCAGATTGAGATCCGCGGTCCGGCGATCGTGAGCTGGCTCGCGTTACGGAAACTGCGGCCCACGGTCAAGGAGTCGCGCCTAGCTTCGCAATCAACCCGGCAATGTCCGGGAGGCGATAGTGCCCGTGCCTCGGATGGGGCCCCCTCAACAGGGACTGTGTCCGATCTGGCTGGAGGTTAGGCTCTAGCTTCCGACATGCTGGAACCGAGGCTGGTTAGGTCGCCACTCGCCGAAGAGATGCTGGCGCCTATCGAATCCGGTTGTGACCTCGTGGTTGTCGGCGGCGAGCTCGCCGACAACGAATACGGTCGTGTGGCCCGGCTATTGGAAGACCACCCGGCCGTCACGTTGCGGGTTCAGAGCGATCAGACCAGCCTCGATTTTCTGCGCCACTTTCAAGGTTTGCGCCGTTTCGATGCCGCCACTCCGCGCCTCGAGAGTTGGACTGGACTTGCGCACCTGCCGGCGGAAGCCGAAGAGCTTTCACTCGGTGCGACTAAGAGGACGCTGGCGCTATCCATCATCGGCCGCTTCCGCAACCTGCGAAGGCTATCTCTGGAAGGCCAACGTAAGGACATCTCGGTCCTCGCCGAACTCGGGACTCTTGAGGATCTGACCCTGCGGTCGATTACCCTGCCCGATCTGAGCCTGCTTACCGGCCTGAAGCGTCTGTGGTCACTTGACATCAAGCTTGGTGGCACCAGAAATCTGGCTTTGCTCCCGCGGCTGGAGTCCCTTAAATATCTGGAGCTCCGGGGAGTGAGAGGTCTCACTGATTTGACTCCGATCGCGTCGACAACCTCGCTGCAATTTCTGTTTCTTCAGGATCTGAGCCGCGTCCGAACCGTCCCGCCTCTGGACTCCATGATCAACTTGCGCCGTGTGTGGATTGAAACGCTGAACGAGCTCATGGACGTTTGCCCTATTGCGAGAGCACCGGCGCTGGAGGAATTTTCGGCTGTGGCGATGCGCCACCTCGAGCCTCAGAACTTCCGATGTTTTCTCGCTCAGCCCACGCTGAGATATCTAAACGTCGGGTTTGGCAGCCTTCGTAAGAACGCTGAATTGCGCGTCATGTTTCCCACGCAGCGGCATGGCCAGCTTCCGCCCTTTGAGTTCAGGTAGGCAACGCGGGTCAGTCTGTGCTCGCGTCAGCCTCGGGGCTTCAAGCCCAACTCGGCCGCGCGGCTCGCTCGTATCGAGTACCGCACGAAGTCGCTGCCCCCTATCATTCGGCCGATCTATAAGCTCAAATCGTCCGCGACCTGTGCATGTCCTAACCGGTGAAGACCAAGCCAGCGTTCGTAGGCCGCCTCTCCAGTCAAACGTCTTTGGTCTGGGACGATCTCCACCCACTCCTCGCTCATCTCGCCAGCGATTCTAGGCCGTCTGGTCTAGATCGGAGTCGGGTGCCCCGTATTTCCTTAAGGTGTACGACATCGAACGCGGCCAAGGGCGTTCACAACATGTGTGAGCCCCGGACAGGGTGTGGTCCGGGTTAGGTCACGATCGCGCACCTGATGGTGCACTTGTTTTCACTGTACGCGGGCACCCCGAAGAGAAGCACCGAATGACGAGGGACGGCCCCGACAACATCGGTGCCAGGGGGGGATGTAAAGCGGTCGAAAGCCTCGCCGCTTGCAGCGTCCAGCCTCTCCACGATTGACGGGAGAACTCTCGGTCCTTGTCCGCGCTGCATGAGCCATAGCTCCGCGCTTTGTCCTGCCTCTACCGCGACCGTGTCCCGCGACAGCCGGACCCGGCGTGCGGTGCCCGCCTGCAGGTCGTGGATGACGAGCTCCCTTGAGGACGCAGCAGGCTGCTCGACCCCGCCGGGATCCACCTCCCAGCGGGTCACCAGCACCGCCAGCCAGCGGTTGGCGGCGAGCGCAACCCAACGGCCCCTTTCCCCGCGCAAGATTGGCTCGCCTGTCCTCGACCGAGTGTCGACGCGTCTGAGCAACCCGCTGTGGAGCGAGTAGATCGCGAGGTCCGCTCCGATCCGCAGTTGCCGGAGGCCGGGTTCCAATGTCCATCTCGACACTCCGCCACTGCCAAGATCGAAGACAGCGGCTCCGGGCTTAAGCCAGTTCGTCATCAGCACCTTCCCGTCCTGAAGTTCCATCGCATCGGTGTACCTGGGCACGCGGTGATCCCAGGTCTGTTGAATCGCCAGATCTGATCCATTGAGCTCGAAGAGGCGTGAGTCGGTCGCCATCAGGACGCTGGGCCCTCGGTGTGTCAGCGCCCTGGGCTGCTGATGCCTAGTGCGGACGCGAGCCGCTTCGGTTCCGTCCCTGGCGCGCAACGTTCGCAGGCTGAGACTCGCATATGCGACGCCATAGCCATCACCGACGAAAACGCGGTCCCCTTCGAGGTTCATTGCAAGCATATGACCCGAGTGGCCGGGTACGCGCGCTGACCAGAGCACAGCTACAGCCACTTGGACGCGCCTACGCGGGGGCTCGGCTGGGATCGGTGACGAGCGCAGAGGAGCGCTGCAGGTCTTCGAGTACGGCGGCCGTTGTCGTTGCCTTCATGCGGGCCAGCTCATCGGTGGTTATGCCGACCACGAGAAGGAAGTCAACCTTGCCGTGAGGGGTATCAATGGAGCCGAGCTGCGGGTCAAGGGTGAATGCCACCGCCGTGAGCTTGGTTGGCAATCCGGCCAAAGGGTGGCCTGTCTCAAGGCGGTGACCCGATCCGAAAACAATGCCTTTCGACTGCGTGAGGCCGGCCAGGGACGCCAAGACTCCGAAGGGCCACTCGGGCGCTACTTCGGAAACCGGTGCTCGCATCGCGAGTTCATAACCCCATCCGCTCAGCGCTGGGTTGTCGCTCTCCTTCGTGTACAACTCGGTCAAGCCGTACGTCACAAAGTGCCACCAGTTTGGTCCGCGGTAGGCGCTGAGGCCTTCCAGCGGGCTGCCGAACGCGAGGCCTGGATTCATGCCGCGGTGGGCCGGCTCCACGCTGGGATAGATCGATTCGACTCGTTCCGTGATCGCATCCCAACCGGGGGCGTGTTCGTCGCGGCGCGCCATGGTTGTCAGCCTATCTTGGTAATGATGTCGTGACCTGATCTATACGAGCAATCGATCCGACGACCGTTGGACCGGACTACTCGCGACTGGCGCCCGAGCTCTGACTTCGCATGCCGACGCCCGAGCGCGGCGGGTAAACACCAGGTCCCGGGCTCGTGCCCCGTATTTCCTTAAGGCGTACGGACCGGCGCTCGGTCACCGGTCTCTGGTCTAGGTCGCGGACGGCAGCCCGGTCACCAATCACGCTGCCCCATGCTCCCAGCCGCATCGCCCGCAGGACTGTTCCGACGAGCGAGCCTGATAGCAGCCTTACGGCTTGGCCTCCCCGACTGGTCCGTCCGTGTTGCCAGTGACAGACGCGCGGCGATGCGGGCAGAGAGAGAATCGCACCAGCCGCCGCGGCGACAGATTCGACTTTCATGCAACCGCATTCTGGCGAACTCCGATGATCGGCTGTCAGTTTATCCACAGGACGGCGGTCGGGCACTTAGATCGACTACGTAAGTTCAAATGTACGTGGGTGTACTGGTCAGCGGGACACGGTAGTGTACAACCAGATCGAGGACGAATAACAGCTTCAGCAGCCTCTAAGGCCGGTTTCGAATACGATTCCGGCCTTTTTTCGTGCCCTGAGCCGATACGCGTGTCCGCAGCAACCAGATAGGTCGTCCGCGGCCGATTCAGCACCTTGGCGGCCGCGGCATTAACCAGGCGCTCATCCACCTGGAGCCGGCCAGCCTGACCTCTAGCCGGTTAGTGCGCACCGGGCAAGATCGAGAAGCATTTTGGGCACCGCGTCT
>Ga0207646_10006845_pt1 | contig 11719 bp, 8 predicted proteins | sample KBSK5502metaG_FD_184343 | JGI IMG/M metagenome (GOLD analysis project Ga0207646, IMG submission 184343) | Corn, switchgrass and miscanthus rhizosphere microbial communities from Kellogg Biological Station, Michigan, USA - KBS K5-50-2 metaG... | ecosystem: Host-associated > Plants > Roots >...
CCCGGCGCGCTTTTTCAACTTCGTCCGTGCCGAACGAAATAGCGCCCACTACCGCATGCCCGCCGCCGCCATAGCGCTCGCAAATCGAAGCGATGTTGTGCGTGCGCGGGCGCGGCGCCCAGGGATTCGAGCCTACCGAAATCTTTGTGCGTTGCGGCGCCCGCGTCAGCGCGACCGAATAAGTAGCTTCCGGAAAAAGATAGTACGGAATGAATTTATTGAAGCCTTGGTAGCCTTCGTCAATCAGATCGAATTGGACCACGTCGTTCTTGCAGACAGCTTTGCGCCGGATGACTTCGAGCGTCTCGAGATGCTGTTTCAGAATCGGCCGAAAACGCTCTTGCACTTCCGCGCTGGTAGCCACTTCATTTAGCGTCTGCCGGGTTAGATTTCGAATGATCTGCTCGATGAAACCATCGTCGGGATCAGCTTCGATCACCTGCATCAATTGCAGCGGCGGCTCTTTAAGTTCGACGCATTGCACGGCAGATTCATAAAGCGCGCCGTCGATGATATGCGCCCAGTGAACCAGTTCGCGCAGCGGCTCGTCATTGAAGCCGAACTTTTCTCGGGCGACCTCGGCAATAAATTCCGTGCAGGATTTGCGATCTGAGTCGAGAAACTTCTTACCTGATTTGTCGGCGTGGAAATGAGCTTCGTCTGCGGGAGTAAGAAACGCCGACTGATGATGATCGAACCACCAGGTCAGCTTTTCAGAAGGGGAGTACTTGAAATCCACGATCGCGTTTTCGTCGCCGTCAAACATGTTGCCCTCGAATAGAAGGTTCCCGGGACGATGCAACAGCCCGGCATACTGCACCTCAGCCTCGGGATGGATTCTCTCCTTATAAAAGCGCGTGAATGTTGCCGCTGAGGCGACGCCGTCAAAGCAATGACCATGGTAAAGGACGCGAAGTTTCATTCGAATCAATAACCCGTCTTGAGCAGAAAGCCCGCAATCTTAGCAATATTTGGATGATGTTAGCCAGCGAGTAAGTATCAGAAGGAGGGTCATCTTTGCGCCATTTGTTCATCTCTGCGCCTTTGCGTGTCCTAACCCGGCGAAGTACGTTTCACGCAAAGACGCGAAGCAGATCTAAAGGCGCAAAGAGTACTTGATCAGATACGGGCGGGATGCGACGCGACCGCCTTTCCGACAACTTCCGCGGCATTCGCACGCCGCCAGCGAACTATCAACAGAATCAAGGCGCCGATTCCCACGACTATCCCGATCATCTGTGAAGTGGAGAGTCCAGTCAGCGTGGTCAGGCCGAAGATGTCGCCGCGCGGATCGTCGCGGACGAATTCGATCAGAAAACGCACCGTCGCGTAGATGAGCGCGTAAGCGAGGATTACCTGGCCGCTGAATTTCTTTCGCTTGTGCAACCAGAGCAGAAAAAAGAAAACAATCAGCATCGCGAACGATTCGTAAAGCTGTGTCGGATGCAGCCGGACATCGATCGGGACGCCGGTGACTTCGTGGCCCGCTTCGCTAAAGCGCACGCCCCACGGCAAATTCGTCGGCTTACCCCAGCAGCATCCGGCTGAGAAGCAACCCTGTCGCCCCAGCACATTCCCCAAGGCAATTCCCGGGGCGCAGGCATCCGCGGTCTTCCACCAGGGCAGCTTCCATCGCTTCATCAGGAAATAACCGGCGATCAAGGCGCCCAGCAGCCCGCCGTAGAAAACTCCACCCGAACGCAGAAAGTCCAGCGAGAAAAGTTGCAGAGGATGCTCGCGATACTCGGGCTCAGTAAAGAACATCAGTAGCTTTGAGCCGACCAGCGAAGACAACAGCAACCAGAGACACAGATCGTAGATTCTTTCGCGCGGCAATCCGTCGCGTTCGGCAAGTTTCACCGTAACAAAGATTGCGCCCAGAAAGGCCAGCGCTAAAAAGACACCGTAAGTGTTAATTGGGAAACTACCGATGCGAAAAAGAATGGGATACATGAAAAGAGTTCAGATGTCAGTCGTCAGAGATCAGTTGTCAGCGGTCAGTTGATGCTTTGGTTGCGGTTCAGGCGCTGACTGCCGACTCGCAAAGATCAGATCATACGCCAATAAGAAAGCGCCGATTGAAATACTGGCGTCCGCGACGTTGAATGTCGGCCAATGATACTGGCCGGCATGCAACAAGATAAAATCGATCACAAATCCGAGTCGTACGCGATCAGTCAAATTTCCCAGAATGCCCGCCAGCAACAAGGCGCACGCACCCAGAATCCGGTCATCGTTGCGTGGCGTGCGGAGAAAATAGAAAAGTACGGCGATAGCCGCCGCGGCCGCCAGGACGACAAAGAACCAGCGGCCGAAGGCGCCGCCTTCCTGTAACTGGCCAAACGCGATGCCGCGATTTTCGGCGTAGGCAAAATCCAGCACGCCGCGAATTACTGTGAAGTCTTCAAAACGCACGCGGCGAACGGCCCAGGCCTTGCTCGTCTGATCCATCAAATAAATGCCGAGCGCAGCCAACAGGTAGCCGACGCGCCAGGCGAGACGGTTCTTCAAAGGTAATGCAGTTTTGGGGTTGGACATGTTTTGCGGCTCTGCCGCAGCCCAGTGCGGAAAGGCTCTGCCTTTCCGTGTTCGGTTATTTAATTGATCTGAGCCTACGCCTCGCATGTGCGGACGGGACGTCCGCGCTCCCAGCCTTAGGGCTTAGCCGCGTAGCGGCGAAATGTTTATAGAACCGAATCCCTAAAAATCCTCGCTCCGTAGGAGCGAGATGTTCTTTCGCCCATGAATGGGCTCAATTGAATTAAAGGGAACTTGTTAGCTATAAACATCGCGTGCCTAAAAGGCACTTAAGACAAATGCTGACCTCCCTCAATTTCCTCAAGCGCCGCCACGCAACGCTCGCACACCGTCGGATAACGCGCAGATTCGCCCACGCGCGTCGAATAGTTCCAGCAGCGTTCGCACTTCTGACCGTCCGCGCGACGGACGCTGACGCCGACTTCACCCGCTTCAGTCCCGGTCAACGATACCTGCGAGACAATGAAGAGATAGCGCAAATCATCGCGATAGCTCTCCAGTAGTTCAAAAGTCCTTCCCGCAGCCTTGATTTCAACCGCTGCTTCCAGCGAGCTGCCAATCGTTTTGGCGACGCGAGCTTCTTCCAATGCTCCCAGCACTTTGTCGCGAATTTCAAAGAGCTGATTCCAACGGGCCGCTAGTTTTTCGTCACGCTCGCCGGATGCTGAAGGAAGTTCCGCCAGATGAACTGAAGCCGCACGGGCACCCGGCAAGTTCTCCCAAATCTCGTCCGCTGTGAAAACCAGAATGGTCGCCAGCATTCGCGCCAGCGAGTCCGCGATCCGAAACAGAGTTGTCTGTGCCGAACGGCGCGTCGGATTTCGCGGCGCAAACGTATACAGCCGATCCTTTAGGATGTCAAAGTAGCGCGCCGAAAGAGTCACGGTGCAGAACTCATAGAGCGCCTGGTAGACGAGGTGAAATTCATAGGCCTCATAAGCCTTTCGTACTTTGCTGATCACCACATCAAGTTCTGATAGCGCCCAGCGGTCAATCTCCAACAACTCTTCGTCGGCCACCGAATCGCGCGCCGTGTCGAAGCCGTCGAGATTGCCGAGCGCGTAGCGCGCCGTGTTGCGCAGCTTGCGATAGCCTTCGGCGACACGCTGAAGAATCTCATCAGAGCAGCGCAGGTCTTCCATATAGTCCGACGAAACGCACCACAAGCGCAGGACTTCGGCGCCCAGATGCGGAATTACTTCGTCGGGAGAAACGGCGTTGCCGGTCGACTTGTGCATCGCCTTTCCCTGCGCGTCCAGGGTCCAACCGTGAGTCACCACAGTGTCATATGGAGCGCGATCGTGAACGGCGAGTCCGACGAATAGCGATGAATTGAACCAGCCGCGAAATTGCTCGCCCCCTTCGATATAGACATCAGCCGGCCACCGCAGGTTCTCGCGCGCCTCAAGCACGGCAATCGACGAAGAACCGCTGTCGAACCAGACATCGAGGATGTCAGTCTCTTTGGTAAAGTCAGCAGCTCCGCACTTGCGGCATTTGAACCCGGCGGGCAAAAGCTCGCCGGCTTCGCGTGTGTACCAGGCGTCGGCCGATTCCCTCTCAAAGATATCGGCGACGTGGCGGATCACCGCGGCGTCAGCAACGATTTCCTGACACGACCGGCAGTAAAACGCCGGGATCGGGACGCCCCAGACCCTCTGGCGAGAGACGCACCAGTCGGGCCGGCCCTTCAACATGTTGCGCATGCGGTCGCGGCCCCAGGCAGGAATCCAACGAACGCGCTCATCCACTTCGCGTAGCGCCATCGCCCGTAAGCTGGCGCCGTCGGGATTCTCTCCGTCGGTAAAGTTGTTGGTGAAGTTCGAAACGTCGCGTCCGTCTTCGTCTTTCTCAACCGGCTCACCTGCACCCGCCCGGTCCATCGAAATAAACCACTGTGGCGTGGCGCGAAAAATGACCGGGTTCTTACAGCGCCAGCAGTGTGGATAACGATGCTCGTAATTCTCGCTGAACAGCAGCACGCCGCGCTCGCGCATGAAATCGACGATCTGCGGATTTGCTTCAAAGACATTCAGGCCGGCGAAGTGTTCGACTTCTGAGGTAAAGCGTCCCGCGTGATCGACCGGACAATAGATTTCCAGTCCGTACTTTTTTCCGATCACAAAATCGTCATGGCCATGGCCCGGCGCAGTGTGTACACAGCCAGTTCCCGCTTTGCTGGTAGCCGACTTATCGCGAGCTTCGCTGACGTCGAGCTCGGTTTCAGCGTCGGCTTCGCCGCCGAGCGTGACGTGCTCGCCCACCATCAAAAGCGATGGCCGATCCAGCCAGGCATGACGGCATTCGAGCCGATCAAGTTTGCTGCCGGGAAAGCGCGCCAGCACTCTTGACCCGGCGAGACTGCATTTAGCGACGACTGCGTCTAACAGATCAGCGGCCACGATATAAACTTCATCGCCACTTTCAAACGCCACATAGTCGAAATCGGGATGCACGGCGATGCCCAGGTTCGCCGGCAAGGTCCACGGGGTGGTCGTCCAGATCAGCACAAAGACTTTGCGGCCCGCGAGCGCCGGATCGATCAAGGCCGGATCACTGGAGAGCGGAAACTTCACATAAACTGAAGGGCTGGTGTGTTGGTGATATTCAACTTCAGCTTCAGCCAGCGCGGTCTGGTCGTGTATGCACCAGTAGACGGGGCGGGCGCCTTTGTAAACGAAGCCGCGTTCGACGAAGCGCGCAAACAGCCGAGCCGTCTCGGCTTCGTAATGGTCCGACATGGTGATATAGGGATTTTCCCACTCGCCCAGGATGCCGAGCCTTTGAAAATCACGCGTCTGTCGCTTCAAAGCGTTGGCCGCAAATTCACGACAAGCGCGACGGATACTCAATGGTGGCATATCGGCTTTCTTCGCGCCCAGTTTGCGTTCGACGTGCAACTCGATCGGCAATCCGTGACAGTCATAGCCGGGCACGTAAGGCGCGTCATAGCCCAGCATCGTCCGCGATTTGATGATGAAGTCTTTTAAAATCTTGTTCAGCGCCGTGCCCAGATGTATGTCGGCATTCGCATAAGGCGGCCCGTCGTGGAGAATGAATTTCTCAGCGCCCGCGCGCGCCTGGCGAATCTTTTCATAGAGCTTCATCTCAGCCCATTTCTTCAGACGGGCCGGCTCAGTTTGCGGCAGGTTCGCTTTCTGCGCGAATTTCGTCTTCGGCAGATTGATGGTTTTCTTTAATTCGATTGCGGGTGCTTCAGTAGGCATAAATCGTTAAGTATCAAAAGCGAAATAGTAACAGGATGTTTGGTCGCGCAGCAAAAGAGGGCTGTGGCGTGTCAGAAGCCCGCGCGTTAGCAAGGGCTGGTCTCATATCTTGAACTCTTAAGAATGCATCGTGCCCTTCCTCACGGGCGGGCTGCTGACAGCAAAAAGCCCGAACCATCTCTTCTCTCTTTTGAGACGATGGTTTCGGGCTTGTCAGCTCTGATGCTTTCTTGTTCAGCCGATAAACATTTCGTCGTCTCCATAGCTGCGGTCAATTGGGCTCGGCGCGGGAGCTACCAGTACTTCCAGGCCTCGTCTGACCCCGGCCAGAACCGCGGCCAGCTCGCGCGCCGGCTCAATGACTTTTCTCTGGATGAACTCAGTCGTGTCCATTACCCGCTCGTGCGTGGTATCGATCGCGCGACTGATCATGTGTACTTTCTCGTGCGCCATTTCAGCGGTTTCGTCAGCCAGCGCCATGATGCCGCGCACTTCTTCCTTGATTAACGCCGCGGATTCCGCCAAATGACCCGTGGCCGTCGACAGGTGTCCCGACATCACGTTGAACTGCTCGGCGATCTGCCGGCCCTGGACCGCGATCGCCTGTCCCTGCTCGCTGAGTGCCGTCGCGCGATTGATTAGTGGATCGAGTTTTTGCTCTACTCGATTCACCGTCTGGAGGGCACGGTTGATGTACACGGCCATGGCAATCATCGCACCCGCAATCAGAATGAAAGACAGAGCGATGATCGCGGTAATGATTACCAGCCAGAACAGTGGTTCGTGTGCGTTCATCTCGAGAAGCGAACTTTGTTCCTTGTACTTAGTGCTTTGGTTTTGTCTTTACCGTCGGTCCGCTTGATTCAACAATCTGCCGATGGAACGAAGGTCAAAGATCAAAGCACTAAGTACGTCTCTGAGCTACATTGTTTTCTCAGGCTTGTAGGTTGGCGCCGCTTCGGTGCGGCCGGAAAGCTCAGTCTTGCGCTTCTCTTCAACGTACGCTTTCTTCCCCGCTTCTACCGCCGCCTGAATCGAACCAGCCTGGCGCGTGGCCGCCTCGCGCGTCTTTGAAACTACTTCACCGGCCTTGGCCGTCGCTGTGTCGTAGAGTTCACCCGCGCGTTCGCGAGTCGCTTCATAATATTCGCCGGCTGTCTCGCGCGCGGTGTCATAATACTCAGCGGCCTTGTTGCCCAACTGCTGTGCGGCTTCCTTCGATCGATCGATGCCCTTGCGGGTAGCGTCGGCAATGTCGTTGCGCAGTTCCTCGCCCGACTTGGGCGCGAACAACAGCGCCAGCACCGCGCCGATGCCTGCACCGACCAGGAAAAACGTTAGTCGCGTCGAAATATTGTCACCAGAATCACGATCATGTCCCATTGAAATATCCTTTCGTTTAGAGGCCAATCCCTGCAAGGATTTGCCAGTGTTACTCAAATTGTCCGGATGATGACTGTTCGCGACTATAGCAAAGGGCCACTAATGTGCGCAAGGAAAGTGGCTGTCAGCGGAGCGACGTCAACGCTTTTCCCCAGGGTTCTACTTCTCCCGGCACAATTCTGAATAAAGGGTATGATTGCGGACTCTTCAGACGTTCAAACGTAAAAAACTTCTCCCGATTCGCTTTATCCTAATCAAGAGCACGCTTTTGAAATTTCTTCAGGCCCAACCAGGTAAAGAACAACGAAAATCCCGACAGCGCAATGTAGACGAGCCATGTCGACATGTGAGGCATCGCAGGAGTCAGCGCCAGGCGGAAACCCTCATTCGCATAAACCAGTGGATTCAGCAGCACGGCATATTGAAACCAGGGAATGACGCGCAGCGTTGCCCACGGATAGTAAGCACACCCGAAAAAGATCATTGGGGCGAGGAGCACGTTGAATACCAAACCGATTTGCTGTGGCTCGACAGCAGTTGCGACCACCATTCCAAAGGCCGCAAAGAGCCAGCTGCTCAAGATAGCTACCAGGAGCAGCTGGACGATCTCGATGAAACCAAGACTCAGATGAACTCCCATCAGCAGCCACGCGAGTGGCAATACTACAAGCCCCGCGATAATCGCCTGCAGAATGCCCACCAGAATTTTTTCCAGGGCGACTCCGGAGATACTGATCGGCGCCAGCAGTCGATCTTCAATCTCCTTCGTCCAGCCGAAATCAATCACTAACGGCAAGGCGACCGCTTGCATGCTCGAGAGCGTCATGCTCAGTCCGAGAATTCCCGGCAGGAGCATTGCCGTGTAACCCTGCTGAATGATGCCCAGACGCGGCATTACAAAGCCGAAGATGAAAGTGAACAGCAGCGGTTGAAGGCCGACGCGCAAGAGAAAGTATTGCAACTCGCGTCGCGCCACGCGCAGGTCGCGATGCAAGAGCGCGATGAAGGTTGCAGTCATACTGATTCTCCGCAATCGATAGTAACTATCCTTTCAAACTTCGTCCGGTCAGGTGCAGAAAAAGATTCTCCAGACTCGGTTCGGCGACATGCGCGTCGGTGACCATCACACCATCATTGCTCAATAAACGCATTGCGTTGGCCAACAACCCCTCAGCCCGGTCGGCATAAATGCGGACGCGATCGTGGTCCGGTTTGACGTCGACGACGCCAGACAGCGATCGCAGGGCTCCTACAAACGATTCTTTAACCTCGCCACGGATCTGCAGCTCAATCAGATAACCGCCGGGAACGCTGCGTTTCAATTGCGCCGGCGAATCCAGCGCCAGCAATTTACCGTGATCGATGATGGCAATGCGGCGGCAGAGCTGATCTGCTTCTTCCATGTTGTGGGTGGTCAGAAGGATCGTCAGGCCTTTGACATTCAATTCACTGAGCAGATCCCACATGGAGCGGCGCGATTGCGGATCGAGGCCAGTCGTTGGTTCGTCCAGAAAGAGGATCGCCGGGTCGTGCATCAAAGCGCGGGCAATTTTCAAACGTTGCACCATACCGCCTGAATAGCCGGTAACTTTTTCGTCAATGCGATCGGCCAATTCAAAACGTTCCACTAACTGCCGAGCGTTTTGCTCGCGTTGATGTTTGGGAACGCCGAAATATTCTGCGTGGAACTGGAGTATTTCGCGGGCGGTCAAACTACGGTCCAGGTTATTTACCTGCGGCACAACACCGATGAGGCGCTTCACAGCGACCGGATTGTGCGCTACGTCGATGCCTTCGATTCTGGCCTGGCCGCCGGTTGGCATAACCCGCGTGGTAAGGATGCCGATCGTCGTTGTCTTTCCGGCGCCATTTGGACCCAGCAGTCCAAAAAATTCTCCCCGTGAAACCTGAAATGAAATCCCTTCAAGCGCTCGGACTTCGACGCCTTTGCGCGTCTTCGGCTGGTAGGTTTTCTTCAGATCCTCGACGGCGATTGCTGTTTCCACAAAAGTAGTAGCGCAGACCTTTCAGTCGGTGATTGTCGCTTTCGTAAGAGTCCTAATACAGACAAAGCCTGTGCAACTCATAGCCCAAAGCGAAGATGAGTAGCGACGTACCAGAAGATGAAAAGCGTTAGCGCGATCGAACCGAAGAGCAACGCCAGCAGGCCGCCCACGATGAGTGCGACGAACAGCCAGTCGCTGGTCCGTCCCCGTTTGGCTTCGGCCGCCGAAACTGTCGCGCGATGCCGGAGCAGGTTCAGGTTGCGGATGTTCGGCTTCCACCACATGCCGAACAGGTCTCCAACCAAAGGCACCAGGCCGCCGACAAAATAGATCGCAATATTGAGACCCATCCGCAGCAGGGTGACTTTCGGGACGCGGTAACGCACCGCTGCCACCAAAACGTAAAGCGCAACGATCGTGGTGGCGATATCGCCAAATTCAGGGATGAGATCGATGATGGCGTTGAGACCGAAACGCCAGCCGAGGATCGGCAGCCGGAACTGGTTGTCCATTAACTGACTGACGACTTCCAGCTCGCGCTCGATTTGAATGGACGTCGGTCGCAGCACCGGACGGTGCTTTTGAGGTAATGGTTCCAGGTCCTGATAAGCTCTCATTTAGTCGTACTTAATACTTTGTACGTGGTCCTCTTGAAAAGAGAAGTAATTCTCGATTAGCGAGAGCCAAGATCAAAGCACTAAGCTCAAAGATCGTCTTACCTAATTCGTGTCATTTGCTGCCAGAAAAACTTTCCTACTTTCGCAAAGGCCGTGAAAACATTCTTATCGCCTTTGGCGTTTTGTTTTAAAGGCAACCCCAGTTCCTCAGCCAGCTTGGCGTCCGGCGGCCCAATGTCTTCATCACCGCGTTTGCTGGAAAGCCAGCGATCAAAAGTACGACTGACGGCACGTCTTTGTTCGACCGGCGCCCCGGCAATGAACGCGCCTCGCAAATCGTCCATGTCCGCAACTTCCAGTGAATTGGCCTTATAGTAGTCATGCAGGGCCGCAAAAAACTTTTCGTCGCCGAGGAGTTTCCGCAACGCTTCAAACATCAGCGCGCCCTTACTGGCAACGATCGCCGCGTATTGGAACGAGTTGCGATAGTCGCGGGCTGCATGGCTGGCCTCCATATCCTCGCCGCCAAAAGTTCGATAGAGCTTGTACACGCCGCGAAGTTGCTCTTCGAGGGCGGCGGTGAACTGCTGCTCGCCGTGAGTTTCGCGGTAATAAAGCAGCGCCGACCAGTTAGCCAGCGATTCGTCCAGTACCGGCTCGCGGGCCGGGTCGTTGCCCACAGCCGCCCCCCACCATTGATGCGCGACGACATGAGCTACAGTCCATTCCAGGCTGTCTTCGACCGCGGCGCGCTGCTCGCGAATCACATCAGGCATGTTTCGGATCGTCGGCGAGTCGAAATCCAGATAGAAAGCACTGGCGATCGCACTCACACCCGCGAATTCGGCGCTGCCCAGCGTGGCCACCAGCGGCATATCTATCAGGCTAACCGTTTTCATCGGGAGCGGACCAAAGCGCGTGCCATAAACGCGCAGAGCCTCGGCGGCAATCTTTAGCACGCGGTGCGCCGCCGCCTCGTGATCCGTACGGAAGATCGAGCGCACAGTTACGTCGCCGACGCGAGTTTCTTCAGCGCGAAAACTGTTGCCGGCAATGATCACAAAGTCGCGCAGGTTCTCCGCCACAAAGCTGCTGGAATTGGTTTTCTCGCCCGCCGTTACGGTTTGCGCCGGCACCGGCGTATAAACTGCGACTTCGCGCGGCGCGTCGATCGTCACCTCATAATTGGCGATGTCCGTCGTCTGAGAATCGCCGATGCTGGACTCAACCTTGCGAAACCAATCATCGCCGTCGCGTGCGGCCAGCACCGGATAGGCCGTGGCCATCAGCAACACTCCGCGACAGCGAAAATTCGTATCGCGGGCGCGCCGGATTTCGCGAGTACTGCGAATGGCGGCGCTCACCTGCGTGACGACGTGCGTGATCAAACCGGTTTCCTCCGGGTCGATCTCCGGGACGGTGCCCTTGAATTTCAGGTCAATCTCGACGGCCGCATTCGGCGCTACGGTCTCGCGCAGGTGAACGCGCAGAGTCGTCTCTTGATCGTCGAGCACAAACACCAGCGGAGTGTTGTCGCCGGCGTTGCGCACCTCGACAATTTTCAGGCTGGGTTCGTCTGATATCGCCTGTCCTGTGGGAGTTTTCTCGGTGGGCGGCACATAACCCGGCACGCGCATGTTCGGATACAGATGAAAATATAGAGTCGAAGTTGGATGGTCGCCGCGATTGACCCAGCGCACGCGTTCACGTCCGGTGTAGGCCCGGTTTTCAACCTCAAGCGCGAGGTGAATCTGGTAGCGAATCCGTTTTTCCGGGGGCAGCGGTTGGCGAGTTTGAGGCCGGGCCGCGATCGTAGATGTCAGTATCGCAGCGAGAATCACGCCAAACAAAAATTTACCACGGAGGACACAGAGGCACGGAGGACACAAAACGAATGGTTTCGGGCTGTTTCTGCTTCCTCCGTGCACTCTGTGGTGAATTCTATCGT
>Ga0207646_10006847_pt1 | contig 11719 bp, 7 predicted proteins | sample KBSK5502metaG_FD_184343 | JGI IMG/M metagenome (GOLD analysis project Ga0207646, IMG submission 184343) | Corn, switchgrass and miscanthus rhizosphere microbial communities from Kellogg Biological Station, Michigan, USA - KBS K5-50-2 metaG... | ecosystem: Host-associated > Plants > Roots >...
GCCGTGCCTGCGTCCGGCAAGCGCGACGACTGGAACGCCCATGTCGAGCGGCTCCAATGTGCCGTTGGCGCTGCCGAAGGGCATCGGATCGAGCACGAAGTCGACGATGTTGTAGCGAGCCCGATTCTCCGCGTCGTCGCGCCCCTGCGGCACCACGCACACGCGCGAAAGCGCGATGCCGGCCGCGAAGAAGAGCCGTCCGTAGATCGCACGGTGCTCGAGGGAGCGCGGGGACACGGCGAGGACAGCATTGGGAACACGCTCCAGGATCCCGCGCCACAGGGCGAGGCAACGCCGCGAGAGCTTGAGCTGATTGACGAAGGCGCCGATCACGATCTTGTCCGCAGCGATGCCAATTCGGTCACGGTGAAACGGGTGCTCGGGCGCAGGCGCGACATGCCGATAGGGATAGACGCAGCCCTGCATCGGCAGCAGCGTCTCGAGTTGGAACTGCTGATTCTCGGGCAAGTCGGCATAGGCGTCGGTCAGCTTGAAGTCGACAGCGGAGAGACCGACCACCCCCGCGCTCGCGACATGCGTGAGTTGCACGCGCGCAGGCTTCAACGCCAGGATGCCCGGCTTCGCGCCCGCCGTGTTGGTGGCCAGATCGACCAGGAGATCGAGATCGTCGGCAGCGATGCGCTCGGCTGCCTCTCTTTCCGAGAGCTCGGCGATGATCTCGAAATGCTCGGAAAGCCCGCGATAGCGCGCAGTCCATTCGTCACTCGCGGTGGAGAGCGAGTAGAAGAAAAGCTCGAAGCGCTCCCGGTCGTGGCGCTCGATAGCCGACCACATCATCTTGCCCATGACATGGCTGCGCAAGTCCCCCGAGAGGTAGCCGACGCGGACCTTTCCCGGCCGGCGCTCCTCTGGCAGCGGCGACGGGCGGCCGTAGGCGCGCCCCGCCACGGCATCGTAACGCTTGTACAGCGAGAAGTTCCACTCCGGATCGACGTCGAAGAACAGCAGCAGGTAGAGCAGCTCTTCGAGGCAGTCGGCAAGTTCCGTGTCGCCCGCCGCCCTGAATTCGTCTCGCTCCAGGCGGTCGAGATAGCGATCGAGCCCAGCGAAATCGCCTCGACACTGACAGGCCTCGAGCGCCATCACGGCGAGCGGGAGTGCGTCGGGACACGCGGCCTCGAAGCGGTCGAATGTCTTCAACCAGCCGTCGATCCGTCCGGCGCCGAGCAGCGTCTCGGCGAGCGCCTTGTGCGCGGCGACGTGCCGAGGGTCGCGCGCAAGAACGTGCTCGAACGCGCTGATCGCAGCCTCTGCGCGACCCTGCTCGCGAAAGATCACGCCGATGTTGAAGTCGGCCGCGATCAGCTCCGGGGATAGCGCCAGCGCGCGCTGATAAGCACGCAACGCGAGGCCGCGCCAATGCAGCATCTGGAGCGACACGCCCTCGTTGTAGTGCGTCTCGCCGTCTGCAGGCGCCAGTATGAGCGCGTTCTTGAACGCCTTCCGAGCCGCGCGCCCGCGGCCCTGCGCAAGTCGCACCTGTCCGAGCGTGCGCCACAACGACACCTCATTCGGCGTGAGCGCGAGACCCTCGACGCAGAGCTTGCCGGCCGCCTGTGCCCGTCCATTCTCGCGATACAGGTTGGCCAGGGCGATGCGCGGCTCCGGATAGGCCGGCGCCGCCGCGAGCGCGGCCTCGAACGCGCGCTCCGCGTCGTGGCGCTGCCCGCGGTCGCGCAGCAGCACGCCGAGCAGATGCTGGGCCGGTGCATAGTCGGGCTGTTCCGCGAGTACATCGCGATAGCCGGCGATCGCCGCACCCACCTCGCCCGCCTCATGCGCGGCAACCGCCGAGCGCCAAGCGACGGCGAGGTCCGCGGCAGCACGTGTGCGCGCTGCCGAAAGCGCCAGCTCGCCCGCGCACGCCTCGCCGAGCGCTCGTTCCAGCGCCAGCCGATGCTGCGTCAGCACCGGCTCGTCGCTAGCGGCGAGCGCAGGCAACGCACGCATGGGGAGCGGAGCGACGTGCGCACCCGCGAGCCCTGGATAGCTCCACAGCGTTCGGGCGGGGCGCCGCGCGAGCAACAACCCCAACGGCACTCTCATGCCGGTAAGATCGATCAACGCGTCTGGGTCGGACTCTGCCACCCTGCGTGCCACCGCCAGCTCTGCGGGTACGCCCAGTTTTTCGAGCGGGACACTCGCTGGCAGCAGTTCTGCCAAGGACTCCATCCCGGCGTCGCCGACAGCGTATACCCTCGCCGCGAAGCGCTCCCGGGGATGCGCTGCAACGACTGCCCGCAGATACGCTCCGGGCTCGACGGATACACTCCCGATGACGATCGGCGCGCCCGGCATGATCAGATACACGATCCGGAGCGGTTCGCCCGCGGTACGACGCGGCCAGGCCACCGGGGGAGTGGACGCGACTTGCTCCACGCAGCGCAGCGCGTAACGTTCCGCCCAGGACTTCGAGGCTCCACTCGAAGCCTCGGCAAGCGCCAGCCGGCGCAAAACCTCCGGATCGTAGATCGTCTGCGCAAGTAGTTCGGCGCGCGCCAGCACCTCGCCCGCTTGCTCGTATGCGCCGGAGGCGATCATCTCTTCTGCGGTCAGAGCGAGGAGCAGAGGCGGGAACTCGCTCACCCGCGACGCAGCCACCCGGAGCAAGAATGCGCTGCGCGCGGTGGACGGCGCCGCGGCCGCCAGGGTAAATGCTAGATCGTCCCAGCGCCGGTACGCCGCGCCATTGCCGAGCACCGTCCTCAGGTCTGCGTAGGCTGCTTCGTCGCCCTGCGCGACTCGAGACAATGCGACTCCCATGCGCGCGCCAACGTGCTCGGGCTCGCCCGCCAGTATCCGCTGATAGGCGTCGATCGCCTCGGAATGAGCCCCTGCTCGCCGGGCCGTGCCCGCCACAACGAGGAGCAAGCGCTCGTCCCCTGGGCTAAGCGCGAGGCCCGCCAACCACGCCGCGCGCGCTTCCTTATGACGGCCGAGGCCGCGCAGCAGTTGACCCAGGCGATACTGCGCCTCCACCGAGTGCTTGTTGGAATTGATCGCACGCCGATAGCACACCATGGCGTCGATCGGCCGCCCCGCCTGTTCGTGCTCATGGCCACGCGCCAGCCATTTTGCGTAATCCGCGCGGATCATGTGCGTCTTCCGTTCACAAGCGTTCCGGAAGCGCGTCGAGCCACTGCCTCGGGGCGAGCCGGTAGAGAGCGCGTCCCGGCGGCGTGCAGGTGCTCGATGGTCTCGAAGGACACGACCAGATCGAACGAGGCGCCGGGCAAGGGCAGCTTCGCGACCGAGCCCTCAATGAAGCGCACGTGGTCGCCGTCTCCATACGTAAGCTTCGCATGCGCCACCATGGCCGCGTCGATGTCGACGCCGATTGTGCTTGCCGCGACTGCGCAGTCAGGCAGGAAGCGTTCACCCGTGAAGGTCAGATCGGAGGCCACCAAGAGCCAAGTAGCGCCGCGGCCGAATGAAATTCGCCCCTACCGGCGGGCACGCTGCGCCAGGACAAAATTAATATTTTACCCGATCGAAGCTTCCCCTTGCCGGCTTCGCCGCTCGGCGTCCGATTGACCGGCCGTGGGCGCGCTTGTGCCAGGCCGGCGAATACTCTCGAGGAAATTTACATGAAGGTAAGCGTGCACGAGTGGGCAGATTTCGCTTGGAAAGGAATATGCAGGGCGGCAGGTGAGGCGCATATCGCTCGCGTGCGCGAATACTTTCTGCACCCGCCGTCGAGGCACCCTACCAGTTCGAAGCCCCGGTGTAGAGTTGCCGCGTTTCGCCCGTGCTGAGGTCGGGCGACACGCGGCTCACCCTGCCTGCTGGGCGCGTTGATCGCGGTGGCGCCGATCATCGGCAGTCACCTGCACGTCTGGTTCGGCTGGCAGGCGAAGGTGCTCGGCGGCGCGCGAATCGAAGCATCGCCGCCCAGAGCAGCGTGGGGAAGTACACGATGTCCTTGCGATGAAGTGGTACTGCTCGACTTCCGGGTCCGCGATGAATTCGTCGCTCCAGAGCTGAGTACCGATGGAACCGCTTTTTCGTTAAACTCTCTCTTTCAACGCATCTCTTTTGCCGCTCATTCCATGTCCACTGCCGAGGCCGACGTCCAGGCCAGACTGCACGCGCTGATCGACCCCAACACGGGCCGCGATCTCGTCTCCGCGAAAGCGGTGCGCAAGATGCAGCTCGACGGTTCGAACGTGAGCATCGACCTGCAGCTGGCTATCCCGCGAAGAGACAGCACGAAGCGCTGAGAAAGCTCGTGCAGGGACAGCTCGCATCGCTGCCCGGCACCGGTCGCCACGCCCCAGGACATCGCGCTCATCGGACTTCTCGGCCAAGTTCTCGAACATCGTGATTCAGAATACTTGACCTAGTCGTGGACCCGAGCGGACCACCGGTATTCGTGTTGGCCGGAGGCAGTCGGACCGGCAGCACGCTCCTCCAACGACTGCTGATCTCGACCGGCGAGATCATGATCTGGGGCGAGCACGGCGGCTTGCTGCTCGATGGGTTGCAGCGCATGGTGGCGGGCATGGGTCAGTGGATCGAAACCGAGGGCGCGCGCCATTTCGACCGATTCACGAGCGAAGGGTGGAACAGCTGGATCCCGAACGTCAACCCGCCGCGCGAGGCGTTCGTGGAAGGCGCGCGGGCCGCATTGCTGCGGTCGCTCGCGGTGCCAGCAGCGGAGCTTGGTTACCGGCGATGGGGATTCAAGGAGATCCGATACACGGGAGGCGCAGTCGAGCTGCTCAAGGTGATTTTTCCCAATGCGGCAATTATTGTTCTGGTCCGCAACCCTGAGGCAACACTGCGCTCAATCAAAGGCACAGCGTTCTACGAAAAGGACTACCAGTCGCGGCCCGAGGTCTTCCTCAGCCGTTGGGCGACGGTGTCATTGTCACTAGCTCGCACCTGCCTTGCAGGCTCTTCGGTGCGCCTGTGGCGATATGAAGATATTGTCGCCGATCCCGAAGCGGCGATCGCCTCGCTGGCAGCGCACGTCGCGATTGACGCGGGGCGATTCGACCGCGCTGCGATTGAGACATACATCGGGGGCGTCCCCAACCCGGCGCGACCCGATCGCGACCCTGAGGCCGACGCCCGCACAATATCCCTCGATGAGCGTGACCGCGCAGCGCTGGCCGCAGCGGAAGTACGGGACGTCGCGGCGCAACTTGGATACGCGCAATGACCCGATGGGGTCTGCGAGACCTCGTACCGGGACCGGCACGGGGGAGCACCAGGGACAGCAGCGCGCCGCTATTGAGCGGGCACGAGCCCCGCGCTATGCTCCGCCGACTTATGGCTCCCGAAGCTCCGGTGCTGCGCCCTGCACGAGCCCTGTTAGGTTGGCTCTCCGACAAGCAGGCGAGGGGCATACTGACCTCGCGCCGCCGAGACCTCGAACTGACCGACGAGCAACGGCAAGCCGTCGAAGCCACGCGAGCCGTTGTCGCGGCGCGCGAGAAATTCCACGCGCTTTCGCAGATCGTCGCGCCTTGTCCGGAGGTCCTGCACGCACACTGTGCGGCGCTCTATGGGCACGAGCGGTTCAAGACCTTCCGCGACGAGGGTTGGGAGATCGCCATCGTCGATCTCACGCGAGTGTGTGTGGTGCAACACACGGTCGTAACGGAGCCTGACGCGAGGATCACTCGTTTGGATGCCAACGACCTTCCGGCGCTCGCCGACATCACGCTGCCGATCCCGCATCCGCAGCCGTTGTCCTATCAGGTCGATTCCCTGCGCAATGTAGCCGTGGTCGGCTCCCTCGATAGCAATTTGCGTGTGGTGGGCTTCGCCGCCCGGGAAGTGCCACGCGGCACCCACATGGGGTTTCTTGTCGAGATCGCGACCTCCTACGTGCAGGTCGCCGAAGTGGGCGGGCGGTTCGTGCTCAGGGACGGTAACCGTCGTGCGGCCCCGCTCGCGAAGCAGGGCATCACCAAGGTCCCGGCGCTCGTCCGCAGCTTCGCGCACGGCGAGGACGTAGCACCGCCGAAAGGCGTGCTTGCGCCGGCGACGTATCTCGGAGAGAGGCCACCGACGCCGCTCGATTACTGGAATCCGGCGGTTTCGGCGGCGGTTCTCGTCCCGCGGCGCAGGAAGTTCGTGCTGATCCAGGGCTTAGAGCAGAGCCTTGCCGAGTGAAGGCGAAGAATGATCGAAACCTCTAACGCCGGTTCCGCCTCGGCGCTCTTGCCGCCGACAGATTCGGTCGTTGCCGCCGAAGCGCAGCGCGAGCATCCTGCGCCAGCCAGCGCGGAAGAATGGGTGCTGCTTGGCCAATGCCAGTTGGAGATGGGGCAGGGCGAGCAAGCCATCTCGTCCTTCAGGCGTGCGGTCGAGCTGGAACCGGCCGTTGCCTTGCACTGGGGACGGCTCGGCAAGGCGCTGGGCGCCAAGCGGCGGTACGATGCGGCGGAACCGGTGCTGCAGCGTGCCTGCGCGCTCGACCCGAGCCAGTCCGTGCTGCACGTGGCGTTGGCAGAGGTGCTCGTGCAGGAGAACAAGACGGACGCGGCGATCGAAGCCTGTCAACGAGCGCTCGCGCTCGATCCCGACAACATCGCCGCGGCAGTCACCGAAGCGCTCATCCTCCCTCCGGTTTATGGCGGAACCGCCGATCTGAGAAAGTGGCGCAGCCGGTTCGCTGAGGCTCTCGGACGTTTGCACGCGAGGAAATCACATTGGCTCGCTCGGCCGCACGGGGTTCTCCGCGCCGACAAGGCCAATTTCTATCTCGCGTACCAGGGAGAGGACGATCGCGCGCTGCAATCGAGCTACAGCGATTTTCTGGCCGCGCTGCTCGGTGCGGCCGTGCCCGACTTGCAGGCGCCGATCAAGCCACGCAGCGATCGGTGCGCCAAGATACGCATCGGTTTCCTCTCTTCGAATCTGCGCGCGTCCACGATCGGAGATTACTTCGGGAGCTGGATCACGGATCTACCGCGCGATCGCTTCCACCTATGCACGCTGTTTACGGGAGGTCTTCCCGATCCGCATGCCGAAGCGCTCGCCCAGGCAAGCGATGAACCCGTCTCCGTTGTCGGCCCCACCGAAGAGCTTGCGCAGGCCGCGAAATCGCTGGCACTCGATATCCTCGTATTTCTCGACGTGGGAATGACGCTTAACAGCAGTCTGCTGGTGAATCTGCGTCTGGCCCCGGTGCAGTGCGCCGCGTGGGGGCACCCGGTGACCACAGGCAGCGCCTTAGTCGATTATTTTCTGTCGTGCGGCGACATGGAGCCGGCGGACGCTGCTACGCATTATCGCGAGGAGCTGGTGCTGCTACCCGGGCTCGGCACTCGCTACCCGCGACCGCCGCGCGTGGAGAAAGCCGAGCGCGATCGCTTCGGGCTGCCTCGGGACAAGCGAATCTACCTGTGTCCGCAGCTCCTCCACAAAATCCACCCGGATACCGATGCTCTGTTCTTCGAGGTGCTCGCGCGCGACGACGATGCGGTGCTGGTCTTCTTCGCCGGCATGACCAGCGGCCAGCGACAGGCGTTTCTGGATCGCCTCGCGGCGGGGATGAAGCTGCGCAGCCTGCCGCCGCGCCAGCAGATCAAGGTGCTGCCATTGATGAGCCAGCGCGATTTCCGGCAAGTCATGAGCGTGTCGGATGTGATGCTCGATGCGCTGCATTGGAGCGGCGGCAGCTCGAGCCTCGATGCGCTCGCATCGGGGCTGCCGATCGTCACTTTGCCGGGTCGGTTCATGCGCGGCCGCCAGAGCGCGGCGATGCTTCGCCTCGTCGGCGTCGAGGAGCTGATTGCGCGCGATGCCGAGGAGTACGTCGAGATCGCATTGCGCGTGGCGCGCGATCCAGTGTATCGCGAGGGCCTATCCTCGCGCATCGGCGAAGGGCTGCCGCGGCTGGTCGACCGCAGCGAGCCGATCGAGGCGCTGGTCGATGCGTTCGAGCGAATGGTAGGAAGGGGCTAGGCTCGATTACCGCGGAAGCTCAACCTGACCCCACACGTCACAAGCCGTATTTGCCGAAGTCAACTCCGGGATAGTACGAGAACCGCTCGCGCAACCTGCGTTGTTGTTCGGTGGTAAGCGTCAACGCCCCTTGCCCGACACGGCCGTCCCTGAAAGTCCGGTATTTGCGCGAGAGGATGCCTGGATCGATCCCTGCGGTGTAGCGCAATCCCAGGAAGTCCAGTACCTGCCGTACCGTCTTCTCCTTGTCCCCGAATAGTTCCTCGTACGTCACCCAGAGCGCGTCGACTGCGCCCTGTTCGCTAAGCCGATACCACGAAACGTAGAAGTTGACGAACCAGGGCACGGCCAGATCGATGATCATGTCGAGCAATCGCTCATCGCTTAGCTCTTTCGTCGATTGATCCTGCCACACGAAGGAGTACCCGCTGCGGCCCGTGCCGAGGGATTCCCGCTGGCACTTTTCCCTGAGATCGTGCTGGAGGCTCACTACGATGTCCTCAATGCGCCGAACGAGCATGATGGGCCGGATACCGAAAGTGCGCATCAGCGCCGCGTTGTGAAACGTCCCCTTCATGTGCAACTGCGACACGCAGCCATAACGGTTCATCAGGCATAGCGCGGGCAGATACAGATCGTGCTCGTTGGTGGAGTACGCCGCGCAAAGTCGAAACCAGCGCAACCCCGTGATCCGGACGAGGGTGTTGACGAGGAAGGTCGAGCCTGCCTTGGGCGCGCCCGCCATCACGATCAGCGGCTTGCTCGCGCGCTCCTTCGCGAAGTCCACCTCGCCCTGCGGCGCGAGCCCGTTGCCCACCGCGGCGTTCACGACCGCGTAGAGCAGCTGTTGCACATCGACTTCGATCGGCGGCTGCTTGCTCGGGGGCGCCTCCTCTTTCATGCTTCTTTCGCGCTCCCGAGATAGGCGGACCAGAATGCGAGCAGGTCGTGCTCGAACCGGGCGCGGGTATAGTTGCGCGCCGTCGCGCGTCCTGCGCGGCGCTTCGCCTCCAGTTCAGCCGCGACGGCCGGATCGTCCAAAGAGGCGAGGGTTCGCTCCAATGCATTCGCCAGGGCCCAGGCGTCCTCGTCCGGGACCCAGATGCCGTTGTCTGCGGTAGCGTAGTCGAGCCCGCCTCCACCCGCGAACCCCACCACCAGACACCCGGCCGCCATGGCTTCGAGCGGCGGCAGACCCAGGCCTTCGTACATGCTTGTCGAGACATAGACATGGGCATCACGCAGGTGCGCTGCGACCTGATCTTTCGACAGGCCCTCGATCTCGAGCCAGGATAGGCCCTTCCCGTGGACATGCCCGGCCGCCGCGAGCAAGCCTTGCACCAGACGGATATTGTGCGGACCTTTGCGCGGCATGCAGGCCACTGTGATAGGCGGCGCGAACGGCTTGAGATCCTCGCTGAAGAAGACATCGTCCACCGCTGGCCGCACCACGCTCGCGTCGACGCTGAACCACCGCCTCAGTGCCTGCTGGATCGGGCTCGACACGCACATGTAGGCGGAGAACCCGAAGCTGCGCCAGGTTTCCCCGGGCTTAAGGCCCTGGAACACGTAGAAATGGTTCTGGCAGAGGAGCACCTTGCGGCAGGTCAGAACGCCGCACCTCCTGATGGCGGCAGGGTGATCCTCGGGGACAACGAGGACATCAGTGGTCGAGACCCTGAGGTTCGAACTGGCGTCGATCACCGGGATGTCGGCCCCGGCGAACGGATACCGGAAACCCGGCGTTGCGTGCACGATGAAGGCGTCCAACCCGTGCTCGCGCAGCGTCGCAACGTGATCATACAAGACCCCTATCCCGCCGCGCGGCTGCGCGATGTCGTGGCTGATATACAGAATCCGGCTCACTGCGGCCTTATCGCGCCAGGAACGATTGACCGAATTCACTTACTGCCAGCCTCCCAAAGGTTCATGTCAAACTTGCTTTCGATGCTGAAGTAGCGATGTCCAGCCAAGGCCGCGTCGAATCTGGACCAAAAGAAATCCTGGTAAGCCCGCGCATTCGCCAATGAGGGCCGGAGCGAAGCCGGTGGAAACGTGGGTATGCCCGTCTCGAATGCGCGATCGAGTTTCACTTCGGCGGCTTCTACATCTTCAGTGTCGCCGAGGATTGCGTTGGACACATTGCCCAAATATTTCTTATGAAACAAATAACCGGGCAGCTCCTCCAGCCAACTAGGAGACTCGACTGGCCGGCCTTTCCACGGCATCTTGCTGAAGACATCACATCGGCCGGCAAAAAAAGTCCCAGGGTAATGCCAGCGGCCATTCGCCGGTTCCCGCTGCTCCGGACAGTCCACCCACAAGAACGGCCCTGCGACCGGAAAGCATGTCAACAGGAAGCCTATGCGATCGAAACTGCCGAATGTGTATTCATAAAGGTGCTCGATCCATTGCGTCCACACGCCGTAAGGCCTGGACATGCATTTCCCGTGCGCATAGACGAAAGCCTGATCTTCCGGAGTCCGGAGCAGATCGTCGAAGATGCGGACGATGGAAGTCGCTTCGTGCAACGGGCTGTTGGGCGCATCGACGATCTCCCAGGTGGCGGCATCGGGAAGAAAGCTCCTGACATAGGATACCGGCAGGAACGCGTCGCCCGTCATGCAGGAGAGGATCTTGCGGCCGTTGAACAGCGAGGCATACTTCCGCAGCTGCCCGAGATGGTAATGCAGAGTGATCCTGTTCCTCTTGAACGGAGCCAGGTGATAGACGACATGCCAGACCTTGATTTCGGGGTAGGGGGCCGAGACGGGCAGGACTTGGCCAGCAGTCTGTCCGGGCCCGTGTACCCATTCAGATGTCAGCAAAGGCACAAGGCCTCCAGCAGCCTGTCCGTAACCCGCTCCCAGGTGAAGTTCTCTGTGACGTATGCGGCCCCGGCCGCGCCCCGGCGCGCGGCGTCCTCGCGCTCGCGCAACGCCTGCCGCATTAGCTCGACGAGATGATCGAGGTCTGGCTCTAGATAGTCGCCGACCTCGGACGCCTCGGGAGGCATCCGTGCCGGCCTGCTGCGGATGCGTCGCGCAAAGGATTCCTGCGTGAATTCGTCGGTCGGCCCGCCCTCGGTGCAGATCACCGGAACGCCGCAAGCCGCCGCCTCCAGCACCGGCAAGTTGAATCCTTCGGCGCGGTATGGAGACACGTAGCTGTCCGCCGCGCGAAGCAGGTCGGCCATCATCCGAGCTGAATATGTGTCGCCGTTGTAGATGAGTCTCGCCACCACCGTCTCTCGCGCCCGCGCTGAGAGATTGTCGAGCACTGACCGCACCATCTCGCGCGAGGGATAGAGCGCGTCGGCGCCTTTGAGAAAGAGCCTGGCTTCAGGCTCGGTTTCAGCGATCCGGGCGAAGGCCGCAAGCAACACGTCCACCCCCTTGTTCCAGGTCATCGCGCCCACGGACAAATAAACGAACGCGTCGCGCAGGCCGAGCGCTTCCCGCGCCACGTTACGTGCCGTCACGTCGGGGCGAACGACGGCTGGGTCGATCCCGTGCGGGACGACGTGAATGCGCTCGCGCGGCAGCCCGAAGCGCTCGTAGGCGAGCGCGCTCCACCGCGAAGGCGTCACCATGCTGACGGTGTCCGGCACCTCGGCCGCGGAGCGCAGGCCGCTGCGCCTCTCTTCGGCCAGAACCCGATACTCGGCCGTGCCGAACGCGAACCTCCTGCCGGAGCGGGGCGCGCTGAAATCGGGGCGCTCGGGCCGCATCGTGAGCGTCGCTTGCGGGAGGAAATCCGGTTCCGGAGCATGCAGCCC
>Ga0207646_10006850_pt1 | contig 11713 bp, 11 predicted proteins | sample KBSK5502metaG_FD_184343 | JGI IMG/M metagenome (GOLD analysis project Ga0207646, IMG submission 184343) | Corn, switchgrass and miscanthus rhizosphere microbial communities from Kellogg Biological Station, Michigan, USA - KBS K5-50-2 metaG... | ecosystem: Host-associated > Plants > Roots >...
CGAGAAGGCGGGCGATGGCGTACAGCAGCGTCGACTTTCCGCAGCCGGACTCGCCGACGATGCCGAGGAACTCTCCCGGCGCGACGCTCAGCGAGACCCGGTCGACTGCGCGCACGGCACCTTTTTCGGTCACGTAGTCGACGCACAGGTCGTTCACCTCGAGAAGAGGTGCGGTTGCGATCATGCTTTCTTCCGCCGCACCGGCCTGAGCGCGGGGTTGCTGAGCTCATCGAACGCGTAGTTCAGCAGCGCGAATGCGGCACCCAGGAGCGCAATGCAGATGCCCGGCGCAAGCACCCAGATGGGAGAGCCGGCGAGCAGCGCGCCGTTGGCCTGCGCCCAGTACAGCATCGTGCCCCAGCTGAGGTCGTTGGGGTCACCAAGGCCGATGAACTGCAAGCCTGCCGCCGCCAGCACCGCGTACAGGGCCGCGCCGAGAAAGATGGCGACGATGAGCGAGGTCATGTTGGGCAGGACCTCGAACACGATGATGTAGGGCCTGCGCTCGCCCCGCACGCGCGCGGCCTCGAGGAACTCGCGGTTGCGGAGAGAAAGCGCCTGCGACCGAAGCTGGCGCGCGCCATAGGACCAGCCTGTGAGGACGATCACAGCGATGAGCACCGCCACGCCGCCGCTCCCCGCGTACGCCGCGACGACGATCATCAGCGGCAGCGTCGGGATGACCAGGAACACGTCGGTGAAGAGGTTCAGCACGTGGTCCCACAGCCCGCCGAGGTATGCGGCCGACACGCCCACGATCACGGAGATCAGCGTTGCCACCAGGCCCGCGACGATGGCGAGCACCAGCGACTGCCTCGTGCTCCAGACGAGCTGCGAGAAGATGTCCTGCCCAAAGGACGTGGTGCCTAGCAGGTGCTGCGCCGAAGGCCCGAGGATCGGATCGAACTGCAGCGCATGCGGGTCGTACGGCGCGATGACCGGCGCGAGAACAGCCACCAGCGAGAAGAACGCAAGCATCGCGACGCCGAACATGGCCTTGCGGCTTCTGAGAAGCGCCAGCCCCACGGCGCCGAGGACGCCGGCGCGCGTTGAGGCCGGCGGCGCCTCCATCGGCGCGACATCGATGACGACGCGAACAGCCATCGCCTTACGACGCCTCGCGGGTGCGCGGATCGAGCCAGGCGGTCAGGATGTCCGCGGCAAGGACCGCGATGAGGACCGCCAGCGTGATCATCAGGAAGAGCGTTTGCATCAGCGCGAAATCCTCGCTGTGCACCGCCTGCAGAAGGGTGAATCCGAGGCCGGGGTAGTTGAAGACGATCTCGACCAGGATGGCTCCGCTGATCACGAACCCAAGCGACATCGCAAAGCCTGTGAGGTTGGGAAGGATGGCGTTGCGGCCGGCGTACATGAACATGATCCGCACCGGCGAGAGGCCCTTGGCCCTCGCCATCTTCACGTAGTCCTCGGCCAGGGTCGTGATCATCGTGTTGCGCATGGTCAGGATCCAGCCGCCGATGGACGTGATCACGATCGTGAGCGCCGGCAGGAATCCATGCGATATCACCTGGCCGACGAAGGACCACGAAAGCTCGATCGAGCCGGTGATGTCGTAGGCGAATCCAAGTGGAAACCAGCCCAGGGTGAGGGACAGGACGAGCAAGACGATCAGGCCGAGCCAGAAATAAGGAAATGCTGAGGTGACGATGAACACCGGGGGCAGGATCGCGTCGAGGAAGCCTCCGCGGCGCCACGCGCTGAGCATGCCGATGACAGTGCCGAGCGCGAACGCGATGACGGTCGACATTCCGACGAGGCCGAGCGTCCACGGCAGGCCCTGCTTCACGATGTCGCCGACAGACGATGGAAAGAAGGTGACCGAGGTACCGAAGTTGCCGGTCAGCGTGTTGCCGAGGTACTGGAGGTACTGCTGGAAGATCGGCTGGTGATTGTTCAGCCCTAGCGCCACCTCCAGCGTGTGGATGGTCTGCGGGCTCACCCGGCCGTGGTAGCGCACGAGCATCGCCTGCGCGGGATTGCCCGGCATCACGCGCGGCAGGATGAAGTTGATGGTCAGCGCGGCCCACAGCGTTATGAAGAAGAACTCGAGCCGCCGAACCAGGTAGCTCATTCCGGCTTCAGCCTAGTGTGGGAGAAGGAGGGCGGATGCACGCATCTCGCCCTCCCCTCCGCTCCCTGCCTAGCCAGTCTTGTAGAGGTGCGACAGCGTGATTCCCCAGTCGGGGAGGTTCCACGGTGCCGGCGCCGCGTAAGGATCGTCCTTGGTTGGCCACCCGCCGAAGTCCTTGGTCGAGTACTGGTACCACGCGACGCCCTCGGTAACGGGGATGACTGGCACGTCCTCCAGCATCGCGGCCTCGACCTGCTTGATGATGTCGTGCTGCTTGGCCGAGTCGGATGTCGCGCCGAACGAGTCGAGCAGCGTGTCGACCGCCGGGTTCTTGTAGCGCTCGTAGTCGCCGGCCGCCGGCTGGCCGATCGCCGCGGTGGTTCCGCTGTGCAGCGTGTTGCGCAGCTCGTAGTAGGGAGTTGGGCCCGGCGACGTGCTCAGCGAGCCGTAGGCCAGCTGGAAGTCGCCGTTGTACAGCTTGGCGAAGTAGGCCTGGGCGTCGAGGTTGACGTCCTTCAGCTCGATGCCCACCTGCTTGAGGTTGTCCTTGATGACCGCCACGGACGCGACCCAGTCGGTGTAGCCGGCGATGTTGATGATCGAGAACGACAGCTTCTTGCCCGATGAGTCGGCGTAGATGCCGTCGCTGCCCTTTGTGAAGCCGGCCTGCTGCAGCAGGCTGGCGGCCTTGGTGGGGTTGAACTTGTAGGCGTACTTGTCGGCCTGTGACTTGTCGATCCAGCTGTCAAAAGTCGGGGAGAGCACGCCTGTCTGGTTGCCGGCCGGCTCGTAGCCCGACTCGCCCTTCTTGGAAACAGAGTCGCGGTCGATGCTGTAGGCGAACGCCTGGCGGACGAGCTTGTTGTTCAACGGCGCGATCGTGGTGTTGAACCAGATGTTGATGTTGTTGATGGGCGGGAACCAGTAGTGGTTGTGCTGAGGGTCCTTGGCGACGTAGTACGTGTCGATGTTGGGGATGTACTGACCCCCCCACTGCGCCTGGCCGGCCGCGAGGAATGCATTCGCAGGGTCGTTGTCCAGGAACGCGGGGTAGTTGACGGTCTGCAGGTGCGGCAGACCCTTCTGCCAGTAGCTCGGGTTGCGTGTGAACTGGATGTTCTGACCGGTGCACGCGCTCATCGTGAAGGGGCCCGTGCCGACCGGTTTGTCCACCTTCTGCGTCCCGGGGTCGGAGTACGAGGTCCAGATGTGCTGCGGCACGATCGCGGTCTGGCCCGCGATCTGGTAGAAGTTCGGCACCGCCGGCTGGCTGAAGGTCATGACGACCTTGTCCGAGCCGGACGGCTGCACATCCGACAGCACCGTCCAGTCCGCCTGCAGGTCGAGCTCGGGGTGCTGCTTCAAAAGGTTGAACGAGTACACGACGTCCGCCGCGCTGAACGGCTGCCCGTCGCTCCAGGTGACCCCTGAGCGGATCGTGAACGTGAGCGTCTTGTTGTCGCTGCTCCACTTGTAGTCGCTCGCGAGCATCGGCGTCTTCCGATCGTTGAGGAGGTTGTCGTAGACGAGCGTCTCATAGAGGACCCCGAAGGACTGCCCGTTGACCGCCCCGTTGTATGGGTTGAAGTCGCACTGCCACAACGCACCGCTTTCGTTGTCGATGGTCAGGACGCCGCCGACCGCGATTTGAGCGTTGCCGCTCGACGACGTGCCACACGCGCTGACGGCGAGCGTCAACGCCCCCAGCGTGCTTGCCCAGACCCGCAGAGTTCTTTTCATCAACCGATTACCTCCCGCTTGCTGTTCATGTCCTTCTCTCCCTGGTTGGTTGTCGTCATCCCTCACCCCACCTCCTGGGCTGTACGTCCCGGCGCGCGATGAAAAACCCTCTCCTGTGCCACCTCGAGCGCGGTCGCGATCGCGCCCTGGAGGACCGCGTCCTCACCGAGGGCCGACACAACGACGCGCGGGCGGAACGGGAGCAGCTGGCGCAGCTCGTGCTCGATGGGCTCGAGCAGCAGGTCGCCGTTGCGGCCGATGCCACCGCCGAGGATCACGAGCTCCGGGTCGAGCACCGGCGTGATCGTGGCGATGGCCATGGCCAGGAGCTGTGCCTCCTTGAGCACGACCTTGCCCGCCCTGGCATCGCCACGCTTGGCCGCGTTGAAGATCTTCTCGGCGGTGGTGCCGGAGGTGAAGCCGAGCTTCCTGGCGATGCGAACGACCCCGGCCGCGGCGGCCGCCTCCTCGAATGCGCCTCGGCGCCTGTTCGACGGGTCGCGCGGGTCGCCCATGCCCAGAGGCAGGTACGCGACCTCGCCGGCGGCACCGTGCGCGCCGCGGTAGAGGTTGCCGTCGATCACGAGAGCCATGCCGATGCCGGTGCCGACGGCGAGAAAAACAAAGCTGCCGGCGTTGCGTCCGTGACCGTGCTCACGCTCCCCGAGGGCGGCCAGGTTCACGTCGTTCTCGAACGTGACGTTCGTGCCCAGCTCCTCCCGCACCGCCTCCACCAACCCGTGCCGTCCCCATCCAGGCAGGTTCGGGGCCATCGCGACGTAACCGTGCACAGGGTCGAAAACACCGGGGCTGCCGAGCACTGCCTGCGTCACGTCGGGCCACCGGACTCCCGCCTCGCCGGCCAGGCGCCGGGCGATGGCGCCGACCTGGCCGATGAGCGCCTTGGCGCTGCCCACCCGCGCGCGCTCGTCGCGACGCGCCACCACGGTGCCCGCGATGTTGGCGATGGCGGCCCGCACCCAGACCCGTCCCACGTCGATGCCCGCGACCCAGCCGGCGTTGGGGTTGAGCTCGTATAGAAGAGCGCTCGGACCTCGCTCGCCGCGCGACCGCCCGACCTCGCGCACGAGCTGCGCATCGAGAAGGCCGGTCAGCGCCAGCGAAACCGTGGGTTTGGACAGGCCGCTGACGCGAGCCACCTGCGCCCGGGACAGCGGCCCACGCCGGTGGATGAGCTCCAGCACCGAGCGCTGGTTGATCGCACGAAGCAGGCTCGGCGTGCCGGCCGTGATCCGGCCGTCCCCGTGCGGGGGCCGGAGAGATGGGCGTGACGGGCGATACCTGCTAACCACGTCCATAGTTAGGAAGAATTCCTTACAGAACCTTAACCGCGCCTGGGAGCGCCGTCAAGCGAAGAGTTTGGTTACCCCCGGGCGAAGAAGCGGGGCAGGTGCCGGCGATTGGCCTCCAGCAATGCGTCGAGCAGGGCCACGGCCACGTTCCACCGGCCGACTAGCGGGTTGGCCAGCAGAGCTTTCAGTGCGGCCGCCCGATCGCCATGGATCGCGGCCTGCACGGCCAGCCGTTCGTACGCCTTCACGTGCTGGACCAGCCCGAGCAGCTCAGGGGACAACGGCTCCAGCCGATCCGCGTGGGCGCCGGTCGAGTCGATGCGCGCCGGGATCTCCACCACCGCGTCGTCCGGGAGGTCCGGGAGAGCGCCGTCATTGCGGATGTCGACGACCTGCGTGTCGCCCGTTCCCGCGTAAAGCGAGGCGATCAGCTGAGCCGCGGCCTCGCTGTAGTAGGCGCCGCCGCGCTTCTCGAGCAGCTGGGGCTTCTCTGCCAGCTCTGGGTCGCGGTACATCTGCAAAAGCGTCTTCTCGATGGCCATCACCTCTTCCGCGCGCGACTTCTTCGACCCAGACAGCTGCTCGGCGAGCACTGCGTCGGTGAAGTAGAAGTAGCGCAGGTAGTAGGAAGGGATGGCCGCCAGCAGGCGGATCACCGGCGCTGGGCTGCCGATGTCGGCGCCGATCTCGTCGGCGGCAGACTCGATCAGGTCAGGCAGCCGATCGACGCCGTCCACGCGAACGGCGCGCTCCCAGGTGAGGTGGTTCAGGCCGACGTGGTCGAGCGCCACCCGCTCGGGTGCCACTCCAAGGCGGCTCGCGAACCGGCGCTGAAAGCCGATGGCCACGTTGCACAGGCCGATCGCGCGATGGCCCTCGTCGAGCAGAGCCTGAGTCACGATACCGACCGGGTTGGTGAAGTCGACGACCCACGCACCCTTGGCGCCAATGCGCGCCGTCGATTCCGCAATGTCGAGGACCACCGGCACCGTGCGCAGCGCCTTGGCGAAGCCGCCGGGGCCGGTGGTCTCCTGGCCGATGCAGCCGAACTCGAGCGGCAGCGTCTCGTCCACCAGCCGTGCAGCCTGGCCGCCGACACGGAGTTGAACGATCACGTAGCTTGCGCCGTCAATGGCTCGATCGCGATCCGACGTGAGGACCAGCCGGCCGCCCCAGTCACGCCTGGTGAGGATCCGTTTCGCCAGCCCGCCCACCACCTCGAGGCGCTCCGCGTCGATGTCGTGCAGGACGAGCTCGCCGACCGGCAGGCGGTCGGCGTGGTGAAGAAATCCTTCGACCAGCTCGGGCGTGTAAGTGCTGCCGCCGCCGACAACGGCCACTTTTACGGCCACGACGCGGCATCGTACGCGAAAATAGAGGGGAATTGTTAGGGAAGTTTCCAGATGGACGCGCCGCAATCCTCGCCATCGATGCCGGGGCGTCGAAGGTCGACGCGGTCCTGCTGGACCGCCAGGGAAACGTCCTCGGCGCCGCGCGGCATCACGCGTACGCGAATTTCGGCCTCGACCACAAGCCGCCTCTCGACGCGCTCGACGCCGCGATCCGGCTCGCCGATGGCCATCACGAGCGTTTGCTGCCGCTCGCTGACGTCGGCGTCTACTGCATCGCGGGCGCCGACTTGCCGCTTGACGACCGGCGCATCTCGCGCCAGGTCACAGGGCAGGGCTGGACGAAGACCGTCGTCCTGCGCAACGACACGTTCGCGGTCTTGCGGGCCGGCACCGAGCGCAAGTGGGGCGTCGCGGTCGTGTGCGGCAGCGGGCTCAACTGCACCGGCGTCGGGCCTGATGGGCGAGTCGTGCGCTTCCCGTCACTGGGCGAGATGTCTGGTGACCGAGCTCACGGCGGCGGATGGCTTGGCACCGCGGCGGTGGGCGTCGCCATCCGCGGGCGCGACCGGCGCGGGCCACGGACCGAGCTCGAGCGCCTCGTACCCGAGCACTTCCACATGTCTCGACCGGCCGCCGTGATGGAGGCCCTTTACGTCGGCAAGCTCGAGGAGCGGCGGCTCAAGGAGCTCGCGCCGGTGGTCTTCAAAGCCGCGTCGCATGGCGACGAGGTGGCGCGCGGGCTGATCGACGAGCTCGCGGACGAAGTGGTCGCCACCGCGAACGCGGCCATCCGGCGGCTGCGTATTGCGTCGCGAACATTTGAGGTGATCCTTGGCGGTGGCGTCTTCCGCAGCCGCGACGCCCGCCTGCTGAGCCGAATCCGCGAGGGCATCACGGCGGTGGCGCCGCATGCCGAGATGCGGCGGCTCGATTCGCCCCCGGTGCTTGGCGCGGCGCTGCTGGGCCTCGACCAGGCGCGCGCGGGGAAGGCGGCTCATGAGCGATTGCGGCAGCAGTTGACTGATGCTCGACTCGGATTTACCGTCCCCTCCTGACCTCCCCACAAGTGGGGAGGGACCCTACGCCTGGTATTGCTTCAGCAGGTCCGCTAGCTGCAGGGCGTTGGTGGTGCCGTAGTTCCCTGAGCAGTTGTTCATCAGCGCATGCACGTGCTTGGCGCTGCGCGCAGCCTCGGCTATCCGCGGCGCCCAGTCCGCCAGCTCGTCCTCGTCATACAGGTAGCGAAAGCGCTCGTTCGGCGGGATGTTCGGCTTCTCCCAGAGATCCGCGCGCCGGCCATGAAACCTGAACACCGCCAGCTCCGGCGACGTGACCGCGGCGACCGGCGGTACCGAGCTCTTGAAGCCCTGCGGCTCGTCGACCACGACGTAAGGAATCTTGTGATCCGTCAGGAAGCGCAGCGTGCGCTCCGCATTCTTTTCGTTGAACCACGACCCGTGGCGGAACTCGACCGTCAGCTGCATGTCGCCCAGGCGCGTCTTAGCGTCGACGATCCGGTCGCGCGCCTCGCTGGACGGAAAGACCCAGCGCGGAAACTGCAGGAATATCGCGCCGAGCCGGCCCGCCGCGCGCAGCGGTTCCACGCCTTGCTTGAAAGCGTTCCACACCTCGTCGTACAGCTCGGCCGGCAGGTCCTTGCCGTAGATGCGCGCCTTCTCCTTCAGCTTCTCGGGCAGCGCCTCCCGGATTTCCTTTGGCAGGCGCTTGACCTCACTGGGCTGGCCCGTCATGAGCGCGTGGGCCTTGACGTCCATAACGAAATCCTTCGGCGTCCGCTCGACCCAGAGCTTCGACTGCTGCTCGCGCGGCAGCGCGTAGTACGTGGCGTCGACCTCGACGACCGGGAAACGTGTCGCGTAGTAGCGCAGCCGATCCTCGGCCGTGGTCGCGCCGTCGGGATAGAACACGCCCTTCGCAACCATCGTCGGGTCGGTCCACGACGCCGTGCCGGTGCGGACCTCCCCACCTCCCGCGATCCGCACCGGGTTCGCGGCCGCGTCCAGCACAGGCTCCGCCAGCTTCAAGACCGGCTCGAAGCCCGGGTCGTGTCGGTTCTTCACCGCAGCGGCTCGACCGACTTGATCTTGAACGTTACCCGGCAGCTCCCACCGCCGCGTCGTCCGCCACGAGGTCCGCGATCGCGGCGCGCTGGATCTCGGCCAGGCTCTTGCCCCGGTCGCGCTCGAGGACCTTCATGCGCTTGTCGAACTGGGTGCTCGCGAAGTCGATGTACGTCTCCATGCGCTGTCCAAACGGCGCGTTCTCCTCGTCGTAGCCCTCCCAGAACTCGCTGATCACGCCCAGCGTCGGCGCCAGCAGCACGTTCATGTGCCTGTTCATCACATCCCACCCGGCCGGCGATTCGTTGATGAGCCGGTTGAGCAGGAAGACCCCGTAGCGGATGTGCCGGCTCTCGTCGCGCGACACGAGCCTGATGCCTTCCAGCAGGCCTGGCAGCTTGCCCTTCGCCTCGAGCGATTCGCGGAAGCCGTGATATCCGGTCTCGGCCAGCACGCCCTCGATGATCATGTTGTAAGTGACGGACGCGCGGATCTGCGCCTCCGTCGAACGGTCGGTCTTCAGCGCGTCGAGCGCCGACGGAAGCTCGACCAGGAACAGGCGCCTGTAGCTCGGCGTCATGAACTTCTCGAGGTCTTCATGGACGCCGATCACGTCCAGCCACCGCCTGAAGAGCTCGACGTGCTTCGCCTCCTCCCACAGAAAAGAGGTGAGAAAGATCTCCTCCTCGATCCGCCCTTCGTCGGCGACGGCCATGATCAGCGGCAGCAGGTCGCTGGTGACGCCCTCCTCGCCCGCCTGGAAAAGCGCGACCGTGCGGAGCAGGAAGTCCTTCTCGGTGGCGTCGAAGCCGGCCCAGTCGGACACCTCGCGTGAGAAGTCAATGGCCTGTGGGTCCCAGATGCCAAGGCGCTTGGCTTTCTGGAAGAGCCTCATGGGGACCGAATCCCAGTCGAGCCCGCGGTCGGTGATGGTCGAGTAACGACCCGTCCGCGTAGGCGCGCTCAAGCCGGCTCCAGTGTATGCCGCACTCAAAATTCCCAGCGGGTCGGCGAGCCCGTGAAGTCGTCGTGCGCGATGCCGAACGCCCACACCGGATCGACGCGGAAGCACGAGTTCATCGCGGGGTCGAGCACATCGATCGAGTAGTCGGTCTCGTACTTGGCGTTCTCCCAGGCCAGGATCTTCGCCAGGGTTTCGCCGTCGTCGACGAGCATCGCCACGCCCTCGACCACCACGGGGTTGTGCGCGTCCTCGGTGGTCACCACGCAGCGCGTGTTGTCGACCAGGTTTCGCGACCTGCGTGAACCCTTGCTGCTGCTGAACCAGAACGCGTCCTCCTGCCACATGCCCCATACCGGCATCACATGCGGACGGTGCTGCGGCCACACGGTCGCGAGCCAGTAATTCCGCGAGTTCATCAGCCGTGTCACCGCCCAGCTCCACGGCAGCAGCCCGGTGCCCTCGTTCTCGGGCAGCAGGCCGTACCCCGGCATATACGGCCGCGTGGCTTTTGGAATGGCCATCGAACCTCCTCGCTCCGCCTATGCTCCCAGCATGGCTCCGACCATCCGGCTCGGAAAGATCTTAGGCATCGAGGTCGGCTTCAACTGGAGCCTGGTCTTCATCTACGCGCTCATCGTGTGGACGCTGGCCGTCCAGGCCTTCCCGGCGGACGTTCCGCACCAGGGCGCGGTGACCTACTGGCTGGCGGCCGCGGTAGGAGGCATCGCCTTCTTCGGCTGCCTCCTCGGGCATGAGCTGGCGCACGCGGTGGTGGCAAGGCGATTCGGGGTGAAGGTTGGAGGGATAACTCTGTGGCTGTTCGGCGGCGTGTCTCGCCTGGACGGCGATCCGCCGAGCGCCAGCGCCGAGGCGCTCATCGCCGGAGTCGGCCCATTGACCAGCCTCGTGATCGCGGGTCTCGCGTTCGGCTTGATGTTCGTCACGGCGGCCGCACCACTGGTGTCGGACGTGTTCGCGTGGCTCGCCCTCGTCAACGTCGCGCTGGCGCTCTTCAACCTGGTGCCGGCGTTTCCGCTTGACGGTGGTCGCCTGCTCAGCTCGCTGTTCTGGTGGCGCCAGGGCACGCGCCAGCGCGGCGTGCACAGCGCGGTTCGCATCGGGCGCGTGCTCGCCTACGTGATGATCGGCCTCGGCATCGTGCTGACGTTCACGGTCAGCGTGGTGAACGGCATCTGGCTCGCTTTCATCGGCTGGTTCCTGCTGAGCGCGGGCTCGCAGGAGGAGGCCGGCGGACTGATGAAGGCCGCCCTTCGCTCGGTGCCCGTGTCGGCTGCGATGAGCTCGCCGGTCGTCACCATCCCCGACTGGCTGACCATCGGGCAGTTCCTGGAGTCGGTCGCGCCCAACCACCCCTTCACGACCTACCCGCTCCACGATCCGTCAGGCGCTCTGACCGGCGTGGTGCGCCTTGGGGACCTGGTCAAGCTCGGCCGGGAGGCGGCCGACGGCCGGCTGGCCAGCGTCGCCCGGCCCATCGCGGACGTCCCCACCACCCGCCCGGACGAGCCCCTGTCCAGCCTGATCGAGCGAATTGGGGCCACGATCGAGAACCGGGTCCTGGTCTTCGACCAGGGGAAGCTCGTCGGGATCGTTTCGCCCGTCGATGTGGCCCGTTTGATCACCGTCGGGCAGGCGTCCCGGTCTTAGACTTGGGGGCCCCCGGAACGGGTCCCAGGTATCCCTCTCCCTTTGGGAGAGGGTCGGGGTGAGGGTTTTAGAGGAGCCAGATGAGCCAGAAAGTCAGGAAGACGGAGGCGGAATGGCGGCGTGACCTGACCCCGGAGCAGTACCAGGTGCTGAGGGAGAAAGGCACCGAGCGGCCGTTCACAGGAGAGTACTGGGACACGCGCGCGCCGGGGTTGTACCGATGCGCCGGGTGCGGAGCCGAGCTCTTCGTTTCGGAGACCAAGTTCGACGCCCACTGCGGCTGGCCCAGCTTCTACCAGCCCGCCTCACCCGCCGCGGTCGAGGAGCATGTCGACAGCAGCCACTTCATGGTGCGGACGGAGGTCACGTGCGCGGAGTGCGGTGGCCACCTTGGCCACGTCTTCGACGACGGCCCTGACCCCACCGGGCTGCGCTACTGCATCAACTCGGCTTCGATCAAGCTCGAGCCGAAAGAGTAGGCGGCAACCCGGACATGATCTATA
>Ga0207646_10006851_pt1 | contig 11713 bp, 10 predicted proteins | sample KBSK5502metaG_FD_184343 | JGI IMG/M metagenome (GOLD analysis project Ga0207646, IMG submission 184343) | Corn, switchgrass and miscanthus rhizosphere microbial communities from Kellogg Biological Station, Michigan, USA - KBS K5-50-2 metaG... | ecosystem: Host-associated > Plants > Roots >...
GGATTGTGCGTACTGGAGAGCTATTTTCTCATCGATATCACTGCGTCTCATCCACCAATGCTCGCGAGGAGGAAAGGGGACCGTCAGGGTGATTTTTATGACCTGCTTTTGCTGAAGCAACCAATGTCGCTGTCGATTATTGAACAGGCTGTTCCATTGGCTTTCATTAAAGATGCCTGTAGCATGGGATGCGAGGATAGCTGTGGCTTCTGATACGTCTTGCTCTTCCTGTCTGCGCCGGGTCAAATAAGTGGTAAGTTTTGTGTTGATTGTGACACGGTGAGGATCAAAGACAAATTCATCGGTAAGAGCGAGGATATTCTGCTCCTGGAGCCTGATCAGTACGTGGTGGTAATTTGGAATATCTCGAAAGCTTTCAAGCCAAAGACAGCCCTCGTCACTCTGGTCGAGTCGCAGGGTAGCCTGAATCTCATCAGGACAGGTTAATTGGTCAATGCGATGTTTTCGTATCTGAGCCAGTTCCTGCATGGTTGGACCAGAGACTCGCCCATCACTTGCTAGTGGTGGAATTTGTGGGTAAGACCATGTTTGCTTCTGACAGACATCCCTCCATGACACACGAGAAGCATCAAAAAATGTTAATCCCTGGCAGCCGACTCCTCTCTGAGAGACTTCTTTGCTTATTGATTTCCAGGAGCCATTCATCTTTTTTACATCAAAATTTTCATGAATCTGCCGCCATTCGAGATATCCCTCAGGAACATGTTTTACCAGATCTACAAGTAAATCGTTACTAAAAGGCTTTTTTGCCATCTACTTCCTCCACCTTCAAACTCGCTGTTTCCTTCTGTCGATTCCACCCAAATCGCGCGCGGGGGCCGCTGGCTTTTAGCCACGCGGAGGAAGCGCTGCATCCAGGTGATAGGGATAGCCATCATTGGAATGGACGCTGTGGCAGTAGCGTGCAGGAACATCTTTGACCCTCCCCTGTTTGGTTTGGATATCAAAAACGCCACGCGTCCGTACCAGGACACGCCCGACATGCACTCCTCGTGCCTTCAGATGGGGCGGAACGACCGCTTTGACCAGATCGCCCGTGCGAAAACCGGACACTCGGCTCGGCCCCTTCGCTTTTCCTACTGGAAACCCCCGTTTATCGACATTGACCATTTGTCGAGATTGTCGACCTTTCGCCTCAATCACCCAAGGCCGCACGGCTTGCACCAACAGACGGTCGGGCGTTGAACGGCCACAACATGCAGCATCCAGCCAATGGTGCTTTGGCAGATTTCGATTCTGCCGGTTCCATTTAGTCAGGCCGCCTGAGCCGGTTTCTAGCGGCAAACCGGTCTCTTTGAGCCGTTCATACAACGCCCAACGGGTTGCGTTCACGGCAGCCGCATCCTTGAGAGGGGCTTTCCGTTGCGCCTGTACTCGAACCAGGGCCTCCGGTTGGTCTGCCAAGAACGCTTCAATGCTTTGATCAGCCTTGCGTTGATTGCAGCGATGACATGCGACGACCAGATTGGCGACCCGGTCGCTGCCGCCTTTCGCACGGGGATGCACATGGTCGATTTCGAATGGTAAGCCGGCGGTGCCACAATAGGCGCACCGATGCTCCCATTTGGTGAGCAGATATTGGCGCACTTCTGTGCTCCACAGGGTGCCTCTTTGGTATTCAACCCCCTCGATGTCGGGGTTTTGTACCAAGGCCATATCAAAGCGAACCAACTCCACCGAGAGCGAGCCAATGGGACAAAAACGCCTCAGCCGCTGGACCCAGGTGAGTCCATTTTGCACCCGCGAAATAAGCGAGGGAGCCAGCCACCCTTGGGGACGCCGGCGATTGCGCCACCGAGGTTTGCGGTATGGGGTATGGCGGCTTCGACGACCACGCCGGGCAGCCGCGCGCTGCATCAGATTCTTGCGGACCTGGTTCCCGCGATGGGTCAGTTCAGCCGCCCAGACGACTTCTCCCCTTGTGTCATTGACGATGGCCAGGCCGGTCGTTTGTGCGCCTGGATCGAGTTTCAGGCGCAAGGGCGCCACAGACGCGTCCGGCCTCGGCTCCTTCAAAATGAGGACAAAAGGAAATCGACGGAGGACCGCTGCTTTCCCTTGCGTGAGCAAGATCCGCGCGCGTGCGGGTGAGCAAGGCATGAGTGGACGCTTTTCAGCATCAACCACCAGGACTCTGGACATAGTTCGACTCCTTTCGGAGGCTCCGCTAAGGGAGCACCGCTCGCTGGTGCCGAAACACCAGAGAGGTAAGGTTTTCCTCGCCTACGTTATGGAAGGGTTTTCTATGCCATCCACACTGGCTCTACTTCCCCGTGTGCCTGTTTAATAGATGACCGCAGTGCGGCAGACTGGAAAGGTCATCTGCCGGTGCCTATAGATATTCCTTCCTAACTGCTCCTGCCTGCACGCAGGTAGGAGGCTGCTCAGCATTGGAGCATGCTCATCACATGCCCCGCGCATTGAGCGCTGGGGTCGCTGACCTCTGAGAATGTGGCTTCTATAGGGGTGATGATCTGCTACATCTCGTTGCTTGAGAGAGACGGGACCGTTTCCCGTCCCTGTGATCCTAAACTGTCACACTCTACAAAGCTATTCCGGTTGTGCTTGCCGATTCCGGTAATATCACCACTCGGGAAAGCGTTGAAACATTTACGGGCGCTGGTTGCTTTCAAAGCATGAGCAATCTGTGACAGTGCAATAAATGGAAGAGCGCTGAGAAAGAGATGAATCGTATGGGTATCCGGCGGCCCATTCATGAATCCCTTTGTCAACCTGAAATGTAGTGGCAGCCCTTGCGGCTGCCAGGTCCCCCTCACCTCGCCTAACTCAATTGATCACTAGCATTATCCTGACTCAACTGACCACTAGCATTACGGCGAGTGGAAGAGGTGCGTTAAGATGTACTGCTGTAACGCTGCCGCGATCACTCCGATGAGCAGGCTCCCACTCACTCCCAGCAGAGTCGAGAAGATTTTCGAGCGAACACGAAAAGGCCATGTCGGGTAGGGAGTATACAGTGTTTCCACCAGTGCCTTTTTTTCTTGCACGGCCTTGGCCTCTTCGACCTGGTTGGTATCGAGCAGTGCCTGTAACTCCTGCCGCAATGCTTGTATGCGAGCAAGATAGCTGTTTTCCTCTGCCTCCCCTTCGCTCACCATTTTGACATGGATATCCCACAAGGGGAGCAAGAACGCAAAGACAATCACCGGAATGGCATAGAGAAGCAGGAAAAGAGCGAACCCCACATTTGTAACCAGGAAGACTATATCAAGTCCCCTTGCATTCAGAAAGAGCAAAAGATGTCCGATGCTAAATCCACAGAAGAGAAGGAGTGGTGAAACCAGACTAAAACAAAAATTGCCCAGCGACTTGAGTCCACCACATTGGTCCGGGTGGAAAGGCTGAATGTTTAACTCGAATGTTCGCACAAGCTTCCTGACGTACCAGCCCGAGATGTACATTACCCACATCATTATTCCGATAGCGTACAATCCTCCTAAAATATCTAGCGCGTAGAGCAGAATCCCTGCCACACCAAGAATCATGATAAAACCGCTTGCGTATCCTCCTGAGCTGAAACTGACTGTAGTGTAGACAATAGCCACTAAAGCAGATCATCGGAATACCGCTGAGGAGGTGTCTTTTCGGGCTTGCAAGGGCATTCCGGTAGTTTTCAAGGAAGCTGAGATAGGATGCGGTCACATCCCCATCGGGCATAACAATATGCATCTGCTCAAAGAGATCGCGCAGTGTTTTCGGAGTACGCGCGCGCCAGACATGGAAAAGCCAGAGAGATATGAGCACAACTACCACGCCTAACGCGCTCAATCCACCCCCCAGAAGAACGCCTCCAACGTGAGCTTGAACTTGAGGACTGAGATTGAGAAAGAAGAGCAGGAGGAACAATTCACCTGGAACAAACAGGCCAAGCAGATAGAGGGAGATGTACTTAAAGATAAAGCGATCAACACTTGATGGTAAGACATCAAACTGCTGGAGTACGCTATCAATCTGTCCTCTGGTATCCCCTCGCTTCAGGCGCGTTTCTGTTGGGTTCACATGCCCTCCGTACTCATCCAGCGTACTCATGCGAGCATCCCTCCTTCCACTTCGCTTCTTCAACTTGAAGTGGATAATGGATCAGATATATTGAGATTATACTACCACATCTATACTCTCCCCTCCACACGATCTAGCCACTCGCGCATCAGCGTCTGGCACAGCGCATCCTGTTCGATATTCACGAAATGTCCGGCCCGGTCCAGCACGGCGAACGTCGCTCTCGGGTAGTTGTCCAGCAGGTCCCAGGCGTCCCGGTATCCGCACAGGTGGTCTTGCCGTGCCGTTATGATGAGCGTTAGCCTCCCAAAGGGAGCGGGCAGGGTGTCCACGTCAAAGGAAAAGGGGCCGGCCTCCTCCAGCCGGTCGTTGAAGGGATGATCGGCTATCTGCACCTCCGCCAGCAGCTCGCGTACCGCCTCGGCCACCCTAGGGCTCTGCACCACCACGAGGTTCGCTATCGGCCCAAGCTCGGCCGCTACCGCCGGGTCCTCCACAATGGCGGTTCTGGGTGGGAGCTGCGCCTGCGCGGGGTCCGCCTTCACCTGGGGCGCGCAGAGCATCAGCCCATCGATCCACGCTGCCTTGTGGTAGATCACGCCACGAGCCAGGTACCCTCCGTAGGACAAGCCGGCCAGCACGAAGCGTTGACCGGGGATGACCTTGTCGATGAACGCCAGCATCGTGTCGAGCATCGCACCGTGCGTGGCCAGCCGGTCCACCGCCGGAGTGCGCCCCGTGCCCGGCAAGTCAGGATAGATGCGCAGCCAGCCCTCCCGCTGCGCGAAGAGGGGTTCCATGAACCGCGTCATAACGCGGTGATCGCTCGGCCGCCCGGGCAACATCATCATAGGCCGCCCACTGCCATACGTTTCATAATAAATCGCCAGATCTCCAAGATCACATATCATGTGTTAGTTCCTCTCTGTATTGTAGGGGCAACGTTTGCAGTGCTTAGACTGGTAGGGGTTTTCGGGAATGGGCCAGCAAGGCGGAGGGTACGAAAGGCACCCGCAAGGGGCCCCGCACCACTCCCCGCCTCCCCTGCCTCTACTATGACTACGACATCTGTGCTGGAAAACCTACCTGTGTAAGGACCCTCGCGGTCGCCCTGGCCCCTATGCTATCATGAGCATATCACTATTCTTTTCGATGCCCAGAAGAAAGGAGGGCACAGCTTCCTCTCCTTCTCAGGAACGGGGGAGGAACCCACTGTGTCGGCGTTTGTATGGCTGGTACTGTTTGTCTCACCTTTGATTTCGATGCCCTCTCCCTGTGGATCAGTCGTCGCCAGACCTCTCCTGCCTCGCTCTCCCGTGGAGAGTTCGGCGCCGTGGCTGTGCCACGCCTCTTGCATCTGCTAACTACGTATGGTATCCCAAGCACGTGGTTTATTCCAGGTCATACCATTGAAACCTATCGATCCCAGTGTGAACAGGTGGTCAAGGTGGGCCATGAGATCGGACTGCATGGCTACTTGCATGAAACTGTGGGAGAGCTGAGCGAGCAGCAAGAGCGGGACGTGTTTCGTCGAGCCTTTGACCTGGTGGCCAACTTGACGGGTCAGCCGCCTCAGGGGAGTCGCACCCCATCCTGGGATCTGACGGCCTCCACCGTCGATATCATGGTAGGGCTGGGCCTGCTCTACGATAGTAGCTTGATGAGCAATGATTATACGCCGTTCTTTGCGCGCCGAGGCGATCAGTTGTCAGCGGAAGGCGCCATGCATTTTGGCGAGACGACTCGCCTGGTGGAATTGCCGGTGAGTTGGTCCCTGGATGATTATCCGCACTTTGAATATCTCAGAGCCCCCTCTGGCTCCGTGCTGCCCGGGCTGCGTCCGGCGGATGATGTCTTTCGCAACTGGACCGATGATCTGGTCTACATGCTCCGAGACTTCGAGGATGGCGTCGCGGTCGTGACGTTCCATCCCCAGGTCATTGGGCGGGGACACCGCCTGCTGGCTCTGGAGCGCTGGCTTGATGAGCTTGGGAGGATGGGCGTGGCCTTTGCCCGCTGTGGGGACGTCGCCCGCCAGGTTCTGGCTGGACGAGCCTATGGCACCTACCGACCGGCCCCCGACCGACCGTAGAGAACCAACGAGATTCACTGCTGTGCGAGAAGGGAGTGGGTAAGATGAAGGAGGCCGGAGGGTGGCATGCCTTGATCCCCAGGCCGATCACGAGGCCGGAGGAGGCGCTGGCGTTTCTCAACGCATGCGGCTTTTGCACGTGGGGGCCGGTGCCGCGCCTGCCATTCCCCAATCTGGCTGAGGCCATGGGGGAAACGGCGACCTCGGTCTTAGACCGCACCTGGTCGTGGAAAGACGACCTGCATTTTGCGCAAAAGCTCTACTACGGCAAGATCATCGCCGGCCAGCCCAGTTTCCTGGCACCAGACTATTTGCCCGACTTCATCGCTGCTCTGGCCGGACGCGGCCTGGAGCACGAGCGGGACTTGACCCGGCTCTATTTCGATGGCCGGCTCTCTGGGGAAGCCAAGTCGATCTACGAGTGGCTGCTCGATCACCCTGCGCAGCCGACGCGGGAACTGCGGCGTGGTACCAGGCTGGGCGAAAGATCGAAGAAATTGGCGACCGAACGCGCGCTGGTAGAATTGCAGCGCCGCTTCCTAGTCTGCAAAGTAGACCTCACAGGTCGTACGCGCGGCACCTACTCCTACATCTGGGACCTAGCCGAACGCTTCTGGCCGCAGGCCTTTGTCGATGCTCGCCATACCTCTCCTTCGGCTGCTCGCAGCAAGATTCGCGGCCAGCTGCGCGAGTTCGGCCTGGCATTAAGCCCTCAGTTGGAAAAACACCTTTTCCTCTGGACTGAAGCTCGTTGGTCCTGAGAAACTCAGTTCCGCTTTCTTTTTCTTGGTTGCTAGTTGCTGCCTCATCTACGAGCGGCTTGCCCCTCATCCGTTTTTTTACCGCTCCTGTTCCATTTCCCAAGATTCCTTCGCAGGCTAGCCCGTAAGGGAGGGCTGCATTGACATTCGTCCCTCCGACTCGGTATACTTGTTGCTGGAAAACTAGAACATATATTCTAAAACTATGACCAGAAAGGAGCGCGTTTTCGCATATGCTGTAATGTGATATCGCTTCGAATGCCTCACTGCCGTATTTCTACGTCATGCCCGCAACTTCACTGCCAGGAGAGCATGGGCAGATGGCTCTTTCATGAGCCTTGAAGCAGCTCATGGCATGGCTGAATCTTCACGTGATCACGGAGGGGTCCATACCTCCCTATTTTGGGGTGCTCGCTGGCATATAGGAGAGCGGTGTCCTCTGGCCAGCAATGAACAACCAGTGTTCGTCTCCTAGCACATCCACGGGTCGCCCTACGAGGCACTCCTCATCGCTGCATCATGCAGCATCCCGGAGAATCGAGCGCGTATGAAGCCTGATCCTTCACCTGAAGCCGACCGAAATCAAGACCCGCAGGAAGGGTTACTCACCTTTCCGCTGGAGGGCCTGCTTCCCGCTAATCAGACGCTGGTCCTCAACCTCTCCATGCGCAGCGCCACGCTGCTCTCTGCTTCTCCTGATGGCGAGGCGCAGCTGCTTTCACAGCAGCGCTTTACCCCCAATGGTATGCGAGTCCTGCTTCCTTTACTGGAGGTCTATCCGAGATACTGCACGTATGATGTCCTGGTCGCCAGTCTCTTGTCCCTCACGCTCGCGCAAGCCCGACAGCTGTTGCAAGACTCCTGGGAGGTGGCTATGCGTCCGGTGCGGCGCGCCATCAGCGGTATCATGGATGGGCTGCACGCCCTGGGCTTATCGGTGCGCTCGCTGCGCAAGGCCGGCTATGTGCTGGAAGCCCTCACCCTGCCCCACTTCTGACCGTTCTGCTCTCCTGCTCTTCTGCTTTCGGCACATATGTATCTCCTTTCAGGAGACACTCATTCCAAAAATTGGAGACATTCTCTTCCCAAAAGTCGGCGTAAAGGTCACACACTTTTGATGAAAAATCTGGTAATTTTGTTCTAGGTTGATTTCATGGACGCCCTCGGTTGGATGACCAGCGCAGGCGGCATCCTTCTCGTGCGTCCTGACTTACTACGTTGGGGCGGGCCGTTCAAATGCTGCTTCAACGGGTCTGCCCAAACGGTGGCGAGTGACGATGGCACAACGTGATTGTCACAACAAATAGAAGGGGTGCATCTCACATGCGTTCTTACGCATCGGTTCCTTTGACGAGTTCGCTTCCTCCTCTCTGTCTGCTGGAGGAAGTCTTGCATGATCTGCCTCCCCTGGAAGGGGTCCTGCTCCACTGGCATACACATGGAGCGGCAGCACTGACCCCCGGGATCGTATCGCTCTTCTCCCGGCGAAAACAACTGCTTGGCCCGGCGACCTTGCCGGGAACCAGCATCCAGTTGCTCGCGACCTGTGTAGAGGAGCGCCTTCCCCGTGGAGCGCAGAGGGCAGAAATCAGCCCATGGGAGGCACGTCCACTGCACACAAGGCTAGTGCGGCACCGCCACTCCCACAGCGCCATGGAGACCCAGGCACTGCTGCCACCAGGGGTGCTGGTGCAAAAGACGGTGACGCTGGCGTTGGGCGAGTTGCTTGTGCTCTGCACCGGCGTTGGCACCTGGCGGCTCTCGCGACAGGACCTGCACGGGATCGCCAGGGTGCTTGGGCTGCCGAACCGCAGGAGCAGGCACGCCACCATCAATCCTGAGAGCTTCCAAACGGTCGAGGCATTTGGCATGCTGCCCGGTATGGTCTCACCGTTTTTGCATCCGTTACAGGCAACCAGGCTGGCGGCGCTCGTGGTGCTTCCCTGGCCCAGGTGTTGGGAGGCCCAGAGGCACGAGGTGGCGATCTCGCTCTCGCTGTGGGAGAGCCTGGTGCTACCCCTCGGCTGCCTGCGTCCGCTCCTACGGAGCTATGCTTGCTGCGCCTTTCCAGCCGTGCGTCTCATTGATCTGCAGGGAACAGAGGAGGACGACGAGTCAACCAGCGGCTCAGATGCCAGCTCACCGATGACGTCGGCCGCACCCTCTCCATACCTGATTGCCAGGATGCTTCAGAGAGGAGCAAGGCGATGACGACGACCACTCCTTCCGCCCAGCTCCGGCAGTTGGAGCATCCGCAATTGCAGGAGCACCAGGTCTGGTACAACGACCGGCAGCACCTGCTCATTGTCGATAGCGTCGTCATCGACTGCACACCCTCCGAGTACGATGTGCTGCTCCTGCTGCTGCGAGCGGCCGGGGAACCGGTCCCCTTCGCGCGCCTGGCCTACCGGGACGCCCATCGGACGCTCGCGCTGGGTCCGCGCCATCGCCTCTCCCAGCGTGTGAGCCGCCTGCGTGCTCGGTTGTGGCCCCTTGGCCTGGATATCCTCTGCCTCACCGGCTTTGGCTATATGCTGCTCACCCGCTCAGGCGAGCAGGCCGAAGATGCGTGAGGGCAGCGGGCCAGCGCATCAGGCGAGCATGTGCCAGCGTTGGTCTTGTTTTAACCGGGCAGCGTAGCAAAGTTATCCACAGTTTATCCACAGGCCATCAACACATCGCAGTATATGGCTTGTGCCCATACATGCCTTCATCTTGCAATGGAAGGAGGACGTACGATGTCCCTATCTCTCGAACAAACGGCCTCTCCCGCCCTGGACCACGTCCTGGCCCAACTCAAGGGCGTTCGCACCTCGTTGCGAGGCTGGAGAGCGTGCTGCCCCGCGCACGGAGATCTCGAACCGAGCCTGAGCATCGGCCTGGGCGAGCAGGGGCAGGTCTTGCTCAAGTGTTTTGCCGGCTGCTCCCTCGAACGCATTAGAGAAGCAGTTGCCCTGGAAGTTTCTCTTCCACCTAGGGGTGATGGATCACGCCTCGGGCGGGGTACAGATCCCCTATCACCTGGCCGATGGTCAGGAAGCCCCGCGCTACCGCATCCGCACAGCCCTGGTGGCCAAAGAGGGGTCGCGCTGGAGTGCCGGCGAGGGCAGCATCGTCCCCTATGGCCTGGAGCGGTTGGAGGATGCCAGGAAAGCGGGCTATCTGTTGTTGGTGGAGGGCGAATCGGACTGCTGGACGCTCTGGTACCAGGGCTTTCCAGCGTTGGGCATTCCCGGCGCGGAGATGAACGGCCTGCTGGAGGCGTCGATGCTCTCAGGCATTGACCGGCTCTACCTCCTGCAAGAACCAGATCAGGGGGGCACCGCCTTCGTCTCGCACCTGGCGAAACGGCTCACTGAGTGGCGTTGGCCAGGTAAAATCTTCGTGGTGCGACTCCGCGGCGCCAAAGACCCGAGTGAACTCTACCAACAGGACCGCGCAGGGTTTCGGGCTGCCTTCCAGCGGGCGCTGGAGCAGGCGGAGCCAGTGTGTCTTCATCCGACTCGCGCTGGCGCATCGGTGACGCCCGCGCCTGCATCCAGGCCAGCACCGACGATTTTCAGTCTGCATGACCTGCTCTCCTGGGACCTGCCGCCAGTACACTGGGCTGTCCCGGAAATCTTGCCCGAGGGGTTGACCCTGCTGGCGGGTAAACCCAAGCTGGGCAAAAGCTGGCTCGCGCTCTCACTGGCACTCTCCATTGCGGCCGGTGGGATCGCGCTCGGCAAACAACCTGTTGCCCAAGGCGAAGTACTCTACCTGGCGCTCGAAGAGAATGCCCGGCGGCTGCAGGCGCGTGCCCAGCAACTGCCCGCCTCCATGACGGAGGTCCCACACGGGCTAGAATTTGCGCTGGACTGGCCGCGCCTGGCCGAGGGCGGGTTGTCTCACCTGGAGGAGTACCTCAAGACCCATTCCAACACACGGCTGGTAGTGATCGACACCTGGGCGAAGGTGGCGCCGAAAACCGATACGCGGCGCTGCACGCAGTACGAGGGCGACTACGACGCGCTCACCCCGCTCAAGCGGGTGGCCGAGACCTACCATGTCTCCATCCTGGCGGTGCATCACCTGCGCAAGACCGGGGCAGCTGATGTGCTCGACGAGATCACCGGCTCGACCGGCATGACCGGAGCCGTCGATGGCACGCTGATCCTCAAGCGCGAGCGCGGGCAGATGGACGCAACCCTCTTCGTGACCGGGCGCGATGTCGAGCGCGAGCAGGAACTGGCCCTGCGCTTCGAGGCCGAGACCGCGCAGTGGCGGCTCTTGGGCAGCGCCGAGGAGGTGGGTCGCACCAGGGCGCGCAGGGAGATCCTCGACCTGCTGCGGGAGCAAGCAGCACACGACGAGGAGGGTATGCGTCCCCGTGACATTGCCAGGGCGCTGGAGAAGAACTATCACACGACCCGCGCGCTCCTGGGCAAGATGGTCGAGAGTAGGGAAGTCACGCGCATCGGTGGAAGATACTCTGCGCTTCTGCTGCAGAGCGATCACACACCGCAGAGGCAAGGAGAGGGCGATAAGCAGCCTGGCATTTCCCATCCGGGAATCAGTGGGACCCCTTGTTCAGCAGTGCCGCTTCGCCTTGATGTTGACGACGAAAAGCAGAATGGCAAGACCACGAGAGCGAGCGAAACTAAGCCTGCCACGCATGGGAAGCGTGAAAGTGATTACGCTGATTACGGTGACGGCGGTGATGCAACGGATGGTGATGGTACGAAAGACAGCCTTCCTGTCGCAGCGGGTGGCACGCAAGGACAACAGCACATGGTTGCACGGCACGGGAACTCCTACACCTCTGAAAGATCGGAAGATG
>Ga0207646_10006853_pt1 | contig 11711 bp, 10 predicted proteins | sample KBSK5502metaG_FD_184343 | JGI IMG/M metagenome (GOLD analysis project Ga0207646, IMG submission 184343) | Corn, switchgrass and miscanthus rhizosphere microbial communities from Kellogg Biological Station, Michigan, USA - KBS K5-50-2 metaG... | ecosystem: Host-associated > Plants > Roots >...
GTTTTCATTTTAGCTTCTTCTTTTTGGTGATGCCAGCCTAGCTGCGAGTTGCGGTACACAAGCCCGACGGATATGCTTCTGCCGTATGTCTACGCTGGTGGAATGTGTTCCGAATTTTTCCGAAGGCCGTGACAAGGCTCGAGTCGATGCCATCGTCGACGCCATGAAGATGGACGGTGTTTACCTGCTGGACCGCGAAATGGACGCGGACCACAATCGCTGTGTCATCACCCTGGTGGGCGAACGAGAAGCCATTCAAGAAGCGGCGATTCGCGGCGTGGGCAAGGCAGCCGAGTTGATTGACTTGAACCAGCACCAGGGGGCGCATCCCCGTATGGGCGCAGCGGATGTGGTGCCGTTCATTCCTATTGAGGGCCTCACGCTCGAGGACTGTGTGACCATGGCGCGCCACGTGGGGGCGGAGATCTGGAAGCGTTATCAGATTCCGGTCTACCTCTACGAGGCGGCGGCGACCTCGCCGGAACGGCAGAATCTGGAGAACATCCGCCGTGGACAATTTGAAGGAATACGCGAAGACATCGCCACTAACCCTTCCCGTAAGCCAGATTTCGGCGATCCTCGGGTTCATCCGACGGCAGGCGCTACGGTGGTTGGTGCGCGCAAATTCCTCATCGCCTATAACATCTTTCTTAGCACGCCTGAGGTAGATATCGCGAAGAAGGTCGCCAAGGCGGTGCGCTTTTCGAGCGGAGGTCTACGCTATGTGAAGGGCGCGGGATTCCTGGTACGCGGCCTGGCGCAGGTTTCCATGAACCTGACGGATTTTGAGCAGACGCCGATCCACCGGGTTTTCGAGTTCGTGAAACGTGAGGCGGCGCGCTACGGTGTCGCTCCGGTGAGCAGCGAGATCGTCGGCCTGATTCCGAAGAAGGCGTTGGAGTCGGCCGCGGAATGGTTCTTACAAGTGGAGAACTTCGATTCGTCGCTAATTCTGGAGAATCGGCTGACGGCAGTGATGAGCGGCAAGATGGCAGTCGGAGGCCTACGGTCCGGAGTCGAACCGTTTGTGGAGCAACTGGCGGCACCCACAAGTACACCAGGCGGTGGCAGCGCAGCGGCGGCCAGCGGAGCCATGGCGGCGGCATTAGCAACAATGGTCGCCTCCATGTCACGCGGGAAGAAGGCCTACCTGCAATACGAGCGGGAACTCAGTGACGCCATCGCGCGACTGTCGCAACTGCGGGAAGAGCTGAAGGCGGCTATTGATGCTGATGCTGAGTCCTATAACGCCGTGATGAAGGCCTATAAACAGGCGAAGAACTCGGCCGACGCGGATGGAATCATCACTGCGGCCCTGCGCCAAGCGACTGCCGTTCCGTTAAGTGTCGCTGAGCGGGCCAGGGAAGTAGCCGAGATCGCTGAGAGACTCAAGCCGATTACGAATCCGAATATGAAGTCGGACTTGACCACCGGCATCGCACTGGCGAGAGCCGCGATCGAGGGCGCGATGGCGAATGTGGAGATCAATCTAGAATCGCTCAAAGATGAACCCTTTGTCGCGGAGGTGCGGAAGAGGGCGGAGGCGCTGAGGCGCTGAAGAAACTCCGCGCGCAGAGAAACCGTCGCGCTTCCAAGATTGACAACGCCCAGACTCCACGTGGTTACGCCCAGTTCTGTACTTTCGGACCGTTATCTAGCTGTTAGAGTGGCATACAATTAGCTATGCCGCTTGACGAGAGGGTATCCCAATCGGCATCCAACTACATATATCCCCAGAGGTCATCATGAAGACTTGCTATTTTGCAATTGTGTTGTTCTTGAGCGCCGCGGCAACGGCCATGCCGCTGGGCACGAACTCACGCGCAGTCATCCCTTCTGATATCCAGCAGATCATTTCTGTGGACTATCGCGCGCTCAAGAACTCGGAGACGGCGCAGGCGCTGAAGCAGCAGGTGCTCCCGGAAAACCTGAAACAGTTCGAGGGCGCGCTGAAGGGCGTCGGTATTGATCCGGAAAAAGAACTCGAGCAACTCACATTCGCTTCTTACCGTGCGCGGAAGAATGGTGTGCAGATCGTTGGCATAGCCCAGGGTCAGTTCCCGACGAAAATGGTGCTGAAGCGCATGCGGGTCAAGAAGATTAAGCCCACGAAATACCATTCCACCGACCTGTATCCGATGGGAAATGGGATGCTGATGACGTTCTTGGATGACTCTACACTCGCATTCGGCAACCAATCCGCGCTGCAGGGTGCGCTCGATGCCCGCGACGGCTATAGCTCTAATCTCGACTCTAATTCCCAGATGACAGACATGATGTCCGCCGTGGATTCGGCTTCGGTGTGGAGCATTCTCGACCAGCAAGGAACGCAGAACATGCTGCGCTCGGCGATGGGCGATGCCTCAAAGCTAGCCGATTACGATACCGTGAAGAAGAGGCTACTGGCTTCCCGCTACACTATGAATTTTTCCAATGGCATCAACTTTGACCTGAGTGTTCTGACTTCGGATTCCATGACGGCTGCCACACTGTCATCGCTGGTGAAAGCGGGTATGCTGTATCGAAAAATGAACGCTACACCGACGGAGAAGATGGCTTTGGAGAGCATGACTGTCGATTCAGACAGTTCCAACTTGCAACTCCACTTCCGCACTGACGATCAGCGTTTCCAGTCATTGCTGCGTTCCGAATTGTTTGCGACAGTTTCGCGGTAGGAATAGCCACAGGGACACCCTTGGGCTGCGTTCAGGGCAGGCTCCGACGCAGAGGTTTTCAGAAGCATGTGGGAAACTCTGTGATTCGGTCGCTGTGGCAGCTATCTATTTTGTTTTTGCTGCTGCGTTCCGCCTCTGTCTGGCCCAGCCTTCCTTCACAATTTGCCGCGAGCGTCCGAGTGCCAGGGAATTGGCAGGAACTTCATCAGTAATGCACGATGCGGCAGCGACGTATGCTTCCTTCCCCACGCGCACAGGCGCAACCAGGGTCGCATGGCTGCCGATGAAAGCACCGTCCTCTATGATGGTCTTGTGCTTATGCACGCCATCGTAATTGCAGGTGATGGTGCCGGCACCCACGTTCACGCCTTCGCCAATTTCCGCGTCTCCAAGATAGGTCAGATGGTTGGCCTTTGAGCCCTTACCTAGTTTGATTTTTTTGGTCTCTACAAAATTCCCAACGTGCCCACCTTCGCCGATGTCGCTTCCCGGACGTAGATGAGAGTAGGGCCCGATCACCGCGCCACTGCCAATGCGAGCACCATCCATGATGGTTCCGGGACGGACTGTCACGCCGTCTCCGATTTCCGAATCAGCGATGACGCTGTAGGAACGTACGCGGCAGTCCGCGCCAATACGGGTCTTGCCCAGGATCTGCACGAAGGGCTCGACGACCGTGTCGGCGCCGATATTGACATCACCGTCAATCACGCAGGTCTGCGGATAGAAAATCGTGACACCTTCCACCATAAGCTGCTGACACTTGGCCATGCGGAGGCGCACGTCGAGGTCGACGAGTTCGGCACGGGTGTTGCCGCCCAGAACTTCACTGGCATCGTCGGTCCGAACTGCAGCGACTTTTTCCTTGGTCTTGGAAAGAATGCCCGCCATATCGGTGAGGTAGTACTCGCGGTGTGGGTTGTCAGTCTTCAGTTCGTCGATGTGGCCGAACAGCGGCTTGGTTGCAAAGGTGTAGAAGCCCGAGTTGATCTCGCGAATTTTGCGCTGGGCCGGGTCTACGGCTTTTTCTTCCACGATGGCCTGCACTTCATCGCTGCTTCTCTTTCGGACCACCCGACCATAGCCAGTTGGATTCTGCAGTTCAGCGGTGAGGAGAGTCATGGCAGCTTTCTTTGCCAGGTGGAAATCGCGCAGCTTTTCGATTGTTTTGGGCGTAATGAGCGGGGCGTCGCCAGAGAGTACGATTACGTGGTCATAGGAAGCGAGGACCTCACGGGCTACCATCAGCGCATGTCCGGTACCGCGTTGCTCGTGCTGTAGCACGAATACGATTCCTGTTTGCGACACTGCTTGACGTACGCGGTCGGCTTCGTGACCGATGATTGCGTATATATCTTTCGCCGGCACGACTTGCAGGGCGGCGGCGATCACGTGCGCTAGCAGAGGCTTCCCCCCAGCTTCGTGGAGAACTTTCGGATGTTTGGATTTCAGGCGCGTGCCTTTGCCTGCCGCCATGATGGCGATCGCGGTACGCGGCTGTGCAGCGACTGGAGAACTGGGCTTGTTTGATTTGGGCATTGGACTCAATATACCGCGAGGCGAGGGAGTGGAGAATGCCGTAAGAGGTTTCAGCTTCGGAACCTCACTGAGCCTAGGGGCGGACTTTCGCCGTGTGACGAAGCGTCTTATCGCTGGTATCGGGAGCTCGTATAACCAACTGCAGCAGATCGTGAGCCACCCGGTCGGTGGCGTGGCGGGCGACGCCGGCCTCCTCCAGGTAGCCACCCATCACCGGGCAGACGCCCAGTGCTTTGATCGCGTCCAGGTCGGCAACGATCTGGTTAGCTCCCTCAAGCGCATACTTGGCTCTCAAATCGGGTGAGGCGGGTGCGCTATTAATCAGCGCGTAATTAAAAATCTGTGCTTGGGCGTGGTTGTTGAGCGCGCGGATGTGGTCGGAAGCGGTTAATCCGAGGCTTTCGTTTGCCTGCGTCATCAGGTTGCAGATGAAGACCTTGACCGCCGAGGAATTCACAATTGCCTGAGAAATGCCGCGCACCAAGAGGTTGGGGATCAGGCTGGTGAAGAGCGATCCAGGTCCGATCGTGATGAGGTCGGCCCGGGCTATGGCGTCGAGCGTCTGCGGCAGAGGGTCAACGTCGGGGGGAACCAGGAACAATTCCTTGATGCGCCCCTTGCTGGCGGTGATTTTGGTTTCGCCGCGCACACGGGAGCCGTCCTCCATCAGCGCCTCAAGCTCAATATTCGAAGTCGTGGCGGGGAAAATATGGCCGCGGGTCAGCAAGATCTCAGAAGACAGCCGCACGGCTTCGGCGAAGTCACCTGTAACAGAAGTCAGCGCCGCGAGGAAAAGGTTGCCGAAGCTGTGGCCTTCGAGCCCGGAGCCCTTTTGAAAGCGGTGCTGGAAAAGCCGGGAGAGCAGAGCCTCATCTTCCGACAAGGCAACGACGCAGTTGCGGATGTCGCCCGGCGGAAGCATGTTGAATTCCTTGCGGAGACGGCCGCTAGAACCACCATCGTCACTGACTGTGACAACCGCGCATAGCTCGCTGATTGAGGGTCCTAAGGGTTCGGCAGAGCCACGCTCGGCGGGAGTCACAGCGAATCGTTTCAGACCTTTAAGCAGCGTCGAAAGGCCGGTGCCGCCGCCAATGGCGACTACTCGCAAGGGTCGACCTTGGGCCACCTTGTCCCGAGAAGAGGGTTCGGGACCGAGCTGAGCGTCCATGGGGGCTTTCTAGCGCTCCGCTTCGGACTCGCCGTGTCCAGCAGCTATTTCCGCCCCCGGGTCGGGGTATAGCAACTCTGTAAAGCGTGGGTCTTCCGCCAGGTTCTGGAAGTCAGAATCGTTTCGGGCCTGGAAGCGCAGAGCAGGCTTCAAGCGGATGGCGTCGTCGAGATGCTTCAAAGAATCTTCGACGTGTCCGGTTAAACAGTCGAGAGCGGCCACCCCATAGAGAACGTAGTCGGCCCTGGGTACCTGCTTAAGCAGTTTTTCCAGGTGTTCTCTCGCGCTCACGTAGTCCCCGACATTCATTAGCGAGATGGCATAATCGAAATGCTCCTCCGGGTTCTTGAACTGCGTGGTAACTCGATCGAGGTGGTGACTGCAGCTATTGAGGTGAACGGACGCTCGGTCCGCGAGTTCTTTGCTGGTGCTAGCCACGACCTTCTGTAAGTAGGTCTTCGCCTTATCGAACTTATGCTCCTGCATGGCGCGCAGACCGGCCTCGTAGTTTTGCACAGCCTGTGCAAAACGAGGATCATCGCCTAGGGATTTCTTAGCTGAAGCTTTCTGTGCCATCTGCAAAACTTTCCCAGTACTCCTCGTAACCACTCCTTTTTCTACAAGTTACTGCTGATAATTTTAACTATTGCTGGCACTTTGGCCTATATTCCTAAGTCCTATCTAAACTGTATACCGTCAGACGTCAAATTCATCTTGTGGAGAAGCGGCTTTAGTTCGCCCAATGCAAGCAGGTTATACCGGCCTTTGCGGCGAGCGTCAAGCTGGACCCTCAACGTACCTCCATTTGAGGAAATATGAAACTAAAAGCGCGATGCAATGCCTAGCTTAGTTGATCGAGGCTGCCGCCTCCAGGTTCACCGTCCTCCATTCGCCTTTGATAATTCCTCGGCGGATCTGGCCTGCGGTCTTGCCCTTATGATGCATGGAGTAGCTGTAATACAGCTCTTTCAGGCAGGTGGTGCACTGGGCACCGTGTGTATTCTCGAAGCAGCTATGCAGGCTGTTGTGCCCCATGCGGTCGCAGTAACAGTAGCATGGCTGCTGATGCAGCACGACCGGTATCTTGGTTGCCATTTCGTAGGCGTGGGCCTGATAAGGGAACTGCCCATTCTCGCCCCAGAGCTGTTCTTTGGGCAGGATGGGTGGCAGTTTTGTGCCTTTCGGCGGAGGACCTGCGTTGTAGGCAGGAACCGATCCCGACCCCTGGTCTTGTGACGGAGACCACTGGGCCGTCATCATCAAAGCGGCTAGACATAAGGACGCAACAATCAACCTACGTTTCGGCATGCTGTAATTCCTCGGTTCTAGATATTGTAACCCGAGTGGGCCTGTCGAGCAGCAGGTGATAACAGGGGATCGGAGCGGATCGGTTCGGTTCGTCTGGGTTCAGGGCAACCCGCGCCAGGGCGACTATTATCCGTATACTATGGAGAGGATAATGCGCGAACCGGAAACCGCCGTACAAGAAAACTCGATGCTGAAAACGCAGGTTCAGTTGCTGCGTCTGCGTCGAGCAACCCCGGTGTTGGCGGTCTGGTTGCGGGACCTGATAATTTCCCTCGCTATCTCCGCGTTCATCATCATCTTCCTATATCAGCCGGTCAAGGTCGAAGGCACCAGCATGATGCCTTCGCTGGACGACCAAGAACGGATCTTCGTAAATAAATTCGTCTACCGGTTGGAGTCGATTCAGCGCGGCGACATCGTAGTGTTCCGCTACCCGCGCGACGCTTCGAAGAGCTATATCAAGCGCGTGGTGGGACTGGCGGGAGACCACATCCGCATCGATGACGGACTGGTGTATGTGAACGGCAATCCACTGGAAGAGGGTTATGTGCCGAGTGAATTTGCCGATCAGCGGTCTTATCCCGAGATTGTGGTTCCCGCGCACTCTTACTTTGTGCTTGGCGACCACCGCGGTATGTCCAACGACAGTCGCGACTTTGGTCCTGTGAACCGGAATTACATCTACGGCAAAGCGGTGTTCGGATACTGGCCGGTAGATAAACTGGGCCGTCTGCGGTGAAGCTGGGCGACAGATCCCCTTGTTGAATTGTCATTCCGGGGATGCTTCAGCCTGCGAGGAACCTGCTGTATTAACCATACGCTGAAGAGCAGATTCCTGCCAGCGGTCGGAATGACAAAGTCTTTTCGACACTGCTGCACTTCTACTCAATCAATGCTTGGTCCTTTCCGGCTTCCTTGCTAGAATCGGTAAAATCCACTCCTTGGAGCAGGAATGCAGGCAATCCTTGCGCTGGAAGATGGGCGCATCTTCCGCGGCAAAGGCTACGGCGCAAAAGGCGAATGCTACGGCGAAGTCGTTTTTAATACTTCCATCACAGGCTACCAGGAAATTTTCACTGATCCTTCCTACGCGGGCCAGATCGTAGTTCTGACTAACCCCGAGATCGGCAATTACGGCACCAATCCTGAAGACAACGAAGCTGTTCGACCCTATATCGAGGGCCTGATCGTACGCGAGTTTTCCAGAGTCAGTTCGAACTGGCGCTCGCAGCAGGTGACCGAGGAATATCTCGAGCAGTTCAGGATTCCAGTGCTGGCCGATATCGATACACGCGCGCTGGTGCGGCATTTGCGTGACAACGGTGTGATGCGCGGCGTGATCTCAACGCTGGAAGGTGACACTGAGAGGCTAGTCGCCAAAGCGCGTTCCATCCCTAAGATGGATGGCACGGATTTAGCGAAGGTGGTTACCACTAAGCACCGGTACGTATGGGAAGTGGGCGAGCGCTCGCACGAGCCGGTTGCGGTGGTCGGAGTGAAAGACGAGCCCACGCGTTTTCACGTGGTTGCGTACGATTTTGGGATCAAGCAGAACATTCTGCGCAAGCTGCGCGGTGAATGCTGCAAGGCCACTGTAGTGCCGGCGCAGACCACAGCAGAAGATGTGCTCGCGCTAAAGCCGGATGGCGTGTTCCTGTCGAACGGTCCCGGCGATCCCGAGCCTTGCACTTACGCAGTGGACAACATCCGTCGCTTGATGGGCCGCCAGCCGATCTTCGGCATCTGCCTTGGACATCAACTCGTTGGTATCGCGCTCGGCGGCAAGACCTACAAGCTGAAATTCGGACATCACGGCGGCAATCACCCGGTGAAGCAGTTGCAGAGCGGCAAAGTCGAAATTACCGCGCACAACCACAATTTCGCGGTCGATCCGGATTCGTTGCCGCAGAGCGAAGTCGAACTGACGCACATGGACCTGAACGACAACACGCTGGAAGGCATGCGTCATCGGAACCTCCGCTCTTCCACTGTGCAGTATCACCCAGAAGCGTCGCCGGGTCCGCATGACTCTCACTACTTGTTCAAAGATTTCGTGAAGCTGATGGAGGAATGGAAAGGGTGAAACAGAACAACGAAAAGATCAGTCAGCGCGAAAAACTCGATCAGCGTCGAATAGCTTTGAAAGGGCACGCCTTCCAGGCGCCTTGCAAGTGAATTTTAAGAGTTGTCATCCCGAGCGGAGTTGATCCGTTCGCTTGCGAACGGATCAGGCAGTCGAGGGACCTGTTTTTATGAAGCGCCACAACTATTGCGTGTACATGGTGGCCAGCAAGTCGCGTGTGCTGTACATCGGGATGACGAACAACTTGCAGCGCCGAATTTGGGAGCACAAGCACGATCTGATCAATGGTTTCAGCAAACAAGTACCGGTGCCATCGCTTGGTCTATTACGAGTCGTTTGATGATGTGCGAAAAGCGATTGACCGTGAAAAGCAGCTCAAGCGTTGGAGCCGGGCAAAGAAGATTTGGCTGACTGAGCGGAGAAATCCGACATGGGAAGATCTCGCGGCAGAATGGTACTTACAGCATCGATACGAGCCGGAAAAGCAGGTCCCTCCACGCGCCATTCGATTGGCAAAGCCAATCAAATGGCTTGGTCGGGATGACAAGATTTTAAGACATAACAAATGCCGAAACGCACTGACATCTCGAAGATTCTGATCATAGGCTCCGGGCCGATCGTTATCGGGCAGTCGGCCGAGTTTGATTACTCCGGCACGCAGGCTTGCAAGGCGCTAAAGTCCGACGGCTACGAAGTGGTGCTGGCTAACTCCAACCCGGCCACCATCATGACCGATCCCGAGTTCGCCGACCGGACCTACATCGAGCCACTCACCCGCGAGTACCTGGAAGAAATTATCCGGGTCGAGCGGGAGATGGCGTCCGGCGCGGGTTTCGCGGTCCTGCCAACGGTTGGTGGCCAGACAGCGCTTAACGTGGCTGTCGAGCTGTCTGACGGCGGCATCCTCGACAAATACAACGTCCAGCTCATTGGCGCCAGCATTGGAGCCATCAAGAAGGCCGAAGATCGTCTGTTCTTCAAAGACGCAATGCAGAGGATCGGCCTCGACGTGCCCAAGTCGGCGCTAGTGAGCAACCTGAAAGATGGTTTGGAGTTTGCGGGTAAGATCGGCTTTCCCGTGATTGTACGGCCGTCATTCACGCTGGGCGGCACCGGCGGCGGCATAGCGTTCAATCGGGAAGAACTGCTGGAAGTGCTCGCACGCGGACTCGATCTCTCGCCGGTACACGAAGCGCTTATCGAAGAATCGGTTCTCGGTTGGAAGGAGTATGAGCTTGAGGTGATGCGCGACAGGAAAGACAACGTCATCATCATCTGCTCGATTGAAAACTTCGATCCCATGGGCGTACACACGGGCGATTCCATTACGGTCGCACCAGTGCAGACGCTTACCGACCGCGAATACCAGGCTATGCGCGACGCGGCAATCGCCGTGATCCGTGAAGTTGGCGTCGAAACCGGCGGATCGAATATTCAGTTCGCTGTGCAGCCCAACACGGGACGCATGGTTGTGATCGAGATGAACCCGCGTGTGTCCCGCTCTTCGGCCCTTGCCTCGAAGGCCACCGGCTTCCCGATCGCCAAGATCGCCGCCAAGCTGGCCGTCGGCTACACGCTCGACGAGATTCCCAACGACATCACGCGCAAGACCCCGGCCTGTTTCGAGCCCACGCTCGATTACGTCGTGGTGAAGATTCCGAAATGGCAGTTCGAGAAATTTCCCGGCGCCGACGAGAGCCTCGGTCCGCAGATGAAATCAGTGGGCGAAGTGATGGCAATCGGCCGGACGTTCAAAGAGGCGCTACTCAAGGGTGTTCGTGCCCTCGATACCGGCAAGAAAGTCGGCTCGGAGAAGATTGAGCCACGCATCCTCACGCAGCGCCTGGTGACGCCACATCCCGAACGGCTCATGTACGTCCGCTATGCGCTGCGACAGGGATACACGGTCAAGCAGATCGCGAAGATGACCTCAATTGATCCCTGGTTCCTCTACCAGCTCAAGGAAATTAACGACATGCAGCTTGAGCTGGAGAAGCATCCCATGGAATCGATTCCCACTGAGGTGTTGCGCGATGCGAAGCGCATGGGCTTTTCCGACGAACGGCTGGCAGCCGTGTGGCGCCTGGAAAATGGGAAGGGTGCACAGGAAAAAATCCGCCACTTGCGCAAGAAGCATGGCGTCAGCCCGGTGTACAAGCGCGTAGACACTTGCGCCGCAGAATTCGAAAGCTATACACCGTACCTCTATTCGACCTACGAGGAAGAAGACGAAGCCTCGCCAACGCGGAAGAAGAAGGTCATCATCCTGGGCAGCGGGCCCAACCGCATCGGGCAGGGAATTGAGTTCGATTACTGCTGCTGTCACGCCTCGTTCGCGCTCCATGAGGACGGCTTCGAGACGGTAATGATCAACTGCAACCCGGAGACCGTCTCGACTGATTACGACACCAGCGACCGCCTGTACTTCGAACCGCTCACCCTCGAGGATGTGTTCGCGATATACGAGCACGAGGCGGCTTCAGGTGCGTCGGTCGGCGTGATTGTGCAATTCGGCGGACAGACTCCGCTGAATCTGGCGTTGCCCCTTAAGGCTGCGGGTGTGCCTATCATCGGCACGTCGCCCGAGTCCATCGACCTCGCAGAAGACCGGAAACGTTTCGGCAAACTGCTCGATGAACTTGATATTCCGCAAGCTCCGGGCGCTATGGCCACCTCGGTCGAAGAAGCGGTCGAAGGTGCCAAGCGCGTGCAATACCCGGTGCTGGTGCGGCCCTCCTACGTGCTCGGTGGTCGTGCCATGGTGATCGCCTACGACGAAGAGAGCGTTCGGAGCTATATGAAGGAGGCAGTCGAATATTCACAGGACCGCCCGGTGCTTATTGATCACTTCCTTGAAGACGCGATCGAAGTGGACGTCGACGCTCTTTCGGACGGGGAAGACGTAGTAATCGGGGGCATCATGCAGCACATCGAG
>Ga0207646_10006855_pt1 | contig 11708 bp, 7 predicted proteins | sample KBSK5502metaG_FD_184343 | JGI IMG/M metagenome (GOLD analysis project Ga0207646, IMG submission 184343) | Corn, switchgrass and miscanthus rhizosphere microbial communities from Kellogg Biological Station, Michigan, USA - KBS K5-50-2 metaG... | ecosystem: Host-associated > Plants > Roots >...
CCGTGACGGGCATGCCTAATACCGGATCTGCTAGCGCTCGCGCCTCTTTCGAGCCACGCCACGGCGAGAACCGACAGGCCGGCACCTCGATCTAAAGCCAGACCGCAGCGCGGCCGGCAGGCGGTTCGGGAGCCAGCCCATCGGACCTCTGAACGCTACGGCAAACACCGCAACGTCGACCTCAGTCACTATTAGGCGGATCAGGAGCGGTCGCGACCAGCATCCAGTCACATTTCGTGACCGACCTGGCCGGTTTCAGGCTGTTCCTGAGCACCGCCAGCGGGCAGATCTGATGACCGCCAGCAGTGGTGCGCATGCCGCAAGACGCCCAGGTCTTTCTGGACGGGGGTTTGCGGACGGTGTCCGGGCTGGTGGCTAACGTGTCCGGGAAGGTAGACGTTCCCGGACGGACGGAGGCCGCCGATGGGCCGCACCATCGCCTACTGCCGGGTCTCCTCGCGAGACCAGAACCCCCAGCTGCAGCTGGATGCCCTGCACGCGCACGGGTATGACCAGCTGTTCGCCGAGAAGGAATCCGGCAAGCACGGCACGGCGCGGCCGGAGTTCAGCCGGGCACTGGCCACCTTGCAGGCCGGCGACACCCTGGTGTTCTGGAAGTCCGACCGGTGGGGCCGCTCGGCCGCGCATGTGCTGACCACCGTCGGCGAGCTGCGCGGCCGTGGCGTGACGGTCAGGTCGCTGACCGAGAACTTTGACCTGGACACCAAGGAAGGCCGGTTCATGTTCGCGGTCCTGGCCGCGGCCGCTGAATACGAGCTCGAGCTGCGCGCCGAGCGGCAGGCCGAGGGGATCGCCGCCGCGCGGCGCCGGCAGGCCGCCGGAACGATGCTGCCGGGCAAGAAACACATCGGCCGGCCCCGGGTGACCGGCCCAGCCGAGCTTGCCGCGCTGCGCCAGCTGGTCAGCGGCGGCACCTCCGTCACTCAGGCGGCCCGCACCCTGAAGATCTCCCGCTCCGCCGCCTACGCCGCGCTCAGCGGCCCGGGGTCGAAGCTTTGATCATCGGCAAAGCTGGCGTCGAACCGGGTTCCGAGGCCTTCGACGCGGGTGCAGGTGACCCTGGTCTGCCACATGGCTGTCAGGCTCTGCTGGGCGGGCAGCGGGATCTTGCAGTTGGCGGCCGCGGCCCCGATCCGCACATTGGTGAACGGCGTCGCGGCGAACAGCCGCCCGGCAGCGCGGTGGCCTTGGGTGGAGCGGCTGAAGTGGCGTGCGGCCTGCAGGAGCGGCCGCGCGGCGGCTGGCACGTGGAAGACGGCGGTGGTGGCGGGGGTAGGGGAGGCTGCCAGGGAGGCCGGGACTAATTGCCGGTTGGGAGGATGCCAGGTCAGCTGCAGGGTGTCGTTCTCTGGTGACAGCGCATCCCAGGGCGTGCTCGCCAGGGCCAGTGCCTGCACGCCGGTGACCAGCACCGCGGCGATGCCGGCGGCGATCACTGGGTGGGCGACCCCCGCGCGGATCCGCCCGACGGTCTGGGCGGTGACCAGCGGGGCGTTCAGACCTGGGCCGCTCAGGGTGTCCAGGACGGGAATGTCCAGCTTGAGCCCGTGCAGCCGGAACCCGGCCTGGGCGCCGCGCAGCCGGGCCAGCGTGTGATGGCGGCTGGGGCTGTCGTGCACCAGCCAGGCCAGGAACATCTGCACGCTCTGGTGACCGACCGCAGCTGGCCTCGATGCGGGGCGGGTGCTCAGCCACCGGCAGGCCGCGTCCTGTCCGTGCCGGTAGACGGCGTCGATGCGGGCGAACCCGGCGGGGCCGAGCTGGGCGAATGCCTTGCTCCGGTAGTTGCGGATGTGCGGGTGGAGGAAAAGCGGCAGGTCCGCGGCGTCAGGCCTGGCTGCCGCGTCTGGACCGAGCCGGGGATGGGGGCGTGCGCCGCAGGATTCCAGGGCCTGCGAAAGGCCGGTGAGCAGATGGTGGCCCGTGCCGGCCAGGACGGCGTCCAGGTGTGCGGGGATCTGCGGAGTGTGACAGACCAGCAGCACCCGGCTGCCGGTTTCCCGGCGCAGCTCGAGCACCCGGGCCCAGGTGCCTGCGGTGAGCCGGTCGGCGCGCAGCACCACCAGGTCCTCGATCTGGTCGGTCACCATCCACGCGGCCACGGCCCGCCACGCCGCCGCCAGGCCCACAAGCTGCTCAGCCTTCAGCCGGTTCACCGCCCGGCCCAGCGCGCCCAGCACATCGTGGGCGAAGGCCTGCGGGCCGGGGCTGCCGGGCGTGGGATGCACGACCACCCGGCCTCGGGCCGGGTCGTGGCGCTCCAGCAGGCCCACGCTCACCCGCATGTCGTCGCCGGGGTCCAGCAGGACCCGGACCTCAGCCGCCACTGCCGCCGAGCCGGCTGAAGACCCATTGCAGGATCTCCCGGTCGGGCCGGTCGCGGTCCAGGCGGGCCAGGGCGGTCACGACGTGGGCGGTGATCTTCGACCAGGCCCGGAAGTTGCCGTGGCCGGCGTGCACGTCGGCGCAGGCGATGTCCTCGGGATCGGCGCCGGCCCAGACCGGGTGGTAGGCCGGGATCACGGCCAGGACCTGCTCGCGGTCCAGGCGCCGGAACTCCTGCCAGACGTAGACCCGGCTGGACAGCATCGGTTCCCGGCGCAGCACCTGGTAGCAGTCCCCGCCACCGACGAACACGATCGCGATTTCGGTGCGCCGGTCGTCCCACAGATGCCGCCACAACTCGAAGCACTCCCGCGACAGCCATTGCGCCTCATCGCAGACCAGCACCCGGAACCGCTCGGACAGGGCGTCCTTGAGCAGGGCGTCGAACTCGATCGGCCGGGTCGGCGGGGTGCCGCTGATGCCCAGGGCATCGAACAGGACATGGCGGATGTCGCGGGGGGTGGGCCGGGCCCGGAACTGCACCCGGCACACATCGGCCGGCGCCAGGGCCCGCAGGGACGCGTTGACCGAGAGGGTCTTGCCCAGCCCTGCGTCCCCGTGCAGCACATCATCGCCCTCGCCGCCACGACGTCGGCCAGGTTGTCCTGCAGCATCAGCAGTGCCTCGGTCGCCACCACGTTCGCCCCGGCCAGGCCGAGGTAGTGATCGTCCCGCTCGTCGATGTCCGCCCAGGTGCTCATCGTGCACCACCCCCATCCGGGTCATCCCCGCCGCCGCCGGCCGCCGCTGTGGTGCCGGGCAGGACCCAGCTGGGCGCCGGCGGGCGCAGTGGCATCAGCCGGGGACGCGCCTGGGCCAGCAACTGCTTGTCGTCGGCGTCGCCCAGCTCCGCGGCGACCTGCGCGGACGTGAGCGCGGTGACCGGTTGCGGCGGCGCCGCTGCCGTGGCGGCCGCGTACCGGATCCGGCGGCTCTTCTCGCCCGCGCTCAGATCGGCCTTCAGCTGCCGGCGGCGTTTCTCCCGGGCATGGCGCAGCTCGGCGATCTGCTCCGAGCTGGCCTGATCGGCCAGGGTCGCAGCGCCCAGGTGCTCGTGGGTGCGCGCGTCGAACACCTCGACTTCGTGCTCGTGGTGCGGCATGCAGCGCAACCGGACCTCCCGCCCGACCTGCCCGGTCATCCACGCCCCGACATACTTGCGTGCCCGCCACCCCACACCCTTAGTGGTGATCTTCCGGACCTTCCCGTCGTCCTCCAGCATCAGCAACCGCAGGTCCGCGCCCGGCACTGTGGTGAGCGGGGTCGGGTCCTCCAGCCACGCCTGCAACGGCGTCCTGCCCTCCAGCGCCGGCATCGCATGCTCGGTGTTCCACCACCGCACCCAGCCCAGCAGTTCGCCGACGAACGCCTCGAACGTCAGCGCCGGAGCATCCGGATCGACCGGGTGCCCGTTGGCCAGCCGCTGAGCACCGCTGTAGCGGGGCAGGCCCGCGCAGAACATCTGCCCGGCTGCTCCGTTAACGGTCTCCACCGAGCCCTTCAGGTGCGGGGTGTACCCGGGCAGGTCCTCCACCTTCACGGCGAACCCCGCCAGCACCGAGGCCACCGTCCTGGACAGGAAGTCCTTGCCCCGGTCGACGCGGACCTCACCCGGCAGCCCACCCGGTGGCCCGTACGGCTCCTGGAGGCTGATGGCTGCGCGCAGCGCTGCCAGGATGCTCTCCCGGCTCGCCGGCCCCGGCGTGATCGCTGTGCCACACACCACGTTCGTCGCGGCATCGACGAACCACGTCACCCACGGCTTGAGCAGGCGGCCGTCGACGTCGACCTCGACCGGGGCCTCGACATGGTCGGCTTCCCACACCTCGTTGCGGTGCCCCCGAGGCCGCTGCAGGAACACATCGTGCGCCCGGCGGGCAAGTTCACCGCTGCGCAGGCCGGCCCGGTCGCCGCGCAGGACGTCGCGTCCCACAGCCCGCTGCAGCGTCTGACGGCTCGGCGCTGCCGGACCGCCACCCTTGGCCGCCTCGACCATCTCCCGGTGTCCCGCGGCAACGTTGCCCCGCCAGAACGCCAGCCGCTCCCGCACCTGGTCACTCACCTCGAAACGGCCCCGGGGACGCTGATCGAGTTCACCCCTGGCCCGGCTCGCCTCGATCCACCGCCACACAGTCCGCTCGGAGACGCCTAGACCCTCAGCCGCGAGCTGCACATGCCACGTCGTCAGCCGGCCTTCACCATCCAGCCCCATCAGGCGCCGGACTGCCGCCTCTCGGGGCAGCCGCTGATCCCGCCCAGCCGGACCCTGCTCACCCACGCCCGGTTCCCCCATCCGTGACCCCCCGCGCGATCACGGGGTGATCGGCGACAACGGAATCTACCGGGCAAACGCCCCCACTGACAGCTCAATGAGCAGATCACTGACAACGAGATGAGCGCGCCCACTGACAGCTCAATGAGCAGAACGGCCTGCCCGCTGACGTCGGCAGGAGCAGAAACCGCCGTCCACTGACATTGAGCCGAGCAGTCTCAACCCGGAAAAGGCTGCCGGGCCACGCCGCTGCAGGAGAGCCATTAGTTACGTTATTAAGTTTCGTTACGTTTCGTATCGCCACGTGCGACGAAAACAGGTAGAATCGAAGAATAGAAAGGAATGGCAGGGGAGGACGCCATGACCAGCATGGCCGCCGCTACGGCTAGCTCATTATGTAAATTCCCCGGCTGCGAGTTCCCGGCCGCGCCGGCGACCGGGCCAGGCAGGCCCCGGAGTACTGCGAAGGCCGCGGCCACACCAAGGTCACCGCCTGGCGGGAGCGCCGCCGCCTGGCCGCCGCCGAAGCAGGCACTTCGGCCACCGGGACCGAACAGCCCGTCACCATGGCCCGGGTCACCGGTGCGGAGCTGCTGCGGCAGCTGCGCGCCGAGGCCGACCGGGTCGCCGGGATCGCCGACCGGCTGCGGGAGGCCGTCACCACTGTCGCCGACCCAACCGCCGCCGAGGCCGAGGTCGAAGCTGTCCGGGCCGCCGCCGAACAGCGGGCCACCACCGCGGAATCCCGGGCCGCGACCGCCGAACAGCGGGCCGCCGAGGCCGAGTCGTTCCGCGCCGACGCCGACGCCGCCGCCGAAGAGATGAGCGAACTGCTGGCCGCCGCCCAGGCCCGGACCGCCCAGGCCGAGGCCGACCGGGACACCGGAATCGACCAGGCCCGCCAGGACGCCCAAGCGCGCATCGCCGCCGCCCAGGCTGAATGTGACGCCGCCGTGGAACAGGCCCGCTCCGACGCTGAGGCGGCGCAGGCAGACCGGGACGCGGCGATCAGCCAGGCCCGCGCCAACGCCGACCGGCGGGTCAGCGCCGCCGAGGCCGAACGGGACCAAGCCCGCCAAGCCGCCGCCGACGCCGCCGAACAGGCACGCCAAGCACACCAAGAAGCTATCCGCGCCCAGGCCGCCGAGCACGCCGCCCGCGCCGAAGCTGACCGGGCCCGCACCGACGGCGAACGGATCCTCGCCGAGTTCCGCGCCGAAGCCGCCCGCGAACGCGACGAACTCCGCGCCGACCTGCGCGCCCGCGCCGAACGCGCCGAACACGACGCCGACACCTACCGCGCCGAACTAGCCCGCATCCGCGAGACAGCCGGCCCCAGCCCCGGGCAAGTCACCTCAACTCCAGGACGGTCCGGCACGGCGCCGAGCGGCTGACCAGCAGACGACCAGCGAAAACGGGCCCGCCGCCGGGCCCGTTTCGCTGCGGGACTTCGACCAGCCGCTCCCGCACCCACGGCGAGGAGGGCTGTTGCCGAGTCCCGGCCTTGGGGCAGGCGCCCGGTCCAGGCGGGGTCTGCTGACGGTCCTGCTCACGTCGGCCCAGGTGCTGCTGGTTGCTACCTGTCCCCACTTTCCCCGGTTTGTGATCTTGGTCCCAGCGATCTTGGTGCGTGCTGCTGCACCCTGTCCCTGCTGGCCCATGATCGCGCTTGGACCCTTGCATTCAAATGATCATGGAGCGCCCAGCAGCGAAGTTGATCATGGTCTGGTCATCTCCGGGAGGTGCACCTGCGGTGACGATGGTGACTCCCCGGTCCGGGTTTGATCTTGAGTACTACCTGGACCGGGCGGGGGAGAAGACCGCGGGCGGGTACTACCTCAACGCCGCCAAAGAGGGTGAGCCGCCGGGCCGGTGGTTCGGTCGGGGCGCCGAAGCGCTCGGGTTCACCGACGGGCAGCTCGTGGAAAGAGACCCATACCTCGCCGCCTATCGGCAGACCGATCCGGTCACGGGGGAGCAGCTGGGGCGAGCGCCGAACGGGTACAAGCGGTTCGGCCAGATCTTCGCGGCCAAGCTGGCCGCCGAGCCGCACGCCACCTTCGAGCGCCGCCTGGAGCTGGAGCGGGAGGCCGGGCAGGAGGCCCGCCGGTCGCCGGTGTACACCGACTTGACGGTGGCGCACAGCAAGAGCGTGTCGGTGCTGCATGCCTCGTTCCGCGAGCAAGCCCGCCGGGCGCACCTGGCGGGCGATGGTGCGCGCGAGGCGCTGTGGCGGGCGCGGGAGGAACGGGTGCAGGAGATCTTGCAGGAGGCCAACCATGCCGCGCTGCAATACCTGCAGGAGCACGCTGGGTTCACCCGCACCGGCTACCACGGCCGCCGCATCGATGGGGTGGAGCCGGGCCGGTGGGAGCGCGCCGGGTTGCTGGTGACGACGTGGCTGCAGGGGACCAGCCGGGCGGGGGAGCCGCACGACCATTCTCACAACGTGATCGGGCGCCTGGGCGTGACGCACGCCGATGGGGTGTGGCGCGCGGTGGACACGATGGCGCTGCGCGCGCAGCTTGGCGCGATGGGCGCGATCGTGGAGGTGCGCGTGAAATCTGCGCTGGCGCGCGAGTTCGGCGTCCGGTGGGTGGCGCGCGCCGACGGCATGGGCCATGAGATCGACGGCATTGCGCAGCAGACGATGGATGCGTTTTCGACGCGGGCGCACACGGTGACTACGGCGCAGTTGCGCCTGGCGCGGCAGTGGGCGCAACGGCACAGGCGGGCGCCGAACGCGCGGGAGATGACGTACCTGGGCCTGGCGGCGAACAAGATCACCCGGGGGGCGAAGGATGGGCAGATCGACTGGGAGACGCTGACCGCCGGGTGGGATGCCACCCTCGGTGGCCAGCTCGCGGCCATCGCCGGGCAGGTGTGTGACTTCGAGGCAGCGCCGGTGAAGGCTGCGGAACTGCCGTCACGGGAGGTGCGGGACCGGGTGATCGAGCAGGCCCTGGCCAGTGTGCAGGCGAAGAACAGCACCTGGACCCGGTCGGAGTTGATGAAGAACCTGGCCTGGGCCATGGGCCAAGACTTCGCCCACCTGAGCCCGGATGCCTGGCACGAGCTGCTGGAGCAGATGACCGACCAGGCGCTCGGGGTGGAGCACGGGGTGGAATGCCTGGAGGCGCCCGAATGGCCGGCCGTACCCCGGTCGCTGGTGAGGGACTTGGATGGGCGCAGCGTCTACACCCGCCCCGGGGTCACCCGGTACGCCACCCGCGGACAACTGTCGATGGAGCAGCGCATGTGCCAGCAGGCGCAACGCACCGGCGCACCCGCGCTGACGCGCGAGTTCTGCGCCGCGCAACTCGGCGCCGACGCAGACACCCTCGATGCGCAACTCGGCGCCAATGCACAAGACGCAACCGAGCTGACGCACACCGGGTTGCGCATGGACCAGGCCGCCATGATCTACGAGGGCCTGACCTCCACCCGCCGCGTCTCGGTCGGCGTCGGCCCCGCCGGGTCCGGCAAGACACACACCGCCGCCGCAGGCGCCAAAGCCTGGGAAGCAGGCGGCGGTACGGTCATCGGGGTGACCTGCGCGCAGGCCGCCAGGGATGTACTGGAAGCTGCCGGGATCAGCGAGTGCTTCAACACAACCCAGTTCTTGATGAGAGTGGCCCGGGGCATGCCGATCCGTCCGGGGACGCTGTTTGTGGTCGATGAGGGCTCGATGGTGTCGATGAACCACCTGGCCCGCATCATCGACCTTGCGGAGCAGCACGACGGCAAGTTACTCATCACCGGGGACCATGGCCAGCTCGCGGCGGTCGAGTCCGGGGGCGGCATGCGGATGCTCGCCGACCACCTCGGCTACACCCAGCTCGCCGTGCCGGTGCGGTTCGACGCCGACTGGGAACGCGACGCCAGCCTGCGCCTCCGCCAAGGGGACAGAACCGCCCTGGACGCCTACGCCGAGCACGGGCGGATCCTCGGCGCCAGCCGCGAAGAAGCACTCGACGTTCTGCGGCAGCGGTATGTGGCGCGGCGGCTCGTGGGCGAGGACACGCTGCTGATGGCCTACGAGCGGGCCGACTGCCGCGAACTGTCGCGGATGATCCGCGACGACCTGATCCACCTCGGCCTAGTCCACGGCGGTCCGTCCGTCGAGATCGGTGAGGGGGAGCGGGCCTCGGCGGGGGATGTGATTGTGTGCCGCGAGAACGACGCCCGCATCGAGACTGACCCCGGGCACACGCTCACCAACGGCGACACCTTCCAGATCGAAAGCGTGGCCAAGAACGGGGCCTGGGTGCGGCGGATCCTGGATGCCGACCCGCAGACCGGGGCAGTGCGGGTTGCTGATCATGCTTTTTTCTACGGCAACTCCAAACTACTTTCCGTGACCGATCTCGGGTACGCGGTCACCGGGCACAAGGGCATGGGCGGCACCGTCCACGCCGGCTCGGCACTGGTCACCGGCCGCGAACCGCGCGAATGGCTATATGTGGCGATGACCCGCGGCATCGAGGACAACACCGTGGTCGCCATCACCCACGAGGGGGTCAAGGATACGGGCGGCGCCACGGTGGCGATCCAGCCGAAGGAGGCCGACCCGAAGCCGGGCACCCTGCCGGATCCCGAACTGGCGCGCCGGGAGCGCATGGAGCGGGAACGGGCGGGGCTGCCGCCTGAGCCTGCCGGGGAGCCGGAGGATGAGGTGCGGGACCCAGTGGCGGTGCTGGCTGATTGCCTGGACCGGGAGGACGCCGAACTGGCCGCCAGCGACCACCAGGCCCGCAGCCTGGCCAACGCCGACCATCTGGGCGTGCTATACGCGCGGTGGGCCGACCTGGCAGGCGCGGCCGACCGCGAACGGTATCACCAGCTCGTCATGGACGCCCTGCCCGAGGAATACCGCCGCGTTGACCTCGGGCCGAAGGCCACCTGGCTGTGGCGGGACCTGCGCGCCGCCGAGGCGGCCGGGCTGGACGCGGGCGAAGTGATCCAGGCAGCGGTGAACTCCCACACCCTGGCCGACGCGCGCAGCATCGCCGGCGTGCTGCACAAGCGGCTGAGCCTGATCGTGGGCCCGCTCGTCCCGCGGCCACAAAAACCGTGGAATGACCGGCCGCGCCAGTTCGACGACCCCGAGATCGCCCAGCACGAAGCGGATTTGCGCCGGGCGATGGACGAACGAGTTGAACGGCTTGGCGAACACGCCGTGGAAACCTCACCCGCCTGGGCGGTCCAAGCCTTGGGGCCGGTGCCGGACGACCCGGTGGCACGGCTGGACTGGCAGCAGCGGGCCAGCAAGATAGCCACCTACCAGGACCTGTTCGGCGTCGGTGACGAGCAGGACACGATCGGCCGCGAGCCCACCGGCAACGCCCCCGAGATGCGCGGCGCCTGGCACGACGCGTTCCTCTCCATCATCAGAGGACACGGTGTGGACGTGCGGGCCCTGCCCGATCGCAGCCTGATCCACATGCGCAACAGCTACCAGGCCGAGACCGGCTGGGCACCACCGCACGTCGGCAAACACCTCCGCGATGTCCGCTTGGGCGCCGACACCATGCGGTACAAGGCCATCCGCGCCGAAGCCGAAGCCCGCACCGCCACCGACCAGGCCATCGCCGCCCGGCATACCGGCATCGCCGCCAAGGCCCGAGCCCTGGAAGCCCAGCACCGCGAACACGAGACCACCCTCGCGGCGGCGATGGAGGACCGCAACCTGTGGGACCAGCTCACCGCAGAACCACGGCGCCTGGCCGTCCAGGCCGACGCGGAATACCGTCGCCGCCACCCCGCCCGCAAGCTCAACCTACTAGAGTCCGCCGAACCCCAAGCTCCCGGCGAGCTGCTGGCCCAGCCGGGATGGCTGGCCGACCTGAACGAGCAGCGGCGGGTGTTCCGCCAAGAACTGGAAGCCCGCCAAAACGTCATGATCCCCAGCGAGGACCCCGACTGGGAAGACCAGGGCCCAGCATGGACCGTCTGGCAAGCCCAGCGGGACGCCATCCTGCAACCGCCCAAACCACAGATCCGGCCCGCCCAAGATGTGCTCGAAGCAGCCCACCAGCGCGACACTGGTCGTGAAACCGAGCTTGAGGGAGTGTAAACCGATCCGCCCCGAGGCATTCTGGACAAAAGGAGGTGGCGGGCGTGGATGAGATCGACGAACTTGTCGCGTGGGCTCGCGAACACGCTCCCTTGCCCTTGCTACTCGATGGCTGGGACCAGGCCAGCATCTGGGGCTGGGACGAGACCACTGCCAGCTTGTACGCGCACCTGTGGCGCAACACCGACGACCCAGCCAATCCACCCACGATCAGAATCGAGCGCGACGAGTACACCCCCGTTATCACCTGGCCTGAGACGCTCGCCCAGCACATCGCCATGGCAGCCGAGTGCGACCCATGGAGTGTTATTGCCCGCATGGACCAGGTAGTCCGTGAGCAGGGCGGCGGCGCGAACTGGTACGACGATGGAAACGGCATCGCAGCCACCAGAGGCAGCACCGTCGTGACCATGACCGAGAAATCCAGTCCACCCGAGTGGCCATCCAGACCGTAGCCCTTTGACCGGCCCGCAGGTCGTTGCCGGTCCTCGCGAATGTCGCACGTCAGTCAACGGAGGACACGTCGGGTACCAGCAGTGCCAAGCGGGTCGCCATACTCAGTCCCTCAGTGTGCCTGGCCCCACTTGATCCTTGACGTGTCAAGCATCAAGCGGGACAGCACACTCAGTCCCTCAGTCCTCTTCGATGCGGTGAGAACTTTCCCTACGTCTTCAAGGGCGCGCGGAGCGCGCCGGGTGCGGCTGGCTACCGTTCTTGGTAAACGCCAAGCGACCGATGCGATGACCCCGGATGCGGCGCAGCTCCCGCCGGTCAGAGGGCGGGCCTTTCAGGGAACGTTGCGCGCCGGAGCGCCGCCTGCCGCTCTTAGGCGCGTTATGTGAGTTGAAGTTGGGTTCATGTTGCGTCGTGGAGCTGGGTGAGCAGGAGGGTGTGGGCCGCGAGGGTGGCGGCGGTCCTGGTCAGGAGCCCTTCGAAGGTGTGCGCGCCGTGGCG
>Ga0207646_10006856_pt1 | contig 11705 bp, 18 predicted proteins | sample KBSK5502metaG_FD_184343 | JGI IMG/M metagenome (GOLD analysis project Ga0207646, IMG submission 184343) | Corn, switchgrass and miscanthus rhizosphere microbial communities from Kellogg Biological Station, Michigan, USA - KBS K5-50-2 metaG... | ecosystem: Host-associated > Plants > Roots >...
CACGAAAAGCACTTTTCTTGCCCTCTCGGGCCAGCGGACCTAGTGTGGTCAAGACCAACCTGCCGAGGCACTCCGCATGTCCGAGATCCAGATCATCAACCCGGTTTGTGACGACGACTGCGAAGGAGAGCGCGGAGAGCGTGGCAAGCGCGGGCACCGAGGCCACAGAGGACACGACGGCCGCGACGGTAATGACGGAGCGACCGGGCCCACCGGACCCACCGGACCCACTGGCCCCGGATCGAGCGGCGTTCCGATCATCGCCGCCGCTCGAGTCAACGGCGCGGGGGCCGCGTTCTTCAGCAACGCGGGCTTCCTGTCGATCACGCGCGTAGGCCCAGGTCGATACGACCTACCGCTCGCGGGCACCCCGCCTCCCGACGACAACTGCATCGTGAACGTCACCCTCAACACCAACGTATTCGCCGCGGGCATAACGCCGATCGTGACCGCTGTCGTCAGCGCCGGTGTAGTGACGGTCTTCATCTTCGACGGCACAGCGCTCGTCGACGGTAACTTCTACGTCACTGTCACGGACAACCGCTAATTCAGGTCGTGCGCGCGAAGGCTTGCTGCTCAAACCCTCGTTAGCCCGCAGACCACCAATTAGCCCGTCGCGCGGCTACTTCTTGAACGCGGCGAAGAGGAAGAAAGAATCCTCGACGTGGGCACCCGTGGTGTCGACGATTTGGACGCCGACGGTCGCCTTGCCATCGCTGAACCCTGGCTGCAACGTCAGGCTGTGCCCGGGCGAGAACGCCGTGCCCGTCCAGAACGCGTCGTTCGCGCCCTCGACATCGTGGTCCTCCCTGAGCGTGACGTTATAGACGCCCACGCCGTCGTACCTGGCCGACTCGAACTTGTCGTCGAGCTGAGCCGTGATGTTCACCTGGCTCAGCGTTGGCTCTGGGTCGAAGCGGCCGGCAGCGAGTTCACTTTTGCTCATGCGCCATCCTACTGGCGTAAACGGAACGCCGCCATTTTTTGACCGCCGCGCTCCAGTGCGCAACCTCGACCGACAACTTGACCGTCCGCCCGCGCAGCGCGATGCTCGATTCCATGGCACGGCGAGGCACGCACCGCGAACTCAACGACTGGCTCGATCGTCACGGTTACGGCTACGCCCGCAAAAAGGGCGCGGGGGTGGTGGAGTCCCCGGTGACTGGGCGAGAAATCTTCGCTGCGAAGGAGCGCGATCACCACATCACGACGCGCGGACGGCTGGCGCTCACCCGCGAGCAGTTCGCGCTGCCACCGGGTCCAGAAGAGAAGCGCCGCGGCATCAAGGGCCAGCTGCCAATCGACACGATCAAGCGCGCCCGCAGCGCGCTCGCGCGCGCGAGCATGATGCACAACGACGGCACCATCACCGCCCGCGAGCTGGACGAAGCGAGGCGCGCCGTACACCGGGCCTGGCCATCGATCGAGGTCGAAAAGAACCACGGCACGTACCACGCGCGCATGGTCGAGTCTCCGGCGACAGGCCGCGAGATCTTCGCCGCCAGGGAGCGCGACCACCACATCACGACGGCCGGTCGGCTCGCGCTGTCCGCCGAGCAGTTCGCGCTGCCGCCGGGTCCCGAGGAGAATCGGCGCGGCATCAAGGGCCGGCTGCCGATCGACACGCTCAAACGGGCGCGCAACGCGCTCCAGCGCGCGGCACAGATGAAGAAGCGCGGGCACATCAGCGCGAGACAGCTCGCGATGGTGCGGCGCAGAGTCCACGCAGAGTGGCCATCGATCGAGATCGAGGCGTAGGCATACGCGTACGCAAAAAGTTCGACGCGAAGAAGTTCGGACACTGCGTCTACGGATTGGATGCGTCGGCAGAAGTGACATGACGTAACGAGAGCACCGACATCCGGCACAGCGCCGCCGAGGGAAAGTCGCCCTCGCTGCACGCGTCCAGTAAAGTGAGCCCGAAGTGAGCCAAGACGGATCCAAGGACCCGCGGCCGACGGTTCGCCTCGACATAAGCGACATGAAACCGTCGTGGTCGATCGTCGTCGCGTCGCTCGAGCAGCTCTCCAGCTGGGGACCGCTCGCCCTACGCCTCGGCATACTGGCGCTTGTCCAGTCCTGCGTGCGCGAATTGGCCCAGCAGGATGCGCGGGCAGAAACCGTCGCCCGCCTGCGCGAGTTGGTCGAGGCGCTCGCGCACATGCCCTACGAAGCATAGTCGACGCGCCAGAAGCGAACGAGATGCCGCGCACACAGTGCTCCAGCGCTCAGCTCGACGGCGAACGCCGCGCAGATCCCGCCGCGCTCGCGCGTGCAATCTCGTGGGAGTACCGGCGTCGACACAGCGAGGCGCGTCGGCACAACCCTTGTAATCAAAGCTCGGACGCCCACGAAAGCGGTGGTCGCGGCGCGCGTCCAGGAGGATCTTCTTGAGGTTCGAAATCTACGCGGAGACTGCGGTGTACCGCTGGCGGCTGCTCGCGTCGGACGGACAGATGATGGCAACGTCGAGCGAGAGCTACGCGAGACGCGAGGACGCGCGACGCGCGATCGTCGCGTTGCAGGCGTCAATCCCGATCGCCCGGATCATCGACAGTCCGGTCACGTGCGCGCAGGAGGGGCCACCGTGACCACACTCGGCCGCGAAATGGCGGCTGACCGCAGCCGCTGTGTAGACTTGGGCGATGGAGCAGTCTTCCGCGGCAACGTCTACGGCGGTTCAGTACGGCGTCCTCGGAGTCGTCGCCCTCGTGTTCGCGTACGCCATCATCCACCTGTTCAAGACGATGCGCGCCGACCAGGCCGCGTCCAAGGCAGAGGCCAAGGCGATGGACGAGGAGCGCAAGCAGTGGGCCGTCGAGCGCGAGGGACTCAGGACGGAATACGAGCGCAAGCACCGCGAGCTGGTCGAGCGATACGCGGAGGCCGAGCGCGAGGAGCGCGAGGAAGGCCGCGCCCGCGAAGACATCGTGCGCAAGGAGTTCGCGGACCTGATGGAGCGCGTGGCCACGGAGAGCGGCAAGGCGTCTCAGGCCCTGGTCGACATGATGCAAAAATTTTACGACAGATTCGTTGGCCCCTCGCGTGGGCGTTAAGCTACGAGTGTAAGGAGCGGGCATGACGACGAGGAGAGCTTCGACGGATGGCGGGAGAAACAAGCCCAAGGTCAGCGGATCGGTGTCCAACCAACGTCTCGTCGCCGCCGGAGCGCAGGCGTGTGAAGCGCACGCGCGCGTCCGGCGATTCGCCGACCGCCTCGGCGAAGAGCTAGAGCTCGCCCCGTCGTCCGACGGCGTCCCGCGGGTGGATTTAGATCCTGAGGATTCGATGGTGGTCGCCGTCGAGCGGGCCGTCACGTCCACCATGGAGGCGGTGACCACGACAATGGAGGCAGCGACGACGATGGAGGCGGCGACCGAGACGCGGTCACCTTCAATGAAGCTCGGGGTCGGGCCGCCCGACAGACCCGATAGACCGCCAGCCACGAAGACGAAGCTCGGAGTCGGAGCGCCGACCAAGCGTCCCACGACGGCCGGCGAAGAGTAGAGCACCATCCGACTGAGAGATCACCGCGATCGCGCTCCGCACCCATGCGCGCGTGGTCCAGCGGGGATTGTTGTAGGCTACGCCACATGCATCCGTTCATGAACCAGATCAATCCCATCGCCAACATCACGAACATCTCCGATGAGATGCGCGAGAAGGCTCTCAAGCGCACGGCAGACATCCTGCGCAAGGTCGACGAAGTTCGCCGCTCGGCCGAGCTGGCTCCCGAGCACCTGCCGATCGTCATCGACATCTACGGCAAGGTCGTCAACGCCCTCATCACCGAAGCAGCTCGCGAAGAAATGGCACAGCGCATCCAGCGCCTGCCGATGACGGTGCGCTCGGAGGACAAGACCGGCGAGCCGATGAAGATCAAGCCCGGCAAGAACAGCTACGGCAACTACCACCGCGTCGTCGTACGCCCGCAGGTAATAGCGTACCGTCCCGAAGACATCGCGATTCACGGAGACCGGTCACACTGGATGGTGCATGACATCATCGTTGGCAACCGGTCCCAGTTCGCCGCCAAGCGCAGCCCCGCTGCGGGCACCGAGTTCGGACCCGGAGGCATCCTGGAGCACATGAAGCTCGAGACTGCCCAGACGGCGATGGACATCACGCTCGTCGTCGAGTACGTCGGCCCGGAAGCGGAGGGCGAGGTGTTCGAGGCGACGATGGTCGGGACCGCAGCCGACTAGCGATGCTGATCTACCTGCGCCACAGCGACGACCGGGGCGACGACGTTTACCGCCATGACCGTCGGCTGAACGATCGCGGGAAAAGGAAAGCGGCCAAAGAAGCCAGGCGGCTGATCGAGAAGTATGGGCATCCCGACACGGTGTTCGTCTCGCCGTTCCGCCGCGCCGTCGAGACCATGGACTGCATGACCGTCCACTTCGAGCGACCTGTGGACATCCACCGCGATCCACGCGTCGCCCAGCACCTGGGTGACAAGCAGCGGCGCGATCCGAGCGTGAGCCCTCAGACGCTGGAAGTCATCGTCGTGAACGAGGACATCGCCGCGTTCAGGACCAGGGTCGCCGACCACGTCGCCGACGCGCGACGGCGAGCGGCGGCCGGCGCTGCCGTCTGGGTCATCACACACCAAGTCGTCATCGAGGAGGCTGCGACACACTTCGGCGTGGAGATCCCAGGTGACCTCGACTTCCTCGACCACGTCGTAATGCTCGGATAGCATCGCCCGCATGAGACACGCGGTGATCCTAGCGGGCGGATCCGGCACGCGGCTCTGGCCGGCGAGCCGCAGAGATCGACCCAAGCAGCTCCTGCCGATCGCGCGGGATGGAGAGCCGCTCCTGGCCGCCGCCGTCTCGATGGCGCGCGAGGTCGCCGACCGCGTGATGGTCGTAACCGCCGAGTCGCTGGCCGACGCCACGCTGGCCGCCGCGCCGAACGTCGAAGTCCTCGCAGAGCCAGTCGGCCGGAACACAGCCGCGGCGATCGGCCTAGCCGGCGCGACGATCGCCGGGCGAGACACCCACGCGACAATCGCGGTCCTACCAGCCGACCAGCACGTGGCCGACCGCGAGGGCATGGCCGCGGCGATCGACGCGTGCCTGTCGGCCGCAGAGAAGACAGACGCGATCGCGCTCGTCGGCATCCCACCGACCCGCGCCGAGACGGGCTATGGCTACCTGGAGATGTCCGCAGACCCGTCGGACGGGGTCAGGCCCGTCCTACGCTTTGTCGAGAAGCCCGACCGCGCGACGGCCGAGGGCTACGTCACGAGTGGTCGCCACCTCTGGAACGCCGGTATCTTCTGCCTGACCGCGCGCCGCCTTTTGGCCGAGCTCGACCGGCACCTGCCCGACACCGCAAGGATCGTACGGCAGATCGTGGCCGACAACGGCGCCGTGGTCGACCCGCGCGGACTCTACGAGCAGCTGCCCTCGGTGTCGTTCGACTACGCCGTCATGGAGAAGACCGACCGGGTGGTCGCGGTGTCCGCCGCAGTCGGCTGGAGCGACGTCGGATCTTGGGCCGCGATCCCCGAAGTGCGAGGCACCGACGGAGTCGGCAACACGCTGGTCGGCGACACCGTGGTCGTCCTCGACGGCAGCGGCAACGTCGTCGTGTCCGACGACGGCACGCTGATCGCAACCGTGGGCGTCTCCGACCTGGTCATCGTCAAGAGCGGCGACGCGATCCTCGTGGTGAAAAGAGACCAGGCGCAGCGCGTGCGCGAGGTCGCCGCCGCCCTGAAGGAGCGGGGCCTCGGCAACTACCTCTGATCCTCGAACTCGCGATCACCCCGCAGGCGCTGTAGGATCGCAGCATGAAACGCAGCAAAGCGCGGGGCCGCACGGCCCAGCTGGATCGCGACATCGCCAGGGCAGTCGCGCGCAGGAAACCGCCGCGGTCCTACCACGCGACGATCCGCGAGTGCGCGGCCTGGGAGCCCGAGTCGTCGATCGAACCGCTCACCCAGGCCAAGCGCCAGTCGGCCGCGGAGTTCGAGCGGTGCTACCTCGTGAACCTGATGCAGCGGGCGGGGTCAGTCTCCGAGGCGGCAAGGTTCGCCGGCCTCGATCGCTCCAACTTCAAGAAGCTGCTGCAACGCCACGGGCTGCGGAGCAAAGACTAGCGCGCGTCCTGGCGCTTCTTGTCGCGCGCTGGTGCGCGCTGGCTTGGGCGAGCGGGCGAGCGGTGGTTCGGTCTGGTCTTCGAGATCCCGGGCTTCGTTGGCGCCACCAGCCGGTCGAGAGTGCCCGGGAACAAGAGGGCGAACGCAACCCCGAACACCAAGACCGTACCGAGCGCGACGAGGACGCGGCGCCGCTTTGTCGCGACCATCGAGCGCACACCTGCCGCCGTCCGCTTGGCGAAGCGTGTCGGCAGCTCAAGCACGAGGCTCCGCGCCACCGCACCGAGCGCACGACCAAAGCGACGGACACCAGCGACGATCGCGCGAGCTACGCCGCGTACCCCTCGACCGACTGCTCTGACGAAGCGCCACACGCCTGATCCAACCGCGCGGCCAAAACGTCGCGTCCCTCGGCCGATCGCCTTGGCGAAGCGCCACACGCCTGATCCCACCGATCGCGCCGACCGGTGGATTCCCCGGCCGAACGTACCGACGAAACGACACACCGCCGAGCTGAGCGCGAGCACGACCGCGACGAATTGGAGTGCGAGAGCCCGAGCGGCGCGCCGCCACCACGGCGGAGGTGGAGGCTCGCGCAGGGCCGCGTCGAGATCTTGCGCGAACTCCTCCATCGTCGCCGGCCGGCTGGAAGGAACCTTCGCGAGCGCACGCAGCACGGCGCGGTCGAGCGGCGGCGAGATCTTGGCACCCTTGGCGAGTGCGCTCGGCGGCTTGGGCGCCACGGCGACATGCTGGTGCAGCCAGCCGATCGGCGTATCGGCGGAGAACGGGGTCTTCCCGACGAGCATCTCGTACAAGACGACGGCAGCCGAGTAGACGTCGGACCGGCAGTCGAGCGGCTTACCGAGCAGCTGCTCGGGGCTCATGTAGCGCGGCGTGCCGACCACGTAGCCCGCCGACGTGACGCCGCCGTCGTCGATCTTGGCGATCCCGAAGTCGAGCACCTTGACGAAGTCGGTTTCGCCCGCGCGCGGGACGAGCATCACGTTGGCCGGTTTGAGGTCACGGTGGACGACGCCGTGCGCATGCGCCTCGCCGAGGGCGCGCGCGATCTGCGACGCCACGCGCACCGCGCATTCGGCGGAGAGCGGCCCGCACCGGGCGATGCGGGCCTCGAGCGTCTCGCCCTCCAGATATTCCATCGCGAGGAAGAGCGTGCCGTCGTCCATTTGGCCGTAGTTGTAAATGGTGACGATGTTCGGGTGGTTCAGGTTGCTCGCAGCCTTGGCCTCGATGGCGAACCGCGCGGCCAGGTCGAGCTTGCCGTCGAGCTGCCCCCTGAGCACCTTGATCACCGCGGGCCGCTGCACGGTCGTCTGCTGCGCGAGGTAGACCGTTCCCATGCCGCCGCTGCCGAGCTTCTTCTCGATGCGGTACTGTCCAATCACATCACGCCCGATCAACGGATCGTCAACGCTGCTCTGCGCCGCAGACAAGAGCTTCGTGTCGAGCTGGCACGTGGCAGCCGAGGCCGGATCCGCGTCCACCGACCGATGCTAAACCGCCCGCCCCGCCGATGCTATCGCACATCTCGGTGCGAGCATGACCTACAATCCAGCGCCATGGCTCGCTCCATCAGGCGCGTCGACCGGGACCGACGCGTGCCGACGACCGGGCAAGGCCCTCAACGCCGAGGCGATCGTCGATCGTCTCTGTATTAGCGTTACGGACGACCATGGAGCGAAAGAGCTGCACGAACAACGCGGCGGAGAAGGCCTCAGCAGTCGCGGACGCGATGCACAAGATCGGGAACTACGACGGCATGACCGAACTCTATCGCCGCGGATGCTTCCGCCACGTCGAAGACGTCGCCTACGCGCGGATCATGCTCGAGAGGGGCGCTGAGTCGGTCGACGAAATCGCCGCGCACCTGGACTCCTCTTACGAGGGAGCAATCAGACACAGCTGCGACCGCGTGTACCCGCCGTCATGAACCCGCGCGTCTTCCAGGGCTGGACGTGATCCGGCGGACGATCGATCGCTCACGTCGCGGCAGCGCGCAGCGCGAAGTAGAATCGACCGCGTTGCCACAGCTGATCCCGCACCGCAAGTTTTCAGCGGAACACCGACGAGAAAAGCGCCGAGAAAAAGTGAAGGCAAAAAATTCGACCTCTCCGATCGCGATCGATAGACTGTTCCCATGTCGTGCAAATGCAAATCTCGTAAGCATGTCAAGAGTGGTTGCCTGGACAAGTGCCGGCGCCGTTGCCCCAAGATCCGCCGCTGCAAGTTCAAGCAGGCGAAGTGGACTTGCCCGTGGAGCATCTGCGCGGGCGCCAACGTCCTGACCTGCTGCCGCTGACCGCGAACTCGCCTAGAGCCCGACACGGGGGCCTGCCACGACATCGCGCGCTTCATCGCGCGCCGATAGGCTCGGTGCCGTGTTGGACGAAAGCGTGACCGGCCCGCGGTGTGCCGGCGCTAGGCGCTAGACCGCTGTCACGAGAGTAGTGCGAACACTTGCGTCCAATAGGACACGTCGCAAGAGCAGAGCGCCGCGACGCGACGACCATGCCCTCGGCCTCTTCGTCGTCGAGACGAAGGCCGAAGATGGGCGCTGGTGTGTCCGCAGCACGCACGGTACGCCGCGCGCCGCGCAGGAGTACGCGTGGGAGCTGCTCTCGCGCGAGGGCGGAGAGGTCCGCGTCCGACAGGGACGGATCGTCGTCGCCCAAGGAGCCTGCTGCGATCGCCAAAAATTCGCGGCACCGTGCAGGCGATGATAGGTTGAACGCATGGCCGACTTTTATTCCGCCTTCTCGTGCAACTCCTGCTGCGCCCCCGCGAACACCGACGGCATCTCGATCGTCCTGTGCTGCGAGAACAAGCAGCCATGCTGCATCGACGGACGCAGCCGGCGACGTCGCTGCAAGAAGCACAAGAAACACTAGCCGCTTGTACTGCTAGCCCTCGACCGATCACTCACCGCCTCGATCGTGCTGTAGGATAGCTGCGTGACCCCGGCGACCGCGCTCGTGCTGCTCGGCTTGGGCCTCGGCACCCTGATCGCCGCCAGCCCGGCGCAACGACGAACGCCGTCGCTGCGAGAGCGAGCGGACACGCTCCGCGCGCAAACGTCCCGCGCGCAGGAGGCGTCCGCCCGCGCGTCGAGTCGCGCGAGGGAACTGATGGACCAGTGGAGCGCCGCCGAGGACGCTGCGCGGAAGGCAAGGCAGTGACCATGGCGAACGGCTGCACCGTCGGCAAGTACCTCGACGTCCTCTCGCACGAGCTCGTGCGCTACGACGTGCAGACGAGCGCGCGGGAGGCCAAGCACGGGCGCGCGAACATCTACCGCCTGGGCCTGCTCATGGAGGCGCTCCAGCGGGTGCGGAGCGACGTCGGCAGCCGGACGACAGACAGCGACGCGGACAAGGCGGGCTTCCGCATGGCGATGTACCAGCACTTCGAGCGCGACTTCCCTCCGGTGAAGAAGGTCGTCAAGCAGCTAGAGGCAGGGACCTGCAAGATCCGATGACGCGCGCGCAGCTCGAACACCAAAAGAAACGGAAGCGCCGATGAGCGACCTGCACGAGCGCGCCGCGAAGAAGCTGGGATGGAGCGTGAGAGACGTGCGGTCACTCTCGATGAAGTCGCTCCGAGATCTCGTCCGCCCCGTCGATCTGGACCTCGCCCGGGAGATGGACTACGTGATCCAGTCGGGCGCCTACATCCGCGGAGAACCGCTGAAGATCCGCGGACGCAGATCCCACAGCGAGAAGCGAGGGCCAAGACCGTCCACGAGGGCCAAGACCGTCCGAGCGCACCAGCTCCGCAGAGGCCACATCGTCCTGCACCGCGGCAGCCGCGTCACCGTCACAGAGCACCCGACCGACGAGGGCCCTTTCGTCGTCGTCCGCTTCGAGCGCGGAGACGGATCGTGCGGCGAGTTCCGCGAGTACCCGTCCACCAATGTCGAGGTCCTGGAGTCGGGCAGTCCCGCCAAGGCCCGCGCGCACGCGGAGAAAGCACCGCTCAAGATCTGGCGACGCGACGACTGGAAGGCGCCTGGATCTCTCGAGCCGATCAAGTACAGCTGGAAGCTCGTGAGACCCTACGTACGCGACGACGAGGTCGAGGAATGGCTGGAGATCTACCGTCGCGACCACCCCGGCGTCGAGTTCGTCGCCTCGCCGACGAGACCGCGCGGCAAGAAGGGTCCCAAAGTGATCCGCGGGCCAGGATCGGAGTATTGAAACGATGGCGAACCCATGCATCGACGTTGTCTTCCGCATGTTCCCAGAAGGAGACGTGATCGCACTCTTCCCCGGAGAAGCTGCCGGCAGGGGGCTCATCAACTCCTACCAGCACGTCGGCCAACACGGACCAGCGACGCCGAACCTCCTCAAGATGCTCCGAAGAGCCACGCCGAAGGAGTACGCGCCGCTCCTCCGCGAGCTGAGGCGGATCGGCTATTGCCTCCGAGTGAAACCTTGAAGGGTAAGGATAAGCGAATGCTCTCGGCACGCGACATCCGCGAGTTCCGCGGCTTCCTCTACAACGCGACCGACCGCCAGGTTCAAGGCATCTACGACAAGGAGAAGCGCGCGGGGCGCGACGACTACGCCGAGCTGGCGGTCGCCGAGGCAGAGGCCCGCGGGATTGTCCTCAACCGCGACCGCGACTACAGCGTCCGGCGAAGGTCGACCACGCAGCTGGACCGCGAGGTCGCCTCCGCGCTCGGCGGAGGCCGCAACGCTCGCAGCCACGCCACGGTAGGCGGCACCCGGTCACTCCTCGACGTGATCCACGCGGGCTGCCGCGTGACGATCGTCGACCGCTTCGGCAAGCAGCGCACCGGGCGCGCGGTCATGCGCGGTCCCTACGGTTGGATTTTGAACATGGGCGGTAAGCACGGCACGCCCGGGATCGCGACTGACGACAACGTCGTCGCCGTGAAGTGCTGAGTAATCGACGCGGCTTTTAGCCCGGCTCCGTAACGCCGCAGAAGATGAGCGCACAAGCGCCGCATGCGCCAAGAACAAAACTCGACGGCATCCGTTAGAGCGGCGAGACTTAGCCATGCCCCAACTCGGAGTCGACTACGCGGACACGGACACGATCAACAAGCCCGGCGTGTCAGGCTTCAACCAGGCCAAAGGCGCGGGCGCTAGGATCATCATCCCGCGCGCCGTCTACGGGCGACCGGCGCACGGTCAAACACCCGTCTACCTCGACGCCTACTGGGCGCGCGACAAGAACGACGTCGTCGCCGCGGACCTCGTGCGCTCGAGCTACCTCTTCATCTGCGTGCCGAAGTCGTCAGCGCCGTACACGCCGAGCCCCGCCGTGCAAGTCGGCAGGTTCTGCGAGTACGTGCAGCTCAACAAACCGACGATAGGCAAAAAACCTCGCGACATGGTGCCCTTCTTCGACGTCGAGGAAGCGTCCGATCTAATCAGCGCAGACGAATATTACGACTGGATCCTGGAGGTCGCACGGCACCTGCGGCTCGCCTTCGGCGCGTGGCCCGGCATGTACACGAGCGCGCGCGTGTGGAACGAGGTCCTTGGAGGTCACGCCGCCGGACTCCTCCTGCTTCTGCTTCTGCGGATCGTTGGTCGTCAGGTCG
>Ga0207646_10006857_pt1 | contig 11704 bp, 13 predicted proteins | sample KBSK5502metaG_FD_184343 | JGI IMG/M metagenome (GOLD analysis project Ga0207646, IMG submission 184343) | Corn, switchgrass and miscanthus rhizosphere microbial communities from Kellogg Biological Station, Michigan, USA - KBS K5-50-2 metaG... | ecosystem: Host-associated > Plants > Roots >...
TGCGCCGCACTTTTCCGCCCTACACCAATCTGAAATGGGAGCGGGCGGCACAAAGGCCGCCCGCGCCGACAAGTCCGCCTGATTCGGAGACTCAGTACGGAGAGTACGATCCGTATGGGTAATAACCGGCGTACGGATACCCATAATTGTAGCTGTACGGGTAGTTGTAGGGGTTCGCGGTCGAGGCGATCACCGCGCCGGCAAGCGCGCCGCCGAGCAGCCCGAGCACGATCCCCGGACCGACGCCGCCGTGATGGCGATGGCCGCCCCAATGCCCGCCTCCCCAATTGTGACCGCCGCCCTGCCAATCTCTCGCATAAGCGGTGCCCGGCGCAGTGGCCAGCGATCCCGCGGCAAGCAAGGCGGCCATCAGCGCCAGCCCCCGCCCGGTCTTTTTGGCACTCTCAACAAAACTCATTGTGCTCCTCCACTCCTGACCCGGCACCGCACCTGCGGCACCAGCCCACGTCTTGCAGAGAAAACGCGCCGGTGCCGTTTCTTATTCCCGTAGAAACGCTTCGGCCAGGCGGAGTTTTTCGGGCTAAGAGTCTCGCCACCTTCGGGCGAGAGAGGGGGCTTTATTCCGCTGCGGCCTTCTTCGACGGGCGCGGGCCGGTATAGGTGTGCTCCTCGGCCGGGAAGCAGCCGTGGCGGACATCCTCGGCGTATTCATGGGCGGCGGCGCGGATCTCCTTGCCGAGTTCGCGGTAGCGTTTGACGAATTTCGGGGTGAATTCGGTGAACAGTCCGAGCAGATCGTCGATGACCAGGATCTGCCCGTCGCAATGCGGCGAGCCGCCGATGCCGATCGTCGGCACAGCGACCGCCTCGGTCAGCTCGCGCGCCAGGCTCTCGGCGACGCCCTCGATGACCAGCGAGAAGGCGCCGGCTTCGGCGATCGCCCTGCCGTCGCGCATGATCTTGTCGCGCTCCGCGGCGCGGTGGCCGCGCGAACGGTAGCCGCCAAGCGCGTTGACGGCCTGCGGCGTCAGCCCGACATGACCCATCACCGGCACGCCGCGCCGGACAAGGAACGCGACCGTCTCGGCCATCTCCTCGCCGCCTTCCAGCTTCACCGCGGCGCAGCCGGTCTCGGCCATGACGCGGGCGGCGGCGCGAAACGCCTGCTCCGGCGATGCCTGGTAGCTGCCGAACGGCAGATCGACGGTGATTAGCGCATGCTGCGTCGATCGCACGACCGCGGCGCCGTGCGCGATCATCATGTCGAGCGTCACCGGCAGGGTGCTGTCGAAGCCGTAGACCGTCATCGCCAGGCTGTCGCCGACGAGTAGCAGATCGACCTCGGCATCGAGCAGCCGCGCCACCGGCGCGGTATAGGCGGTCAGGCAGACGATCTTGTCGCCGCCCTTGCGGGACTGGATCTGGGTCACCGAAAGCCGCTTCGGGCGAGCCTGGACGCTCATGACTGCCTCTCCAACTCTAAACCGTAAACGGCAGCCCCTTCCTTGTCATTGCGCGCGAAGCGAAGCAATCTCCATCAGCATCGTGCCGGCCGAGCGAGATTGCTTCGCCGCGGCGCGGCTCGCAATGACGGCTGAGCGGAAAGGGACGGACATGGCCGAATTCGATCTGGTGATCCGCAACGGCACGGTCGCGACCGCCGCCGATACGACGGAGTGCGACATCGGCGTCAAGAACGGCACGATCGTCGCGCTCGGCCAGGGCCTGGCGGCCGGCGACCGCGACATCGACGCGGCCGGCAAGATCGTACTGCCCGGCGCGATCGACAGCCATTGCCATATCGAGCAGAAATCCTCGGCCGGGGTCATGTGCGCCGACGATTTCTACAGCGCGACGGTGTCGGCCGCGTTCGGCGGCACGACGACGGTGATCCCGTTCGCGGCGCAGCATCGCGGCCAGTCCCTGCGCGAAATCGTCACGGAATACCACGCCGCCGCCGAGCCGAAGGCGGTCATCGACTACGCCTTTCACCTGATCATCTCCGACCCGTCGGAGCAGGTGCTGGGGCAGGAATTGCCGGCGCTGATCCGCGACGGCTACACCTCGTTCAAGGTCTACATGACCTACGATCTGCTGCGGCTCGACGACCGGCAGATGCTCGACATCATGGCGCTGGCGCGGCGCGAGGGCGCCTTCATGATGGTGCATGCCGAGAACCACGACATGATCGCGTGGCTCGCCAACCGGCTGCTCGACAGGGGGCTGTCGCAGCCGCGCTACCACGCGGTGTCGCATGCCCGCATCGCCGAGGGCGAGGCGACCAACCGCGCCGTCGCGCTCGCCGAGCTCCTCGACGTGCCATTGCTGATCGTCCACGTCTCGGCCGCCGAGGCGATCGACGTGATCCGTGACGCCCAGACCAAGGGGCTCAAGATCTACGGCGAGACCTGCCCGCAATATCTGTTCCTGACCGCCGACGACATCGGCATGGATCTCGAAGGCACCAAATTCTGCTGCAGCCCGCCGCCGCGCGACAAGGCGGCGCAGGAGGCGGTGTGGCGCGGCCTCGCCAACGGCACCTTCCAGGTGTTTTCCTCCGACCACGCGCCCTATCGCTATGACGAGACCGGCAAATTGCTGAAGGGCGACAAGACGACGTTCAAGGACACCGCCAACGGCGTCCCCGGCATCGAACTGCGCGTGCCGTTGCTGTTCTCCGAGGGCGTGCAGAAGGGCCGCATCGATCTCAACCGCTTTGTCGCGCTGACCGCGACCAACCACGCGAAGCTGTATGGGCTCTACCCGAGGAAAGGCACGATCGCGGTCGGCAGCGACGCCGACATCGCGATCTGGGACCCGCAGCGGCAGGTGACGGTGCGCGCCGCCGACATTCACGACAATGTCGGCTACACGCCGTATGAGGGGATGCAGCTCACCGGCTGGCCGGTGACGGTCATTTCGCGCGGCCGCATCGTCGTCGATGACGGCAAATTGCAGGCCCAGCGCGGCAGCGGCGCCTTCCTGCCCTGCGCGCTGTCGGACGCCGCCAAGCCGCTCGGCCGCACGACCCCCGAACTCGCTTTCGCCGCCGGAAAGAGCGGCGGGCCTATTGTGTGATTCGTTGGCTGGATTTTGGATGTGCGTCCTTCGAGACCCCGGCTCCGCCGGCTCCTTGTATCTCTCATTCATCGCGGGGCGGGCGTAAAGTCGGTGTTGCGGCGGCGGATGGGAGCCCCCCCGCTCCTCGGGCCGATAAGCCCGCTCCTGAGCCCGGTGCCCCATCCGCTGGTTCCTGCAACCCGAACAGTCGCCGGGGCCGCCAGGCGAGCCCGCATGCGCAAGGACGGGACATGGAGCACTTTGTCGGCATCGATGTGGCGAAGGATCGGCTGGACGTGCATCTGCGGCCAAGCGGAGAAACCTTCACCGTGGCGCGTGACGGTGAAGGTTTGGCAGCGCTGGTCGAGCGGCTGCGAGCGCTCGCTCCCCGGCTGGTCGTGATGGAGGCTACCGGCGGCTACGAGACTGTCGTGGCCAGCGCGGTCGGCGCCGCTCACTTGCCGCTGGCGGTAGTCAATCCCCGCCAGATCCGCGATTTCGCCCGCGCCACCGGCAAGCTGGCCAAGACCGACCGGATCGATGCCGCGGCGATCGCTCATTTTGCCGAGGCGGTGCGGCCACCGGCACGGCCAATCGCGGATGCCCAGGCGCAGGCTCTGGGTGAGCTGGTGGCGCGCCGCCGCCAGGTCATCGAGATGATCGTCGCCGAAACCAATCGCCGCCGCATGGCCGCCCAGCGCCGGGTCATCAAGGCGATCGAGCGGCATCTCGCCTTGCTGCAGGCCGAACTCTCCGAACTGGATGGCGACATCGACGGCGCGATCCGCAGCAGCCCGGCCTGGCAGGCCGATGCCGATCTCTTGGTCAGCGTGCCGGGGATCGGCAAAGCAACCCTGCGCACTCTGATCGCCGAGCTGCCTGAGCTCGGCCGTCTCACCCGCCGCAAAATCGCTGCCCTGGTCGGCGTCGCTCCGATCAACCGTGACAGCGGCACGCGGCGCGGCCGCCGTACCATCGCCGGCGGTCGTCGCGCGGTGCGCGCCGGACTTTACATGGCCGCCTTGGTCGCCAGCCGTGCCAACCCCGTGATTGCCGCCTATTACGCCAAGCTTCGAGCCGCCGGCAAAACCGGCAAACAGGCTCTGGTCGCCTGTATGCGAAAGCTCCTCGTCATCCTCAACGCCATCCTGCGAGACCGCAAACCATGGCAACCCGCTTGACATCACAGACAGTCGCTCAGGATGAGGAACGCCTGTGGATGGCATGGAGAAAGACCTCATCCTGAGGAGGCCGCGGGGCGGCCGTCTCGAAGGACGCACAATGTAAATCCAGCGGAGGTTTTACCGCTTGACGCCGCAGGCCTTGTCGATTAGCGCCAACGCCTTGGGGAAACCCGCCAGCGCGTAGGTGTCGGTCGTCGCCGCGCCTTTCTGCGGCGTGCCGCGGACCAGCACCTGCTTGGCCTTGCCGAGCGAGGTCACGATCATCTTGTCGAGTTCGGCGGTCCGCGCCCAGGCGCTATCGTCTTTGGTGAACAGGTCGAATTTGCTGCCGCCGATGTCGATCGACACCTCGCTGCCCGGCTTGATCGGGTAGCCTTCGACAAAGCTCACGACATTGGCGATTTTCTCGCCCGGCCGGTGAGTCACCATCGCCATCGGCGGCCGGCGCGGCGCATTTGCCGGCTCAGTCTTCTGCGGCTGGCCGACGACATAGCAGACCGATCCGCTGCCATCCTGCGCCTGATAGGCGGTCCACGACCCGTTCTGCCCGAGCTGTTGCGCCGCGCCGGTATTACTTTTCGGTGCGGTCGGCTCGGCGGGGGCGGGGGGAGCGGCTTTCTTTTTGCGCGCCGCCTCCGCGGGCGAGGGCAAGGCCACCAGCAGCGCCAATGTTCCGGCAAGAAGCACGCGTATCGGTTTCATACGCGCAAAATAACGGCGGCTGGCCGCCAATGTCACGGGTGCCGGTATTGCCGTGACATCGTCCCGCATCCCTCCGCAACGCTCTCCCCAACGCGCGCCAAACCGGGCACAATGCAACGCGATGGACGAGATAACGATTCGCACCGGAAGGCCCGGCGACGCCCGCGGCATCGCCCGGCTCGACGTCGAGACCTGGCGGACGACTTACGCCGGCATTCTGACGGCGCCGTTTCTCGTCGGCCTGTCGGCGCAGCGGCGCGAACTCGGCTGGGCCACGGTCATCGAGCGCGAGCCGCGCGACGTGCGCGTCGCGGTCAACGACGAGGGCCGCATCCTGGGTTTCGGCAGTTGCGGCCGGTGCCGCGGCGAGCCGGAATTCGCCGGCGAGGTCTTCACCCTTTATGTCGCGCCGGACTGGCAGAACCAGGGCATCGGCCGCCGCCTGCTGCTCGCCCTGTTCGAGCGGCTGGTCGATCAGGGCTGCGGTTCGGCCATCATCTGGGTGTTACGCGACAATCCCGGCCGCTTCTTCTATCAGCGTCTCGGCGGACGCGAGGTGCAGCGCAAGCTGTTCGCGGTCGGCGGCAAAAAAGTCGAGGCCTCCGGCTATGCCTGGCGCGACCTGCCGAGCTTTCTCGCCGCAAAGGCGGACGCCGACGATCCGCCGGAGCCCTGAACTCCAACCTCGCTGTCATTGCGAGCGAAGCGAAGCAATCCCCCGCCGGTGGTGCTCAGCCCGAAGGGGATTGCTTCGTCGCTGCGCTCCTCGCAATGACAATAGGGGCTAGGGCCCCTTCGCCGGCAGCGGGACCGGTTTGCCGGCAGGCCCACCCTCCTGCCAGCGGCCGCTTCTCTTCAAGGCGTCGGCGACCTCGGGCGGCATGTATTTCTCGTCATGCTTGGCAAGCACGCTCGACGCGACAAAGACGCCGTCGCGTAATTTGCCCTCGGCCACGACGCCCTGACCCTCGCGGAACAGATCAGGGAGAATCCCGTCATAGACGACCCGCAGCTCGGTCTTGCCGTCGGTCACGCGGAACGCGACGGCATGGCCGTCGACCTGCTTAACGACGCTGTCGTTCTCGACCAGCCCGCCGATGCGGATGCGCCGCTCGGGACCCACTGCTTTCTCCGCCAGATCGCTTGGGCTGTAGAAGAACACGAGATTGTCGTTGAAGGCGGCGAGCACGAGCGCGGTCGCCGCGCCCAGCGCCAGAAGCGCCGCCAGCAACGTGATCAGCCGCCGCCGCTTGCGGGTCATCGCGGCGCTCTGTCCGGCGGCTGCAGACGGGCCAGCGCCTCGCAGCTCGCGCGATAGCGGCGCCACGAATGGACCGAAAGCCCGCCAAGCACCGCAGCGGTAATCGCATAGGCCGGCCACACGAAACCGGCATACCCGCCCATCGTGAAATATGCCGCCACCGCGCTCATCGGCTCACCGCTGGGCCGCCCGGGCGGCGGTGACCGGCTGCTGGCCGTCCGCGTCGCCTGCCGCCGCCCCGCCATAGAGGCGCAGGGCGCGCGCCTTGCGTTCGTTCAGCGCGGTGCGCATGCGCAGCAGCAGCAGCCAGCCGAACAGCAGGCCAAAACCCAGCGCCATGACCAGCAGCGGGATCAGCAGCGAGACGTCGATCGCCGGCCCGCCGAGCCGCACCACGCTTGCCGGCTGGTGCAGCGTGTTCCACCAATCGACCGAGAATTTGATGATCGGCAGGTTGACCACGCCGACCAACGCCAGCAGCGAGCCGGCTCGTGCGCCGCGGCTCGTATCGTCGAACGCGTTCACCAGCGCGATGTAGCCGAGATACAGGAAAAACAGCACCAGCACCGAGGTCAGCCGCGCGTCCCACACCCACCAGGTGCCCCACATCGGCCGGCCCCACAACGAGCCCGTCGCTAGGCAGACCAGCGTAAAGGCCGCGCCGATCGGGGCGGCCGCCTGCGCCGCGATCTCGGCCAGCGGGTGCCGCCACACCAGCGCGACGGCGCTGGCGACCGAGACGAACAGATAGACCGACAAGGCCATCCATGCCGCCGGCACATGGATGAACATGATCCGCACGCTTTCGCCCTGCTGGTAATCCGGCGGTGCCAGCAATAGCGACCACACCAGACCTGCCGCGAGCACGAACAGACTCGCCCCGCCGAGCCAGGACAATGCCGCGCCGCTGATGCGCATGAAACGCGCCGGGTTGGCCAGGGTGCTGAGCATTGCGATCAAGTGGTGTTCCGAGGTGGCGCGTTGTAGCGCATCGGCTCGGCGCCGTCAGCGTCGCAGCTTGCGCCCCTAATCGAGCGCCTGCCGTAACGCCGCGCCGGCGGCGAGCGGGGCGAGAGGCAGCGCCGCCATTGTCAGCGCGGCGAGCAACAGAAGATGCGCCCGTGCTCCCTCGGCGCTGAGGCTCGCCTCGACCGCAGCCGTCCCGAAGATCAGCGGCGGCAGATAGAGCGGCAATACCAGCAGCGTCAGCAACACGCCGGGCCGGCGCGCGCCGAGGCTCAGCGCCGCCGCGATCGCGCCGATCAGGCTCATTGCCGGCGTGCCAAGCAACAGCCCGACCACCAGCGCCGGCAATGCCGCCGGATCAAGATCGACAAACAGCGCCAGCACCGGGCTGACCACGACGAGCGGCAGACCGGTGGTCAGCCAATGGGCCGCGCTCTTGGCGAGCACCGCGAGCTCCAGCGGCATTGCCGACAGCGCGATCAGGTCGAGGCCGCCATCGCCGTAATCGCTCGCGAACAGCCGGTCGAGGCTCAGAACGGCGGCCAGCAGAGCCGCCACCCAGATGATCCCGGCCGCGATGCGCCGCAACAATTCCGGCTCCGGACCGATCCCGAACGGATACAGGATGACGGCGAGGATAAAAAAGCCGAGGACCAGACCGATATCGCCGCCCTGCCGCGCCGCGAGACGCAGATCGTGACGGATCAGGCCGAGGAAGGCGTGCATCAGACTGCGAGCAGCTCGGCTGCTGGCGCGGCAAAATCGTCGAGCGCGAGGCTCATTGCGCCGGTTATCGCAAGCGGCTGATGGGTCGCTACCGCGACGCTGCCGCCTGCGTCACGGTGCGCTGCGATTACCGCCGCGAGCCGCGCCTCGCCGTCACCGTCGAGCGCAGCGCTGGGTTCGTCGAGGAGCCAGATCGGCGCCGGCGCGGCGATCAGCCGCGCCAGCGCGAGCCGCCGCCGCTGCCCGGCCGACAGCCAGCGGCAAGGCCAATCGGCGACTCCCTCCAGGCCGAACATGGCGAGCGCCGCGTCGATGGCGGGATGTTCCGCCCCGCGCAATGCCGTCCAGAAACCGAGCATCTCGCGCGGGGTGAGCGCCGGCTTCACCCCGTCGAGGTGACCGACATAATGGATCGCGCCCCGGTAGCCGGCTGGGTCCCGCGCGACCGGCGCGCCATTCCACAACAGGCGGCCGGCCGCCGGCACGAGCAGCGTCGCCAGCAGGCGCAGCAGGCTCGATTTGCCGCTGCCGTTCGGACCGGTCACCACCAACGTGCCGCCGGGCGGCAGCCGGCATTCCAGTCCCCGGAAGACCAGCCGCTCGCCGCGGCGGCAGGCGAGATTTTCGCCCACCAGCTCGGCCGTTTCGGGAAAGAGGCTCAACCGCTTGGCGAATAAAAAAAGCGGCCCCGGAGGGGGAGTTCCGGAGCCGCACGGCCGTCGGCCGAGGGGATCGGCCGGCGACGAGGTTTGGGGGACAAACCTGTAAGGGAGAACCTTACCATGGCAATATGGCCCGCCGATTACGACCGGGAAATGCTCGAAATGAGGCTATTTGGTGGTGCTTGTTAACAGACTGGATTAACCGATTGGGCGCCGGTCTTCGATGACCTTGCCGTCATTCGGCAGACTGCCTTCCGGCACACGTGTGACCTCGGTGCGCAGCTTGGTGGCGGATTGCGCCGACTCCGCGATCGCGGCCGCCGTTTCGGCCGGCTCGCCCATCTCGACGAGCAATGTCATCTGATCGGCGCTGGCCGGCCGTTCGATGACCAGCCGGGCGCGGATGATCGATTTGTGGCGGCGGACGATTTCAGCGACCTGCTCCGGGTGTACGAACATGCCGCGCACCTTGGTCGTCTGATCGGCGCGGCCGAGCCAGCCCTTGATCCGGTGATTGGTCCGGCCGCACGGGCTCGGGCCTTCCAGCAACGCCGAGAGATCGCCGGTCGCGAAGCGGATCAGCGGGTATTCCGGTGTCAGCGTCGTAACCACGACCTCGCCGACCTCGCCCGGCCCGACCGGATCCCCGGTGCCGGGACGTACCAGTTCGAGAATGATCCCCTCATCGAGCACCATGCCCGGGCAGACCTCGCCATCGGGTCCGGTGCTCTCATAGGCGATCAGGCCGAGATCGGCGGTGCCGTAGGATTGCAGGGCATTGATGCCGCGCTCTCGGAACTCGCTGCGCAACACCGAGGGAAACGCTTCGGCACCGACCATCGCCTTCTTGATGGAGCCAATGTCGATGCCCTGTTCGGCTGCCCGGTCGAGCAGGATCTTCAGAAAGGACGGTGTGCCGACATAGGCCGCCGGCTTCAGGTCGGCGATCGTGCGCAGCTGCAACTCGGTCTGCCCCGTCCCGCCCGGGATCACCGGACAGCCGAGCGCCTGGGCGGCGCTGTCCATCATCGCGCCGGCCGGGGTCAGATGATACGAGAAGGCGACATGCACCAGATCGCCGGCGCGGATCCCGGCGGCGTAGAGCGCCCTCGCCATGCGGGCGAAATCCGGCCGGCGCGCCTCGACCTCGTAGATCGGTCCCGGCGAGGCGAAGACGTGCGCGAGGCTGCTGACCGGCACGGCGTTGAGACCGCCCAATGGCGGCTCCCGCCGCTGCATTTCGATCAGTTCGGATTTGCGGGTGATCGGCAGATCGACGAGCGCGCGGCGATCGGTGACATCCTCGGGCCGCACCCCCGCGAGCATTTGGCGATAGGCCGGAGCATGCTCCTTGGCCGCGGCGATGACCCGCGGCAGCTGCGCCATGAGCGCCGCTTCGCGCTCTTCCGGGCTGCGCGTTTCCAGCGCGTCGTAGAATGACCCTTGCACGCGCCTCTCTCCTTTCCCGATGCCGGCGGAACCGGCGCCACAGAGAGTGCGCGGGTTGCCGGCCGCCAGCAAGAGGGCTGCGCGCGCTCGGCTAGGGAACGGGCGCTAGCAAACCCGGTGCTGCCTCACAGGCAGCGGATCGTCCAATTGGTTTGGATCTGGGCATCGGCCTCGACTTTGCCCCGGCTCTGTTCGATGACCCGGTAGCCCCTCGGGCATAGCTTCTCGGCCAGCCGGCGGTTCGGTGCGTCCGATCCGCCCGGGATCTGCGGCCCCTCGATGCGGAAGGTGCGGTCATCGAGGCGGCTGCCGAACGCCTCGGTACAGGCCGTCAATCCGGCCGAGATCAGGACGAGAAGGGCGGCGAGGGCAAGACGGGGCATTGCGGAAAGTCTCAACTTCTGTGTCGAGCCGCCGAGGCGGCCCTTTTGGCGAGCAGTCGAAGGGTTGGATCATAGCAATGCGATCTGCGGTCCGCATCGCCGCGGGTGATCCAAAATGCAACGACCCGCCGGCTTAGCCGGCGGGTCGCGCATCAGGTCAGTGATCGCAGGGATTAGAAGCGGAACTTCATCGAGGTCTGCATGGTCCAGGCATCGCCCTTCTGATTGCCGACCGTGACGCGGTGCCCCCAGGCGCCTTCGACACCGAGATCGACAAACGCCACCGGGCTCCAGATCAAATTGGCATGCGCCAGGTTGAGCTCCTTGTTGGAGGTGTTGCGGTTGGCGACCCCGATATAGAAGGTGCTGACGTCGGCGTGCTCCATGCTGAAGTCAACGGTCGAGCGCAGCTCCGGCGTCCACCAGTGCTGGTAGCCGATGCGGGCCCCGAAGGTGGTGATCGTCGCGCCGCCCACCGCCGCGTCGTAAAGCTGGCGGTTGGTCGTGAAGAACGACCGGCTGTCGGTGGCGTTGAAGGCCTGGCCGACCAGCGCGCCGCCGAAATTGGTCGCCACCGCGCCGGTGCCCATCGAGCTGATCATCTGGCCGATGCCTTCGCCGGCGGCAACGCCCCAGGTCAGGTTGTCCTTGCCCCAGGTGAAGAAGTTGCCGGAGATCGATCCGCCGTAGCCGATCCAGCTCTTGTTCACATACTCGCCGTCATTGAGGGCGATGTCGCGCACCACCGCGCCCGCCTGCAAATGCCCCCAGGGCTGCTCGATCCGCCACCGCGCGACAAAATCGGGCGCGATGTTCTGCGCGGCGTTGAAGAAGGCCGCATTGCCCAAGCAGGAATTGGTGATGTTGGTCGCCGCGTTGGTGGTGAGCGTGGTCAACGCCGTCTGGGTCAAAGCGGCGCAGCTGGCCGAAGTCGGGATCTGGTTGGTGTCGGTGCCGAACTGGCCGAACGGACCGGAGAAATCGGCGTTGGGCTGCTCGGCTGCCACCGCGACCGACATGCCGTAGGGCAGCGGGTAGGTATAACGAACCATCGGCAAGCGTGAACGCCCGCTCGATCCGGTGGTGCCGCCGAAATCGAGCAGTTCGGGATCGGCGTCATTATCGGTGAAGGTGCCGGTCGTCTGGCCCATCAGCAACCCGCCGAGGGTCGCATAACCCTGCCGCAGGCGTGGGATGTAGCCGTTGGTCACGCCGGCATTGGCGTTCAGGATCGTGTTGGTGTTCGACGCCGAGAAATCCATCTCGATGTAGGCCTTGACCTCGCCATAGGGGCTCGGGGTGCGGGCATCGAAGAACAAGCGGGTCTGCTTGCCGGAGAAATCCCAGGTC
>Ga0207646_10006859_pt1 | contig 11702 bp, 15 predicted proteins | sample KBSK5502metaG_FD_184343 | JGI IMG/M metagenome (GOLD analysis project Ga0207646, IMG submission 184343) | Corn, switchgrass and miscanthus rhizosphere microbial communities from Kellogg Biological Station, Michigan, USA - KBS K5-50-2 metaG... | ecosystem: Host-associated > Plants > Roots >...
GCCTCGGCATCGGGATGGCGTATAGCTCGATCTCGCTCACGGTGTTGCGCCACGCGCCCACAGGAAGTGAGGGCGCCGCGGCGTCATCGATGCAGCTTGCGGACATCCTCGGGAACGCCCTCGGCACCGGCGTCGGGGCGGTCGCCGTGGCCGCCGCAGTCGCGAGCTTTGGCACCGCAGTGGTCGGGGTGGCGATCACGGACGCGATGGCCGGCGCCCTCGCGGTCGCTGGAGTCTTCGTCGCGTCGCGCCTGCGCGCGACTAATGTGTGAGCCGTGGCGATGAAATCCGCGGATATCGCGATCGTCCGCGCGACGCGGGCAGAGCTCGCCGACCTCGTTCCGCTTTTCGATGGGTACCGTCAGTTTTATGGACACCGTTCGGACCTCGCGGCCGCACGCGCGTTCCTTGGCGACCGCCTCGAACGCAGCGAATCCGTGATCTATCTCGCGTACACGGGTCCGCGAGAGGCGGCCGGGTTCACCCAGCTCTACCCATCGTTCTCGTCCGTATCCCTCAAGCCTCTCTGGATCTTGAATGATCTGTTCGTCCGCCCGGATATTCGACGCGGCGGCGTCGGCCGAGCGTTGCTCGAGCGGGCAAGGCTGCATGCCGTAGAGACCGGGGCGAAGGGTCTTGTTCTCAGCACCGGGGTCACGAACAAGGCTGCGCAGACCTTGTATGAATCTTGCGGCTGGCTGCGGGACGACGAATTTTTCCAGTACTACCTCTTCTTTTGATCGCATAGCTCCTCCTCGGGCCCTCGGCGGCTTGACACTTGGCGGGCAAGGGCGTTTAGACCAACTAGTTATTTGTCCACAGCGCCGGCGACATCGACAGCGCCGGCATCCTTCGTTGGCTGAAGGCGGTAGCGCGGCGAACCGTTGACGATCGCGAACGGTTGAGCACCGCGAACGGTTGACCATCGCGAACGGCGCTAACGCCCCTCGGGATGGTCATACCCTGATGGTCATTTCGCGGGATCCGCTGGCCACGATCAGGTAAAAAAGAAAGAACAACACCCCGGGTCGGGGGCCTGGAACATCGAGACGGCCGACGTGAAGGCGAGTTCGCAAAGCTCAAGGCTGCGGGCGCGAGCCCGATGCAGTTCCCGACGAAGCCTGACGGGTTAAGTGTTCCGCTCGATTTCTGCGATGCGGGCCTTGACGATCTTCGTCACGACTCCGTACGGAAGAGGCCTGTCTGCGGGGAACTGCAACGTGCCTTTACTCATCACGTAGGGCTTCAGCTCAGCGCGATGCGCGTTGATGAAGTCGCGACTCGTCCCATAGAGCGCGATGTGTGCCTTCCAATACGCGAAGTACGCGACGCGTTCCCCGGCCTGCTTGAACCCCGCCATCCCGTAGCTCACGCTCTCAGTCGCCTTCGGCGCCGCCGCCTTGATCGTTGTTCGCAGACGCATAAGCCCATCGCGTTTGTCCGCGGGCGCCAATGCGATGTACTCATCGACCGTGTTCGGGTTAGTGGTCTTCGCGGGTTTCGCCGAGGGCGTCTTCTTTCGCGGTTTCGTGGTCACCTTTCGCGTCGCCATACCGTCACGCTACAGCGTGAGGCCGCCTGGCACGCGCAGGTTATGGCCGCTTCAAGCGATCGAGTTCGCGGCGCTCGCGCTTCGTCGGCCGGCCGGTGCCGCGCTCCCGCACGAACACGCGTGGCTCTCGCCTGACCACGGGCGCAGGGGGGCTGTGGTCGACGAAGCATTTCGCCGCCACCGCCGCGCCAACTCGCTTTTCGATGACGGCCACCACCTCCAGGATGCGCGCGCGCTCGGCGAACGCCTCAACGCGGTCGCCGATCTTGACGTGCGTCGAGGCTTTGGCCGGCCCACGGTTCACGCGCACGTGGCCGCCCCGGCACGCGGCAGTCGCCGCCGAACGGGTCTTGTAGATCCGGATGGCCCAGAGCCAGCTGTCTACCCGGGTCGTATCGATGGGGACATCGTGCCAGCACGGACCGTCGGCTGCTCACGGCGGGCGGCTCTCGTCTTCAACCGTTTGCGGACCTACCAGTGGCGGAGCGCGTGGATCCGAGCAGCTGATTGAAAATCAGGAGGCTGCTCACCAGCAACGCGGGTACATACATCGACACGATCACCCAGTTCACGCCCAGCGGATACGCGAACACGCTGTCGCGCATCGACTGAATGATCGCGTTCACCGTGTCCAGCATCCCGACGATGACGCAGAGCCAGACCAATGCAATCGCGGCACGGAAGCGTGCACCGAGAGCGATCAATGCCACCAGAGCCAGGACGGCCGTCGCGAGGTCGCCGTACCCGATCATCACTCGGAAGTCCATTGGAACTCCCGGGTCGACGGCCCCGGGAGCCAGGATCGTCCCGCCAACGATGCGAAACGCGTGAATCCACAGAAGTGGCACGAGAGCCACCTCTCGCGGCAATCTGGACAGGCGCGGCAACACGTACCAGAAAGCGATGAGCCCATAGGCAGCCAGGCTCAGAGTGAATTGGATTCCGAAGAGCACGATCGGGTCCATGAAATCGTTCCCCCCTCACCAGCGGCTTCTAGCTTGATTCTCGCGACTGGCGCCACCGGACCGAATGGCGCGGAGCTTGTGTTGTTCGTACTTTCGAAAACTCAACCTGGATTTGCTCGGAGGAATGGGTCACATGCGCTCGACCCATCGGGCCCGCCATGCTGGCGCGTCAAACGGAGCTCCGAAGATGACAGTCGACTTGAGCACTTTCCCGTCGCGGAGCTCGACGACCGCGGCGCAATGCCACGGACGAGGGTCGCCGGGATAGGTCGCCGTGAAGAGAGCCGTATAGACGTCCCCCGTTCCTATGACGCGGAGCAAAGTACCGACAGGCGTGGTGACCCATCGATCTTCGGCGCCGCGAACGGCCTTCACGTCGGCCTTCACCGCGCCTCCGGGATAGTTCGTTCCGATGGCGCGCACGTTCGCCCTGCCTCGGATCCGCTCGCCAGATTGCGGCCACTCCGCGATGTAGTCCGCATGAAGAACCCGCTCCTGGGTTTCGAAATCGTTCTCCAAAACCGCCCGGACGTACCGCTCGACAACTTTCTGATTGTTCTCCTCGCTCACTGAACCCTCCCGCGGCTGAGTGATGCCAATCCCGCGGTTAGGGTAGGACGGCTCGAGCCCGCGGGTTCGTTTCACGTGTCGAGGGAGAGCTTCTAGTCAGTCGATTGGCGGCCAGGGAACGCGAGCCTTACCTCGAGGCGACGACTACACCCGCGAGATCCTTCGGCACCAACTCATCGGTGAAGTTCCCGAGCAATCGCCGCTCAACGAGAGGTGAGGTACCCCTTCAGGGAAGGCGCGGCACCGCGGGGGCTGGCGGACGATCGCTGCCCTTTGGCTGCATCTGCACGTAGCTGCACCCAACCGCCGCGACGAGCGCGATGAACAGAAGAATCACTTTGAGCATTTCGCGCGAAGTCTGGGTCGGCGGGTTGCTCTCCGAGAATACCGACTTTCGGCCCAGTACCGCTCGCCGTTCCTCGCGCAACTCACGCATCGGGCCGGACTTGGAGAACTCGTCCAGGACCCGTCGTCGGAGGAATGGACGTAGCCGCTTCCCATGCATCGCGCGGATCTGATCTTCCGTCAGGTCCTCATCCGTGATGAGGAGGTACGTTTCCTCGAATCCGGCCGTCCTCGTACCAGCGCAGGACCCGAAGGGCGCGCAGCGTGATCCATCGGCTCGGCGTACCCAGATCCTCGCCCATCTGGACGAGGCGGCTGCCTTCGTGAGCATGCTCGAGCGGCCATCTGCCGTCGACGCCCCGCTTCGACTCCACGATCGCGATCGCGTCGGCCATTCGGTCGTCGGGCACGACGCCGGCAGCGCGTAAGTGGTCAAGCCCGCGCAGGACGTCGTAGTGGTAGCACGTAGGGAAGCCGAGCCGGGTGAAGGTCGGATGGGCGGGCTCACCGGTCGACAGGCGGCGGAAGAGGCGACGCGTCAGTAGATACGCCTGCCCGTGGCCGAGCGCGGCGGTCAGGTCGCCCGATCCGCCCGTCGCGCGTTCATGATCGAGCAGTGCCTCGAGCACGGCGATCGTCGTGTTGAACGATCCGCGCGTCGAGCCTCTCATCGCCTCGCAGTTCCACCCACCATCGTCGAGCTGCTCGCTCAGTAGTCGATCGATGATGGGCCGCACATCCACCCCGAAGTAGCTGCCGATCGTCGCGACCGAGCCGTTGATGCACGGCTCTACCTCGCCCGCGAAGAACGGCTTTCCATGCCAGGCGGCGTCGTCGGGGAGGACACCCAACCACGTGACGTTGTCGCGAACGAGGCCGACGGCTCGCCGCGCGGCGCCGCTCTCCGGGTCGAGCCCCATGTCGCGCAGGAGATGCAGGGTCTGCTTCGTAGCGAAGATCCAATCGGCGAGCGACCCGCCATCGGCCCAGAGACCGTCCGAGCGCTGTAGGGCGAGGAGCTGTGCGCCCCATCCGTGGTTGGCGACCTTCGCGCGCTCCGCCGTGATCTCGTCGGCCGGCGCATCGGTCAGGTCGCGCATGACCTGCCAGCCGATTGATGGGTCTGACTCGAGCAGCCAGTCGATGACGTTCACGGATCGCTCCTCGGATGCAACGGCGTATCGCGGCTTGCCGGGTGGGGAGTCGCTGGGCACGCCGATAAGCCTACAGAGAGGTGCAGTCCCATCGAGAACGGGAAGGGGCTCAGCTTCGATCAAGTCTGCTGGAATGCCGCGGCCCGACAAGATAGACAGCCCTCGGTGGAATCAGAGTCGGAATCAAAGGATCTCCGCAGGGACGCAGATCGTGCCCAGAGCCGTGTGAAAGCAATCGAGGGTCGCCTTGGAGTACGCAACCGCGCACCGCGCCGCCGTATGCGACGCACATCGCCCTGACGTAGATCAGCTCGGAGATTGCCGCGACCCAGGAGCGGCCCACGTGTGCCTCTGCGGCTACGTAAGAGACGCGCAGCGCGAAGACCTGGATGCTCCTTGTGCTAGCTTGCCGGACATGTTCGCCACCGCGTTCGTCAACCTCTACACCCGCGACATCGAAGCGGGCCTTCGGTTCTACCGGGACGTCCTTGGATTCAAAGAGACCTTCCGCACGCCGACCCGGGGAACCCCGGAACACGTCGAACTCACACTGAATGGGTTCGGCCTCGGGCTCGGCACAGTGGAGGCAGCGAAGAGAGTGCATGGTGTCGACGCCTCGCCGGGCAGCCCTGCGATGGTCTTGGTCGTCTGGACCGACGACGTCGACAAAGCCTTCGGGCAGCTGGCATCCGCCGGCACGCCCATCGTCCAGTCGCCACACAACACCGGCAACGACAACCGCAACGCCTTACTGCGGGATCCCGATGGAAACCTCGTCGAGATCGTGGCAAAGGTGGCCCGACCGCAGGGGCGGAGCGATTCCTGAAGCTCACGGAGTCCAACGTGCCCCTCTATCCGGCCAAGTTCCGGCACTACGCGACGTTTCGATGCGGGCGCCGCGAAGACGGCATGTGTTGTCGGGCGGTGCCACGCGACTAGCGAGCTCTAGAGGCGCAGTCCGGGAGGATCAGCGTTGGTTCGCGTCGGCGGCCATGGTCTCCGCGAGGCGACGCAGGCCGTCCAGTGATTCCTCCGGGCCGGTGATCAGCTGTCGTCGCAGGACCCTACTCACGACCCAGCCCCGCCACCCGGGCGGGAGCTCGAAGTCTCAGCCGAAGCTGACGAACGTCTCGCTAGGTGAGACCGGCGCACAGGTGATGACCTCGTGGTTGACGATCCAGAGCGGGAGATGCACATCGAGCGCCAGGCGGTGTGCGGCCTGGTCGACGACCAGGACGTCGAAGACGACGCGTAATCCTGCGATTCCCGCAAGCGCCCAGAATTCGATCCGCTGACCCGCGACAACGCGACCGGGTGGCGACGCCTTGCGGAGCGCGACGCCGGTCCACCGCGCGATGAGCGTTGGGTCCGTGAGCAACCCCCAGACCGTTTCGATCGGGGCGCGCACGGACGTGGTCGGGCAGGTCGAGATCTGCATCCGTGAACGCTACTGCGCCGGCATCGCAGTCCCTGCGCCGGGGGAAATTCAGCGCGAGGCTTGGCTGTGGCATTGACATGCGAGGAGTCACATCGGTGCTGCCATCAGCACTGGCATCAAATGGGCAGAGCGGTCGATCAGCTTGAAGGGTGAGCCAACGCCGATGGATGCTTCGGTTGGTAGATACCGAGCTCGCCTCCTCCAGGAAGATGGATTCTGGCTATCGAACCCCATCGAGCTTCCTGCACCTCCGAGCAATGGACGCCCTTGCTCGCGAGCGCCGATGTCTCGGCCTTCAGGTCGCTACACATGAGAAAGAGCTCGTGCCGGTCGTTCCCTTCGGCGGGATGAATCGCCACCTCGGCGGGAGGAAGCGTGAAAATCAGCCACCCATCGCCAGCGTCTACTGACGAAAATCCCAGAAGATCGCGTAAGAAGGCGCGATCAGCCGCCGCGTCCTTGCTGTAGACAATTACGTGGGCGCCAAAGATCATGAGACATGCTCCTTCTCGCGCCGATCATCACCCGCCATGTGTCGCGCCCCCACGGTAATCCCAGTTGCCAGCACAGAGCCCGACCGTCGTCACGGACGACGTCAGGTTGCAGAGAGTTGCATCGATGCCGGCATCAGAGGCGTCAAACAGCTGGGCACCGTGCCTCGCAAACTGCTGCGAGTCATATCGTTATTGCCTCGGAGGGGTGCCTGACCGGTCGAATGCGGCGGTCTTATGGATCTGTCCGCGATTGATCAGGCAATTCTCGAGGTGTGGCGCTTGCCGTCGCCGTCGACCAATCGGGTCGGCGTGGTCGACAGCGGTCAGACGCGGTCGCGCTTTGATTTCGGCACCTGCTGCCGGCCCCGTAACCCGCACGGACCCCTACTTCATGTCGCGGATACGCTCAGCCAGCCGAGCTTCGGCCTCCTCGCTGCCCTCGTCCGCGAGGCGGCGCAGCTCGTCGACGTCGCCGCGCTGCGCGGCCAGCTCAGTCAGCCGAAGCGCAGCTTCATCACTCCCTCCATCCACCAGCCAACGCAGTTCCGCGAGATCCCTACGCTGCGCGGAAGTGGGTCCCGCTAGGTTCACCCGCCGGGCTGGAGGGCGAATGTCTATTGGCGTTACCTGATCTGGAGGGGTGATAGAGCGGACGAATGCAGCGGTCTTGAAGTTAGTAGAGCGGCGGCAGCAGGCGCCAGGTGTGCTCGGCATACTCGCGGTAACCGTCGCCGAATGCCTCGAGCAGCATCCGCTCTTCAGCGTCGATGCGCCGCCGATAGGTCACAAGCGTCGCCACGCTCATCAGCAACGCGCTGGCGATGCTTCCACCGGCCAACCCAGCACCGATCCACATCGCGATGTCACCTGTGTAGCCGGGATGGCGAATGAAACGATATGGGCCACTGCGCACGACCACCTGGTCCGGCATCACTCGTAGCGTGCGGGTGAAGAAGCGTCCAAGCTCGAGCATCGACCATACGCGCAGGCCGATCCCCGCGACCATCACTGCAATCCCGATCCACATGACGGTCATCGGCAGGGCACCCGCGAATCCACTCAGGAACGGCGAGAGCAAGAAGAGCAGGGCGTTGAACCCGAACGCGACCCAGATCCTTTGCGACGTACCCCGGTCGGCGGGACCCGGGTTGAGGCTTCTCGCTTCACCGCCCTGCCTCAGGCGGTCTTCGGTGACGAAGAAGACGATGAGTAGCCCGGTGGCGATGACGAATGTCACGGCGTCCATTTTGATGCGTGCGTCACGTGGTGGGTGGCTTCAAGGAGCACGTACTTGCGTTGGTGCTGGCATCAGAATTGGCATCAATCCCGCGCGCCGCGCGCCTTAAACGGCGGCGAGAGCCTTATCTTTATTGCCCCGGAGGGGTGGCAGAGCGGTCGAATGCGGCGGTCTTGAAAACCGCTGAGGGTGCAAGCCCTCCGTGGGTTCGAATCCCACCCCCTCCGCATTTTGTTGGCATTTCCGCGCGTTTCGCGGTCGCTCGCGTAGATGCGTGAGATCTCGTACAGCCACCGTACAGCCACCGGAACGGGACAAGGCGGGACGAGTCGGGACGAGCCACATTGCTGGGCGCCTGAGGTCTACGAAGACGACTCAGAGAGAACGGCGAGCACTCGATCGTGAATCGCTCCCAAGTAGTCGGCCGACAATCTCCTGCTCTCAGCGCCCCATTCAGCCGCAGGAGGGGGCACCGCGGACGCATCGGCTGTGACCCGGCGCTGAACCCCGTACGAGGCGAGTATCCCGGTCGCCATGTTGTCGCCCTCGCGGATGAGGCCGAGCAAGAGGTGACCGGTTCCGAGAGTGGAGTGCTCGATACGACGAGCCTCGTCCTGCGCGAGGGCGATCGCCTTGTTGGCGCGCGGGCTCCAGGCAGGCGTATCCGCAGCCGCGGGCGTCGAGCTCTCGGCTGGTGATGCTTCGCCTCCCGGGACAATGCGACTGCCACGCCATCCGCCTCCGACCGGTCGGCCGGAGGCCATGACCTGGATCGCGGTCCGGATGCGTTCGAGGTCGATCCCGAACTCGTGCAAGACGCGGGCGGCGATGCCGTCGACGTCCGAGACCACTCCGAGCAAGACGTGCTCTGTGCCGACGTGATTGGCGGCGAGACGCATAGCTTCCGTCTCTGCGACGCGTAGCGCGACTTCAGCCCCCGAGTCGAGTGGCATGGTCGATTCCGGCATTTGTTTCTCCCAAGAGGGTGCCTGCACACACGATCATCGCACTGGAGGCCACCGAACCTCGCGCCGCGGGTCGGTGGGAGTCACCCCGCCATGACTCGGTCCGTTCGCTCGGGCCGCGGCGACCGTGAGGCCGAGTGGGTCGTCGCACTCATATAGCCACGGACCCGGGATGGAGCAGAACGAGTAGGAACGAATGTCGCCGGGCCGCCTGTTCGCTTGACAAGCAAGCCCAGGAACATCGTGCGCGAAAATCTGTACAGGGAGTGTGATGCTCCGTAGGTCTTGTCTCACGACCGCGCTGCTCCTCGCGAGCAGCTGCACGGCAGCCACACCCTCGACGACTCCGCCCGCCGCAACGGCGTCCACTTCGAGATCGGCCACGCTGGCGCCTGCCACGAGCGCGACGCCTCTGACATTCCGTAACACGGCGGCCCAAGCGCGTATGGTCGCGACGCTCGTCGCGTTCCTCGATGCCTACAACGCAGGCCGAGTCGATGCAGCGCTCGCGCTCCTCACGTCGGATGTGGTCGCCAGCGACTGCGACTACCGTGCCGCAAGCAGCGTCAGCGTGAGCGGCATCGAGGCGGCCCGTCGATGGCTGCAACAGCGCGCCGATGACCACGATCAACTCGTCCTCGAGAGCGTTGCGAACGAGAACCCCGATCCGGCGACCGGCTCGTACGTTGTCGCCGTCTCGTACGCGAGGCGCACGAGCGACACTCTGCGGGCGCTCGGCTATCCGAATGGGCTCAGTCCACGACTCGCGACGAAGGTTGTGTTCAGCACGAGCGACGACCACATCCGCGCGTTCGCGAACGGTGGCAACTCGGAGTTCTGCCGCCCCGGTTAGCGCCCCATGACGCGGTCCATGCGCTCGGCCGCGGCCACCGCGAGGCCAGGCAGGACGTGCTGGTAGCGCTTCACCATCGCGAGCGTCGAGTGGCCGGGGATCTCCATGACCACGCGCTCGGGCACGCCAGCGGCGAGGAGGATCGTCGCCGCTGAGTGGCGCAAACCGTGGAAGCGCAGGCCCTTTTGGTCGCGCGTGCTGAAGGTGATGCCCGCCTTGCGGCAGATCTCGCGGAAGGGTCCGGCGTCGACGTACGAACCCGCGATCGGTCGACCCGCCTGTGTGGTGAAGACGAGGTCGCGGCATCGCACTCGTCGAGAACGAGAAGTTCCGGTTGGCTGAGGCCTTCGCACTCGCCTTTCTCGTGTGAGTGCGACGTCGGATTGACAGTCGGCGACGGCCGGTCAAGCTGCGACACCAGTCGGTCTATCTGTCCCTGCCGCGATCTCTTCGCTGCTGGGCGCCTTCGCACTCGCCTACTGGCTGGCTCGCGACGCGATCCGACGCCGGTAAGTACCGCGAAGCGGCCTCGGGTACGCGCCTATGTCGGTAGTAGTAGCGCCCTCGACTTCATGATCTCGACAATATGGCTGTGAACGTTCCGGTATTCGTGCGTTCTCTCGTCGACTTCGATCGATTAGCCACTTCGGAGATCGTCGGCAGATTGTTCTTTTGGTGGTTCGGGCCTGGGTTCCTGCTACTCGGCGTGGAGTTCTCGGGGGTCCTACCGAAGGGCGTCGCCAGCGCGACGCCCGCAACGGCCATCGGCGTGGCGCTGACGTTCGTCGTCGTTGCCCGCGACGCCTACATGGGCCGACTGCCCAAACCATTCCTATGGGCCGTCTTCAGCGCGTTCGTGCCGCTCATTGGCTGGCTCTTCTATGGACGCGCGCGCAGCGGAGAGGGCCTGCGTGAGCACGCGAGGCCCGTGACCATTCCGGGCCGCGGGTCGGCGATCCAGCGTTACCTCAATCCGTTCTGGTCGTACCGGCGCCGGCTCGTGACCGCGTTATCTGCAGAGGCGTGCGCCGAAAGGCTCAGGGCACGCACGGTGCGTTGGTTCGCGATCGGCGACTGGTTCTCCCTGCACGACGCCAAGCCCTTTCAGGATTCCGTCTCGCGCCGTGGCTTCTCGCTGCGGATTCGCCACACGATGACGCGACCGAGCATGACTACTGAGGCGTCTGGACGACTTGAATCTCAGGTGGATGGAACGATTATCTACATTCGGTTCGGCTTGTCGGTACTAGACCGAGCTCTGTGGATCGGCATGATGCTGTTCTTCCTAATAGCTGGGGTCTCGACCGGCTTCCTATTCCTCCTGCTTTTCATGGTGGCCCTCGTCGCGGTTATACGCGCGATCGCACGTGATGACGATCTCGCGCTGTATGGCCGCATTGCCTCAGAGCTGCAGGCGCGAGCGATCGACTGACGAAAGGGACTCATTGCTCGACCTCGTGACCGGTCTCGTCGTCTTCTTCGCCGGCCCGGTGCTAGTGATCTGGTGGTGGCCGTATCTCGTTCACGAGCTCGGCCACTTGCTGGGCGCGAAACTCGCTGGCGCCCGTTTCGACTACATCCCGCTCGGTCCCTTCGTGTTGTGGAACCGCCGTGGACCGGGACGTCTGCGCCGACAGATCAGACGGTTCGCATGCGACGCGACCGTTCCCTCGCCAGGGCGCGGACGTCAGCAGCTCCTCGCTGCGAGCCTCGGCGGGCCCCTACTGAACCTCGCACTTGGCCTTGCACTGCTTGCGATCGGGTTCGTCGGCGATGTCGGGCGCTCAGCCTTCCTCGCCCCGGTCGTCCTGATCTTGGTCGGGATGTTCATTGCGCTGCAGGGCGTCGTGTATCTGCTGCCGTGGCGGCCCTACGGCATGCCCTCGGACGGCAAACGTGTGTGGTCGTTGCTCGCTGGCACGCCTAGCGCTCAGCGCTGGATCGCGCTGAAAGAGACAGCCGCCCTTAGCGAGGCCGATGTGCGACCACGCGACTGGCCGCTCGACACCATGAACGTGCTGGTGATGGCGAGCGACGGCAGCACGGACGACATCGCCGCCGCGGTGACCCTCTATTGGCACCTCCTCGACAGCTCCCGGTTGGTGGAAGCTCGCCAGTGCCTCGAGCAG
>Ga0207646_10006861_pt1 | contig 11699 bp, 9 predicted proteins | sample KBSK5502metaG_FD_184343 | JGI IMG/M metagenome (GOLD analysis project Ga0207646, IMG submission 184343) | Corn, switchgrass and miscanthus rhizosphere microbial communities from Kellogg Biological Station, Michigan, USA - KBS K5-50-2 metaG... | ecosystem: Host-associated > Plants > Roots >...
CCTAAATATTTTGCAGACAGAAAAGGACTTGATTCTTATTTCCATCTGGCGTGAAAAAAACAGGAGATGGTGACTTTGACTATAATGAGGCCACATGAAATACAGAGATAGGACAGAAATAATTACGCTTATTTTAGCATCTGCTAGTAGAATGAATGGTGTTCGTAAAACAAAAATAATGTATGTGGCGTTTCTTTCATTTTATTTTTTCTAAAGGAGTATGTAGCGCTTCTCTTGAGAATGATGAGGTTAAGAAAACCTATAAAACTACTGAAAAAGGATTGCGCTTATTAGAATTAAGCAATAGGATTAATGGGATAGTTGACGTCAAGAAAACGAAAAAAGAAGAGAAAAATAACATAATGGATAGACGTAGCTGCTGATATCTTCGACCTTCCCCGCCAATCACAATTATTTTAATTTAGGTCGAGACACAAAGATGCGAACGAGCTCTTTGAATTAAAACACAAACAAACATCTCCAACCTTTACGTCGGAAAAATAAGCGGTGAAGGTAGATAGGAGTTACACTTCATAATTAAACTACATTTGGGATTTGGAATCCCCGATAGTCAGCATATCAATTGTTTAATAGAACACGCGGATATTGATCCACAAATCTTAATAGAATGACGTTTCGCCGAAAACGTATGGAAAGTACGCATACCGTCAGCAGTTATCTAATCCAAAAACTACATGAATATGGTATTAGACACATTTTTGGGGTACCTGGTGATTACATACTTGGTTTTTATGATGAGTTGATCCGAAGTAGGATGCTTAACGTCGTTAACACGAGTGACGAACAAGGGGCGGCATTTGCAGCAGATGCCTATGCACGGGTAAAGGGTTTTGGAGCGGTTTGTATCACATATTGTGTTGGAGGTCTAAAGGTCGTCAACGCTACTGCTCAAGCGTACGCCGAAAAATCACCTGTTGCAGTTATCAGTGGTGCCCCTGGTACAAAAGAACGTACAAAGAATCCGCTGCTTCATCACATGGTGCGTGATTATGACACCCAACAGAAGATATTCGAACATATAACAGTCGCTTGTACTGTGTTAAACAACACCGCTCCAGCCGAAATTGATCGTGTCTTGTCTACAGGGTTCCGGTATAAGCGGCCCGTGTATATCGAGAGGACGGACGAGGATTTATCATTAATACAGAAGATGAATTTGATAAGGCTTCGGAGGAAGCTCATCACTATAAAGATGGTTTCTGTATTTTGGACGTACGGTTAGACCCAAATGATGGATCTGCTGCTCTTAAACGACTTACAGATATGCTAGGTAAAAGAGTTAGATAGGTAAAAACCGCCGTTCCTAATACCGCTTTCTATAACGAAGATCTTTCCACAAAATTATTTAAAAATTGGTTTTCTAATAATGGCTTTAAAAATAAGCTTTGTAAAATAAAAAAAAGTTTGTTATGGAAAAGGCAAAATGAATGGCGTTGTATCTTTTTGTGGGTCGTTATTAATAGGGCTTGCTTGTCTGGCATCAATATTCAGTTTTGTATCATTCTTCGCCTGGCTGGTTATCATGAAACTGATTGAACCTATATTTGTGCAAGTTGCATTGTTTCTACAATCATTCAGTTGGCTCAGCTCTTTTTGCTGTTCGCTTTGAATCATATTTAACTGCGCATGCGATTTCTGAATTGATATAAAAGCCAGCGCTCCGGCTATCAATACAACGGCGACAATGATAAATGACATTGACAATGGCGTTTGGGTCGTAGCCTTCTCATTTGCTTTATTCTCATCGAATATATTTGACTTGGCGAAATTATTGCAGCATTTTAATCAAGGTGTATTCATCTGGATCTTGTGATCTAATTGTAACTTAATGACTATTATCTTTGGCACTTGTTTATAACAAGAATGTTAAGAATAATTAGGCAAATGATTGGAGATCGATGTTATATGACAGCTATACGCTCATTTTGTTATCAGCTAAATCTTGTGTGAATAACATCTGTTCATGCTCTAGGTTCATTCTGTGACTGAAACATTTTCCATCGTATTCGCATGAACTCCGCATAGTATTTTTGAGCTCATGAAAGAATGATTCACAGACCTCATACTTAGCTATTTAACATTTGAACAGTCGATTTGTATATGTTGTGAGAATAAAAAAACATTAAATTGCAATACCCTATGAAGGATACTTGCCGGGATACCCGAGCTAGGTAAGTCTACGACCCTAAAAGGGGTCAGCCTCGAGATCAATATGAATTCATGGACGCGCCAGCTGATGTCCTTCGGGACTCGTGGGTTCAAGTCCCACTCCCGGCGCCATACTTCTAGGTCGTTAGCACCGAATAAATAAATAGGGAGATTTATTGAGGAAAAAATTCAAGATAAATAAGAGGAACAAGCTTGCTCAATACAGCTACCAAAAAATATGACCTAAGGGCAATACTTACTCATAGAACCTGATGGATCACATTTAAACAAACACACCGCAAGGCTAAAAATAATAATTACTCCTAAATTGTAGCTAAATCAAAAGTTATTCAAATCATGATATTATCGTGGTGAAACCTTGGTATTACTTGAATACAAACAGTATTTAAAGACGGCCAGCCATTATTTCAGTCTAAACTTATCATCCTACGTATTTCCTTGATTAACTCTTCATTCTTGATGGGTTTTCGTAGAAATAGATCTTTATCTAGAATATTACGTTAAGATCTTTTTCATCTTCTACAAGCAAGATTCCCAAGGTGATTTATAATCCACTTTCTCCTGTAAAAATTGTATTTCATTATTGTTAGCAAGTTTGAGCACATTTACTATTTCCTGTTCCTCCATTCCCTTACTTCTAACTATTTTATGTAATCCCAAAAATGACTAATGATAATATTCTGTTTCGTCATAAACTTCAACTAGTTAATGCATATCGTTCAGCCCGCAGAACTCTCGGTATATTACTCTTACTTCGTCGGCTGGAAGATCTAATGCTATCACAATTTCTACAAGTGTCTTACCCTCTGAAAATAATTTGAAGGCTTGTGGTGGTATTCAGTTTTTTGCAAGACTAATTACAGTTGCAGCACAGAACTCGATATAGTTTGTCTTTGTATACATGATACCCCGTACCCTCCGGGGAAGGGTACAAGATTGATTTTCATACTTTTTTGTAACAAGTTTTAAAAAGAAATGTTTTGTATGAGCATAGGGAAATCTGTTTTTGATGTTATTGAACATTGTTCTACGGAGGGAGATTTACCCCTGGTCGATTGGCCAGGGTAGGCAAAAGGAAGTACTTTCGTTTTAGTACTCGCCCATCAGGGGAGAAACTAACAATCTTTGTCAATCTGTGCGACAATACAGACTTGCATGCCGTCTACCTCCCGGGAGGTAAACGGCATACCATCGAACCACCAAGTCAAATTCCCTCGCATGGAGTACTATAGAGTCCGACACACTGACTTAAAGTCTCTCGTAGAAGATGACAATACAATAGAGGCTTTAGATGCTTATACGAATATCAGTGTTTGATGAGATATTAACTAGTTAGCTAAACTCGGAGTTTATGTAACCCTATCCACCGTTATTTTCTATTCGACTCTATATCAAAATTGCAAAGATAAAGGGATATTTGATAAACTAGTTGAACGTACTCATGATATAACAAATTCAAATAGTAATATTATCAGCGCAGCTGAACTGTAGCAGCGCTCCGTGTATCATGCTTGGCCTAATTTACTCCTTCAGTTAGCCAGCTCTCTTTATAATATGATAACCAAATTCTGTCTTTACTGGGTCTTGTGTTAGTTCTCCTTTCTTAAGCTTGAATGCAGCCTCTTCAAAACTTTTCACCATCATACCTCTCCCGAACAAGCCTAACTCTCCGCCACGCTTTGCACTTCCCTTGTCGATAGATAACTGCTTTGCAAGGTTTGCAAAACCCTCCCCTTTATTCAACCGTTCAAGTATTGCAATTGCTTCGCTTTGTTTTTCGACAAGTATATGAGAACATTTAATTTTATCAGCCAATACTCCTCTCCAACATCAACAGAAATAGATTCTACATACATATTACGATATCGCATATGAGATTATAGTCAGTTAATTATTCTGTTTTTTATGAGGTTTTCCTCCTTGCTCAACTATTACCTCTGTTGATCTGAAGGCCACAAGGAAAATGCATTTGATTTCGAATATAAGTGTGAGTCAAAATTTTTGGAATCGTACAGAATCATATCAAACTATAAATCACATTTTCGTTGGTACCTAGTTGAAACAAAAACTCAGTCCATAACAGTTTGAGAAAGACCCTTCTCAGGTAAATATCATGAATAAAAAGAGCCTGGTAATTACTAATGCGTAGGCTGTCGAAATGATTTGTTTAGTTCAGGCACGAAATTTGATTCTGGGACAGGATGGCCTAGTTTTTGGGGAACTATAAAAAGAGGAAATAGATAATAGTTTATTCATGAGACGTACAGAAATAATGTGTGATTCATGCGGCGCTCATTTAGGACATGTATTCCATGATGGTCCAGAACCTACCGGCCTACCATACTTTATCAACTCAGCTTCGCTTTAGCATATAGAGACAAAGTAGGAATACAAATTACAAAAAAATCTTTCATCTTCATGCAACCATATCTTCGTGGCCTGCTCCTACACCAAATCAGTAATTGGAATACAAGATAATGTCTTTATAGTTACTATCTAGGTCTTCTTACGTTAATACTAGCACGTTCATACCTTTATTTGCATGGTCATTCCGATAGGTTTTAGAAAAGTGTATGTAGCACCGGATAATAAACCCTTTCTACCAGGTTATCCCAATGCCTATAATATTGCGTATGGATAAAAGCTGACTGGATTTACGGATGAAATAAAGATAGACACTAATTACTCCTAACCCTCTCCCTTAGGTACCTATGACTCTCTTATTTACGCCTAAGGTTGGATCTTGGAAATTAGACGACCTTGTTAAGGATCCAAATGGAAAGGAATTTCAAGAATTTCTGGAATCTATCTCAACCAAGGTAACACAACTTGAAAATAGGCGCAAAAACCTTCATGACAAGGTTTCGACTGTAGAATTCGAAGACTTTCTTCACTCGATTGAAGAAATATCAGAAAAGATCAATATAGCAGGTGGTTTCGCTCATTTGAGCTATGCGGCTAACACCTCTTCAAATGAGTTTGCTGCACTTGTAACAAAAATGGGAATTTTCGGATCTAATATCGCTAATAGGCTTCTCTTCTTTGAATTATGGTTCAAAAAAGCAGCCGGTGAGGAGACTGCACAACGTTTGATAGAGTCAGTATCCTCCGTATACCGAGAGTATCTTAAACATCAACGGCTACTTGCAAAGTATACGTTAACAGAACCTGAAGAGAAAATCATCACCACCTTGGAAGTTACAGGGATCAGCGCTCTTACCAAGATCTATGATAGAATGACTAGTGGTTTCGAATTTGTCGTGAAACTTAAAAGAGGAAGGAGGTCAATCAGCAAGACCTTCACCAATAAGGAAAAATTGCTTACCCTTACACGAAGTACAAAAGCTGAGGAAAGAGAAGCGGCATACAATTCTCTTCTGCAAGTATACAAGAAAAATAGCGGTGTATTGGGTGAAATTTATCAGAATCGTGTAATTGAATGGCGCGATGAATACATGACCATGCGTGGATTTAGATCTCCTATTTCAGTCAGAAATACACACAATGATTTAGACGATACAACCGTGGAGACTCTGCTCGAAGTGTGTAGACGAAATTCGCTAGTTTTCCAAGACTATTTTAAACAAAAGGCGAAGATGCTTGGTGTTAAGAAATTGAAGAGATATCATCTATATGCTCCTTTATCAATAAAGGCATCTGATCAGAAAAGGTTTACCTATGGTAATGCGACTGATACTGTACTGAGAACGTTTGAAGATTTCCATCCAAAATTCAGAGAATTCGCTGAGAAAGTTTTTAGTGAGCAGCATGTAGATTCTGAAATAAGAAAGAGTAAGATAGGCGGTGCTTTCTGTTCTTCCATATCTCCAAAAATGACTCCTTACGTGTTATTGAATTTTGATGGTAAATCTAGAGACGTTTCAACTATGGCGCATGAATTTGGCCACGCAATACATAGCATGACTGCTTCTGATAAACCTATAACGGTGTGGGATGCACCTCTTCCACTAGCTGAGACTGCATCAGTCTTTGCAGAAATGCTGCTTAATGACAAATTGTCTGAAGGAATAACAAGGGTAGAACGAAGGATATTACTTGCAGAACAAATAGATGATATGTATGCAACAATAATGCGACAAGCATACTTTACTTTATTTGAAATCGATGCACATCGAGCTGTTGCTGAACAGAATGCAACGATAGATATGGTTTCAGAATTATATCTGAAAAACCTGAACGAACAGTTCGGAAATTCAGTAAATGTTACTCGCGATTTTCAATGGGAATGGCTTTACATACCGCATTTTTATCATACTCCATTCTATTGCTATGCTTATTCGTTTGGAAATTTACTAGTAGTGTCGTTGTACCAGCAGTTTAAGTCAGAGGGCAAAAAGTCATTTATTCTAAAATATTTTAATATATTGTCGGCAGGAGGTTCGCAAAAGCCTGAATATCTGCTTAAGGAGTCAGGGATTGATATCTCAAAAGATGAATTCTGGCAACAAGGATTTGATCTAGTTGCTGCTAAAATAAAAGAGTTAAAAGAGATGAATTAACTTGAGCTAAGATTAACAGCGTGGCTATTCTAAAACATCATAGTACAATAGTACAGCATTCTATTTACTTTTGACCGATCTAATTTTTACAACTTACGGTATTGGCCAGCTCATTGCCAATAATTATGAGTATGAAGTTCATTCATTCAGATGGCTTTATGTTGACTCAAACGAAATGAATATCAATGCAACGAAAGGCGGATAACGATCGAGAACTTTAGAGATATTATTATTATCCTTTGTTAATCTGTGCACATTCCCTAACGTTTGAACTTTCTCGAATTTTTGTACTTCATAGTTTGTTATGTCTACTTCAGAGGTCTATGAACCCTATCTTCTTAGAGCTTCCAATGGAGAAAGACGTGACGCTTTCCAAGCTGGAAATATTCCTGCTGCTATGCTTAAAACTACTGAAAGAATCCATACATTAAGAATATCATGGGGAATAAAGATAGGAGTGACGTCGTATTCTTCTTAAGTACCGTTTTGTTAAAAAATTAAGCGACTTTTATAATAATGATGATAATGACATCACTATTATGATAATGCACAACCCTGAGGTTGCTGCTCTGCGAAATCGAGAAGGAGATTGTTAAAGGTGAAAAGTAATAATAATAGAAATAATTTTGTTTTTGTAATAGCCTTTATTATAGCTCTTTTGGCATCTAGTACTTTAACTGGATCGTCGTTAGGTAAAGTTTCACCTATTCAGCCATTAGGACAACAACAACAGCAGGGGATTCCATTAAAACTCTGGACTGTTGATTCAGCTCCTAATGATTCTCAAAAACAACTTAGAGCTCTTCCTGCTACCGCTTCTCGGACATCAGTTCACGATAACAGTATCGCCATTCATAGACCAACTACCTTTAAAATCAATCACTCTTCCGACACAAAATCAATTTCATCATCAAATAATTGCACCTGTCCAAAACCATCTAATTCTACAAAACCGGCTAATGTGACTACTATCCGTATTGTACAGAATTTTTCGAATATTAAGGGTCCAGTTAAGGTTAATTTTGTTAATTCTTATTGGACTTTTAATACAGCACAAGACCAGTTTGTTGCCGGCACCACGTCAGCACGTATGTCAGGAGAGAGCATATTACCTGTGATCAAGCAAGAAGTAGGTCCCGGAGAAGGCCCGTCAATCCTTGCAGAGGTATTAATCAATGAAGGCTTTTCATCTATTACTGGCATAACCAGCTCTATAGAACTCCCACAAGGATTTGAACCTCTTATTACTCCCCAAAGGAGCAGTATCCTGGCTCGGATTCACAAACTGCTTTATCTAGCTACGATGGAGTTGTTGACCCTGGTCGTGCATTTACGCTTTATTTTGGAGTAAAGGTATTAGGAAATGCTCAAGTAGATAAACAATATAATCCTGAATTAAAATTGGGGTATGTTAAGGTCACTGAACTAAGGCAGAAACATTTTAGATCAGAAACAATAACAGTACCATTCACGATAACTGGGAAAGTGATACTTGATGCAGTTTCTTCTTCACCTTCATTATCTTCATTATCGAATATTTCTTCGTTAATTAATTCTTCATCTTTGATTCAGACGATAAATGTAGTTCCGGGAGTTCCGAACGCAGTAAAATTAACAATTAGAAATGATGGTTCTGCAACTGCTCGTGGAGTTATTGTTAGCATTGCCGGTCTGACAGCTGCTTCTGTAGGTAGTACAACTGTTACTGTAGCCACTAATGTTACTCCTGGAGTAGCTGCACAAACTTCGTCTTCCTCTACAGTAATTCTTGGATCTAAAGTATTTAGTATCGGAACTATCTCGCCTGGGGGATCACAACAGATAACTCTTATTATCTATCCAAGCATTGCAGCTGCAGCTACAGTACAAACTTTGAATTTAGGACTATCGTATGACGATTCCTATGGCAATAGAAAGACTACAAACCAGTAGGACTGCAAATATTACCTATTTCTCCTCAATCGGGATTAAGTGTATCACCATCCCCATCCTCTCGATCTTCATCACCATCATCCCCTCCATCACTTTCGGTGTCACCTACCACTTCGTCGAGAAATGAAATGTTAACAAGAGTTGCGACCTTCGTTCATTCCCCTTCTAATGCTATTAACACTAATACTAATAACGATACGAATACTAATGTCGACCCGCCTAATCTGACTTATACAAACCAATCCCCATCTTCATCTTCGACTTCTCATAATTCGAGTACCTCACCTATCCAAATAGCTGCTGGTAAGATACAGAATGTAACCTTTGCCATCAACAACGATAATGCCTTCGTTTCCCCGATTGCGAGCCCTCTTCAAAACAAAGTCAACAATTGAGTACTCAGGTATTTGCACCTACATCTTTGATGGGCAATCCTGTTGTTTTCAATGTGATCATACAATATATTCAAAATGGTCACCAAGTGAAGACTGCTTCATTTAATTTGGGTGCAATGGTAGTTGGAGATATCCAGCTAAGGGTAAGTAATCTCAGTGTTAGATATATTGGCAGTACTCCTAATCTCGTAGGAAATATTTTAAATGAAGGTAATACCCCTGTACAATTTGCGAGTGGAGAAATGCTAAATCAAGGACAAGGACAATCACAAACACAGGCCGCTTTACCTTCAACAACAAATAAGAATCTTACCTCAATTCTAGTACCTGGTTCTTCTCAATATCTTGGCAATATAGCAACAAATTCTCCGATACCATTCAACATTCCTTTACAGGCAGTACAATTACCAATATCGAAAAATCAGCAACACAATAATATTACCAGTAACGAAATTGTCAAAGAAAAGATACCGTCTCAAATTAGAATTGCATTGAATTCTTCTCCTATGCAAACCTATGGTGTGGGAACAGACAACAATACAGGTACTGGGATTTATCCTGTTTCACTCAAGATTACATATAGTGATAGTTTGAAAAATATTCATGAGATAGTTGTAAATAGTCCTCTTCAGATTAAATCTCAACAACCTGAAGGATCTTCTGACCAAGTTGTGGAATTGTTTGGGACTGTAATTGATGCTGCCGCTATTGGCCTTGCCGTGATATTTATCAGAAAATGGCTAAGGTCGAGCAGAGATGAGAATCTTGTTTCGAAAACGTACCAGAAGATATTGGGCAGAAGTACGAAAAGAAGGGTAGAAGAGGGAGAAGCCGTTATACATAGCGCTCATCCTAGAGATGAAAAGAAGACAGGAGCGCCCATTTCACCGATATAATATTTTGGAAAGATCGAAGTAAATTAAGCCTTAGAAAGATGAACACTGGATTTGGGAGGGATCAGCGTCATGGAATGGAAGCCTGGATATACTATCCTTTCTCCTTTGGAAGGAATAGAAGCATACAGAATAACAGATCTTAATCACTCTGAACATGACAGGATGTTCTGAGCAAGGAATAACCAAGTAGCACGGTAGGGACAACTTCCTATGCCCGAGTTCACCATGTTTTTATGCTGGGTTAAAAAGGTGAAAATTCGCGAATCAAATTATGTTCATTTATATCTGTTTGATAAATCAACTTCGTACTAATACCCCCATCATCTCCTATCACAATTATTCATCTAAAACCAAATATAGAATAGATATAAAACTCAGTTATGATGAAGACAAACCAAGTTCCTATAAAGGATGTCCTCTTTTCGTCCAAGTACATGTACATAACATCCACAGCACCAATTATATTTGCCATCGCGATAATAACAGCGACACCATTAACACTACTGACATCTTTCACATCTGCATATGCCACTAGTGGCTACATGCACCATCGCCACAGCTCAAACTTAAAGTGCACGCCAACCCTGGTACACTTAACTGATCAGTCAGTAACAAGTATTCAATATTTATGTAACGTGTCAAAGAGCCATACTGCTAACGTCCATCTACCCGACTCGTTAGCCGTTGGGTAACAAGCATATTTAAGAATGAAATAGTTCGGAAGTAATTATATGCATATAATTAAAAAAATAGATTTTTTTCTAATCCCAATAATACTAAATCTACAGTGTTATCATGATTATATTAAAGCTCACAAAATAGTTCATAATTTCGATCGATAGCCTTATCCCTAAGGCTATTTCTGTATTTGTACACACCATCTGTGCACGACATTGAACAACGGGAACTCCTTTCGTTGTCAGCAATGACTAGTTTTAGGTTCTACGTGCATGCAATACACCAGCTCTGACCCTGGTGCATTCGTCGAATGTATCATATTATTTTTATAAAATATCTGTGTTAAGTTAGTGATCGCAAGAACAGAAAATACTCCACCCTCTTGCGGCGTCCGGTTATGACGAAGGGCTGGACGCTGCTCATCAATTATGCGTTGCCTGTTTTCAATCAATATCAAAAATTATGTTCTCTATGTACTTCCATACGAATAAATGAAGCACTAACTGTCTATACAGGCAATTTGATGGCGCTTGGAGAGAGCTTCGATAAAGCGTTGCTATCTGTCATAAACCAACCGCCAGCCGTGAACGCGCCAATGCTATAGACGAATTTTAATTCGATGAATAACCCTTATAAGGCCATGAACACAGGTCATTGCAATGAGAAAACCATATGTATCTACAATAGCTACAATAGTTATTGTTTTTTCAATAACACTGATAATAATTCCATTGAGTACATTTAGAATTCCAGTTAACGTTATGGCAATACAACAGCATCCAATAAATTCTACAAGTCCAACCGAACAAAATACTAATTCTTCCTCTTCTTCTGCTACCCCCTTACCTCTCAAGACAATATTCAAACAAGTAGAGAAATCTGTTGTGCAAATAACAAGCAAAATACCAGCGGCACCCGACTCTCTAAATCCTCAATCACCAAATGCTACTGCACTAGGTTCTGGCTTTGTATACGATAACCAAGGGCACATAATCACTAACGGTCATGTAGTGGGTTATGCAAAGATTGTGGATGTAACATTTGTAGATGGAAATAGATATACAGCAAAGGTGATAGGAACTGATATC
>Ga0207646_10006863_pt1 | contig 11696 bp, 20 predicted proteins | sample KBSK5502metaG_FD_184343 | JGI IMG/M metagenome (GOLD analysis project Ga0207646, IMG submission 184343) | Corn, switchgrass and miscanthus rhizosphere microbial communities from Kellogg Biological Station, Michigan, USA - KBS K5-50-2 metaG... | ecosystem: Host-associated > Plants > Roots >...
ACAATTCGGACGTTGCCGCAAAGGCAACCGCCCGTGAATCGGTCCATGCTGCGTCTCCTCTAAAATCAAGCGGTCGGGATGTTTACAACGAACCCCGTCGGGCGTCCATGAAAGATGCGCCAGCCTTTTCGGCTGTAGGCTTTACAGCGTCGAGAAAATAAACCTTCGACTGCGCGTGCCGAATTCTTCTGAGCAGTATGTCGAGATCTATAAAGCCGGCGTCCACGATGCTCTACCCAGGGTGCGATGTGCGGAGACAATAGTACCTTGGCTCATACGCTATCGAAAATCCCGCGTCTTCACTTTGATCGAGTCGATGTGCAGGTCCGGAATGTAGATGTCACGAGTCCGCAGACCGCGTGGCGGCGTTTCGCGCGGGTCCGGGCCGGAGCCGCCATGGCGCACCTGGTCGCCGCCTAACGAACGAAGCTAACCGGCCGCGAGCGGACGGCGCGGAAGCGCCGCCGGCGAGGCGTCCGGGTTGAGCGAGATGTTAGCCGGCACACGGCGATAAGATCGAGCATTCACGATCACTCGGGCACTTCACCTGCCCACCAGCGCTTCGCGGATAGCCGCTTCAACTCAGCCTGATACGCAGGCTCCGAGAATCTAGACGGCGCCCCCGGTTGCAATGCGTCATGTATCTGAGCGGCCAAAACCGCACCGATCGCGTGCAAGGCATCGTGGCGACCCAATCCCTCGTTCATGAGCCTTTCCAACGTTTCCCGAACGGTCGTCTGTTCCGGTGAGGCGAGTTGGTTCTCGACAACAACGTGAATCACCGCGTGAGCCGTCGCGTTCGGCACACTTGTGCGAGAGGCTTCGTGATACTTTTCCACCAGGTAGATTCGCTCGCCCTCGTCAAGCGCGAGCCACATTTTGGCGCTGGGCGCACGGTCTGGGTCGTATCGGTTCACGGCGGGTCGCAGTTCTCTGTGACGGCTAACGAACCAAGCTAACCGGCGCGACGAAGGACGGGCCGCAGGCCCGCCGAGGAGCGTCCGCGTTGAGCGAGAGGTTAGGCCTCTCTTCTGCCAGATGTACGTTCAAGCCAGGTGTCCTGTTCACGTGCGCGCTTCGCGCCAGACCATTAGAGCCAGCCCACCGGCAATGACGAGCCCGACCGCACTCCACCAGACTGGAATCACAAACCCAGTCACGACGACCTCCCAGCCCACAAAGAGCCGAAGCAAATGAACGATTGCTATTAATGTAAACACAGCAACCGCGATCGTAGTGAATGGCTTCACGGTAACCCTCCTTCTTGAAACGTTAAGACGTAGCCGGTTGGATATGAAGAAGAGGCCTAACGACCGAGTTGAGCGGCCGACCACGATGACCGAGCCGCGGCCAGACGCGGCCCACCATGCCTCACGGTCCGCTCGAACGCGTTGTTAGCTGTCATGTCGCTGACAAAGCGTGAGTTGATATTCCCTCAATTCGCGGTCGGGCGGCTCGTAGAACTCGACCGCAAACTTTCGCCCCGGTAATTCGGCGCTAGTTTGACACTGTAGATTTCACGCAGCCAGTTTGGTGAACCACTACTCAGAGCCAACGCTTTACCGCCTCGGCTATATCGGCCGGCACCTGATTGAAGCACAGCTTGGCTTGAGGTGCGTGTTCATGCACCACGTTGATTAACTTCTCGAACAGCATGAAGTTGCTTGGGTTCGTTCTTACACCTGACCCGATGAGGACGCAATCGAACCGCTTCTGCTTGAGTTGGCTTTGAACAACTGCCTCAGCAGTTTCGCCAAAGTCGGTTGAGCATGTTTGCACGTCGTAGCCGAGACGAGTTAGTTCGTCTTCAGAGGACTTGATACCAGCTAGTACCTTCGCTGTGCTCATGCCCGGCGGGTAACCGGGTTGTGAGAAGTCAATCAGTGTTGGATCTATACCAACCACCAGTACACTTTTCTTGTCTGTCATAGAAGTCTCCATGTAGCTAATGATCCGCTTTTCCACTCCTTCAATTCGGGAATCAACGTATCACAGTCGACGCTTTTCATGACAGCTAACGAACCAAGCTAACCGGCGCGACGAAGGATGGCGCGTAGCGCCGCCGAGGAGCGTCCGCGTTGAGCGAGAGGTTAGGTTGCACGTTTTCGCCGGATTGGATTGCGACGTGGCCAGAGAATCGGTGCTGCGATGCGCTAGACACCTTCGAGAGTGAACAACATATCGAGATCGCTTGTGCATTCCTTGCGAAGGGCGATCAGAGGCTGGTATTCAGGCGAGGTGTACCACGTGTTGAGGGAGGTCATGTCGGGAAACTCGATGATTACCACTCGCTCCGGCTTCCAGTGGCCGCCCTCGGGCAATATATGGCTGCCACCCTTCGTCAGGTAGCGGCCGCCGTGCTTCGCGATCATCGGGTTAGCCTTGGTTCGGTACTCTTCGAATTTCGGTTGGTCGGTGATGATGTGCTCTGCAATCAGGTAGGCGGGCATCAGGGCATCCTTCCAATTCTAGTGGTACCGCAATCGTGCAACCTAACGAACCAAGCTAACCGGCGCCGAGCGGACGGCGCGTGAGCGCCGCCGGCAAGGCGTCCGGGTTGAGCGAGAGGTTAGGTGCCATCAGATACTAAGCCAACGCTGAACGTGCCCGCGGAGCAAAAACAGCGAGCCAAAGAAACCAAGACCCCAACAGCCTCCGAGAGCCCAAACGGCGCTCAAGACAGAAACCTCTCCCGCGTAAACGAGCGGAGCGAGCATGAGTTGAAACGCAGCCACCAAGACAACCAGCGCTGGAACCGCCCAAATTAGCCAAGACCAGAAAGGTTGGTAGTGGCGCCAAGAGAGGATCAGAAGCACCGCCCCAAAGACACCAACCAGAAAGATGGCTCCGGCACCAAACACGATGGTGCTACCAGCCATTAGCAATGCGGCGGCGCTAAGAAAAAAGCAAGCAATCGCCGCGAACAGGGAGCGCTGAAGAAGCCCTTGGACCTCGCGGCGTACAGTCGGGGGAATACGCATGGTGTCGATGGCACCTAACGCTCCGGTTCAGCGGCGGCGCGCAGCGCCGTCCGCTGCAACCGGTTGTTAGGCGTCCCGGCGCTCCTGGCGCCGGAGCACAACATGGGTGGCCTTTTCCGACGCCACGAACTGGACGCATTCGTATCCCAAGGCCCGCAGGTCAACGGCATCGAACAGCCGCTCGCCTGCACCGAGCAGGACCGGCGCGATTGCGACGTGCATCTCATCGACAAGGCCAGCACGAAGATACTGCTGGATGGTGTTGGGTCCGCCGCCAATACGGACGTCCATCCCTTTCGATGCGTCGCGCGCCTGGTCAAACGCCTCGTGAATGCCACCCGTGACGAAGTGAAACATCGTACCGCCTTCCATTTGTATCGGCGGTCGCGTGTGGTGAGTCAAGATGAAGACTGGAACGTGATACGGCGGGTTGTCCCCCCACCAGCCTTTCCAATCCGTGTCGGGCCAGGGACCACGAATGGGGCCGAACATGTTCCTTCCGAGAATCCAGGCACCAACATTCTTGAAGCCCCGCGCGGCGAACTCGTCATCGATCCCCGTTGTGCCGCCGTCGGCGCCAAACAGGGCCCGCTGGAACGTGCGCGTCGGCAAGGCCCACTGGTGCAAGTCTGTGCCGCCAACGCCGAGAGGATTGTTGATGTCCTGACTCGGGCCAGCTCCGTATCCGTCAAGCGAGATCGTAAAGCTCTCGACTCGTACTCGTGTCACGTTCATGCCTCCTTCTTGGAATGACGCCTAACGAACCAAGCTAAGCGGCCCGTGCCGGCGGGCGCCGAAGGACGCCCGCCGGCCATGGGTCCGCTTGAGCGAGAGGTTAGGCCGCTGTTTCATAGCGAAGCTTGCAAACGCTACAGGGCCGGCCTTGAAAATTGCCCAGGAACTCCCGCTCCACCTTGAAGCCGAGCCGCTGATACAGGGCTCGCGCCGCGCTATTTTCGGCTGCCACGTTTAGCGTAACGGGAGGCTCCAAGCGCGCAACCATGTGACGCACAAGCGCGCTTGCGACGCCCCTTCGGCGGAACTGCGGATGAACGAACAGCCAAGTGATGAAGCTGCCACGATTCCCGGCGAACCCAACCACACGACCAGTATCTTCTGCCACGACGATCTGTGAGGCGCGGAAGAGCGACTTCATGTCTGGGTCGGAGGCGAGAGGGACCAAGGAGCTCGGTTCAACGACGCCACGCAGCTCCTCCGGTTTACCAAGGTCGTAGATCTTGCACACGGCGTCCCAGTCATCACTCTCGTATGCGCGGAGCTTCATGCGAACAGCGGCCTAACGAACCAAGCTAACCGGCGCCGAGCGGACGGCGCGCCAGCGCCGCCGGCGAGGCGTCCCGGTTGAGCGAGAGGTTAGGCGGCGCGCCCTCATACGCTCGACGCCGCCTAGGTGACAAGAGGCTTCAAACATTGAAGAGGTCATCGATCGGCAGGCGATAACCATCGGCGAAACGATTCGTTTGATTTGCCATACCGACGACAGCCATGAGTTCATTAAACATCGCGTCAGTCATGCCAGCCTTTCGGGCGAGTGCCGTATGGCAGGCGATGCCGTAGCTGCAGCCATTAGTTACGCTCACGGCTAGGTAGATCATTTCCTTAACTAGGCGATCGAGCGCGCCTGGGGCCAAAACCGCTTTTTGGGTCTCCCACGTGCGTTTCAATAGGCTCGGGTCGCTGGCCAAATATTTCCAGAAGTTGTTCACCTCCGCGACCTTGCGCGTGGCCTTGATGTCATCGAAGACAGCACGCACTTCGGGTGATGCGTTCGCATATTCAACGGGTCGAGGCTTACTCATGAAGTCTCCCGGTCGTTCGAAGGCTGGGTGACAAGTGGCGCCGCCTAACGAACCAAGCTAACCGGTCCGGTTGAGCGAGAGGTTAGGGGGCACGTTTATCAATGCTTTGCCTCAGCGGTGGGCGCACCTTTGCGCGGCGACGCTATCTCGTTAACCGCGGACACAAGTTGCTGGAAGGTGGGGAGATCAAAGCAAATGTGGACGGCCGCACCTGCCTGCACCCCAATTTCGAGACCCGCGAGATCGTCGCTTCGGAGAAACGGTGCGAAACCGAGCGCTCGGATTGGCGGGCGGGTAAGTTCGAAATCGTTTCCGACTCTTCGCCCCTTCGCGCTCGCAAGAAGCATAACGAGAAGTTGAGATTGAGCAATCGGCGACAAGGACAGCGTTAGCGTCTCGCCAGACGCCGCGGTGAACGAAACGAGGGCATCGTTGGAGTTCGCAGGGCGCTCGAACTTAGTCGGCTTTACGACGAGTGGTTTGGCCATTGCAATTTCTCTCTTAGTGCCCCCTAACGTCAAAGTTCAGCGGCCGCCGGAGGCGGTCCGCTGCAACGGAGGGTTAGGCATCGGGTTCGTGGCAAACCACTTCGATGTTGTGCCCGTCCGGACCAATGACGAAAGCTGCATAGTAGTTCGCGTGGTAGTGCGGGCGCAGACCAGGCGCACCATTGTCTTTGCCACCCGCCTCCAGAGCCGCGCGATAGAAAGCTTCGACTTGCTGGCGATTCTCGGCCGTGAACGCCAAGTGAAGATGCGCCGGCTTCTCCTCGGTTTGGTACAGGCACAATGAAGCCTTACCCTTTGGGCTAAGCTCGACACCGTACGTCGGCGGCCCCTCCAGGACAACAGCTACGCCGAGCGGTTCGAGTGCCTTGAGGAAGAACGCTTTGCTCGCTGCATAGTCGCTGACTCCGAATTTGACGTGGTCAAACATGAGTCTCCTGAAGTGTGTGGGCCTGCGCGAGGCCTAACGAACTAAGCTAGCCGGCGCCGAGCGGACGGCGCGTAAGCGCCGCCGGCGAGGCGTCGGGTTGAGCGACAGGTTAGGCGGCATGGCGATTCAAGTTTTGGTCAGGTGGTGACGCAAGCCGTCGCGGCAATGGTTGCATCACGTGTCTGCATTCGATCCACTCCTGACAGTCGCGGCTGCCGATAGCAGACGGTCAGCGCCCCAAGCTAGCGGGTGTCCAAGCAAACGGAGGCCCGCGCGCCACCGGCATAGTGATCGAGACGTAGCGAACAATCACCGAATAACTTCATCGGCACGTAGCAGCAGCGACTGCGGAATCGTTAGGTCAAGTTCTTTGGCCGTGTTCAGGTTGATCACCAGTTCAAACTTCGTCGGCTGCTCGACGGGTAGATCGGCCGGCTTGGCACCTTTCAGCAACCGGTCCACGAAGTACGCGGCGCGCCGGCCCTGCTCGGCGAAGCTAACACCGTACGACATGAGGCCACCATCCTCCACGTAATCCCGGACCCAGTAGATCCCGGGCAACCGGTGCTTCAGGGCGAACTCCACCACCTTGCTCCGGTGCACATAGGTGAGGATATCCAGCGCGACGATTATGCCTCCCGCGCCATCTTTTTTCGCTCGCGCGAGTGCCGGATCGAAGTCGTCGGGGGCTTTGACTTCGATGAAAGACACGGTGATCCCGACCTGTTTTGCCGCGGCCTGCAACTCGCGGCGAATTTCGGGAGACGGGCTGTTGGGACCGCCCACGACGACGAAACGCGGAGCCAACGGCACAGCCTGTCGTAGCAGTTCGACGTATTTCTGGCTGATGCCCACGCTCAGGTTCGTCAGGCCGGTAACATTGCCTCCCGGTCGTGCCAGGCTCGCCACCAGTCCGTGCTCGACAGGATCAGGCGCGAGGGTCATGACGATCGGGATCGTGGAGGTTGCGCTCTTCGCTGCCAGCGTCTCGGCGCTGGAAGTCGTGACGATGACGTCCACCTTCGCCTGCACGAGATCGGCGACGAGGCCCGGCAGGCGGTCGGCGCCGCCGTCCGCGAAGGCGCGTCTAACGACAAGGTTGCGGCCCTCCACGTAGTTCCGCTCGCGCATCGCGTCGATGAAGGCGTCCAAGAGCCCGCTCCGCCGGGGCGGCGGAGCCCCGAGGGTGACATAACCGACCTGATACACCCTTCCCGTCTGCTGCGCTTCGGCGTCAAGCGACACGGCAAGGAGATTGGCCCCCATCGCACTGATGAACGCTCGCCGGTCCATCACCGGATTACCTCGTCAACGATAGAACCATATTACGCCCCAAGCGGGCCTCACACCCGCCGGCGAATGACCGGTCGTGCCGATCTCAGACGTCATGCATCGGAGTGCCGCCTAACGAACCAAGCTAACCGGCCGCGAGCGGACGGCGCGACAGCGCCGCCGGCGAGGCGTCCGCTTGAGCGAGAGGTTAGGCCCTCTACGCATGCGCTGGCGAACGACGTGCTAGCCCGAGCGGATCCAACGCGCGAGCCGGACTAAGAAGGGATAACAGATCGAAAGAACGGCGCCAATTGGCGCGATCCAGAGGCTTATGATTCCCGCATAGTCATACCATCTGTATGGGTTGTAGTGGGTAGCGCGGTAATAGGCGTCTTCGACACCATCGCGGCCGAGCGCGGCAAAGGCAAATAGGATGGACGCGAGGATGAGGAGGAGAATACCGACCCGTTGCAGGGGAGCGAGGGACGCTGCTCCTGCCTGTACCTTTTCTGCGGGGCGTCGTAACGAAGGCAGCAGTAGCATTGCCACCCCGATTGCAGCCGCAATGCCAAGCGCCCAGTTCATTGAGTCGTCTGTGTATCGTCGCCCGGCTGCGATCCATCCGGCTTCGCGGCCGATCCAAGCACCAGTCGCTCCCAGAAGAAATATTAGTCCCCAATATCGTCTTTTGCTCATTTTGAGGGCTCCGTGGACGGGAGGAGAAGCGTAGAGGCCTAACGAACCAAGCTAACCGGCCGCGAGCGGACGGCGCGCCAGCGCCGCCGGCGAGCGGTCCGGTTGAGCGAGGGGTTAGGCAGCATGCCCGGTGCTTCCCTTTGATGCCCAGTAAGAGTTTTCCTCTTTGACAGAACGCTCATCGTATACGACGTTGAACCATTTGAACGCCAGCCGCGCCTTCGTGACGGGGACCCGGCCATACGCGCCCCGTACAAGGTTGCCCACTTCTGCAATCGGTAACTCGCATAGCGGACCCAGAATTACTTCAGCCAACTGCAACTTGTCGCTGAATGAGAAGAAGTATGAGCCACTTTCGATCGTTGATGGATCGAGGGAGAGGAATACCCGGATTTCCTCCTCATATTTCCAATGCTCGTACTTCGAAGCCAACAGTTCGCGGACAAAGGTTTCGTCAAGGCGTTTCTCTGGGCCGTTGGGCTTGAAGCGAATCGGCAAGCGATCCTTGATGTAATGCACTTCCTGAGCCAAATCGTCTTGGAGCTCAAATCCAAGACACATCCCATGATGCTTCGCCGCGTAGTGACTCCAAAGAACCGGGTTCTCCCAGTTCTTAGAAAAGCAGAGCAAACCATGCGTCGCATTTAACTCGGTGCGCCAATTCCGTACGGCAGTTCGGAATGACTTTTCGCCTAGATGCGCCGCTAAGAGCTCGAATGGATCATTCAGATCCGCGAAACGCGAAATCCGAATACGTCGGAGAGAAATATCGCTTAACCCATTCTCCGCCGTCAGCAGATGGTAGACGCGCATGCCGCCTAACGAACCAAGCTAACCGGCCGCGAGCGGACGGCGCGTAAGCGCCGCCGGCGAGCGGTCCGGTTGAGCGAGAGGTTAGGCGGCACCGCGTGAGCATCGGAGGCAGACTTCATCGCTGTGACCTATTTCGGCGGAAGAGTACAGGCAAAGAAGAGGGCCTTCTGTAGCCAATGGCTGAGCCCTCTCCTCGTCTCGTAGCCAGCGGGATCAACAGTGACATAGCCGCGCATCGGCCTGCCGGTGAATCTCATCTCGTGCGCGTGGGGCATGCGGAGGGCAGCCTCATACTCGGCGGAGCCAACTCGGACCATGAGATGATCTTTGCCTACGGCACAAATCATATTGCCGCGTACCATAAACGCGACGCCTCCGAACATTTTGCGCTCAGTTACGTCACCTTTGGACTCAAGAAACCGACGTACTCGGTCGACGACTTTCTTATCGAATGTCACGTTTGCCCCGGGTGGGTTCGGTGCCGCCTAACGAACCAAGCTAACCGGCCGCGAGCGGACGGCGCGCAAGCGCCGCCGGCGAGCGGTCCGGTTGAGCGAGAGGTTAGGCAGCAGCATCGTTAGTCATCTTCACGCAGTTCGGCCCAAGAGAGTGCAAGCTCATCGCCCTGTCGCGGCCGCACCAGGCGGACCCCGTCATGCGCGGGATAGAGAATGCACCTATTGAAGGCACGTGATGAATTACGCCGGCACCCGCCTCGAATGAACACGGCTGCAATTTCCGCGAACGTAAGCTTCTCGCCCGGTTCGAGCCGATTCGGCAAATAGACGACGCCCGCATGCTTTATCCGTTTGTCGCTTATGTATCGAGAAAACTCAATGTCGCTTGTCACAAATACGGTATTTGCTGCGAATAGCTGCCGAAAGTAGTCCCGTTCATCGCGGCCCTTCACCTTTCTCCATCGCGATGCTTCAATCGTTCGGAAGATTCGTTTGAACACCGAAGCGACCTCGGGTGAAACGTGTTCATCGACGCAAATGCTTGGCAGTTTATTTCGTCGGCGGCCTAATCTGACGCGCTTCATTGCTGCTGCCTAACGATCAAGCTAACCGGCGGGCCGCGCTGATGCCCACAAGAACGAAGCCGTATACCGGCCCGTCCGGTTGAGCGCAGGGTTAGGCGTCAGTGTCGGCAGGGGAAAAGGTACGCACGACTTCATACATTCCCGGCTCGAACGTAGCGATTGCTAGCGCCTGTTTGAGATAGGGCAGCGGCGCTGGATCCTCGCGCATGGCCTGGTAGTCCTCGCTACTGCGCCATTCAGCGTACATGGTGACTTTCGTCCCGTCGAGGCTACGATGAAGCCGTGCCGAAATGAAGCCCGCCGCACGCCGTACCGAGCCTTCGGTCGCATGGGTGAGCAACTCAATCAGCTCCCGCTGTTTCGCCGGCGCCACGGTGAATACGTTGATCAGGATGACTGGCTTGTCGCTCATGAGGCAAACTCGAAAATAGTTCGCGAGGGCGGAGGCGGATGACTTGGAGCAATAGTCTAGCGACTCTCTCGACAGCGTGACGCACGGTTCGACCAACTATCGAACGCCCCGCTGAAGGGTACTGTCTCTCGGTGCTGTTCTGGCGCCTAACGAACCAAGCTAACCGGCGCCGAGCGGACGGCGCGAGCGCCGCCGGCGAGGCGTCCGGGTTGAGCGGGATGTTAGGCACCATGCACGGCCCGACGAAAATAGACGACCCGCTCCGTTTCCTCGAACCCAAGCGCCCGATGCGTTGCATGAGCCATGACGTTCTCGATTGGCGAATCGGACGCCAGCTCGCTGCAACCTTGGGCCGCCGCCCAGCGCTCAACTTCTGCGACGAGCGCGCGCCACGCCTTTACACCGCGCGGATGGCTCAACGTATAGCCCCTCCAAAAAAGCGACCGGCGAGGTACTTGTGCCGTTGACATAGTCGACTCGTTGCGACGCTTCAACGAAGCCTACCGCGGAGCCATCAGGAGCGGAAGCAAGGCGCACGCAATGCCCGCGCGCCAAGGCATCAGCCATGTAGCGCAGGTGCTCGGACTCAGTGCCGTCAGGCCACAACCGTGAGCGGAGCGATAGCCAGGCGAGATCCGTCGCGCTTGCGGGAGGGACGATTTGCATGGTGCCTAACGAACCAAGCTAACCGGCCGCGAGCGGACGGCGCGCCAGCGCCGCCGGCGAGCGGTCCGGTTGAGCGAGAGGTTAGGCGCCATGAGTCTCGCCTTGGCGAAGAAGTTTGCGTCGTGAGCATTGCTCACCGCACGCCGAACAACGAAAGACCTCGAAGTACCAACTCAGGGGAAAGAAGGCGATAGTGAGTATTGCGCAGGCGATAAAGAACCAGTTCTGCGTGGTCACCGCGGCCCAAGAGAATGCGAAGGCCATGACAAGAAAGTAGGCGATGCCGAGCCAATAGATGATTTCAAAGATTAGACGAGAACGTTCCATCCAGCGCCACCGTTTCGGCAACATCATCCCATGACCGTGACGACATTGCGGCCAGAGCAGCCAATATTGCAAAGGCATGGCGCCTAACGAACCAAGCTAACCGGCGCCGAGCGGACGGCGCGTGAGCGCCGCCGGCGAGGCGTCCGGTTGAGCGAGAGGTTAGGCCGCGATCATCGATCCGGTAGTCCATAATCGTGTCGTTTGGCAGGATCGCTGGAAAAGTACTGCACGAACTCCCAGTCATTCCCATCAGGATCGTAGAAATAGATACGCTTGCGATACGGATGCTCGTTCGGAACCGTTGAATCTTGATATCCGGCCGCGCGAAGTCTGCGCTGTAATGCCTCAACGTCGTCAACCTCATAGCCAAGGTGGTTCAACCCAGGCCTGCCCTTGTACGGCGTTCCACGTTTTGGTTCCTGCGCCTTCGCTTGATTGAGCGCAATGTAGGTCTCGTCGTTCCCGACGTGCACCCAACGAAAGCCGTCCGCATCTGTCGTGTCTTTGCGAATCTTGAAATTAGGGAACGCCGTCATCAGAAAACGGATCACCGCGTCAATATCGTGGACACAGAGGTTGGCATGTTCAAGTCGCTCCTTCATTGCTGGTCTTCCCATTGCGGCCTAACGGACGAATATAGTTGGTCTGTCCTGCATTCAGTGATACTGAACACAGCTGGCAGGTAGCTGCCAGTGAAGGCGGGACTGCGCCCGCGGATTACGAATATAAAC
>Ga0207646_10006865_pt1 | contig 11692 bp, 11 predicted proteins | sample KBSK5502metaG_FD_184343 | JGI IMG/M metagenome (GOLD analysis project Ga0207646, IMG submission 184343) | Corn, switchgrass and miscanthus rhizosphere microbial communities from Kellogg Biological Station, Michigan, USA - KBS K5-50-2 metaG... | ecosystem: Host-associated > Plants > Roots >...
CCAGGCCATGGCGTCGAGCAGGCGCTCGCGATACGGCCCGGGGCCGAGCGGGAAGCGCGACAGCAGGCGCCGGAACTGGAGCGAGTGGGCCAGGTACTCGGTGACGAGGATCGCCGACCCAGTCGTGGGCGGCTCGGCGAGGCCGATCGGCTTGACCGCGGGCAGACCGACCTGCTCGAGGTGGCTCAGGACGTCGTACTCACGTCCCGCGACGTCGCTGGGCTCCTCCTTGAGCGCGAGGAGGTCGCCCTCGACGACCAGGAAGCGGACCAGGTGCCGAGACGGTCCCACCGGGAGCACCCGGAACTGCAGGCTTGCAGGCCAGGCTTCGAGCGGGAGCTCCCACGGCAGGTCGAGGAGTGCCCCGGCGCGCCGCAGCCGAAGCAACGGAAAGCTGGACGGTGGCTGGGTGGGCGTGCCGCCGCGCGGCTCAGCCATCGCGTCGCCGCCGGGTGGCACCGGCCAGGACCAGGGCGTGCGGGCCCCATGGCGGCCGTCCGATCACGAGCCTGGCCGGGCCCAGCGGACCAGGTCGAGGCGGCCCCAGCCGCGGCGTGTCGTCAATGTCTTCTCGGGCGAGCGGACCCAGGTAGACAACCTCGACGCCCTCGCCGAATCTCGCCAGCGCCGCGGCCAGGAGCCCTTCCGTGTCGGGCTCCAGGAGGACGACCGCGGGCCGGGTGCGCTCCGCGATCGGCGACCGCCGTGCCGCGGCGCCCAGCGCCGAGTCCCGGGGGGCGGCCTCGAATTTCGCGACGCCGGAGAGCTCGCGCTCAGCCCGATCGAGCTCCACCGTCGCCCATCCGATCCCGACGATCGGCAGCTCGGCGAGCCACGGGTCGCGCGCCGCCACGGCGGCGTGAATTGCCGCTGCGGCCACGACCAGGTCCGGCGCAGGATCGGGGACGGTCATCGCAGCAGGAGGTCAGGCGCCGGCTCGCCGACGCTCGCGAAGCCGAGTCCTGCGTACAGGAGCCGGCCTGCCTCGTTGTCGGCCTCGACCGCAAGGTGGACGGTCGGGCCCCCGGCGGCGAGAGCGTCTTCGAGGACCAGGAGCGTGGCGAGCGAGCCGAGCCCCCGCCGGCGGAGGTCCGGCCGGGTGCCGATCGACGACAGGTAGCTGCCCTCCGCGTTGGTCGCGCGACGGGCGATCGCGGCGGGCTCGCCGTTCAGCCGCAGGAGCAGCATCGCGCAGCCTGGGCGCGAGATGCAGGCGAGCACATCGTTCTCGAGGGCGATGCGCCGGGCGGACTCGACGCCGAAAGCGTCTGCGAGCACGAGCGAGGCATCGACTGCCCAGCGCCGGCGGTCGCTCCAGCGCCCTTCTCGGACCGGCGCCGAGCCGAGGTCGTGGCGGCTGATGGTCACGGCACCGGCCCCGAAGGCAGTGGCAACCCTCGCCTCCGCGGCCGCGCGCAGCTCTCCCACCGGCGCAGGCTCGAGCAGGACCATGCGCCGATCCGCGCCCATCGACACGAACCCCGCCGCCTGCAGTCGCTGGGTCATATCGGCCGGCTCACAGCCCACTGGCAGCGGGCGGACGTGGGGCAGGCGGGCCAGCGTCGCGAACAGCGTGATCACCTCATCGAGCCGTCGCTCGAATGCCGCGGGATCCGCGGGCCAGCGGGGAGCGATGAGCCGATTCCAGAACGGCTCGGCATCGCTCGGATCGTGGAGCAGCCAACCGTCGCCAAGATCGCGGAGCTCGCGCGCCGGAGTCTGCTGCGCACGTGCCTCGTGGAGCACGAGCCGCCGGGCAAGATCGGAGTCCGAGATCCGATCGGCGGCCACCGACGAACCATACGAGGAACGACGGCACGTCGCGCTATCGTGGCGCGAACAACCCGCTCCCGCCCGGAGGATCACATGCGATCGATCACACGAGGCATCGCCACGCTCGTCACCGCAGTCGCGCTCGCGGCCTGCTCGGGTGCCGCCACCACCGCACCGACCACCGCCGCCGGCACGGAAGCACCTCCCGGCACCCAGGCACCGGCGGCGACGACCGCGGGCGCGGCCGTGTGCGCCGACTCCACGGGCACGACCACGGTCGAGACGGCCGTCGGCGGCTTCCAGTGGAGTCCGGTCAGCGCGAAGGTCGGCGACGTCATCACCTGGACGAACTCTGACTCGGCTCCCCATCGGGTGGCCCTTGACGACGGTTCCTGCTCGATGTCGGGCAACATCCCGGGCAGTGGCGGCAAGGCCAGCCTCGTGTTCTCGGTGGCAGGGACGTACCCGTTCCACTGCTCGATCCACCCGAGCATGAAGGGCACCATCACGATCTCGTAGCCTTCGTGCTGCGCGCGCGGCCGCGGCTGGCACGACGGTCGCAACGGATCGAGAATCGACCGTGTTGAAACGGTCGATGGACACCGACGCCGCGCTCGCAGGCCGGCTCGCGAAGGACCTCGGGGCCGGCTTTCCGGACCTCGTCGACCAGCACCGAGATCGGCTGTACACGATCGCCCTGCGCCTGCTCGGCGATCGACGCGACGCGGAAGAAGTCGCCCAGGACGCGCTCGTCCGGGCATTCCGGGCGATGCAGGGTTATGGGCCCGAGCGCATCGTTGCGCTCCGCCTGCGGCCGTGGCTGGCCTCGATCACGGTCAACCTTTCGCGCAACCGGCGCCGCCGGGCCGACGATCGCCAGCCGCCGAGCCACCTCGAGCCGATGCTCGACGCCGGCTTCGACGTGGCCATTGATGGCCGCTCCGGGCCCGAGCACCGGGCGGGTCGGCATGAAACGCAGCGTGAGCTGGCGGCCGCCCTCCTTCGACTGACGCCCTCGGTTCGCGCCGCCATCGTGCTCCGGCACGTGGACGGGCTGAGCGTCGCCGAGACGGCCCAGGCGCTCGGCCGACCCGAGGGCACGATCAAGGCGCAGGTCCATCGCGGCCTGCGCGAGCTCAGAGCGGTCCTGGAGGCCGAAGCCGCGCAGCCCGCCTCGAGGCGGATCAAGACACATGCCGGGCGACTGCTGCCGGCGCTGGAGGCAATTCGATGATGACCGTGCCGATCACCGACGCCGCACTGGAGGCCGGCCTGCGGGATCTGCGAGTCCGCGCTCCCGCAACGGTCGGGTTCGGGGCGCTCGTCGACCTCGGGCTCGCGGACCGCTATGCGGCGATCGATACGGCGCTCGGCCGAGCATTCGTCGCCTGGAACGGCCGCGGCATCTCGTGGGTCGGTCAGGCGCCGGACGCGGCAGCGTTCGAAGCCCGCTTCCGCGCCGAGGTGGGGCGAGACATCGGCCCGGCCGATGCGCTGCCCGAGCGGCTGGCGCACGCGGTCTCGCGCCGCCTGGCGGGCGATCGGCGGGTGCGCATCCCGCTCGACCTGCGCGGCCACACGCCCTTCGAGGTCGCGGTCTGGATGAAGGCGCTCGAGATCCCACGCGGCGAGGTCCGGCCCTACGGCTGGGTGGCAGCCGAGATCGGCAAGCCGAGGGCCGTGCGGGCCGTGGGCACCGCCCTCGCCCATAACCCGGTGCCGCTCGTGGTGCCCTGCCACCGCGTCGTCCGCAGCGACGGCACGATCGGGCAGTACTCGATGGGTGGCCCCGACGCCAAGCGCCGCGTCCTCGGCGCGGAGGGCCTCGACACCCGGGCGCTCGAGGCGAACGCGGCCGCAGGGCGCCGCTACACGGGCTCGGACACGACCCACATCGTCTGCCACCCGACCTGCCGCGACGCGCGCCGGGTCACCGATCGCCACCGGGTGCACTTCCCGAGCCTGGACGCGGCGGCGCAGGCCGGCTACCGCCCGTGCAAGCACTGCCGGCCCGTGGCGCTGGCCGCCTGAGGCCAGGCGGGGCATTACGACGCCGCGAGCGCCTTGAACATCGGGTTCGGGAAGCGCGGGAACACCCGGTCGTTCCCAAGCCAGGCAGTGAGGCGGGCCGCCTCCGCGCCAAGCGCGTTCGTCGCCTCTCGACCGACGTCCTTCAGGAGCCGGTAGCCGACCTCGAGATTCGATCGCTGGGCCCACAGGCCCACGACCCGTCCATCGACCCAGGCCGTGGGGCCGGCGTTGCCGGCGTTGTCGAACAGGTCGCGATACAACCCGTCGAGGTACCAGTCGCGGTCCTTCCAGGCCATGATCGTGGCGTCGAGGGACGGCAGCAGCGCGACCCACGGGCCTGGGTCCGGCGTCGTCTCGAGGTCGTCGCGCAGCGCCCAGCCGGTGGCTCCTTCCTCGAGCTCGATCTCCACCGCCTCGACCGCCCGAAGGGCCGCCCTCGTCCGCGCCACCGTCCAGCCGGTCCACCACTGCAGGTCGCGCTGCGTGCCGGGCCCGAACGCCCGGAGCCAGTGGCGAACGAGCTCCGCATGCGCCCGCTCTGCCGGCCAGGGTTCGAGGCCGCCCTCGACCCAACGGTCCATGGGCACCCAGCGGTACATGCTGCTGAGCCAGCTGCCCTTCGGGCGACCGCGGATGATGCGGCCCTCTGCGGACAGGAGAAACAGGAGCCGCGTCGACACGCCGACCTTGCCCGCCCACGTCTTGCCCTCGCCGAAGGAGATCTGTTCGCGCAGGCCCGGCACCCGCCTCGTCAGGTCGGCCGCGGTCGCCTCGCCCAGCTCGCCGAGGACGTCGACGGTCTCGCGCTCCACGCGCGCCACCCAGCGCTCCGGCTCCGTCGTGATGCCTGCGCCCGTCAGCATCTGGTACAGCCGCTTGCGCTCGCGGACCGCGATGTCGACGGTGGTCGCGGCATTGATGAGCCCGGCGAACGCGGGCGAGGCGACGAACATCGTGCGGCGCATGCCGAGCACCTTGACGAGCGACCGATCGTCGTACAGGGCCGACTCGACGTCCGCGCGCGTGAGATCCGTGGTCCGCGCTCGGAGCTCCATGTAGACCGACGCGGGATCGGTCGCGTGGATGCCCGCGAGGTCGTCGGCGAGGCGCGCCAGGTCCGCCTTCGGGCGCCGCGCCGCGAGCGCGTGGCGGGCGCCGATGCGGCGCCGGCGCTCGGCCGTGTCGATCCGCTGCATGGACGCGGAGGATATCCGGCGAGCCTGGCCGGACTGCGCTAGAGTACGAGCCTTGGACCAGCCGACTATGCCAAGTTCGGAGCCGGCGCGGAAGCGCGGACCCGGCGCGCTCGCCCTGTGGGCGAACATGGCCGTGATCTACGTCGTCTGGGGCTCCACGTACTTCGGGATCGCGGTGGCGATCCGGACGATCCCGCCGTTCCTGATGGCCTCGATCCGGTTTGCGATCGCCGGGCTGATCCTCGTCGCCTTCGACCTGCTTCGGCACCCCGACGCGCGCCGCTGGCCGACACGCCGGCAGCTCGTCGACTCGGCGATCGTCGGGGGCCTGCTCCTCGGCATCGGCAATGGCTTCGTCTCGCTCGGCGAGCGCACGGTCCCGTCCGGCATCGCGGCAATCCTCATCGCGATGATGCCGCTGTGGTTCGCCCTGCTCGGCTGGCTGTACCTGCGGCAGCGGCTGCCACGCGTCGTCGTTGGCGCGATCGCGCTCGGCTTCGTGGGCACGGCGCTGCTCGTCTGGCCCGCGGGTGAGGGTGCCAACACGTTCGACGCGGGCGGCATCCTGATCCTGTTCCTCGCCCCGCTCGGCTGGGCGCACGGCTCGATCTACTCGGTGAGCCGGGCGAAGCTGCCGCCCAGCCCGCTCACTGCATCTGGGCTGCAGATGCTCGCCGGCGCCGCGGTCACCCTGGTGGAGGCCATCGTCGTCGGCGAGCCGGCCACGTTCGACCCGTCCAGGATCTCGGTCGAGTCGATCCTGGCGGTGGCCTACCTCGTCGCGTTCGGGAGCATGCTCGCGTACACGACCTACGGCTGGCTGCTGCGCAATGCGCCCCTGTCCCTCGTCGGCACGTATGCCTACGTCAACCCGATCGTGGCGGTCGCGCTCGGCACGGTGTTCCTGCACGAGTCGATCAGCGTCCGCACGGTCGTTGCCGCGGGGATCATCCTCGCCGCGGTCGCGATCATCGTCACGGCCCGCGGTCGGCTCGGGTCCAGTCACGCCTCCGAGCCGGCAGACGAGATCGATGCACCGGATCCAGCGCGCGGTGGGCGCTCGGAGGCGACGGCCTAGCCCGCCTCGGGCGGAGCTTCCCGACCCATTCCTGACAGGAAGTGTCGTGTTCTCCGGGTAGGGTCGTCCTCGAAGGACACGTAGACTCCCCCGAAACTTTGGACCAGACGACCACGGCCGGCTCGACACCCGCTCGCGGCCCGAACGCGGCCGCGCTGTGGGCGAACATGGCCGTGATCTACGTCGTCTGGGGCTCGACCTACTTCGGCATCGCGGTCGCGATCGAGACGATCCCGCCGTTCCTGATGGCCGCGATCCGATTTGCGATCGCCGGTCTGGTGATCATCGCCTTCGATCTGCTCCGGCATCCCGAGGCGCGGCGGCTGCCGACGGGCCGGCAGCTCCTGGACTCGTTCATTGTCGGCGCCCTGCTGCTAGGCATCGGCAACGGCTTCGTCGTCTTCGGCCAGTCGCTCGCGGTGCCGTCCGGCGTCGCCGCGATCCTCATCGAGATGACGCCGGTGTGGTTCGCGCTGTTCGGCTGGCTGTATCTGCGGCAGCGGCTGCCGCGGCTCGTGGTCGGCGCGATCGCACTCGGCGCAATCGGCACGGCCCTGCTGATCTGGCCGGCGGGCGCGGGCGCGAATCAATTCGACCTGATCGGAATCCTGTTCCTGCTGCTCGCCGAGCTCGGCTGGGTCCACGGCTCGATCTACTCGCAGCGCCGGGCACGGCTGCCGTCCAGCGCGCTCACCGCCTCGGGCCTCCAGATGCTCGCCGGCGCCGCGGTGGCGCTTGTCGAGGCGCTGATCAGCGGCGAGCCGGCGCGGTTCCACCCCGACTCGATCTCGACCGCCTCGCTCCTCGCGCTCGTGTACCTGATCCTCTTCGGCAGCATGCTCGCGTACACCTCGTACGCGTGGCTGCTTCGGAACGCCCCGCTCCAGCTGGTGGCGACGCACGCCTACGTGAACCCGGTCGTCGCGGTCGCCCTGGGCACGCTGTTCCTCGCGGAGCCGCTCAGCGGCCGGACGGTCGTGGCGGCCGCGATCATCCTCGCCGCCGTGGCGATCATCGTCACTGCCCGCGCGGACCTCGGGTCCGGCGCGGCGCCCGAGGCGGCGAGTGACGCCGGCGCCCCTGAACCCGGGCGCGGCGGCCGATCTGAGGCGACGGCCTAGCCGCCGGAGGTCGCGCCTGCCTCGCCGAGCACGGTCCGCGAGACACGGCGGGCCATCGCCATCACCGTGATCATGGGGTTGACCCCGATGCCCGTCGGGAAGGTCGAGCTGTCCGCGATGTAGAGTCCCGGGACGACGCTCCCGCGCGAATCGGCACGGACCCTGCCCCGAGGATCGGCCGGGTGGTCCGCCGGGTCGCCGCCCGCGCGGATCGTGCCCATCTGGTGTGCCGACGCGACCGTGCCGCGATGCGCCGCGAAGTCAGTGGTCGCGAGATCGAGCTCGAACGCCGCGAACCGACGGCCCTCATCCGCTCCCCCGTCGACGAGGTGGCGACGCAGTGGCGCCCCGATCGCGAGGATCTCGCGCGCCCCACCTGCGCGGGCGAGGCGAGCCATCGACGCGAGCGCGTGCCGGAGCGTCGATCGGCCCTCGTCGTCGAGCTGGTAGTCGATCCGGATTCGGCCGGCGCGGGTGAGCCGGGTCCGGCCCTCGCCGCCATCGCGGGTCACCGCGATGAGCGGGCTGAAGTGGCGCGCCCGGGACATCAGCTCGGCGTGTTGCGCCGCCCCGCCCCACGGCAGGATGAGGGCGAGCAGCCCGAGGTGGCCCGGCGCGGACTCGATGACGTAGCGCCGCCGTCCCCGCTCATCCCGGCCGAACTCCAGCGAGCGGATGGCCTGCATCGTGCCCCGCCACATGTCGACCGGCTCGTCGTGGAGCGCGCCGATGACCGGGACCGGGTGGATGCGCAGGTGACGGCCGATCGACGGATGGTCGATGCCCGACGCCTGGAGGATCGACGGGCTGCGCAGCGCGCCCGCGGCGAGCACGACCTGGTGCGCATACACGGAGAACCAGCGCGGCGCCGCATCGCCGCCGGCGCCCGCCCCGGGCTCCGCGGCCAGCGTGCCGGCAACCCCGACGACCGGCCCGGACGCGCCGCCCTCACGAATCACCGACCGCACGCGGGCGCGATCCAGGACGCGGGCACCGGCTGCCGTCGCGTCCGCGAGGTGCGCCCGGATGCCCGATTGCTTCGTCCCGCGCCGGCAGCCGAACGGGCACGAGCCACAGTCTCCGCAGTCGACCGCGTTGCGCCGAACGACGCCGGCCTCCCAGCCGAGCGCGGCCGCGCCGCGCCGGATCAGCTCGTCCTTCGGCGGCACGACCGTCGCCGGAGCGAGTCCGAGCCGTCGTTCGATCTCGGCGACGTCCCCCACCCACTCAGGGCCGTCGACGCCGTCGAGGCCGTGCTCGCGCGCCCACTCGGCGCGGACGTCCGCGGGGGCATCGAGACACGTCATCCAGTTGACGAGCGTGCCCCCGCCCACGCCAGAGCCCGCGAGGATCGTGATCGAACCGTCCCAGGTCGACAGCAGGCCGTAGTTCAGGTACAGCCGGCCATAGGCATCGAGCTCGTCGCGCGGCATCGTCGCCTCGTCGACGAATGGACCGGCTTCGACGACCAGCACGGACCGGCCCGCGCGGGACAGCTCCGCCGCGACCACGCCCGCCCCGGCGCCGGCGCCGACGACGACCACATCGGCCTCGAGCTCGACGGCCACGCCGCCGGCCGTCGCCGGCCGGCGATCCACCACGACCGGCGCGATGGCGGCGAGGCTGCGCGGCATGGGTGGGTCGTCCGGCTCGTAGCCGACGCTCTGCGGCAGCGGATTGGGCGCCTCCGGCGTGCCCGGGTCGGCATAGGCGATGAACGTCAGCAGCTTCCGAAAGGCGTGCACGCCGGAGCGGCGAAGCGCAAGGCGTGAGCCGATCCAGCGCAGCAGCGTCCGTTCACGAGTCGCCGCCGGCATGTCGTGGAACGCGGCGAATCCAGCGCCCGTGGCGAGATTCGCGACGGGACTCTCGAGCAGCCGCAGGACCAGGCGGAGCTGGCTGAGCTGCGCCGGGTCCACCGCCCGGTCCAGCGCGTCCACGGCGATCGACGCGACGCGCTCGGCGTGCGCGGCCGGGACGAACGTCGAAGCGAGGGCGCGGATCGTCGCCAGCTCGCCGGACGAGAAGGCGGCCACCGGCCGGCGGAGATGGAGTGCCGAGCTCGGGCGGAGCTAGGCGCGCCCGGCGGCCGCCGCAGCGGACGCCGGCAACCGCTCGAAGCCCTCCGCCGGCAGAGGTTCGCAGCGCAGCGGGCGGTCCTCGCGGTAGCCGAGGGCGTAGTCGGCCTGGATGAGCGTGTGCAGCTGCGAGGTCCCCTCGTAGATCACCGCGGCCTTCGAGTTGCGCAGGTAGCGCTCGACCGGGAACTCGTTCGAGTAGCCGTTCGCACCGTGGATCTGGATCGCGTCAAGCGCGCTCTGGACCGCATGGTCGGTCGCGTGCCACTTGGCGAGCGACGTCTCGCGCGTGTTCCGGACGCCATGGTTCTTGAGGAAGCCCGCCCGCCAGACGAGCAGGCGCCCTGTCTCGATCCCGGCAAGCATCTTGGCCAGCATCTGCTTGACGAGCTGGTGCCGGCCGATCTCATCGCCGAACGTCTTGCGCTCGTGCGCGTACTTGAGCGAGGCATCGAGACACGCCTGTGCCAGGCCGACGTTTCCCGCCGCGACCGTGTACCGGCCCTGGTCGATCGCGCTCATCGCGATGAGGAAACCCTCGCCCTCCTCGCCGATCCGATGCTCGATCGGGACGCGGACGTCGTCCATGTTGATCAAACCAGTATTGCCAGCGTGGATGCCGAGCTTGCCGTGCAGCGTTCCGGTTGACAGGCCCGCCATACCCCGCTCGAGCACGAACGCGGTCACGCCGCGGTGGCCCTTCGATCGGTCGACCGAGGCGAAGACCAGGAAGTGGTCGGCGATGTCAGCGATGCTGATCCAGATCTTCTGGCCGTTCAGGACGTACGAATCGCCGTCCCGGCGCGCGGTCGAGGCCAGGTTGCCGGCATCGGTGCCGACACCCGGCTCGGTCAGCCCGAAGGTCGCGAGCTTCTCGCCCTTCGCCTGGGGCACAAGCCAGCGCTGCTTCTGCTCGTCTGTCGCCCACTGCATGAGCGTCAGCGAGTTCAGGCCGACGTGGACGCTCTGCACCACCCGGAACGCCGTGTCGGCGCGCTCGAGCTCCTCGCAGATCATCGCGAAGCTGATGTAGTCCATGCCGCCGCCGCCCCAGGCGGAGTGGATCGGGGCGCCGAGCAGGCCCTGCTCGGCCATCCGGGCAAAGACCTCGCGATGAACCTCGCCCTTCGCGTCCCACTCGCGGATGTAGGGGTCGATCTCGGCCTCGCAGAACTCCCGCACGGACTGCTGCACCAGCCGGTTCTCGTCGGTTGGGCGGAGGTCGATCACCCGACCATTCTAGGAATCACAACGGCCGCCGATCTCGGCGGCCGAATCAAGGGCTGTGGAGTGCAGCGATCGCTCCGATCGGGCGCCTCGCGTGCCGGTAGCCCGAGCGTTGGGAGCGGAGCTCACATGGCGAGGGCGAACGGCGCCAGAGGGCGCCCGAACCTAGCGGTTGTTGTCGAGGAAGCGGCGGACATCCTCGAGCAGGAAGCGACGGTCACCGCGTTTGCAGACGCGGTAGTACTTCAGCTCGCCACGATCACCGAGGCGCTTCACCGTGTTCACGTGCAGGTGGAGCATCTCCGCGACTTCCGCGGCGGTGAGCATCTTCCCAAGCTCGTTCAATGCCATCGAGCCCATCCAGTGGTGCCTTTCGTGAGGTGGGCCGTTGTGGTTCGCGCGACCGACACCCCGCGACGATGCCTGCGCGGCGTGCGTCGTGGATCGGACGTTATGGGACGGTCCCGGGGGGTTCCAAGCCGTACTTGAGTCCGGTTCGGGGCAGTACCCTCCGGCAGGCTTCGGTGCGGCGCAGCAACGACCGGGCGTGGTGAGTCCGGTGACTTCGAGGGAGGACGCGTGACCGAGACTGGGGCGACAGCCACCCTCGACGCCATCCGTATCGTCGTGGCGCTGCTCTCGGTGGCTGCCGTCGCAGCGGTCGTCGTCGCTCGTCTGCGCATCCCCTACTCCCTCACGCTCGTGGTCCTCGGGCTGGTCGCAGGCGCGCTGCTGCCGACCGGCACCATCGTCGTCACGCCCGAGGTCGTCCTCCTCGTTCTCGTGCCGGGGCTGGTGTTCGAGGCGGCGCTGCGAGTGGACCTCGAGCACCTCCGCCGGACCTTCGGCTGGATCCTGCTGCTGGCCGCACCGGGCGTGGTCATCTCCGCGGTCATCGTCGCTGCCGTGCTCCAGGTCGCCACGGGCCTTCGCTTCGAGCTGGGGATGGTGGTCGGCGCGATGGTCGCCGCGACGGACCCGGTCGCCGTGATCGCCACCTTCCGGCGACTCGGCGTGTCACGCCGGTTGGCGACACTCGTCGAGGGCGAGAGCCTGGCCAACGACGGCACGGCGCTGGTGCTGTTCAGCGCGACGGTCGCGGCCATCTCCGGCGGGACCTCGTTTGCCGAGACCGCGCAGGAGGTGTTGATCGCGGTCGTGGGCAGCGTGGGTATCGGACTGGTCTCC
>Ga0207646_10006866_pt1 | contig 11692 bp, 9 predicted proteins | sample KBSK5502metaG_FD_184343 | JGI IMG/M metagenome (GOLD analysis project Ga0207646, IMG submission 184343) | Corn, switchgrass and miscanthus rhizosphere microbial communities from Kellogg Biological Station, Michigan, USA - KBS K5-50-2 metaG... | ecosystem: Host-associated > Plants > Roots >...
CGAGGGTCCCGGTCAGGAGCTGTCCCGTCTCGTCGTACACCAGCTCTTCGATGAACGCGCCGCCCAGACCCTGCACGGCCGAGCCGAGCGCCTGTCCGTGCACGAGCGCGGGATTGATCGCGCGGCCGACGTCTTCGACGGTGACGAGCTTGAGGACGTCCGTTGCGCCGGTGTCTGGATCTACCGCCACATGCGCGACGTGAGCGCCATACGTGTACGTCAGCGCCGTCGTCGTGAACTTGCCGACGACTTCCAGCGGCATCTCGGCTGTAGCGGCGGCCAGCGTGAGCACCGCGCCCTCGCGGTCCCGGTGGAACACGTCGCCGCCGCGGCACTCCAGCGTGGCGGCGTCGAGCGCCGTACGCTCAGCGGCCAGCGCGATCAGCGTCGCCTTCAACGTCGCTCCCGCCGCGGCGACGGCGCTACCGCCGACGACGACGGCCCGGCTATGGTAGGTTCCCCAACCCTCGGCGACGCAGCTCGTGCTGCCGTGGAAGACGGTGATCCAGTCGAATGGGACATCGAGCTCGTCGGCGAGGATCTGCGCCATGACCGTCTCGTGCCCCTGCCCCGACGACGCGCAGCCGGTGTAGAGCTCCACGCGCCCGGGCCCGCGCACGACGATCCGCGCGCTCTCCGCGGGGCCGGCGCCGCTCGACTCGACGAAGCAGCCGATGCCGATCCCGTGCAGCTTGCCGTCGACGAGCCGGCCATTGTCCTTGGCGAGGCGCGCGTAGTCGCTGGCCTCGAGCGCCCGGCGAAGCGCCGCCCCGTAGTCGCCGCTGTCGTAGGCGCCGGACGCCTCGTACGGCACGAGCGTGCCGATGGACCACGGCAGCTCCGCCGGTGTGAGGAGATTTCGCAGCCGGACGTCGGCAGGATCGAGACCCAGGTCCGCCGCCATCATGTCGAGCAGCCGCTCGCGGAAGAAGTTGGCCTCGAAGCGTCCGGGGCCGCGATACGTTCCCGTCGGCGTCTTGTTGGTGACGACGGCCTGCACCTCGCACGCGAAGTTGGCGATGCGATAGGGGCCGGGCAGGAACTGCGCGGCCTTGGCGGGGACCACACCGCCGTTCGTACGGACGTACGCGCCCATGTCGGTGAGCACGCGGCCGCGCAGCCCCAGGATGGTGCCGTCGGGCTGCGCCGCGATCTCGAGCTCGCACTCGATCTCGCGCGAGTGGTTGGTGGCGACGAAGCTCTCGCGCCGCCCCTCGATCCACTTCACGGGCCGGCCGAGCCTCATGGCGGCCAGGGGGATCAAGAGGTCTTCGGGATAGAACTCGCCCCGCACGCCGAAGCTGCCGCCGACGTCGACCTCCACCAGCTCGATGCTCGCCTCGTCGAGGTGCAGCATGCGCGCCAGCACGCGGCGATTGAAGAACGTCACCTTGGTGGCGCCGAGCACGGTGAGGCGGCGGGCCGACGCGTCCCACGTTGCCACCAGGCCGCGGGTCTCGAGCGGCACGCCGCTGTGACGCTGGCACCTGAACGTTTCGCGCCGGGTGTAGGCCGCCGACCCGAAGGCGCCGTCGGGATCGCCGCGCGACACGCGATAGCGCGTCGCGACGTTCGTGCCGGCAGCCTCGTGCACGAGCACGCGGTCGACGACCGCGTCGCGCGGAGCAACGACGGCGGCGAGCGGCTCGTAGTCCACCACGACGCGGTCGGCGGCGTCCTCGGCGGCATAGCGATCCTCGGCGATGACGAGCGCGAGCGGCTCGCCGGCGTAGCGGACGCGATCGTTGGCGAGCGGCATCTGCAGATACCGCTCGAAGCCGGGCAAGGGCGCGATACGAATTGGAATCGGCGAGCCGAGGTCACCGAGATCCGCGAACGTCAGCACCGCGAGGACGCCGGGCGATCGTCGCGCCGCGTCCGTGTCGATGCGGGCGAGCCGCGCGTGGGCGACCTCGCTGCGCACGACGACGGCATGACACTGCGCGGGCAGCATGAGATCGGCCACGAAGCGGCCGCGGCCGGTCACGAGCCGGAGATCTTCACTGCGGCGTACGGCCGCGCCCACGAGGCGCTCGCGGGTCGGTCGCGTGATGGGTGCGTGTACCGGCTGGGCGTTCACACGTACAATTCCGGCGAATCCTAACATGATGGGGGGCCGGCTCATGGATCTCCAGCTCGGCGGCAAAGTCGCGCTCGTCACCGGCGGCAGTCTCGGCATCGGCAAGGGCATCGCCCGCGTGCTCGCGCGCGAGGGCGCGGAGGTGGCGATCTGCGCGCGGCGCAAGGACGTGCTCGAGGCGACGGCGAAGGAGATCCGTCGCGAGTCCGGTCGCACGGTGCTCGCCATTCCCGCCGACCTCACGCGCCGCGAGGACGCGGAGAGCTTCGTGCACGGCGCCGCGCGGCACTTCGGGCGCATCGACATTCTCGTCAACAACGCCGGCTCGGCGCCCGGCGGCGTGCTGGAGAGTCTCGATGAGGACGCGTGGCAGCAGGGACTGCAGCTCAAGTTCATGGGCTTCGTGCGCTGCCTCAGGGCCGCGCTGCCGATCATGAGGCAGCAGGGCGGCGGTCGGGTCGTGAACCTCATCGGCAACGACGGCGTGAAGGACTCCTACTGGGAGATCGTGCCCGGCGCCTGCAACGCGGCGGGCCAGAACCTCACGAAGGCGCTCGCCGGCCAGTACGGCCGGCACAACATCAGCTTCGTGGCCGTCAACCCCGGCCCCGTGCGCACCGAGCGCTGGGACGGGCTCGTGAAGGCGATGGCGCGGGACATGAAGCTCTCGTATGCCGAGGCCGACCGGCTCGCGCCGCGCAGTATCCCGCTGGGACGGATCGCGGAGGTGGAGGAGGTCGCCAACCTCGTCGCCTATCTGGCGTCGCCGCTGGCTCACTTCGTCAACGGCTCGATGATCGAGATCGACGGTGGCCAGCAGAAGCCGCTCATGGACGCCGCCCGCGATCGCGGCTGAGCGGGTTCGCGCTCTCCGCCGTTCGATGACCGCGGTTGCAGTGAGCGACTCCGCCGCTTAGATTGCGGGCGATGCGCGTCGTCATCCTGCCGTCGGGCGCGTTGCTCGCCGACGCGGCACCCGCCAACGACGAGGCGAGCGACGGCCTGTCCGACGCGGCCCGCGCCCGCGTCGCCCGCGCCTTCGCGCGTGGGCCCGGACACGCGATGCTCGACCTGGGCGCCACCGAGCTCGACGCGCCGCTCGCCCCGCCGCTCGCATTCCTGCGCGACCTCGGCCGCGCGTTCGTGACCCGGCTCTGCGGCCTGCCTGATCTCGACGAGCGGCGGGAGCGCACCGAAATCGACTGCCCCCCCGACGAGCGTGCCCGGCTGGCCGGCGCTGTCCCGCCGATGGACGGCAGTGAGTACGTCGACGCCGACTGGGTCGCCGCGCGCTGGGCCGACCTCAACCGCGCCTTCGCCGACGAGATCCGCGCGCATCGTGGCCCCGTCGGCGAGTGGCTCCGCGCGCGCCACCCCTCGTGGCACGCCGTCGGCAAAGTATGCCTGCACCTGGCCGAGAACCGCGGTGACGAGGAGCACCCGTTCGCTTTTCTCGCCACGTATGCGGCGCGCGCCGGCGCCGGCGGCAAGGTACAGCATCGCCCGCTGGCGCGCGCCCTCGAGCAGTCCTCGGTGCGCGGCGACCGGCAGGCGCTGCTCCACCTCCTGGTGCCGCTGCAGCGTGCCGCGGAGCATAGCCCGTGGCTGGCCGAGCTGATCGACTCGGGCGCGATCTACGAAGCGATGGCCTGGACGCCCACCGAGGCGCACCGCTTTCTGCGCGCCATCCCGGCCTTCGAGTCGGCCGGGCTGATCGTGCGCGTCCCCGACTGGTGGCGCCCGCGGCATCCACCGCGGCCCGAGGTCACCGTGCGCGTGGGCGACAAGAAGCCGAGCGCGGTCGGCATGGACGCGCTGCTCGACTTCTCGGTCGCCGTCGCGCTGGGCGACGAGAAGCTGACGGCCGCCGAGGTGCGCCAGCTCCTGGCGTCGTCGGACGGGCTCGTGCGGCTGCGCGGGCAATGGGTGGAGCTCGACCGCGAACGGCTGCGCGAGGTGCTCGATCACTGGGAGCGGGTGCGGGACCAGGCCGCGGAGGGCGGGCTGTCATTCCTCGAGGGCATGCGGTTGCTCGCGGGCGCCGCGCGCACGAAGCACGATGCCGCCGCCCTGGCGGCCGGCGAGGGCTGGTCGCGCGTCGAGGCGGGCGCCTGGATGGCGCGCACGCTCGAGGGGCTGCGGGGGCCGGCAGGGCGCGCGGCGGCCGATCCCGGCGCGGACCTTCGCGGCACGCTGCGGCCCTATCAGAAGGTCGGCGTGTCGTGGCTCGCCTTCGCCTCGTCGCTGCGGCTCGGCGTTTGCCTCGCCGACGACATGGGGCTCGGCAAGACGATCCAGGTGCTGGGCCTTCTCTTAGTGACGCGGCACGCGCGCGGCGGCGATCCGCCGCACCTGCTCGTGGCGCCGGCGTCGCTCCTGGCCAACTGGCAGGCTGAGATCGAGCGCTTCGCGCCGTCGCTGGCCACGCTTGTGGCGCATCCCTCCGTCATGCCGGCGCGCGAGCTGGCCGAGCTGGCCGGCGCCGATGTGGGCGGCGTCGATCTCGTCATCACCACCTATGGAACACTGGCGCGAGTGGAGGCGCTCCGGAGCCGCGAGTGGTCGCTGGCGATCCTGGACGAGGCGCAGGCGATCAAGAACCCGGGAGCGCGACAGACGCAGGCGGTCAAGGCGCTGAAGGCCCACGCCCGCATCGCGCTCACCGGCACGCCCGTCGAGAACCGCCTCGGCGATCTCTGGTCGATCTACGACTTTCTCAATCCGGGCCTGCTCGGCTCGGCCCGCGAGTTCTCCGCGTTCGCCAGGCAGCTGGCCGACCGCCCGGACGAGAGCTACGCCCCGCTGCGCAAACTCATCCAGCCCTATCTCCTGCGCCGGCTCAAGAGCGACCGCTCGATCGTGGCCGACCTCCCCGACAAGACCGAAGTGAAGGCGTTCTGCCTTCTTTCCGGGCCGCAGGCCGCGCTCTACCAGAAGACGGTCGACGAGCTGGAGCGCGCCATCGCCGGGCTCACCCAGGGAATCGAGCGGCGCGGCCTGGTCCTGGCCTACCTCATGCGCTTCAAGCAGATCTGCAACCACCCCGCGCACTGGCTGGGTGAGGGCGCGTGGGACGAGGCGGGCAGCGGCAAGCTCGCGCGGCTACGCGAGATCGTCGAAGCGGTGGCGACCAAGCAGGAAAAGGTGCTCGTGTTCACGCAATTCCGGGAGGCCACCGAGCCGCTGGCCGCGTTCCTGGCGGGCCTGTTCGGCCGTTCCGGGCTCGTGCTCCACGGCAGCACGCCCGTGAGGGAGCGCGGCGCGCTCGTGAAGCGCTTTCAGGAGGACCCGGCGGTGCCGTTCTTCGTGCTGTCCCTGAAGGCGGGCGGCTCGGGGCTGAACCTCACCGCGGCCTCGCACGTGGTGCACTTCGACCGCTGGTGGAACCCCGCGGTCGAGGACCAGGCGACCGACCGCGCCTACCGCATCGGCCAGCACCGCAACGTGCTCGTGCACAAGCTCGTGTGCCGCGGCACCGTCGAGGAGCGTATCGACCGGCTCATCGAGGACAAGCAGAAGATGGTGCGCGGGGTCCTCGCGGGCGGCGGCGAGATGCTGCTCACCGAGATGAGCGACAATGAGCTGATGGCTATGGTCGCGCTCGACCTCCGCCGGGCCACGGCCGAGACATGAGATACGGAATGCGCGCGACCGGCGGTTGCGGCAATGCCATTTCAGTGGCATTGTACGTGCCATGAAGGCTGTCATCGATCGTGCCGGTCGGATCGTCGTGCCCAAGCCGCTGCGGCAGGCGCTGGGACTGCGGCCCGGCCAGCCGCTCGAGATTCGCGCTGGCGATGGCCGGTTAGAGATCGAGATCGCTTCCACCCCCATGCAGCTGAGGAAGCGGGGCAAGGGGCTGGTGGCGGTACCGGATGCGAAGCTCCCTCCGCTCACAGCCGAGCAGGTCCGCGACACGCTGGAGCGCGTACGGCGGTAAGAGCCGCCGACTCGAGTCTGGTCGTCGCTGCATTCGCATCCTGGCACGAGAAACACGATGCTGCGCGGCGAGTGCTGAACGGCGCTCTGCGCCTGGTCGAGCATTGCGCCCTGGAGACGTACTCGGTGCTCACCCGGCTGCCCGCTCCTCACCGGGCGCCGGGCGACGTGGTGCGCGACTTCCTGGCAGCACGATTTCACCGGCCATTCCTCCGACTGAGCGCTCCGGCCTACCGGGCCTTCTTGCTGCGCTTGCCCGACCACGGGATTTCCGGGGGCGCCTCGTACGACGCGTTGGTGGCCGCCACTGCGGCGAGCCATGGCGCCGAACTCGTCACATGCGATCGGCGCGCCGCGCCTGTCTACGAACGGTACGGTGTGCGAGTTCACCTGGTGTAGGGCTCGCCGCGATGGCCTGGTACGGCAACGACGGCTGGGACTACTACCCGCCCTACATGTCGGTCGCGGAGAAGAAGGCGCACGGCGCCCGGATGCTGGCGAAGCTGCTGAAGAAGAGCAAGCGGACGGCCGAGCCTGTCGTGATCACGCACCGCAAGCGGCAGCTCGCCACCACGTTCTGGGGCAAGGCCTGGTCAGACAACCTCGAGCGATACGCCGACCTCGCCAATCGCCTGCCGCGGGGGCGCACGTATCTCCGCAACGGCTCCGTGCTGGACCTGGCGATCGCCGAAGGCAGGGTCGAGGCGCACGTGGCCGGCAGCGAGCTGTACCGGGTGACGATCGGCATCGCCCCCTTGGCAAAGTCACGCTGGCGGCGCGTGGTGGGCCGCTGCACGGGCCGGATCGGCTCGCTCGTCGGCCTGCTGCGCGGCGAGCTGTCCGCCGACGTGCTGGCCGTGCTGACTCACGCGAAGGACGGGCTGTTCCCGGAGCCGCGCGAGATGACGCTCGACTGCTCCTGCCCGGACGCGGCCGAGGTGTGCAAGCACGTCGCCGCGGTCCTCTACGGCGTGGGCATCCGGCTGGACGCCAGGCCGGAGCTGTTCTTCGTGCTGCGCCAGGTGGACCAGGCGGCGCTGCTCAGCTCGGCCACCGCCGGCGTCGTGTCGCGCGCGCACCCGGCCGCAGGCAGGCGCATCGCTGACGATCGGCTGTCCGCGGTGTTCGGAATCGAGCTGGAGGAGGCGCCGCCAGCGGGTGCAGGCCGCCCATCACGCCGACGCACGACCCGGCGTTGATGCCGGACCGTTCCTTCCCGATCGTCAGACGTCCGGCGCCGGGGACCGCCACGCCGATTCTCGTCAGCGTGCCGCATTACGGCACCGAGCCCCTGCCCCATATCACCCGCGACGACTACCGCGAGCCGTCGTTCGCGACCTTCGCCTACGGGTTCGCCGATACCTTCGTCGGCGACCTCTATGCCGATCTGTACGAGCACGGCGCCACCGTGCTGGCCACGCCATTTTCACGGATGTTCGTCGACGTCAATCGACGGCGGGACGACTTCGAGCAGCACGAGGGCGAGGTGCGCTCACGGCGCGGGGTCGTGCGCACGCACACGATGCGCGACGTGGCGATCTTCGCCCGGCCGCTGGCGCCCGTCGATCTCGAGGCACGATTGCAGATGCTCTACGACCCGTACTACCTGACCCTGGACCGCCTGCTGGGCGAGCTGTGTCAGGCCCATGGCCACGCCCTGCTCCTCGATGGCCACACCGGCAGCCCGCGGCGGATGCACGACCATCAGGTGATCCTCGGCACGTGTCACGGCGCGACGTGCGCCCCGGAGCTCGCGGCGACGGCGGCCGCGATCTTCGGTCGCCACGGCTTCGCGGTGCACGAGAACGTCAGCGGCTATACCGGCGGCAACATCGTGGCCACGTACGGCCGGCCGCGGACGCGGCGTGTGCACGCGCTGCAGGTCGAGATCAACGCGTCGTTGCTGATGACGAGCACGGCCGACGAGTTCATCGCCCAGGTCCGACGCGGCGAGGTTCCGCAGAAGGCGCACGACAACATCGCGCGCCTGCGCGCGTGCCTGCGCGAGGTGCTGGCTGCCCTGCCGCCGGTCCTCGCGGCCGTGCCGGCGTCGTAGCGGCGGCGCTCACGCCGCGCGCGATCCGACGACGGTATCCATGCCTCCGCAGCGAGCGCAGCGCTGCAGCGCGGCGAATTCGTCGGCCATGGCGAGGCTCTGCAGCGCGCCTCTCGCCGTGAGGTGCGGGACGCCGAGCAGGGTGCCGACGCAGGGGGCGCACAGAGGCCGCGCTTGACGGCGCAATAGATCGGCGACGCGCTGCTCGAAAATCTCTTCCACCACGCCGGACGCGCGGTGCAACGCCGATGCCGCCGGCCGCTATCTCGCGAGGCCCGCCATCAGCTCCATCGCCTCCGGCTGCTCGGTGGTGATGGTCAGCCCTGTGATGCCGCTGTCGGCCCACGCGCGGTAGCGCTCGCGGATGCGATCGACCGGTCCCACCAGCGCCATCTCGTCGCAGAATTCGTCCGGAACGGCGGCGGTGGCCTCGTCCTTTCGCTTGGCGAGGAACAACTCCTGGATACGCTGCGCGGCGCCGCCGAAGCCGCGGCGGACCATCATGTCCTTGTGGAAATTGCGGTCGCGGTGGCCCATGCCGCCGACATAGAGCGCCACGCGCGGCTTCATTCGGGCCAGCGCGCCGCGCACGTCGTCCGTGATAGAGACCTCGACGCGCGGCTGGATCTCGAAATCGCCGAAGCCCTTGCCGCCGCCCGCGCGGCGGAAACCCTCCTCGAGCCACGGGCGCAGCATGGGCATGAGACGCGGCACGAACCCGAGCGGCAGCCAGCCGTCGGCGATCTCGGCCGTGAGCTTCACGTTGGCCTCGGTCCCGGTGCCCAGCCAGATCGGCAGCCGCGGATTCATGTGGAGAATCGGCATGAGCGGCTTGCCGACGCCGAGCGCGCCGGGGCCGGTATATGGAAGCGAGATTTCTTTGCCTTCGTGAGCGACCGGTTCCTTGCGCGCGAAGACCTTGCGCATGATCGCGACGTAATCGCGGATACGCCAGTACGGTCGGCCCCACGGCTGGCCGTACCAGCCCTCCACGATCTGCGGGCCCGACACCCCAAGCCCGGCGATGACGCGGCCGCCGCCCGCAAGCGCGTCCACGGTGCCGGCGGCCATCGCGGCCGACGCCGGCGGCCGCGCGGCGAGCTGCATGATGCCGGTGCCGAGGCGGATGCGCTTCGTCAGCGCGGCCAGATACGCGAGCGGCGTGATCGCGTCCGAGCCGTACGCCTCGGCCGTCCACACGGAGTCGAAGCCGAGACGCTCGGCGAGCAGCACCTGCTCGACGGGCAGCCGCAGCTCGGCGCCGGAGTAGCCGATGCTCAGGCCGAGCTTCATGTGCCCCGCCCCCACAGCGCGCAGTAGCGGCGCAGCAGCATCGGCAGACCGGCCTCGTAGCCGGGCAGGCTCTCGTACTTCGGGAACTTCAGCTCTTTCTCGACGCGATCCCAGCAGCCGCCCGCCTGCGCCTCCGCCTTCACCGCTGCGGACGTCTCCTGCAGCAGGCCCAGGAACTTCTGCACGTCGTCCTTGGTGCCGAGCCGACCGCCGGGCTGTCCGGGATGTCCGGGGATCAGCGTGTCCCAGCTCATCGCCATGACCTTCTTGAGCGAGTCCTCCCACTCGATGGGATACGAATCGATCATGCCGCGTCCGGGGAACGAGCCGACGGGAATGAAGTCGACGGCGAAGAGAATCTTTTCCTTCGGCAGCCGCATCACGATCGACGAATCGGAATGGTTGAGACCGACGTACGTCAGCTCCAGCGTCGTGCCGCCGAGCTTCAACGTCCGGGTCTTGTCCATCGTCTCGTCGGGCAGCACGGTGTTCGGATCCTGCAACGCGACCAACCGCTCCTTCGCCCGCTTGTGGGCGATGATCGTGGCCCCGGCGTCCTTGAACGGCTTGCCGCCGGCGATGTGGTCGAAGTGGTGATGGCTGTAGATCAGGAACTTGATCGGCTGATTGGTGACCTTCTTGATCTCGTCGACGTAGGTCTGGACCATCTGCGGCCGGCCGTAGCCGATCGGATCGGTCGCGATGACGCCCGCGGTCGTGACGACGAACATCGACTGGTGGTTGCCACCGCGGAAGATGTAGACGTTCTCGGTGCCCTCGACGCGCGTGGTGGCGAACGGCGGCTGCGTTGGCTGCTGCGCGTAGGCCACGGCCCCGAGACAGGCGGCGAGGACGATTCCGGCGATCGCGTAGGAGAGGCGTGACATGGTCGCTCCTTTCGAGACCCGGAGCATCGCCCGGCGCGGCGGCGAGCGCAAGAGCCCGGCGACGGTGTAGGCTCGCTCCGGGAGGTGCACCGCATGAGGCTCCGTCCGCTCGCTCTGCTCGTCGTCACCCTCGCCGCCGCCAGCGCGCAGGCGGCCGACCTCGACCGCGCCGCGGTGGACTTCAAGACGCCGGCCGAGATCACATGGGTGCGCAACGCCGCTGGCACCAACGAGCAGGCGGTGCTGTTCGGTGATCCGAGCAAGCCCGGCCCGTACGTCGTGCGCGTCAAGTGGTTCCCCGGCAACATGAGCCGGCCGCATTTTCATCCCAACGATCGCTTCTTCGCGGTGCTCTCGGGCACCTGGTGGATGGGCACGGGCGAAACGTTCGATCCGGACAAGACGGTGCCGGCGCCGGCCGGGAGCTACGTGATTCACTACGGCGGCAAGGTGCACTACGACGGCGCGAAGGACGAGGAGACGATCATCCAGGTGTGGGGCATGGGACCGGCGACCTCGACGCCGGCGGAGAAGAAATGAAGATTCGTATCGGCATCGGCGCGGCCGGCTCGGCCTCGACGCCCGAATCGCTGGGAGAGCTCGTCACCGCCATCGACGAGCTCGGCTTCGACTCGCTGTGGCTCTCCGAAGTGCTCACCGGCCCCGTGATCGATCCGCTCGTCGGCCTCGCGTGGGCGGGTGCCCACAATCCGCGCGTGAAGCTCGGCACGACGGCGCTCCTGCCCGGACGCAACGTGGTGCGGCTGGCCAAGCAGCTCGCGAGCCTCGACGTGCTGTGTCGCGGCCGTCTGCTGGTGACGCTGGTTCCGGGACTCACCTATGCGCCGGAGCGCGACGCGATCGGGGCTCCGCCCAAGCGTCGGGGCGCGATCATCGACGACGCGCTGCCGCTGCTGCGGCGGCTCTGGGCCGGCGAGACGGTCAGCCACGACGGGCCAGCCGGCAGCTTCCGTGACGTCAAGCTCACGCCGCTCCCGGTGCAGCAGCCGCTCGAGGTGTGGCTCGGCGGCACCATGCCCGCCGCGCTCGAGCGCTGCGGGCGATTGTCGGACGGCTGGCTGCCGTCGTTGTGCACGCCCGACGAGGCGGCGGCCGGCCGCGTGGTGATTGACGAGGCCGCGGCCAAGGCCGGACGCTCGATCAGCGGCGAGCACTTCGGCATGAGCATCGGCTACGCCCGCGCGCCGATCGATCCCGCCACCGCGCGCGTGATGACCGCGCGGCGCCCGCGGTCGGTGGAGCTCACGCCGGTCGGGCTGGCGGCGCTGCGCGCGCTGATCGAGCGCTTCATCGCCGTCGGCTTCTCGAAGTTCGTCCTGCGTCCGATCGCACCGCCTTCGTCGTGGCGCGCCGAGCTCGAGGCGTTGTCATCGGCGGTCGGCGACCTTCAGACCTGAGGAGCCTCATGCAGATCGA
>Ga0207646_10006867_pt1 | contig 11691 bp, 11 predicted proteins | sample KBSK5502metaG_FD_184343 | JGI IMG/M metagenome (GOLD analysis project Ga0207646, IMG submission 184343) | Corn, switchgrass and miscanthus rhizosphere microbial communities from Kellogg Biological Station, Michigan, USA - KBS K5-50-2 metaG... | ecosystem: Host-associated > Plants > Roots >...
TGGAGCGAGCCGACGCCCGGGCGCGTCTCGAGCTGCCCGAGCGCTTCGTTCTTTTCGTCGGCACCATCGAGCCGCGCAAGAACCTCGAGACGCTGCTGGACGCGTGGGCGATGATGCGCGACAGGCCCGACCTGGTCGTCGTGGGGTCGTGGGGCTGGCTGTACGAGCCGATCAGGGAGAAGATGGCGCGGCTTGGCCCGCGGCTGCACCACCTCGAATCGGTCGACCCGGACGAGCTGCCTGCGATCTACAACCTGGCTCGCATCCTGGCCCACCCGGCGTGGTACGAAGGCTTCGGCTTGCCGCCGCTCGAGGCGATGGCGTGCGGGACGCCGGCGATCGTGTCGGATCGATCCAGCCTGCCGGAGGTGGTCGACGCGGCCGCCCTGATCGTGCCTGCCGATCAGCCCGACGCGTGGCGGAAGGAGCTGGAGCGCGTGCTCGCGGACACCGATCTGGCCGCCGACCTGCGCCGTCGGGGGATCCTGCGGGCGGCCGAGTTCAGCTGGCCGAGGGCCGCGCGGATGACCTGGCACGCGATCGACGACGCGATCACTTCCCGACGCTGATCAGACCAGCTCCCTGATCACCGCGGCGACGCCGGCAGCGGTCCTGTCCCAGGTGAACTTTGCCGCCCGAGCGCGCGCGGCGCGAGCCATCCTGGTGCGCAGCGCGTGGTCGCCGAGCGCGACATCGAGCACATGAGCCAGCTGGTCGGGGCCGGCCGAGCTGTGGAAGTAAAGCGCAGCTTCTCCTCCGACCTCGGGCAGCGACGACGACTTCGCCGCGACCACGACCTTGCCCCGCGCCATGGCCTCCAGAACGGGCAGGCCGAATCCCTCGTAAAGGCTCGGCACCACCACAGCCCCGGCGTGCTTGTAGAGAAGCTCGAGCATCGGCTGGTCGACCATGCCCAGGACGCGTGCGTGCGTCGAGTTGCGCAGCCTCTCGGAGAGGGCGTGGTCGCGCTCGGGACCCGCGATGACGAGCGTGACACCATCCAATCGCTCGACAGCCGCCAGCGCCGCGGCCTGGTTCTTGCGCGCCTCGACACGCCCGACCTGGAGGACGAAGTTGCCGTTCAGTCCGAGCTCGCTCAGCCTCGAGGCCGGCGCCGGATCGACCGTTGGCGGGGCGATGCCGAGCGGCACGACCCTCACCCGGCCCGGCGCTACGCCGTAGATGTCGACCAGGTCCTGCTTGGTGGACTCGGAGACTGCGATCAGGAGGCGGGAGCGAGTCATCGCCCACCGGGTGCTGAGCTTCAGGTAAGCGCGGTCCGCGAATCCGTAGGCGTCCGGGTGTCGCTCGAAGGCAAGGTCGTGCACCACCGTGAGCACATTTCCCGCGTAGGCGAAGGGAATGGCGTGGGCGGGCACGAACAGGAGGTTGGGCCGCTCGCCGGCTAGGTGGAGCGGCAGGCGCACCTGGGACCACATGCGGCGGAACGGAAGCACGACCAGGTCCACGCCGAGACCGGCCCGCGGCCGCGATGCGAAGAAGCGCCAGTGGAGCTCCGGCGCCGCATCCGGGAGACGTGCGCAAACCTCACGGGTGAACACCTCAGTGCCGGTGGCGACGGTTCGCGTCGCGGGGTTGATGTCGACCGCCACGGTCGCCTTTTTTCTCTCCGCTGCCACGTCTCGAACGACCTTAAGCTAACGGCCGTGGGGCACGTCGTCGGCCGCGTCGCGATGACCGCCGTGTTGCTCCTGGCTGCCGTCTATCTCCTCCAGGCCGACGATATGCGCCACACCGCCGTGGCCGCCGCGGCGCCCGCGGCCAGCCTCGAGCTCAGCCCCGTCATCGTGGCCCAGGCCGACACCGGTGGCCGCGAGTACTTCATCCGGAGGAGCCGGGTTGTCCCGCTTGGCGCCCCGTCAGTGAGCCTGCCCATCCTGATGTATCACTACATCCGGCGGCCTCCATCGAAGCGCACGGACCCGCTCGGTTTCAAGCTCTCGATCGCGCCGGAAGATTTCGAGGCGCAGATGGACTGGCTCCACGCGAGCGGCTTCCACACAGTGACGTTCAACCGGCTCCGTGCCTACTTCTCCGGGACGGAAGCTCTCCCATCACGTCCGATAGTGATCACGCTCGACGACGGTTACCGCGACCTGTACACGACAGCGTTTCCGGTTCTCCGGGCCCATGGCTTCACCGCCGTCGCGTACGTCGTCACGGGTTTCGTCGACCGACCCGAATATGTGACGCGTGCTCAGATCATGGAGATGGACCACGCCGGGATCGAGATCGCCTCTCACACCGTCGACCACGCCGACCTCAGCCACACCACGTTTGGCTCCACCGTCAACGAGGTGGTGCTGTCGAAGCGCTGGCTCGAGCAGCTGCTCGGCCATTCGGTGCTCGACTTCGCGTACCCGTCCGGGCAGTTCAATGAGCGGACGATCGATGCGCTCAGGCAGGCAGGCTATGACACCGCGGTGACGACGCGGACCTCGACCACGCACAGCCTGCTCGACCGCTACGAATGGGGCCGCGTGCGCGTCGGTGGCGGCGAGTCGATGCAGGAATTTATCGACAGCCTCGGGACCAGCATGGAGTCGGTCCCGGTCGTCAGCGTGAACGTGGAGCCGCTTTCCGTCTATCCCGAGCACCCCTACCGACAGGACAGTTGACGGAGGCCAGGATCCTCGGTGTCAGGGTCGACTGCCTTGACATGAGCTCTGCGCTCGCGCGGATCGAGCGGTTCGTCGACGAGGGCGGCACGCACCTCGTGGCCACGGTGAATCCCGAGTTCGTGATGCGCGCGCAGCGGGATCGCGAGTTCGCGCGGGTGCTCGAGTCGGCCGGGCTGTGCCTCCCGGATGGGATGGGCGTGGTGTGGGCGGCGCGGAGGCAGGGTTGTGACCTGCACAAAACGGTCGCGGGCTCTGACCTGATTCAGCCGCTGGCGGCGCTATGCGCTCGACGGGGTTTCAGGCTGTTTCTGCTGGGAGCCGCACCCGGCGTGGCCGCCGATCTGGCAACAAAGCTGCGCGCCGCGAATCCGGCCTTGCAGGTTGCGTCGCATTCCGGAGGGCCCGACCCGGCGGAAGACACCGAGTCGCTGAAGCTCATGCACGACCACGGCACGCAGGTCTTGCTGGTCGCGTTTGGCGCGCCGGTGCAGGAGCTTTGGATCGACCGGCTGCGAAGCCGACTCGGCGATGCGGTCGCGGTCGGTGTGGGGGGATCTTTCGACTACCTGACCGGCCGGGTGCCGCGCGCTCCGGCGTGGATGCGGAGGGCAGGTCTCGAGTGGCTGTTCCGTCTCGTCCGCCAGCCGTGGCGCATCCGTCGCATGGCCGTGCTCCCGATCTACGCGATCAAGGTGCTGAGCGCACCCAAGTAAGATCCCGACCCGTGCTGAGCATCGTGATCCCCTGCTTCAACGAGGAGCAGCGCCTGCCCCGAACGATCGAGCAGGTCGAGCGCTTTCTCGACTCCAGGAACACGGCATACGAGCTCATCCTCGTCGACGACGGCAGCGCCGATGGGACGCGCCTGATCATGGACGCCGCCGCGGAGCGGCACCCCGCAGTCCGGGTGGAGGGCTTGCCGCATAACCGCGGCAAGGGCCGCGCCCTCGCGGTTGGCGTCGAAGCGGCGAAAGGAGACGAGGTCCTGATCACCGACGCGGACCTCTCGACCCCGATCGAGGAGCTGGACAAGCTGGAGGCTGCGCTCCGCGATGGGGCCGGGGTGGCGATCGGCTCGCGGGCGCTGCGCAACTCTCGCGTCGAGGTCTCGCAACCTGTTTACCGCGTGGTGATGGGCAAAGCCTTCAACCTCATCGTCCAGGCCGTGCTGCTGCCTGGCATCTGGGACACGCAGTGTGGCTTCAAGCTGTTTCGCGCCGATGTGGCGCACAGCGTCTTCGGGAGCCTCGTCACCGATGGCTTCGGCTTCGACCCCGAGGTCCTTTACCGCGCGCGCCAGCAGGGCGTGAAGATCGCCGAGGTGCCGGTCGTGTGGCGAAACTCCGCCCCGACCAAGGTCAGCCCCGTGCGCAGCTCGTTCGACATGCTGAAGCACGTCATCCGGCTCAGGCTGCGCGGATGAGCGGCGAGCGGAGGCTCACCGAGCGGAGGTCTCCGCCGAGAGAGGTCCTGGTCGTCCTCCCGACCTTCAACGAGCGCGACAACCTCGAGCGCGTGGTCGCGGGAGTTCGACACCTGGGCCACGACGTGCTCGTCGTCGACGACGCCTCCCCGGACGGGACCGGAGAGGTCGCGGACGGCATCGCCGCTGCCGATGACGGCGTGCGAGTCCTCCATCGCGAGCGCAAGCTGGGTCTGGGCAGCGCGTACGAGGACGCGTTCCGGATCGGCCTGGCGGAAGGCTCGGCCCTCTTCGTGGAGATGGATGCCGACGGCTCTCACCGGTTGCAGGACCTGGACGCGATCGTCGAGGCGGCCCGGGGCTGCGGAGGTCTCGCGGTGGGGTCGCGTTACATGCGCGGCGGTCAGATCGTCGGGTGGCCGGCGCAGCGGCTGATGCTCTCGTGGGGCGCCAACGTCTACTGCCGCACCTTGCTCGGCCTCAAAGTGCGCGACTGCACCTCGGGCTTTCGCTGCTACACTCGCGCGCTGCTCTCCAGCATCGACCTCGACGACATCGTCTCGCAGGGCTATTCCTTTCAGATCGAGATGGTGCACCGGACCGTGCGCCTCGGCTACCCCGTCGTCGAAGTGCCGATTCGCTTCGAGGACCGCATCGCCGGCGCCTCAAAGGTTTCGCAAGGTGAGATCAGACGGGCGCTGTGGACGGTTCTACGGCTGAGCGTGTCTCGATGAACGTGGAAGCAGTCCCTCTCCCCACAGGAAAGAGGGCCAGGGTGAGGGGGGTGGAAAGGGAGTCCACGCTCAAGGAGTGGCGCCTACCCTTCCTCGTCGGCCTTGCCCTCGCGGTCATCACCGCGATCCCCTACCTGTACGCCTACGCCGTGCAGCCGTCGGGCCATGTCTTCGTCGGCTTCTTCTATCTCTGGGACGACGCAACCACATACCTGGCCAAGATGCGCGAGGGCTGGGAGGGTTCGTGGGCCTGGGAGAACCGATATACGACCGAGTCAAGCCCGCCGGCCTACCTCTTCTTGTTCTGGATCGTGCTCGGTCACCTGGCAGCGGTCACGCACTTGCCGCTGATCGTCGTGTTTCATCTGGCGCGGGTTGTGGGCGCTCTGGCCTTGATGGCGGGCGCGTGGCTTTTCATCTGCCACTTCATCCAGGACCGCTCGGCACGCGTTTTCGCGCTTTTCTTTCTGGCCTTCGGGCTCGGCCTGGGTCTGGTGATCTGGGCGCTCGGCCATCCGGTGGTCTTCGGCAACCAGACAGAGGGCCTGGACCTGCGGATGCCCGAGCTCAGTGCCTTCTACTCAGTCCTCGCACTGCCTCATTTCGCCTGGTCTGGCGTCTTCGCCGCGTTCGGCGTCGCGCTCACATTGAAGGCGATTCAGCGCGGAAGCCTGACTCTTGGCCTGCTCGCGGGTCTTGCCTGGCTTGGCCAGGCATCGATCCATCCCCAGATGCCGATCCTGATGGGCGGCGCGACGGCACTGGCGCTCTTCTTGCGCCCGGCCCGCCCGCGTGGCTGGGCCGCCGCTGCTCTCGCGTTTGCGATTCCGGCGCCATACATCCTCTACTCCTATATGGCTTTCGTTGGCAACCCGCAGGTCGAGCGCTGGACGTTCCACTCGAAGAACGCCGTGGCGCCGGAGACGATCAGCCTGCTCCTGGCGCTGGCGCCGCAGCTCTTCCTTGCCGTTGCCGGCCTGCCCGGGGCCATCCGCCGACGCAGCCGCGAAGACCTCTTCCTGCTTGCGTGGCTCGTCCTGCTTGCGGCGATTCTCTACCTGCCGAATCCGGCCGGTGACCTGCGGCGGCGCTTCTTCGACGCCCTTTACCTGCCGCTCGTCGTGCTTGCGGCACGCGGCATGTACGACGCGATCCTGCCTCGGTTGGGCAGCTTGAGGGCCCGCCGGCTCATTCCTTTCTCTTATGCAGCGTTCGCGACCGTCGGCGGCGCGTTCCTCCTCCTGGCCCCGCTGGCGGTGGCGGCGGAGCCGCAGTACACCGTCACCACGGCCGAGTACGACGGCCTGAACTGGCTCGGCGCGCAGCCCTCAGGCCGCGTCCTGGCGATGCCCGGCGTCGGTCTTTACGTGCCTGCGTACAGCTCGGACACCGTGTACGTCGGCCATTACGACGAGACGTTTGACTTCCTCCACAAGACCCAGGTCGCATACGACACCCTCACGGGCAAAGCCGACATCGAGCAGTTCGCCAAGGACAACGAGATCCGCTACGTCGTCTGGACGGTGGACCTGGAGACGCCTCCGCCCGCCGTGCTAGGTCCGCCGGCGTACGACACGCCGGACTTCAAGATCTGGAAGCTGTACTAGGGCGCACTCCTCACGTAGATCACGGCGACCGAGTCCTGGTAGACCAGGGTCCACTGCGGCTGGGTCGCCAGCACGTTGGAAAGCGCCGCGTCCTTGTTGTAGACGATGTAGTCGACTCCGTACTTGTCCAGGACCTGCTTCCAGTCTGGCCTCAGCGTCTGCACGTCCTGGTACTCGTTGAGGAGCTGGTCGCCCATCAGCGCGGCCTCACCAAAGATGAAGACTCGTCGGTTCTGGTCGGGGTAGAAACGATTCGCCAGGTAGCCGCCCCAGCCGTACTGGTTGTACATCCGCGTGCCGACTTCGGGATGGGCGGCCAGCCAATCGGCCGCGGCAACCGGATACGACCCTGTGTCAGTGCTCTCCTGGTGAGCCGGGCTCACGTTGTTTGCGACGCGAACCGTGGTGATGAGCGCGATCAAGATCAGCACGATCGCAGTGATGACCGCGAACAGGCGGCGTGGAGGCACGTGGTAGGTCCACCTGCGCGCCGCGGCGAACTCTCTCCACGACTCGCCGTACGTGGTGATCATCACCGGCGTGGCGGCCGCCACGAAAAGCGCGACGTTCCGGACCGACTGAAGGGCGAGAAAGAGAGCGATGGACGTAAGCAGGAACTGGTAGAGGGTCGGCCGGCGAAGGGCGAAGCCGGCGATCACGATGAACACCATCGCCTCGAACGGCCTCAGAAAAAGGTCATGGAAGTTGGGTGACGCCCACTCGACGATCAGCCTCTGCTGGGCCTCGCTGCCCTGGGTCTGGAACGGGTAGGGGTAGAGGCTCAGGAAGTGGGGGGTGGCCGCAACCGCGACCGCGGAGGCGAGGCCGATCACTGCCAGGCGCCTGACGTGCATCCGGTGCGCGGCATTGCCCTGGTCAAAGGCCCAGCTCAGGAGCTCGGCGGTGAGCGCGACCCCCAGCCAGACGAAGCCGATGACCCAGCCCCCGTGGAGGTTGGCCCAAAGGATCATCAACAGCGGGAAGAAGTTGATCGCCCGACTGCGCCCGGCGAGGTAGCCCTGCAGCCAGTAGAGCTCGAGGCAGCTGAGCGCGAAGGTGATCATCTGCGCTCGCGGGCCCCAGATCGGCGAGCCGGCGACCGCCGCGACTGCCAGCCCGACTCCGACGAACACGAACGGCTGGCGCCGAACCTGCAGGTAGATGAGCCAGAAGCCGGCCCAGGTCAAAAGACCGAACGCGACGCAAAGGGCGGTCAGCCCGAGTGTGCTGTACGTGAGCCACATCAGGATCTCGGTCAGGTACTCGTGGTCGGTCCAGACGTGGCTCGGGACCGTGTACGTGAACAGGTCCTGGGCCGGCAGCTGGCCGTGCTCCACCATCCAGCGGCCGACCCGCAGGTGCCACCAGAAGTCGGGGTCCTGCTCCACTCCGATGAAGAGGACGAGGATCACGGTCAGCACGCCGCCGAGCAGCAGCGTCCGAGCCGAGAGGCGCTCGGTCAGCCGCAACCCGTCAGCTGCGACGGAACGGGTTGGGTAGGTAGCGGGGGACGCGTCTTGCATATGCGGGGTACTCGGCGGGAAAAGCATGGGCGAGGATGCGCTCCTCCCACCCGATGCGCAACAGCTCGCACACGATGAAGTAGGCGATCGCCAGCGCGCTCAGCCATCCGCCGGTGGCGATGTTGATGCCCAGCGCGGTCGCAATCTCGCCCAGGTAAACGGGGTGGCGGCTCAGCGAGTACGGGCCGCCCGTGACCAGCCGCCGGGCCTCGGGGATGATCGAAAACGAGCGCCGCAGGTAGGCGAGGCCCCAGACCGAATAGGCAAGCCCGGCCGTGGCGAGCAGGTCGCCGAAAAGGACCAGACTGTCGCGGCGGGTGCCGCCGGGCAGGAAGCTGGCGCTGATCGCGGCGAAGGTGCCGCTGAAGGCGATGAAGATCACGGCCAGGCGGTGGTCGGTGCCGCGCTGGGGGAGCCGGACGGCGTACAGGACGACCAGCATCGTGAAGTAACCGAGCGCCAGCAGCCCCTGCACCAGGAACAGCGCGTCGGAAGGTTGGCGGATGCCGTGCAGCCCGCCGGCCAGGAGGACCAGCTGCCGGGCCAGGAAGAGGGAGAAGAAGAGCGAGGGGAGGAGGCGGCTGAAAACGAGGTCCCTCCAGTAGGCTCCCGAGCGCCTTGCCACGTGCTCTGCGACGCCGGTAGCCGCCATACCCGGCGAAAGGTTAGCGACCGGGAGGGGGCCTCCGGTCGTTTTGGCTAATGAATTGACCTGCCTGCCACCGATGAGTAGCATCCTCGACCGCGAAGGGCCCGTCAGCCGCAAGATGTCGAACCGGGCAGCGTCAAGCAGGTACAGAAGCCTGTAGTTCAGGAAAAAGGAGGTGAAATCGCAGAAATGTTGAGTCTTTACATGAAGCTTCGCAGCCTCACGACTCGTCAGGAAGGCCAGGGCATGGTTGAGTACGCTCTGATCCTCGTGTTGGTCTCAATCGTGGTCATCGTGATCCTTCTTACGATGGGTAACCAGATCAAGAACGTGTTCTCGAACGTCGTAGCCGCACTCGGAGCGTAACAACCCACGTAAATAGCACCTTCAGAGAGCCCCTCGCGGGGCTCTCTCTTCTTTACATCGAATTGGGGGGAAGATCGCGGTTCGCATGGTTACAATGTCGCCACTCTTGAGGATTCCATCGTCGGAGGTGACTTAGTCTTGGCCGTCGCACCTGCTGCTGCAAGGCCCCGTCCCGGCGGGGGTCGTCTCTTCATCATCGTCGGACTTCTGCTGGCCGTTCTAGCCTTTGGAGGCGTCTTCCTCATCGGAGGCGCGACAGGCGGTGCCGGCCTCGGCGGTCCGAGCAACACCGTCGTGATCGCGAAGCAATCTATACCGCTGCGACACCAGATCACAGCCGCCGACCTGGAGACCGCGAAGATGTCGGTCGCCGGAAACGCGACTCTCGCCAACACATACGACAACATCAACAACGTCGTGACGTTGATCTCCGAGATCAACATCAGCAAGGGCACCGTGATCACCGCCGACATGCTGGCGAAGGACATCAACGCCGTGCCGTCCGGCGCCGCGCCGGCCTACCTGCCCCTCGCCAAGGGCTTTGTCGCGATGACCATTCCCACAGGCGAGCAGCAAGGCGTCGCCGGTCACATCAGCGTCGGCGACTACATCACGGTGATAGTTTCCGCGAGCCTCACCACATTCAGCACCTCGACAGGGCAGCAGACGGGGCCGACCAAGGTGATCAGCAAGACGGTGTTCACCAACCTGCGCATCATTGGGCTCGGACCTGCATCGGCTGGCGTTCAGCCTGCCGCCGGCGGTGGCACGACCACGACAGGTGGCCCGCAAAGTGGGATCACGTCAAGCCTGACCGTCGAGCTCACCCAGTGTGACGCCGAGTACCTCACCTGGTTCCTTGGCAACACAACTGTGCGGTACACGCTGTTGTCGTATAAGGACTACGGAACCGCACCGACCGATCCAGACCCGTCATGTCTGACGATCACCGCGGCCGGTGGAGTAAGCCAGAAGCAGGTCGACGCGAAGTACCACTTCACCGCCCTTTAGTCGTGAGATCGGATGGGGCTCCTCGATAGGGTCAAGCAGAACCAGACGGCTCCGCCGGCCGGATCGGCGGGCAACGGTCCCGCCACCGCGACCCTGCCGGGCGCCCCAACCTACAGCCCGCAGCCTGCAATCCCGGTAGCGCAGCCGGCCGCCACCGCTGCGGCGGCGGCGGCCGCTGCGGCTCGGACCGCCATCGGCGGCGAGCTATCGCCCGCCTTCACCGCCGCCAAGGTGCAGATCCACGCCAAGCTGATCGAGAAATTCGCGGACGAGATCGACTCGAGCAACAAGGCAGGCGTCAGGGAAAAGATCGTCGAGCTGGCCGAGGAGTACTTCCGCTCGACGGCCATGACGATGACCAAGAACGACAAGGAGCGCCTTGTCGATTCGGTCCTTGACGACGTGCTGGGGCTGGGTCCCCTCGAAGCACTGCTCGCGGACCCGGCGATCACCGAAATCATGGCCAACCACCCCAAGCAGATCTACGTCGAGAAGAGCGGTGAACCGATCCTGTCATCGGTGACGTTCGAATCGGAACGTCAGATGCGCCAGGTCATCGACCGCATCGTGAGCCTGGTCGGCCGCCGAGTCGACGAGTCCACGCCGATCTGTGACGCGCGCCTGAAAGATGGCTCGCGTGTCAACGTGGTCATTCCGCCGATCGCGTTGAAAGGTCCGGCGCTCACCATCCGAAAGTTCGCCAAAGAGAAGTGGGGACCGGCCGATATCGTGAACCGCTTCAAGTCGTCGAGCCCGGAGATCATGACGTTCCTGCGCTCGTGCGTTCGCGCGCGCCTGAACATCCTCGTCTCCGGCGGTACCGGCTCAGGCAAGACGACGCTGCTCAACATCCTCTCGTCGTTCATCCCCGAGAACGAGCGCCTGATCACCTGCGAGGACGCCGCCGAGCTCCAGCTGCAGCAGCCCCACTGGATCCAGCTCGAGTCGCGTCCGCCTAACGTGGAAGGCAAGGGCGCGGTGCCGATTCGCGAGCTGGTCAAGAGCTGTCTGCGTATGCGCCCCGACCGCATCATCGTCGGTGAGTGTCGTGGCGGTGAGGCCCTGGACATGCTGCAGGCCATGAACACGGGCCACGACGGATCGATGTCGACGCTCCACGCCAACAACCCGAAAGAGTGCCTGGTCCGCCTCGAGACCCTGGTCCTCCAGGCGGGCCAAGACCTGCCTTCGCGAGCCATCCGCGAGACGATCGGCTCCGCCATTCATCTGATCGTGCAGCAGTCCCGCCTCCGCGGCGGCGTGCGCCGCATCGTGAGCGTCGCCGAGGTCGTGGGCATGAAAGACGGAGAGGTCCAGTTCCAGGAGCTCTTCAACTTCAAGCAGATCGGTGTTAACGCCGAGGGCAAGGCCGTTGGTTATCACTCTGCGACCGGCATCCTGCCCATGCGCATGGAACATCTCAGAGCCGAAGGAGAAGACGTCCCGGAACAAATTTTTGCGCCTGCCAGGCAACCATCGCCGGACAAGCTGTACTGACCCTCAAGGAGATTTAGATGCCACCAATCCCCGTGGTTTTCGGGCTCATCGCCTTCGCGGGCGTGTTCCTGTTTTTCCTCGGCATCAGCCAGATGCGCCGCGCTGCGGGAGGCGCCGAGGACTTCCAGGCGCGACTTGCCGCATACGGCGTGACCACTGCGGGCGCCCAGGCGCTCCCCCAGTCGGCCGGTTTTCGCGACACGCTGAACCACCTGTTTCAGCCCGCCGCCGACCGTATG
>Ga0207646_10006869_pt1 | contig 11688 bp, 7 predicted proteins | sample KBSK5502metaG_FD_184343 | JGI IMG/M metagenome (GOLD analysis project Ga0207646, IMG submission 184343) | Corn, switchgrass and miscanthus rhizosphere microbial communities from Kellogg Biological Station, Michigan, USA - KBS K5-50-2 metaG... | ecosystem: Host-associated > Plants > Roots >...
GGTCTCTATCCGCCGTGGGCGTAGGGAACTTGAGAGGAGTTGCTCCTAGTACGAGAGGACCGGAGTGAACGAACCGCTGGTGTGCCAGTTGTCCCGCCAGGGGCACCGCTGGGTAGCTATGTTCGGTCGGGATAAGCGCTGAAAGCATCTAAGTGCGAAGCTCGCCTCGAGATGAGGTTCCCCACCGGGTCAACCGGGTAAGACCGCAGGGAGACCACCTGTTTGATAGGCCGCATGTGGAAGTCCGGTGACGGATGAAGCTGAGCGGTACTAATGGTCGAGGGCTTGACCTCTTCAGCAACTGACCTGGGGTCAGTGGCTGGGAATCGTGATCGATCCCGATCACTCAGAGATTTCGAAGATCGAGAAGCAACGGCGCCCGCGCGGTCCAATGAGGGCCGCGCATCACGCCGGCCTTCCGGCCGGCGTACGGTGCAGCCGAACAACATCCAGACGCAACGAATCCTGGTGACACTGGCGGAGAGGCCATACCCGTTCCCATCCCGAACACGGAAGTCAAGCTCTCCAGCGCCGAAGATACTGAGAGGGCAGCCTTTCGGGAAAATAGGTCGTCGCCAGGATTTTTGCGTTTCCGGAGGGATGTTCCGTCACGGCACCGGCCGGGTGGCGCGACGGCGACCACCGTGACCGGCCGGTATCCTTGGCCGCGATGACCGTCCCTCTCGGTGCGCCCGACGGATCGGACCAGCGGCCCGAGAGTCAGGCCCACGGCCACGTCGATCCCGTCGCCCGTCCCCACGCCGGCCCGCCGCCGTCCGCACCCGACGTCGTCGCCGCCATCTGCCCGTACCTGACCTCGGTCGGCGGGTCGTGGCGGCAGGCCACGCCGAGCCGCGACCACCGCTGCACGGCGCTCGAGCCCCCCGCTCCGCAGCCGACCGAGAAACAGCGCCGGCATTGCCTGTCCCCCGACCACGGGGATTGCCCGATCTTCCGCGCCGCCCGCGGCGCCCGCGCCGCGACGCTCATTCCGAACGGGGACCCGGTCGCGCTCGCGGCGGTCGACGCGGCCCGGCGCCCGATCGCCCGGACGTCGCCGATCCTCCTCGAGCAGCCGAGCCTCGTCGAGCAGGCCGTGCGGCTGCCGTTCGATCGCGCCTCGGGCCAGCTCGCCCTCGTCGCCCTCATGATCCTGGCCTTCGCGGTCGTGGCGATCACCCGGCTCTCGGCCGGGAGCGTCGCGCCACCGGCGTCGCCGCCACCCTCGCTGATTGCCGTCGCCAGCTCCAGCCCGTCGCCGATCCCCACGCCGACGGCGAGCGCCTCGGCGGAGCCATCGGCCTCCAGCTCGGCCAGCGCCGAGCCCTCGTTCCGGACGACCTACACCGTCAAGGCGGGCGACACGCTGAGCGGCATCGCGAAGCGCTTCAAGACGACGACCACGGCGATCCGGAGCCTGAACCACCTGAGCAGCAACACGATCCACAAGGGCCAGGTGCTGAAGATCCCGTAGCGGTCCTCAGTGCTGGCAGCCGCGGCAGTACGACGTGACGAAGCCACCGGGCTTGACCTCGCTGATCTTCGTGCCGCACCGGGGGCAGGCCGTGCCGCCCTTGTCGTGCACGGCAAGGAAGTCGCGGACCTGCTTCTCGAAGGTCGGCGGGACGCGCTCGCGCAGGACCTCGATCGCATGGGCGAGCGTCGTCTGCGTCGCCGTATACAGCGCGTCGACCTCCTCGGGGGCGAGGCTCGTCCGCTTCCGGAACGGCAGAAGCCGGGCGGCATGCAGGACCTCGTCGCTGTAGGCGTTGCCGATGCCGGCCACGAACGCCTGGTTCTTCAGGAGGTTCTTGAGCTCGCCGGGATGGCGGCGGATCCGGGTCCGCCACGCCTCCAGGGTGAGGGACGGATCGTCGGCGTCGGGACCCATCTCGCCGTCGGTGAGGCCCGGGACCTGCCGTTCCGCTCCTGCGGGCAGGACGTAGACCTTGCCCATCTGCGTGGGATCGCGATACCGGATCTCGGCCGGCGCGTCATCGGCCGGAAGCCAGGCCGCACGCGCGGTCCATCGGGCCGCGTCTCGCGGGCGGCGCGCACGCGGACCGAAGCCGACGACGACGGCCGTCTTCGACGGCAGCGGCGCCGTCGGAGCCGCAAGCTGGAATCGCCCGGTCAGCATCGGGCTGAACACGACCCGGTCTCGGTCGAGCTCCGCCAGCAGGAACTTCCCGCGTCGCCCGATCCGGCCCAGCTCCTGCCCGACGAGGGCCTCGAGCTCGGCCGGCGTCCCCCGCACGGCGAGGGGTCCCGGGGCCCGGACGGAGGTGATCGCGCGACCGCTCAACGCAGCGTGAAGGGCGTCGGCGACGATCGCCAGATCGGGCAATTCGGGCACGGTCGGCCGATTGTAGCCGCGAGAACGCCTGTGCTAGACTCTCCCGGCCCTAGAGGCAGACAGCTGAAGACACGTCCAGCCAGCTCGCTACGAAGGGAGCGGACCGCGGCCGAATCACCACGGACCACTGCTGATCGTCTCGGACCCGGCCTGGGCGCTGCCCGGGCCGTCGTCGTGTCTGGGGACTTCAACTGACAGGAGAGATCAGACCGTTGACCGAGGAACAGCAGGACGGGACCGTCCGGCCGGAGGCATCGTCTCCGACGCCGGACCAGGAGCCCGATCGGACCGCCGTGGCGACCGCCGTCGCGGACGAGCCCGAGATCACCGCGACGCCTGAGGCGATCGCGCCGAGCGGCACCCCAACCGCCGAGGACCCGGCACCCGATGCCGCCGATTCCGCGAACGGGGCCGCCGCAGGCGCGGAGGCAATGTCCGGCGACGGTGAGGCGGAGGCCGCCGGCACGTCCGACGCCCCGGCCGCGACCTCGGATCCGGAGCCGGCAACGAGCCAGGCCGAGGCAGGCTTCGCGGACGCTGACCTCGATGACGCTCCAGGCGTGAGCGCGCCCGCGGCCGCGCCCGCGAGCGCAACCCTCGACGACGATGACACCGCCGATGCTCCGGCTGCGGCCGAAGAGGAGCCCGCCGACGTCGTCCCCGCCCCCCGGGATCTCGGACCGGAGCCGACGACGATGGAGGAGCTGCTCGCCGAGCAGGACTCCGACATCAAGAGCTTCAAGCACGGCGACGTCGTCGAGGGCACCGTCGTCCGGATCGACAAGGACGAGATCCTCGTCGACATCGGGGCGAAGTCCGAGGGCGTCGTCAGCAACCGCGAGCTCTACGGCCGGCACGCCGAGTCGCAGCCCCAGCTCGCGATCGGCGACACGGTTCTCGTCTATGTGCTCCAGCCGGAGTCCCAGGAAGGCCACGCCGTCCTGTCGCTCCGCCGCGCCGGCCTCGAGCGCAAGTGGCGCTCGATGCAGGAGCAGTTCGAGGCGGGCGTCATCATCGAGGCGCCGGTCATCGACCACAACAAGGGCGGCCTCATCGTCGACTGCGGCATCCGCGGCTTCGTCCCGATCAGCCAGATCGTCGACTTCCCGCGCCGGCCCCAGAACGACCAGCCGCGCGACGCTGCCCAGGAGATCGCCGAGAAGCTCCAGCCGTTCGTCGGCCGGAAGCTCCGGCTGAAGATCCTCGAGGTCAACCGCAAGGCGAACCGCCTGATCCTGTCCGAGAAGGTCGCGCTGTACGAGGAGCGGCGCGAGAAGCGCGATGAGCTCTTCAGCAGCCTCCAGGTCGGCCAGAAGGTCACTGGGACGGTCCGCTCGATCGCGCCGTTCGGCGTCTTCATCGACCTCGGCGGCATCGACGGCCTCGTCCACAAGAGCGAGCTCTCGTGGAACAAGGTCAACAACCCCGAGTCCGGCTACAAGGTCGGCGAGGAGGTTGAGGCCGAGGTCATCGACATCAACCACGAGCGTGGTCGGATCAGCCTCTCGATCCGCCGGCTCCAGCCGGACCCATGGCACTCCACGGTGGCCGACTTCAAGGTCGGCGACGTCATCGACGGCACCGTCACGAAGCTCGTCAACTTCGGCGCCTTCGTTCGCGTCCGCGACGGCCTCGAGGGCCTGATCCACATCAGCGAGCTGTCGCATCAGCGCGTCGCCCACCCCGGCGACGTCGTCCACGAGGGCCAGACGCTCAAGCTGAAGATCATCTCGCTCGACTCCGAGCGGCATCGTCTGGGCCTCAGTCTGAAGCAGGCCGAGGAGGCGCCCGCTCGCCCATCGCCGGAGCCGGGCCAGGCCGCCGCCGCGCCGCGACCCGCCGGTGGTGGCGAGCGCCGGCCACGTCCCGAGCGCGGCTGGTCCGCCTCGGACGCGGTCCAGGAGCCGGAAGGCGGCATCGACAACACCCTGGCTGCGGCCTTCGCCCAGGTGCGCGATCAGCTCGCGGCCTCCGAAGGGGTCGAGGAGCCGGAAGCCGTCGCCGAGACGGCTGCTGACGCGGAGCCGGAGGCCATCGCCGAGACGGTTGCCGAGCCCGAGACGGTCACCGAGACCGAGACGGTCGCCGAGCCGGCAGCGGTAGCGGAGGCGGTTGCCGCCGAGCCCGAGACCGCCGCGGTGCCGGAAGCGGTCGCCGAGACGGCCGACGAGCCCGAGGCGACCGTCGAGACCGCCGCCGAGCCGGAAACCGCTGCCGAGCCTGAGGCCGTCGTCGAGACGGCCGTCGAGCCGGAGGCGGTCGCCGAGACCGCGACCGAGCCCGAGGTCGCGGCGCCAGACGCGACCGCCCCCGAGGCGGAGGCCGAAGCCGAGCCCGAGGCGACAACCGAGTCCGGCGACACCGCCGCCGAGGCGGACACGATGGAACCGGGCATCACCGAAGCGGACGCGACCACAGCCGAGGGCGACTCGCCCAAGGCCTAGGCTGCGAGCCACCAGTCCCAAACGGCCCGCCGGTGGCGGGCCGTTTCGATTCCTTCATCGGATTCGCGCGCGCGAGGCACATCGGCTCGGGCCGATCCGGCGAATCATCCATCACCATCACCCCCGCGCGACGACGGCCCGAGGCCCATCCGGGGAGGGCCCATTGGTTTGCTTGCGGGGCATGGGCAGCGTGCTAGCATGGCCGGAGCGTCGATCAGACGCTCGCAAGGGAACAGACGTTCGAACCCATGGATCGCTTCGACAAGTTCACGGATCGGGCCCGCAAAGTCCTGACACTGGCGCAGGACGAAGCGCAGCGCTTCAACCACAACTACATCGGCACGGAGCACCTGCTCCTGGGCCTCGTCCGGGAGGGCGAAGGGGTCGCGGCGCGGGTCCTCGAGAACATGAACGTCGAGCTCGCCAAGGTTCGGACCGCCGTCGAGTTCATCATCGGCCGCGGCGATCGGCCGGTCGTCGGCGAGGTCGGTCTGACGCCGCGAGCGAAGCGGGTCATCGAGCTGGCGATCGACGAGGCGCGGCGGCTCGGCCACAACTACATCGGCACCGAGCACCTGCTCCTCGGGCTCGTCCGGGAGGGCGAGGGGATCGCCGCCGGCGTCCTCGAGTCCCTCGGCGTCAACCTCGACAAGGTCCGTCATGAGGTGATCCGGGTCCTCTCCCAGTCGTCGTCGGCCGGTCCGGCCCAGGAGACGAAGCGGGCGAGCAAGACCCCGACGGTCGACCAGCTCGGCATCAACCTCACGGAGCTCGCGCGCGCGGGCAAGCTGGATCCGGTCATCGGTCGCGAGAAGGAGATCGAGCGCGTCATCCAGATCCTGTCACGGCGCCAGAAGAACAACCCGGCGCTGATCGGCGAGCCCGGCGTCGGCAAGACGGCGATCGCGGAGGGCCTGGCCCATCGGATCGTCGCCGGCGACGTGCCGGAGACCTTGCTGAACAAGCGCGTCCTGACCCTCGACATCGGATCGCTCGTCGCCGGCACGAAGTACCGCGGCGAGTTCGAGGAGCGCCTCAAGAAGATCATCGAGGAGCTCCGTAACACGAACGACGCGGTCCTCTTCATCGACGAGCTCCACACCCTGGTCGGCGCGGGCGCGGCGGAGGGAGCCATCGACGCCGCGAACATCCTCAAGCCGCCGCTGGCCCGCGGCGAGCTGCAGTGCATCGGTGCGACGACGCTCGACGAGTACCGCAAGTACATCGAGCGCGACGCGGCGCTCGAGCGGCGCTTCCAGCCGGTGATGGTCGAGGAGCCGACGCTCGAGCAGACGATCGACATCCTCATGGGCATCCGCGAGCGCTACGAGCAGCACCACAAGGTCACGATCACCGACGACGCGGTGAAGGCGGCCGCCGACCTCTCGACGCGCTACATCACCGATCGCCACCTGCCGGACAAGGCCATCGACCTGATCGACGAGGCCGCCTCCCGCGTCCGCCTGCGCCACGCCTCTGCGCCACCGGCGCTGCGCGACGCGCAGAAGGAGCTGGACCGCGTGACCAAGGAGAAGGACGCGGCGATCAACAACCAGGAGTACGAAGAGGCCGCGCGCCTGCGCGAGGCGGAGGCGACCTCCCGCGAATCGGTCGACAAGCTCCGCGCGGACTGGCAGTCCCAGATCTCGAGCGACCAGCCGACCGTCGACGAGGAGGAGATCGCCCAGGTCGTCGCGATGTGGACGGGCATCCCGGTCACCCGGATCGCGGCCGAGGAGTCCGAGCGGCTCCTGAAGATGGAGGAGGTCCTCCACGGTCGGATCATCGGCCAGCAGGAGGCGATCGAGACCGTCTCGAAGGCCGTCCGCCGCGCCCGCGCCGGTCTCAAGGATCCCAAGCGCCCGATCGGCTCGTTCATCTTCCTCGGCCCGACCGGCGTCGGGAAGACGGAGCTCGCCAAGGCCCTCGCCGAGTTCATGTTCGGGAGCGAGGACGCGCTCATCAAGATCGACATGAGCGAGTTCATGGAGCGCCACAACGTGTCCCGCCTCGTCGGGGCGCCTCCCGGATACGTCGGCTTCGACGAAGGTGGTCAGCTGACCGAAGCGGTTCGCCGCAAGAACTACTGCGTGATCCTGCTCGACGAGGTCGAGAAGGCCCATCCCGAGGTCTTCAACATCCTCCTCCAGATCCTGGAGGACGGGCACCTCTCCGACGCGAAGGGCCGTCGGGTCGACTTCCGGAACTCGATCATCATCATGACCTCGAACCTCGGCGCGAAGCAGCTCCAGACGAACTCGTCCCTCGGGTTCCGGAACCGTGGCGAGAGCGAGGCGAGCCAGGCCGAGACCTCCTACGAGCTGATGAAGGAGAAGGTCGCGGCCGAGCTGAAGAACAACTTCCGGCCGGAGTTCCTGAACCGGATCGACGCGACGGTCGTGTTCCGCTCGCTGACGGTCGCGGAGATCACCGAGATCGTCGACCTGATGCTCGCTCGGGTGCGCGACCAGCTGCGCGCGCAGCAGATGTCGCTCGAGGTCACCCAGGCCGCGAAGGAGCACATCATCAAGCTCGGCTACGACGTCGCCTACGGCGCGCGTCCGCTCCGCCGGGTGATCCAGAACATGGTCGAGGACGTCCTCGCTGAGCACCTGCTGCTCGGCAAGTACGAGCCGGGCACGACGATCGTGGTTGACCGCGACCCGGAGGCCGGACTCGACATCCACGCTGCCGAGCCCCTGGCGCCGGTCGAAGCCTGACGGTCGGCACGCCCCGGGCCGCGGCATGAGCAAGGCCACCGGGCGCCCGCAGACGCGGTACGTCTGCCAATCGTGCGGCGAGAGCTTCCTTCGCTGGGAGGGTCAGTGCCGCGCCTGCTCGGCCTGGAACAGCCTCGTCGAGACGCAGGTCCGGTCCACGCCCCGAGCCGTCCGTGCCGCCTCCGCGGTGCGCCCCGCTGCGGCGGCCAGCGGGCCGATGCCGAGGACCCTCGGCGAGGTCGGCGAGCCCGACCAGCCCCGCCTCACGGTGGGGATCGCGGAGCTGGATCGCGTCCTCGGCGGCGGCCTCGTTCCCGGGTCGCTCGTGCTCGTCGGCGGGGAGCCCGGGATCGGCAAGTCGACGCTCCTGCTCCAGGCCGCGGCCGGCGTCGCGCGAAGTGCCGGGCCGTTGAGCGTCCTCTACGCGACCGGCGAGGAGTCGGTCGCCCAGGTCCGTCTTCGCGCGGATCGCCTCGGGCTGCTCGAGGGAGCCGCGGGCGGGATCCGGGTCCTGGCCGAGTCGGCCATCGACCGGGTCGCCGAGATCGCCCTCGCCGAGCCACCGGCTCTCCTCGTCATCGACTCGGTCCAGACGGCCACGATCGACGATCTCGACGGTCCGGCCGGCAGCGTCGGCCAGGTCCGCGGCGCCGCGCTCCGGCTGATGGAGCTCGCCAAGCCCGAGGGGATCGCCGTGGTCCTCGTCGGGCACGTCACGAAGGACGGCTCGATCGCCGGGCCGAAGACCCTCGAGCACCTGGTCGATGCGGTCCTGACGCTCGAGGGCGAGCGCTACGCGGCGATCCGTCTCCTGCGCGCGTCCAAGAATCGCTTCGGCTCGACCGAGGAGGTCGGCGTGTTCGAGATGGGCGAGCACGGTCTGGCCGAGGTCGCGGATCCGGCGCGGGCGTTCCTCGCGGAGCACGACGGGCCGGCACCGGGCAGCGTGATCGCGCCGACGCTCGAGGGGTCGCGGCCACTGCTCGTGGAGGTCCAGGCCCTCGTCGCACCCGGACCCGGCGGAACGCCGCGACGGACGGCGTCTGGCGTCGACGTGAACCGGGTCGCGCTCCTCGTGGCGGTCCTCGCTCGGCGAGCGGGAATCGGCCTCGCCACGCACGACATCTACGTCAACCTCGCCGGCGGTCTCTCGGTCGACGAGCCGGCCCTGGACCTGCCCCTCGCTCTAGCGCTGGCATCCTCGCTTCGGGACCGGCCCATCCGGCCGGGGACCGTGGCGATCGGCGAGGTCGGCCTGCTGGGGGAGCTGCGGTCGGTCACCGGCCTCGAGCGCCGGCTGCGTGAGGCTGCCCGGCTCGGCTTCGACCGGGCGATCGTTCCCCGGCCGTCGCGGTCGGGCTCGGTGGGCGAGGTTCCCGGCCTGGAGATCGTCGCGGTCGGGAGCCTCCGCGAGGCGATCGACGCGGCCTTCGCCCCGCCCCGGACGGGCTCCGCCGGTACCCCCGGCGATGTCGTTGCCGGCGATCGTGCCGTGGCGGCCGGTCCGGCGCGATGCTAAGGTACGGCGGCCTCAGCGAGACCGACGGCGCGCCGCGACATCGCCGGGTGGGGGACGACGCGAGGGAAACGTGATCCGCAACATCCGCCTGCTCGGTGCGGCCCTGGGTGGCCTCGTCGGGCTCGCTCTAGCCGCCTCTGCGCATGTCTTCAGCGAGTCGCCCACGGGCGGCTGGCTGCTGGCGGCGTGGGTCGTGGCCTGGGTGGTGGTCGGGTTCGCGATCCTGCCGTATCTCACCGTCGTGCCCGCGGGCTGGCTGATCCGCCAGATCGAGCAGCTGTCCACGGCCGAGTTCGTGACGGCCGTCGTCGGACTCCTGCTCGGGCTGCTGATGGGACTCCTGCTCGGGCTGCCGCTTTCTGCATTTCCGGACCCGCTCGGGACATGGCTCCCGCTCGGGGTGTCGCTCTTCCTGGGCCTCGGGATGCTCGGGCTCACGGTAGCCAAGCGGGAGGACCTGCTGCTCGCGGCCGAGGCGATCGGCATCGTCCGACGGCCCGCACCCGAGACGAAGGGGCCGGCCTCCGGAGACCCCCACATCGTGGTCGACACGAGCGCGATCATCGACGGGCGGATCGCCGAGATCGTCGAGTCCGGGTTCATCTACGGGACGCTCGTCGTCCCGAAGTTCGTCCTCGAGGAGCTCCAGCACATCGCGGACAGCTCCGACACGCTCCGTCGGAACCGCGGCCGGCGCGGGCTCGAGATCCTCAACCGAATGCAGAAGGAATCGACGACGCCGGTCGAGATCCTCGACGAGGACGTGCCCGATGTCACCGAGGTCGACGCCAAGCTCGTCGCCCTGGCGCGCGTCCGGAGCAAGGCGATCCTCACGAACGACTTCAACCTGAATCGAGTCGCGGAGCTCCAGGGCGTGCGGGTCCTGAACATCAACTCCCTGGCGAACGCCGTGAAGCCGGCCGTCCTTCCGGGCGAGGAGCTGCGGGTCCGCGTCATCCAGGAGGGAAAGGAGCCCGGCCAGGGCGTCGGCTTCCTCGACGACGGGACGATGATCGTGGTCGAGGGCGGCGTTCGGTACATCGACAAGGATCTCGACGTCGCGGTCACCCGGGTCCTGCAGACGGTCGCCGGGCGGATGATCTTCGCCCAGCCGCGACTCGATTGAGTTCTCGGGTCGACGACCCGTTCGCGGACGCGATCGTGGTTGCCGCCGGGGCCTCGAGTCGGATGGGGGGCGTCGACAAGCTCGACCACGAGGTCGCCGGTCTGCCGCTCCTCGCCCACGCAGTCGCGGCGATCGCGGCGGCCCCGGAAGTCCGGGCGATCGTGATCGTCGCTGCGGCCGACCGCGTCGACCGGATCCGGTCGGCGGCGTGGCTTCCGGCCGCGGTCCGGACGGTCGTCGCCGGCGGGACCCGGCGCCAGGACTCGGTCGCGGCCGGCCTGGCCGCGCTCGACGGTCTGAACGGCGAGGGCGGAACCGGCGTCGATCCGGTGGTCCTGGTCCACGACGGGGCCCGGCCGCTGGTCGACCCGGCGCTCGTGTCGCGGGTCGCCGGGGCCGCCGCGACCCATGGCGCGGCGATCCCCGTCGTGCCATTGACGGAAACGCTCAAGCGGCTCGACGGCGAGCGGATCGTCCAGACGATCGCGCGCGAGGGCCTCGCGACGGCGCAGACGCCGCAGGGCGTCCGGCGCTCGATCCTCCGCGTTGCGCTGGAGCGCTTCCCGGCCGACGGTGCCGAGACCTGGACCGATGAGGCCGCCCTGCTGGAGGCCTGTAGAATCGCCGTTCATGCACTTCCCGGCGACCCGAGCAATCTCAAGGTGACGCTGCCAGGCGATCTCGCCCGGGTCGAGGCCGTCTTCGATGCCCGCTTGGGAACCGTCCGGATGGATCGCACGGCAGCCGGGATCGGATCCGGGGCGACGCGCATCGGTCTCGGCCAGGACAGCCACTCCTTCGGCCCTGGGTCGCCGCTCGCGCTGGGCGGCATCGCCATCGATCGGGCGCCGCGCCTGTCCGGGCACTCCGACGGCGACGTCGTCCTCCATGCGATCGCGGACGCGATGCTCGGCGCGGCGGGTCTTGGCGACCTCGGCCGGCTGTTCCCGGCCGGGCCCGAGACCCCCCGCGGGATCGCCAGCTCCGAGCTTCTGGCCGAGGTTGTGCGGCGGACCACCGCAGCCGGGCTCGTCGTCGCCAACGTCGACGTGACGATCGTGGCCGCGCGGCCCCGCCTTGCGGCCAGCCTTCCGGCGATGGGCCGTCGGGTGGCGGAGCTGCTCGGTGTCGAGCCGGCGACGGTCAACGTCAAGGCCTCGACCGGCAACCTCGCCGGCATGGAGGGAGCCGGCCGCGGCATCACTGCGCTCGCGACCGTGACGCTCGTGGCTTCCGGATGACATCCCGACTGCACGACACCCTGACCGGCGAGACTCGACCCCTCGAGCCGCTCGAGCCGGGTCACGTCCGGATCTACAGCTGCGGGCCGACGGTCTACGGGCCCGTCCACATCGGGAACTTCCGGAGCTTCCTCTTCGCCGACCTCCTGGTCCGGCACCTGCGGCGGAGCGGCCTCAAGGTCACCTGGGTGATGAACATCACCGACATCGACGACAAGATCATCAAGGGTGCGGCGGCGGCCGGGATCGGGATTGACGAGCTCGCCGATCGCTGGCTGGGCC
>Ga0207646_10006870_pt1 | contig 11686 bp, 12 predicted proteins | sample KBSK5502metaG_FD_184343 | JGI IMG/M metagenome (GOLD analysis project Ga0207646, IMG submission 184343) | Corn, switchgrass and miscanthus rhizosphere microbial communities from Kellogg Biological Station, Michigan, USA - KBS K5-50-2 metaG... | ecosystem: Host-associated > Plants > Roots >...
GCTGCCCATCGGAAACTTCAACGCCCTCGCCATGGCCGTCCGGCCCGGCTCCATGGGGTTGCCGTTGCCGGGCTGCGACATGGCGGTGGTCGGTGACGACGGCGTCGAGGTCGGGCCCGGCACGGTGGGCCATGTCGGCATGGCGCCGAGCGCGACCGGCTACTACGCGCTCGGGTACTGGGACGACCCCGACCGCACGCGTGAGCTCTTCCGCGGTCGGTGGATGACCATCGGCGATCTGGCCCGTCGCGATGCCGACGGCTACTTCTGGTTCGAGGGACGCGCCGACGATGTGATCAAGAGCGCCGGCTACCGCATCGGGCCGTTCGAGATCGAGAGTGTGATCCTCGAGCACCCCGCCGTCGCCGAGGCCGCGGTCGTCGGCAAGCCCGATGCCCTCCGCGGCCAGATCGTCAAGGCGTTCGTCGTCCTTCGTCCGGAGGTGACGGCGCCGCCGTCGCTCGTCGACGAGGTCGTCGAGCTCGTCAAGCGCCGCGTCGGCCGTCATCAGTACCCCAGGGAAGTCGAGGTCGTACGCGAGCTGCCGAAGACCGAAACCGGAAAGATCCAGCGGTTCCTGCTGCGTCGGCGCTGACGAGGGAGGCTACGTGATGGGGACACCTCGCATGATCACCGCGGCCGGAGCGGTCTGGCCCGAGCGCTACACCTTTTCTCCTGCCCTGCGCGTGGGCCAGCTGCTCTTCATCTCCGGCACGACGGCGACGGACGAGCAGGGGCAGCTCGTGGCGCCCGGCGACATCGTGGGTCAGACACGCTACATCTACCAGAAGTTCGCGCAGCTCCTCGCCGCGGCGGGCGCCGGTTTCGAGCATGTCGTCGAGACGACCGAGTACATCACCACGAGGGAGAATTACCGGGGCACGGCGGCGGTGCGCCGCGAGTTCTTCCGCCCGCCGTATCCGACCGCCACAGGGGTGATTGTCGCCGGGCTCCTGCGCGAGGGCACGCTCATCGAGATCTCCGCCGTCGCCGTCCTGCCCGACTGACCCGGACCACCGCGGATGGTCGGCCGGGGTGTGCAGCGCGTTCCCCAGGGCTCGAGACCATGCGCGAATTTAGTAGCCACCTTCGCGAGCCGGCAGCGCCCGCGTACCCCCCCGGCACGCTCGGTGACCACGGTTTTGCTGCGTCGGATCAGCGATTTACCAGGCGAGGTAGGCGGTCGGCACCCACGGTACGCAGTTTGCGACACCACCCGGCCGTGAGCGTCAAACGTCGCCTGTCGGCATTGCTCGTCCTGGCCGCGGTCTCCCTGGTGGGCTCGCTCCTGGTCGCCGAGCTCGCGGTGCGAGTCGTGTGGCCCCAGGATCCGGCGTTCTTCGACGGGTCCGCCATCAAGCGCGTGTCGGCGCGGCCCGGCTTGCGTTACGAGCTGATCCCGGGCGGGTACAGCCCCGACTACATCGGCGTTCCGGTCGCCGTCAACCGCCTCGGCTTGCGCGATCGTGAGATCGCCGTCCCCAAGCCTCCGGGCACCGTGCGAATCCTGGCGGTCGGAGACTCGGTGACGTTCGGCTACGGCGTACGTCTCGAGCAGACGTTCCTCAAGGTGCTCGAGGATCGGCTCAATGCGAGCGCCGGGGCCGCGCGCTACGAAGTGGTCAACGCGGGCGTCGAGGAATGTGGGCTCGACGGCTACTACGAAATCTTCCGAGCGCTGGGGCCGACGCTCCGGCCCGACCTCGTCCTGATCGGGATCGTCCTCAACGACATCCAGCGCTACGACGATCTCGAGCGCGCCCCGCGGTTGGCCGGCGCCGCCCTCGAGCCCGGCCTCGCGCGACGCGTGCACGGGGCGCTGCTCCGCCGGTCTCGGCTCTACCTCGCGGGCTTCCGGGGCGCTCGCTCCGTGCTCTACCGGCTCCACGTGCTCGACATCTCGGACGTGTATGGCTCACCGTTGCGGGCCGTTCAGCCCGAGAGCGAGTCGCTCGCGCGAGCCTGGACCTCGAGCCTCGGCGCCCTCGATCGCCTGGTCACGCTGGCGCGCGCGCAGGGCGTGCCGATCGTGCTCGTCGTGTTTCCCGTCGAGCCGCAGCTCGACGCGACGGCGATCGAGCGCTATCGGCGCGACTTCGGCGTCATGGTTCCCGCGCAGGCGCTCGAGGGCGAGCCGCAGCGTCGGCTGCGAGCGTTCGGCGCCGCCCACGACGTGACGGTGATCGATCTGCTGCCCGCCCTTCGCGCGGCGGGCGGCGACGACCTGTATCTGCGGACCGGCCCCGTCCGATACGATCCCGTCCATCTCTCGCCGCGCGGCCATCGCATCGTCGGCGAGACGATCGATCGTACGCTCACCGCGCTGAAGGCTGGCCCCGCGCGCGACGTTCGTTAGCCGACTCGTGACACTGGCAGTGTCATGAGCCGATCGGCGCCGGTCGTAAAGTAGAACGTTCAACGGTTGGCCCAGCGCGGGCTTACGGCGATCAAAGGCTTGGCCTGTCTCTTGCCGGAAAGCGCCGCGGCGGCGATGAATCGTCCGCCGGTGAGGAGCTCAGATGCAGGTGATCGGCAAAGCCGTCAGGGATCGCGACCGTCGGACGCCCGAGCCCCTCCGGCCTGGTCTCGACGTGTCCGTGCTCGCGCTCGCCTCGCACGCCGGCGTTCCCGAGGTTCACCTCAGCGTCCGCGGCGGCACGGCGCCCGTCCGGCTCTATCTGTACGTGGACGGCAATCTCGAGGAGTCGCAAGCCTCGGTGTCGGACCGCTTCCGCGTGACCCTCGATGGGCTTGGCGCCGGACGCCACGCGGTCACCGCGCGCGCCATCGATGCGACCGGTCGCTGGGGCGGCGCCTCGATCGTGGTGGGCGGCTGATTACATGGGGGGCGCCGAAATGGCCCCCAAGCCCCAAGCCCCCCAATTCCCCTCGCGATCGAGCTGAGGCTCGATCGCGTCCGCAGATAACCGTCGAGCTGAGGCTCGACGCGTCCACAGATAACCGTCGAGCTGGCTCGGCGCTTCGCGTTAGGCCGGACGACGTCCGGCGATGGCCGCGATGCAGAAGATCGGCGCGACGTTCCGTAGTCGCGCGACGTCAGGAAAGACGCGAAGGTCGACGAACCCCGAGGCCCCCAGGGCGGCCATCCACTGCTCCGGCGTCAGGAAGCCACCGTTCGGCCGGTAGCCCGGATCCAGTCGCGGCGCGCGGAACGTCTCCAGGAGATTGAAGATGAACTCCGGGTAGAGCGTCTGGCCGGACGTCGGACGGACGCACTCGGACACGATCAGCTGCCCGCCCGGCCGCAGCGCCCGACGCACCTCGGCGAGGGTGAACGCCAGATCGTGGGCGACGTGCAGGGTGTTCACTGCGTAGACGATCGAGGCGCTCTCGGCCGCCACGTCCTGCTCGCCGAACGGGCGGTTCATGTCGAGAGGGGCGAACGCGATGCGGCCGGCGTCCGCGACGCGCTCCTGCAGGCGCTGCGCGCGACGCAGGAACGCCGGCACGAGCTCCGTGAACCGGTAGAGATCGACGTCGCCCAGCCGGCCGGCGGCCACCAGTCGATCGAAGGCCGCGGCCGTCCCGCTGCCGAGCCCGCCGCCCAGCTCCAGGATCGTGTGGGCCCCGGGCGGCATCCACGCTTCGAGCGCCGCGGCCCCGAGGCGGTTGTTGACCGCATAGAGCGAGTTGTCGTTGGAGAAGTAACTCGCCCAGAGCGACAGCCGCGTGGGCGAGAGCAGAATCTCCTCGCCCGAGCGTTCGCCCCGAAGAAATCGCGGATAGTCGCGGGCGGCGGCATCGGCCAGCGCGTAGCCCGGCAGGCATCCGGCGTCGTGCGCGCGCTGCTCGGCCAAGGTCGATGCAGGATCGACCGACGGCAGGCCGCCCCTGGCCTGAAACCGTGGGCCCCCGGGGGCATCCTGGCGGGCCAGCGCGCCGTGCGCGGCCAGATGAGCGAGCATCCAGGCGACCGGCACGCGGCTCGCCCGCGCATCGAGACCGCTTCTCGCCACGATCTCCTCGACGGTGCTCCAGTCGCCCATGGCCGCATCGAGCCGCAGGTCGGTGACGGCCTGGACCGTCAATCGATAGACGTACTCGTCGAACAGCAGATGGGAACGCGTGAACCGGGCGTCGAAGAACGGCGCGAGCGAGGCGGGCAGGAACCGGGCGACGATGTCCGCGACGCGCTCGGCTTCGCGGGGTCCGGTGTCGATCAACGGCTGCCGGCTGGCCGCGCTCACGCCACGGGTCTCCAGATGTCGAAGAAGTTGAACCACTGGGTCGGGTACTCGCCGGCGACACTCTCGAGGAGCTTCACCCAGGTCTGGGCGGCGGCTTCCTCGTCGCCGCGCTCGACGTGGATCGGCGGCGCGACGCGCATCGTATAACGGTATCCCTCGTCGAGCAGGCAGAAGGCGGGGACGACGGGCACACGAGTGGCGGCGGCCAGGAGAAAGGGCCCGAGCGGGAAGGGCGCAGGGCGTCCGAAGAACGGGAGGAAGACGTCTCCGCGCGTGCCGAGGGCGCGGTCGCCCTGCAGCGCGACGATCTCGCCGCGCCGCAACGCCGAGAGCAGCGTGATGCCGACCCCCGGGGCGGCGCGCGGCACGAACCGCACGCCGTCGCCGTCACGCCGCACCCAGCGTTGCAGCTCGGGAGCTTCGTCAGCCGTGACGACCACGTGCGTGGGGCGGGCCGATCGAGCGGCGAGGAGCCGCCCGGCCATCTCCCAGTTTCCGACGTGAGCGGTCACCGAGATCAGGCCGCCGGAGAGGCCGCTGACCTCATCGACGCCGCTCATTTGCCGCACGTAGGTGCCCAGCTCCGACGTCGCCCGGCGATTGGTCGAGACGAGATCGCTGAAGCACATGGCGAAGTCCTGGAACACGCGGATCGTCAGCTCGTCGAGCCGGGCGCCGGACGCGCCCGTCATCACCTCGAGCGTCTGGCGCGCGGCCGCGCGCTCGCTCCCCAGCCGCCCGGCGGCCAGGCGCCCCAGTCGCCGCGCGAGCGCCAGACGCAGCCCGCGGGGGAGCAGGCCAAGGCCCTCGGCGAGCCGGTAAAGACCAGCGCGGTTGTAGGCGTGCGAGTACCAGCGCGACGCTCGCGAGCCGGGCACCGAGGTCAGTATAGTCGACCCATGTCGACGACGGCCTCCGCCAACCCTCCACGCCGGGCCCTGGTGACCGGGGGGAGTCGGGGGCTGGGGCTCGCCATGGCCGGCGCGCTGGCGCGTGACGGCCTCGACGTCGTGGCCACCTATGCGCACGACGACGAGGCCGCGCGGACCGCGAGCCAGTGGGCCCGCGCCGAGCGGCTGCCGATCGCTCTGGCGCGCTGCGATGCTACCTCCGCCGAACAGGTAGGCGCCCTCGTCAGCCGTCTCGGGCCCATCGACGTCCTGGTCCACGCCGCGGGCTTCACGCGCGACCGGCTGCTGGCGACGATGTCCGACGGCGACTTCGACGAGATCCTGGCCGTGCACCTGAGGGGTGGGTTCCTGGCCTCCCGCGACGTCCTGCCCACCATGCTGGCCCGAGGCTGGGGCCGCATCGTCTATGTGATCTCTCCGACCGCCCTGCTCGGTCGGCGCGGCCAGACGAACTATGCCGCCGCCAAGAGCGGGCTGATCGGGTTGTGTCGCGCGCTCGCGCGTGAGGTCGGGCCTTCCGGCATCACGGTCAACTGCGTGTCGGCGGGCCTCGTGACGACGTCGCTCACCGAGAGCCTTGCCGCCGACGTTCGCGCCGAGCTGATCCGCGCGATCCCGCTCGGCCGTCCCGGTCGACCCGACGAGATCGCGCCTCTCGTCGCATTCCTGTGCTCGGACCGCGCGGGATACATCACCGGCCAGGTGCTGTCGGCCGATGGGGGATTGAGTTGACGCATCATTCCGCGGTCAGGCGGTAGCCGACGCCGGGCTCGGTGAGGAGATAGCGTGGGCGGGCGGGCTCGGCCTCGAGCTTGTGGCGCAGATGCGCCATGTACACGCGGGCGTAGTGTGACTGGTCGGTATGCGTGGGCCCCCACACCTCGCGGAGCAGCTGCTGGTGGGTCACGACCTTGCCCGCGTGGCGCACCAGCGTCGAGAGCAGACGGTACTCGATCGGGGTCAGGCGGACCTCGACGCCCTCCACGTGCACCTGGCGGCGGAGCAGGTCCACCTCGAGGCCTCCGACCTTGAACGCTTCGCCGTCCGCGCGCGCCACGCCGGCGGCGTGGCGCAGGGCCACGCGGATTCGCGCGAGCAGCTCGCCGGCGCCGAAGGGCTTGCTGACATAGTCGTCGGCCCCGCCGTCGAGCGCCGTGACCTTGTCGCGCTCCTGGCCGCGTGCCGACAGGACGACGATGGGCACGGCCGTCCACGCGCGGATCCGCCGAATCACCTCGAGTCCATCCATGTCCGGCAGGCCCAGATCGACGATGACGACGTCGGGCTGACGCGAGCCGACCTCGATCAGGCCGGCCGCCCCGGTCGTCGCCTCGAACAGGCGGTATCCCTCGGCGGTCAGGGTCGCGCGCAGGAATCGTCGGATCTGCGGCTCGTCCTCGATCAGGACGACGGCCGGGTCAGGCATCGGCGGGGAGCGGCGCCAGCGACGCCTCCGCCAGCGGCAGGGTGAACAGGAACGCCACGCCGCCTTCGGGAAGATTCTGGGCCCAGATTCGTCCGCCGTGGGCCTCCACGATGCCGCGACAGATCGCCAGGCCGAGGCCGGCGCCCTGACGACCGTCGGCGACGACCCGGTGGAACTTCTCGAACACCCGCTCCTCTTCTCCCGGCGGCAGCGTCGGGCCCTGATTGGTCACCTCGACCGTCACCGCGCGCTCGCTGGCGGTGGCCATCAGTCGGATGGCGCCCTCGGGCGCCGCGTACTTCACGGCGTTGTCGAGCAGGTTGACGAGCACTTGCTCGATGAGCACGTCGTCGATGGCCACGAGCGGCAGGTCGGGCGGAATCGTGACGGTGACGCGGCGGCTCGCGAGCCGCTTGGCGGCACGACCGAGCGCGGCGCCCACGACCTCTTCCACCGGATGCCAGTCCCGACGGAGCGTCAGCGCCCCCGACTCGAGGCGCGTCATCTCCAGCAGGTTCTGGACGAGACGATTCAGCCGCTCGGCCTCGTCGCGGATGGCTTCGAGCAGCTCCTGCCGAGTCCCGGCATCGAGGCGCCCGCCGCCCTCGAGCATCGTGGTGGCGGCGCCGGTGATCGCGGCGAGCGGTGTGCGCAGGTCGTGGGACACGGAGGTGAGCAGGGAGTTGCGGAGCCGCTCGGTTTCCGCTCCCACGCGTGCCTGCTGCGCCTCCTCGGCGAGTCGCGCGCGCTCGAGCGCCAGCGCCGTCTGGTTGACGAGCGTCTCGAGCAGGCGGAATGGCTCGGGTGCCTCGAGCGCCCGGCGCCCCGGCGGCTCGATGCCGACGACGCCCAGGACCCCCCGGTGACCGAGCAAGGGCAGGTACGTCGCCGCCGCGCCCGGTGACGTGCGGGTGCCGAGGCCGGTCGCCTGACGGAGCTCGAAGGCCGCGTGCGCCAGGGCGAGCTCGTTGTCCGAGATCGTCGATGCCCCCCGGCGCCGCGGCTCCAGCCGATCGCCCGCCGCGGGCAGGAAGATGGTCACGTCCGCCGTGAACACCTCGCCGAGGTGACGGGCCGCGATCGCTATCAGGTCGTCGACCGTGGCCCCCTGCGCCAGCTCCCGGCTCATCGCGTAGAGCGCCGCGGTGCGTCGCTCCCGCTGCTCCGCGGCCTCGGCCTGTCGCCTGATACGGACGGTCAACCCGCTGATGACGAGCGCCACGATCAGCATCACCGCGAAGGTCAGGAGGTACCGCGGATGGGCGACGTCGAAGGCGAGGTACGGCGGCACGAAGAAGAAATCGAAGGCGGCGACGCTCGCCAGCGAGGCGAAGATGGAGGGACCGCGCCCGTCGCTCGCCGCGATGAGCACGGTGCCCAGGAGATAGACGAGGACGAGGTCGGTCAGCTCCGCGACCGGGAACATCAGCCAGCAGACCGCGGTGGCCCCCGCGACGATGGCGACGGCCCGCGCGTACGCGGCGACGCGAGACTCGTCCACAGGGCGAGTGTAGCGCTAGACTCGGGCGCGGTGGATTTCGGGCTCCGGCGGAGGGAAGCGCGGGCGCTCCGGGCGCTGGGGACGCCCCGGGGCATCCAGCGCGCGCTCGACGCCATGCCCTATCACCTGGCGTCGACCGCCTGGTCGCCGCGGCGCGTGCTCGCGGAGCGGACCGCGCACTGTCTCGAGGGAGCGATCTTCGCGGCCGCGGCCCTGCGCCTGCTCGGGTTTCCGCCGCTGCTGCTCGACCTCGAGGCCGTCCAGGACACCGACCACGTCATCGCCGTCTTCCGTGCGCGCCGGCACTGGGGGGCCATCGCCAAGTCGAACTTCTCGGGTCTGCGTTACCGTGAGCCGGTGTATCGCTCGCTTCGCGAGCTGGTGATGAGCTACTTCGAGGGCTACGTGAATTTGCGCGGCGATCGGACGCTGCGCGCCTACTCGCGACCGGTGAGCCTCGCCCGCTTCGACCGCGCGCATCCGGGCTGGATGATCTCGGACGCCGATCTCTGGTGGATCCCCGAGTATCTGCTCGGCGTTCCCCATGCGCCACTGCTGACCCCGCGGATGGTGCGCGCGCTGACGCGCGCCGACCGCCGCTCGCTCGCCGCCGGTCTCGTCGGTTATCGAGACGCCTGACCGCAGGGCTCTTGGATGCGTTCGGCCGGCACGATCACGCCGTCCTCGGTACGGTACATCTCGGCGAGATACGCGCACTCGCTCAGGACCCCGTTCTGGAAGGTGAGCACCAGCTGCTCGTAGGGCGTCTGGCGGACGGTGACGTTGCGACCGAAGGGATTGAGGCGGCGCGCGGAGACCCGGGTGTGCTCGTAGACCCAGCGGTCCTGGCCCTCGGCGTCGCTCCTCGTCAGGGCAGACCCCAGCAGCTTCTGCGCCTCGGGCTTGGTCGTCCGGTTCAGCACGAGCTTGTGTCGGGCCGTCGCGGGGAAGGGCTTCCCGGCGTCTCGTGAGGAGACGCAGCCGATGGCGCCGAGCAATGTAAGGGGCACGATCAGGACGAGGCCTGGCCGTTGCACGCGGCCAGTGTAGCAGTCGCCGGCATTGTGCTTGCTCAACCTGTCGGAGTATCTGGAGGAGCGCCACGGCTTTGCCGGGGCGCCCCGAGCGCCGGGGGGGCTTGGGGGGCCCGTAGTTAGGCCCCCCATGTCGGCTGGGCCAAGGAGGATACCGTGGTGAAGACCTTCATCCTCGGAGCGATCACGGGCGCGACGATCGTCTGGTTCTGGGGCCGGGAGATCAGAGATTTCATCGACAGCCGGACGGCGGGAATCCGCGAAACGGCCGCTGACAAGCTACAGTCCGCCGCCGACGGACTGCAGTCAGTCGCCGACGGCCTCCAGGCCGCCAAGAACACGATCGAGACCGGGCTGGGCGGAGCCTGACCCGGAGGGGGGCTGCGCCCCGGCTATCGCCCGGTGCTGCCGAAGCCGCCGGCGCCGCGGTCGGTCGGTGGGAGCTCGTGGACCTCGATCAGGTCGGCGCGCTCGATCGGTTGCAGGACGAGCTGGGCGATGCGCTCTCCGCGCGCGATCGTCACCGATGCCCGGTCGTGATTGATCAGCAGCACTTTGATCTCTCCCCGGTAGCCGGCGTCGATCAATCCCGGCGCATTGAGCAGCGTCAGACCATGACGCAGCGCCAGCCCCGAGCGCGGCAGCACGAACCCGGCATACCCCGACGGGATCGCCACCGCCAGCCCGGTCGGCACCAGGGCCCGGGCGCCGGCCTCGAGGGTCGTCATCTCGGCGGCGAGCAGGTCGAGGCCCGCGTCGCCCTCGCGCGCATACGTCGGCAGGGGGAGCGTCGGATCGAGTCGCCGGACCAGCACGCGGAGGGTCGTGGCCGCCACGGAGTTCCGGGCCGCAGGCCGGCCGTCAGGGAGTGCTGACCGAGGGGCGGCCGGAGTCGGTGGCCACGACCAGCTCGGACAATCGCTTGAGGATCTCGAGCGTGAGCTGGGTGCGATTCCGGATCAGCCACTCGAGCTTCTCGTGGGTGATGACGAGCAGCTCCACGTCGGTGGCGGCGATCAGGTCCGCCGACCGCGCGGCCTTGCGGAACAGCGACATCTCGCCGACCAGCTCACCCTCGCCCAGCCGGGAGACGATGCGCTCGCTGCCGTTGACGTGGATGCGGACGTCGATGGCGCCCGAGTGAATGACGAAGGCCTCGTGGCCGGCGTCGCCCTGACGGACGATGATCTCTCCGGCCTTGAACTGCCGACGCTCGACGTCGCCGAGGGTGAGGTTCTTGTAGATCTCGAGCCCGATGGCGGGCAGGTGCGACTTCGCCTCGACCGGCAGGCGCGCGTTGGTCCAGCCGCCGAGCCCGCCCTTGAGGATGCGCACGTTGCCGAATCCGCGCTGGCGAAGGATCTGGGCGACGTGGGAGCTCGTCGCCTCCTCGGGGCTCGTGCAGTACACGACGACCATCTGCTTGGCGTCGGCGTCGAGATTGATCCGGCCGGCCTCGGCTTCGCCGGGGTCGAGCCGCACCGAGCTGGGCAGCTTCAGCGGGCTCGTCTCGTAGTCCGTCTTCGTCCGCGCGTCGACCAGGACCGGGCTCATGCCCCGCTCGATGACGCCGATCACCTGGGTGGGCAGGATGCGATAGCGATTCTTCCACCACCGGCGCCCCCACATGCCGCCGTAGATCCCGACGCTGAGCAGCGTCACGCCCAGCGTGACCCAGGCCCACGGGAACGGCTGAGGCGGCGGATTCTTGACGCCGAATTCGGCCTCGGCCAGCGCCTTCTTCACGTCCGGCAGGCTCGGTTGGAGGAGGCGATCGGCCTCCTTCAGCCGGCTGAGCGCCGTCGAGTAGCGCTGGGCGAACAGCGCTTCGACGCCCGAGTCCCACACGGGGGTGAAGCGGCTCTCGCCCGGCTTCGTGACGTCGGTGCCCTTCAGGAAGCTCAGCACGTCCTTGGCGGGAATCAGGAAGTTGAAGCCCTGGACGACATCGCCCCGGGCGGACAGCGACACGGCGGTCGTCACGCCGACCACCTGGCCGTCGGCGCCGATGGTCGGCCCACCGCTGTTGCCGTGGGCGGCGGGGGCATCCGTCTGCACGAAATCCTGGCCGATGGCATCTTGCTTGTAGCCCGACACGGTGCCGCTGTTCGCCGTCGCCTGGAACCGGGCACTCTTGTTCAGCAGCTCGTGTGAGAGCACGACGCCCGGGAATCCCATCACGTAGACGGGATCTCCGATCTGCACCGGACGGCTCGAGATGCCGAGCGCCGGGTAGACGCCATCGGGCACGCGCAGCAGCGCGAGGTCGCGGCCGGATTTGTCCGGGATCGGCTTGTTGGCGTTGTCGAGGAATACGGGAGGGCTGAACTTCTTCACCTCCGCCGCGAGATTGGTACCATTGGAGAGCAGCACGGTCACCTGCGGCAACGGCGTGAGCTTCGCCGTGGGAAGCGCCCGTTCATTGGCGTCGCGCCGGATACGGTCCTCGACGTCGGGCCGCTGCCCGCGCATGAGACCCTGCGCCTTCAACGCCGGCTCGACGCAGGCTTGCTCGATGGCCGTCTTCTTGAGCTCGTGGATCACCCACGCCGGTAGGCTGTACGCCGGATCGACCACGTGGCCGTTGGTGATGAGATATCCGCGGC
>Ga0207646_10006872_pt1 | contig 11686 bp, 9 predicted proteins | sample KBSK5502metaG_FD_184343 | JGI IMG/M metagenome (GOLD analysis project Ga0207646, IMG submission 184343) | Corn, switchgrass and miscanthus rhizosphere microbial communities from Kellogg Biological Station, Michigan, USA - KBS K5-50-2 metaG... | ecosystem: Host-associated > Plants > Roots >...
CCCGGACTACGCAGCCGCGTCGTCGACGCCGGCCAGGCCCTCGCCCGGTATCGCGCGGTGGCGCTCGACCATTTCACTGGTAATGACGAATTCCTTGATCCGTTTTTGCGAAGGCAGCGTGTACATGGCTTCGAGTAAAAGCTCTTCGAGGATCATCATTAAGCCGCGAGCTCCGACTTTGCGTTGCAGCGCCTGGCCGGCGACGGCGTGAAGTGCGTCGTCGGTGAATCGTAACTTGACACTGTCAAAGTCAAACTTTTTCTGATACTGCTTGACCAGAGCATTCTTGGGTTCGGTGAGAATCTTAATCAGCGCTGCCTCGTCGAGTTCATGCAGTATGCCGCAGACCGGCAAGCGGCCCACGAATTCAGGGATGAGTCCATAGCGGATCAAATCTTCGGGCTGCACGTGCGCGAGCGCGTCAGCCTGTCGTTGTGCGCCGGACTTTACCTCAGCGTGGAAACCGAGCGACTTGTTGCGCAAACGGCGCTCGACTACCTTTTCCAATCCGACGAAAGCTCCGCCACAGATAAAGAGAATGTTGGTGGTGTCGACCGGAAAGAATTCCTGATGCGGATGCTTGCGTCCGCCCTGCGGCGGCACGTTGGCGATCGTGCCTTCCAGGATTTTCAGCAGCGCCTGCTGGACGCCTTCGCCGGACACGTCGCGAGTAATCGAAGGGTTCTCATCCTTGCGGCAAATCTTATCGATCTCGTCAATATAAATGATCCCTTGCTGCGCGCGTTCGACGTCGCCGTTTGACGCCTGCAAAAGTTTCAGGATGATGTTCTCGACGTCTTCGCCGACATAACCGGCTTCGGTCAACGTAGTCGCATCGACGATGGTAAAGGGAACGCTGAGCATGCGCGCCAGCGTCTGTGCCAGCAGAGTTTTGCCGGTGCCCGTTGGCCCGATGAGCACGATGTTCGATTTTTGAATCTCAACATCAGCGCGGCGGCGAGCCAGCTCGATTCTCTTGTAGTGTTGATAGACGGCGACCGCCAGTTGCTTCTTTGTTTCTTCCTGGCCGATTACGTACTCGTCAAGAAACGCCTTGATCTCGCCGGGCTTCGGCAAAGGCGGTCGCGACGCTACCGACTCAGCTTGCTGGTCGTCGCTGATGATCTCGTTACAGATGTCGATACATTCATTGCAGATGTAGACCGTCGGTCCGGCAATGAGTTTCTTGACTTCGTTCTGCGACTTGCCGCAGAAGGAACATCGTAGGGTGTCGTCAGTTCGTCTTACCATGTCTGGGGAACTCCCGTCTGAGACTTTTAGAGTTACTTCAGGTTTGACGTCGGGACCAGCGTGTCGTTGACTTCACTATTCGTCAGGAGGTGATTGAAGCGGCGGACACATTCATTACAAATGAACGAGCTCTTGCTTTTGGTTAGTCGCGTCCTGGCGGTGTGGGGAGCGCCGGCGACGATATCCGTAACTTCGCCTCGCGACTTTCCGCAGAACGAGCAACAAACTCCACGGGCTTTCATCCTGGCAATCATCTCTATAGGCCAACTTGCTGAGTTGGCGACTCCTCGCAAGTTAACAACTTGCCCTCGATAGCAAATATGCGCACCGGTTACTCGCGGTGCGCGATCACCTCGTCTATTAAACCATATTCCTTGGCCTGAGCGGCAGACAAATATCGATCCCGTTCAACGTCGAGCTCAATTTGTTCCATGCTCTGCCCCGTATGTCGGGCCAGGATCTCTGAGGTCAGCTCACGAATACGGATTAGTTCTTCGGCGTGGATGCGCACGTCGGTGGCCTGACCCTGCATTCCGCCTGAGGGTTGATGAATAAGAATACGTGAGTTTGGCAGCGCGAAGCGCTTGCCCTTGGCGCCGGCCGTCAACAGCAGCGCTCCCATCGACGCGCACATGCCTACGCAAATTGTAGTCACGTCGGGACGGATGAACTGCATTGTGTCATAGATTGCCAACCCCGCAGTGACAGAACCTCCAGGTGAATTGATATAGACGTTGATGTCCTTCTCAGGATCCTCGGCTTCGAGGAAAAGCAACTGCGCCACGATCAGGTTAGCGATCTGATCGTCGATCGGCGTGCCGAGAAAGATAATGTTGTCTTTGAGAAGTCTCGAGTAGATATCAAACGCGCGTTCGCCACGCGACGTTTGCTCTACGACCATTGGAATTAGGGCCATGCTTCTTAAGCCTCGATTGAAACTTGCCACAGAGTCACAGGGACGCAGAGAAAACTATCATCAAAAATAGAAAGGCCAGAGTGAGAACATGGAAAAGCGAAATTCCTTTTCAGCTTTGCTCTGAACTCTGTGCCTCTGTGTCTCGGTGGCCTTCGTCTTCTTTCCACTCTTCATCAGTTACGCGCGCATTGGCGACCAAAAAGTCGAGCGCTTTGCGGTTGCGCAACCTGCCAGCGATGCTACGTTCGCCTCCCCGCTTTGTCAAGATAGCACGCACTTGTTCCGGCGTCTGTCGCGAAGCCGCAGCGACGGCATTAATCTCGTCGTCAATTTCCTGATCGCCGACTTCGATTTTTTCTTCGTCCGCAATGCGCTCGAGCAGCAGCGAACCGCGCAGATCGTACCCTGCTTGCTCTTTCAGAGAGTCGCGGGCCTTGTCCCAATCAAGCTGGGGATTGCGCGGGTCGATGCCCTGGCCGATCATGTCGCGTACGACCGATTCAAACCGATGTTCAGTCTGGTGCTGGACTAATCGCTCCGGCAACTCAAACTCATGCGCCTCAACCAGCTTTCGGATCAAATCAGCGCGCATTCTTCCTTCGGCTTCGTTCTTTGCCTGAGCTTCGAGGTCCTCGCGAATCTTTGTACGCAACTCAGCCAGCGAGCCGACTTCATCACCCAGACTCTGCGCCCACTCATCATCAAGCTCGGGCAGTTCCTTTATGCGCACGGCGCTAACCTTGACGGTGTACTCGATGTTCTTTCCAGCCAAACCTTTCGAGCTGAAATCCGCCGGATAACTGACAGGGAAAGTTTTCTCATCATCTGCCTTTGCTTCCAGTAGATTGTTCGTGATTTCCGCTACCACGCCCTCGCCGCCCAAAACAACATCAACGTCCTCAACATTAATCGGTTCCGCGTCCAGATCGTCGAGAAATCTGCCGCGAAAGCTGGCGGTTACGGTATCTCCCAGTTGCGCCCCGCGATCCTCGACCGGCTCGAGCGACGCCGAGTTTTCGCGCAACGATTCAATTACGCGATCCACGTCTTCTTCCCCAATCGGCTGCGTGCGCCGAGCTATCTCCAGTCCTTTATAGTCCCCGAGTTTGATCTCCGGCAGGACTTCGACGTTAACGTTGAAGGAAATCGGTTTCTGGCCGAGTTCGCTGAGTCCTTCGGTGTTTTCCAAATTGAGTTCCGGCTCACCCAGCGGTTCGAGCCGGTGTTCTTCGATGGCTTTTTGCACGGCGTCGGGAAGCAGCTCACGCAGGAGTTCACTGCGAATCTGATCCTTGAAACGCGTGCGCACAACGGCGCGTGGCGCATGACCCGGTCGAAAGCCGGGCACGTTTGCGGCCTTTGCATAGCGATCGCTGATGGAATCGTAAGCGGCCCGGACAGCTTCCGATTCGATCTCAATGTCTATTTGTTTCCGCGTTGGGGATAATTCTTTGAGTTCTGTTTTCATTTCAAAAGATAGAGGTCAGAGATCAGAAATCAGAGGTCAGCGAGAATCCACGAGGGAATTTGCACGTTACTGACCGCTGAATTTCGTGTCCTGACCTCTGACCACTGATCTCCGATCTCTGTTCTTTGGTGCGAAAGGGGGGACTCGAACCCCCACACCTTTCGGTACCAGATCCTAAGTCTGGCGCGTCTGCCAATTCCGCCACTTTCGCAGCTCAATCAAACCGAGGCGAGAATAGCACACACTTCAAAGCCGGTGCATCCGACGCTTGAAGGGATCCATTCGTTCGCTAAGGTGGTTATTTGCGTTCGCGCTGACGCGACGACATAAGATGCACAACAAGATAGATCGGTACACTGACAGCCAGAATGACCAGAGCAAACAGGCTATCGCGTTTGTGATTCACCCGGTCGCTGATTACCGCCCCAACCAGAAAGGCGATTGAGCCGAGTAAAACTATCCCCGTAGTCCAAGGGTATCCCCAGGCGCGATATGGCCGCGGCAGATCAGGTTCGCGCCACCGCAGCACAATCACCGAGATATAGGCCATCGCGTAATTCGCTACGAAGAAGAAAGCGAGGGCCGCCAGCACCTGATCGAAACTTCTGAAAATGAAAAGCAGCGCTACCGCGGTACTAATCAGCAGCGTGACAGTCGGCGTGCCGCCTTTGTTCACTCTGGCCGCACGGCGCGCGAAAAGCTCGTCACAGCTCATCGCATAAAGAATTCGCGGCGACGTTAAGGTGTAGGCGTTGATTGTGCTCAGGAGCGAAAGAATCGCCAGCACGCGGATTGTCTTGTCGCCATAAGCGCCAAAAATCTCTTTAGCAACTGCGCCCACCGCAAAATTCTCTCCGGCGAGTCGTGACATGGGCAGCACGTAAACGTAAGCAAGGTTAACGATTAGATAAATCGCGATCACCAAAAGGACGCCGCCAAACATGGAACGGACCACGTCGCGTTTGGGATTGCGGACTTCTTCTCCGAAATAAATCACCCCGTACCAGCCGTCATAGGTGTAAAGGACTCCCTGCAAGGCGATTATTAGTGCGCCAAAAAGAGCGAAGCCATGAGGCACCGGCAAGGGCGTTCCGGCGTTCGATTTGCCGGCGAAGACGAAAGCCGCGATCGCGATTGTCACGAAGATCAACGTCTTCAACAGACTGGTTAGATTTTGGGTAAAGCTTCCCCAGCGAATGCCGCGCCACTGCAAAGCGGCAAAGAAGAGTACAACTACCAGAGCAATTGATTTGTCGCGACGCGCGAGCCCGGGAATTAACACCGCGGTGTATTCGCCGACGACCATTGCGATTACGGCCAGCGTGCCGCAGGTTGAAAGCCAGTCGCTCCAACCCACAACGAATCCCGGATAGTTTCCCATGGCCCGGTGAACGAAAACATACCAACCGCCAGAGCGGGGAACCATCGCCCCCAACTCAGCTACAGAAACCGTGCCCAGCAACGCATAGACACCGCCGAGGATCCATACGCCGAGGTAAAGTGTGGGAGTCGGAAGCTGCGCCGCGACTTCGCCGGGCGTGCGCAGGATGCCCATGCCAATCGTGCCGCCAATGGTCACGGCCAGACCAAAGCCGACGCCGAGTACGCGTAGCAGTGTGCCGCTATGAGATGACGATTGATGTTTTAGTTGTGAAGATTGACTGGGGCCGCTTGAGTTAGCAGGACTCACGCGGCCGAGTTTAACTGGGATTTGGTTCTAAGCCAACTTTGTTTCGAGTTGTCTGATCTTGTCCTCAGCGTCGCGAATGTCTTCGCGATCTTCAAGCAAAAATTTGAGAATGAGATCGAGCTTCTGCTTTATGTCATGCCTTAGTTCGCGCCTCACGTCCGTGAGTTCATTTCTGATGTTCGCATAGCCGGCCTTCATACCCGCAACTTCGGTCTTTACCTCTACAACTTCAGTTTCGATCGCAGCAACCTTGGTTTCAATAACTCCAACCTTGGTCTCGATGACGCCAACCTTCTTCTTTATTTCGCCTGTCTCCAAACCGGTTTCCATGATTTGCGCCAATGCTCTTTCCCAAATGGGTTTGGTGTCATATGCGCGTGACTCAAGTTTCTCAAGGCGAGCATCGACCGTATCGAAGCGGGCGTCAACCGCATCGAAGCGAGCGTCGGCAGCATCGAACCGCGCGAACACCCGCTCTTCGAATGAGTTTCTACCAGGAAGATTCTTGGTTGGTTCTTCGTTCATTCAGGGTTAAATTATCGGCCGGAATCAGATAACTATCAAGGAGAAAAGTCCCAACTTCTCGAGCCGTTCACATAGCGCACTTTAACTCTCTTAGCAAATCCAAAGCTGCGAACTTTAGTGCTCGATTAGAGCGTTCGGGTAACTTTTGATAGCGACCTTGGCGCGTCGGGATCGAGGCCCTTCGCCTCCGCCAGCAACGCGGCGAACAGTTGGGCTGGGATGATGTAGGGTATGGGCGCGACGAATTCATCAATCTCGCGGGGCATGATGATCGAGCGCGTACACATCGCGGCGGCGTACAGATCGCCGGTGATCGCCAACGTGTCGGCGCGCAGTTCGCTTAGCCGAACAATCAGGTCTTTGGTGCCTTTTAGCATGACGCCCGGCGGCGCGAACAAAATGACCGGGAAGTGACGTTCGATCATGGCCACCGGACCGTGCAGAAAATCAGCCGATGAAAATCGCTCGGCGACGACGTAGCAGGTTTCCATCAATTTGAGCGCGAACTCGTAAGCATTAGCGTAAGCAAGTCCGCGACCGACCACCACGCAGTTTTCCATGAACACATAGCGTTGGACGAGTTCCAGGATCGCGGGTCTCTGTTCCAACGCCCGGGCAGCAAAGTCCGGAACAGCCTCGAAATCAATAGTGCGGCCATCCTTCGCGAGCGCGGCAGACAACATGTAGAACAGAATCATTTGTCCGGTGAAGGTCTTCGTGGCGGCGACCGATCGTTCGCGACCGCCGTGCATCAAGAGTGTCTCGTCCGCCAGTCTGACCATCGAAGATGCCGGCTCGTTCGTAATCCCAACTGTGAAAGCGCCGCACTCGCGGGCGTTCTCCATCACTCGATTGATGTCTTCGCCTTCACCCGACTGCGAAACGCCAACCACCAGCGCGCGCTTAAGATTAAGCTTTGCCTGATAGAGGGTGTGAACCGACGGCGCCGAAAGCGAAACCGGAATGCCGGTCGTAATCTCAAGCAGATAGCGCCCAAAGAGCGCGGCATTGTCCGAACTGCCGCGCGCTACCAGAACAATAAGATCAAGATCGCGCTCTCTGAGCGATGCGCCGAGGCGCTCAATCTTCGCGCGCTCTTCGGCGATGGTTTTCTGAAGCGCCGCAGGTTGCTCGGCGATTTCCTGTAGCATTAAAGACACGTTGGTTTCATCCGATTGTTTAGCAGCAGGCTACCAGTCACCGGTTCGGTCTATGACTGATCCTGAACGACAACCGTGGCGCGCCATTGTATTCCCCCTTAGTTTCAGGTAAATAGGTCGTCCGTTCCTGGCTAACCGACAGCAGAATTATGGCGACCATAAGCGCCGTCGACTCGATGAAAACCACTCTAACACGAACCCTGCTCTGGCGGCTGACGATTGTCTGCTTCGTTGCCCTGACGTCGGGGACCACGCGCGCACAGTCAACGGCATTACAGATCATACCTCAGCCCAAGCAGTTAAGGGTGACGCGAGAGTTGTTTCACCTCAATCGTGACACGCGCCTCGTTATGGCTGACGCGCGATCAGAAGAGGATCGTTTCGCCACTCAGGATTTCATCGACGACATGAAAGACACCGCGTCGGTGGTGCTCAGTATCGGAAAAAGCAAAGGACGCGGCGCGATCCTGGTGGGTCGATTAGACTTGCCGCAGATCCAACAGGCTTTGAAACAATTCGGCGGCGCTCCGAATACGAAGTTAGCTGACGAGGGCTACGTTCTGTTCGTCGGCCCTAATCAGGTGATAGTTGCCGGACAGACTGCCGCCGGAACTTTTTACGGGCTGCAAACACTGAAACAACTGGTGCGCGGCGAGGCGACGACGGCCTTTATTCCCGGCGTGAAGATTGTCGACTGGCCTACGATGCATTGGCGCGCGGTGTCCGATGACATCAGTCGCGGGCCCGTGCCCACCGTCGACTACATCAAGCGACAGATTCGCACCGAAGCATTTTTCAAACTCAACATGCACTCCTTTTATATGGAGCACACGTTCGCCAGCGAGTCGCATCCGTTGATCGGACCGCCGGGAGGATCGCTTACGCCGCCTGAGATTCGCGAGTTGGTTGTTTACGCGCGACGCTTTCATGTCGAGTTGGTGCCGGAACAGCAAACGTTCGGTCATCTTCACAAGGCGCTCAGGCTCGAAAAGTATGCAGAACTGGCTGAGACTCCTTACGGTGATGTGCTCTCGCCGCAACAACAGGGAAGCTACAAACTGGTCGCTGACTGGTACCGCGAGTTGAACGAACTATTTCCCGGACAGTTCTTTCACATTGGCGCCGATGAAACCTTTGAACTTGGCGAAGGCCAGAGCAGGGAGGCCGCCAGAACGCGTGGAGTCGGTGCGATTTATTTCGAACATCTCAACCGGGTGCGCGATGTCTTGAAGCCTTACAACCGCCGGTTAATGTTCTGGGGTGACATCGCCCTGCATCATCCCGATCTGATCGGCAACATTCCCAAAGACATGATCGTGATGAACTGGCAATACGGCGTCCGCGATGACTTTGGAGACTCAATCAACCCATTCAAGTCTGCCGGTCTGGAACAGTTTGTTTGCCCTGGCGCGCAAAACTGGAACCAGGTTTTCCCCAATCTCGACGCGGCCACAAAGAACATCGTGAATTTCGTGCGCGATGGGCAAAAGGCCGGCGCAATCGGAATGATGAATACAACCTGGGACGACGATGGCGAGTCTTTGTTTGAAATGGCCTGGTACCCCATCGTGCTCGGGGCGGCAGCCTCCTGGCAGGAGGGAACAGTAGACGTTGATAAGTTCGATCACGATTTCGATTGGGCGTTCCTTCGCCATGACGGTGATCAGTTTGTGAAGGCGGAACGGGCCCTGGGCAGCGTAAACGCACTACTTGGGGTGGGTTCCACCGACGAGTTGTTCTGGCGCGACCCTTTCACTAGCCAGTTCCAAAACCAAGTGCGCAACCAGGCAGAGCGTACCCGGAAGCTGCGCCTGATGGTCGAAGACGTAGCCGAATCATTGTCGCGTAACGAGGGCCGCGCCCGGCGCAACGCTTCGGCAATCGCGGCGATGAAGTTCGCGGCACAGCGATTCGACCATCTGGGACGGCGGATGGAGGTGATGCAACGATTCAGTGAACAGTACTGGGATGCATATCTGAATTTGGGGGACCGCGTGAAGACGAGGAAGCTACGTTATTACAGCGGCGCGAGTTACAACAACCTGCGCGAGATGGCCGAAGAGCTTTCCATTTTGAAAGAGAGTTACCGCCGGCAATGGCTGACAGAAAACAGACCTTACTGGTTGGACAGTGTTTCCGCTCGCTACGATCAAATGATTTCGATCTGGCTGGCGAAGAGTCGCGCCACTGGTGAAGCGCTCCAGAAGTACGAAATCACCTCGACGCTACCGAATCCGGAAGAGTTTGGCTTGGGCACCAGACCCGGCATGCCGATTCAGAACCGGTAGTGTATCCGCAGATTACGCCGATTAGAGACAATGAGGAGAAGACAAATGGCAACTTACATTACGCTGCTTAGTTGGACTGAGCAGGGCATGGCAAAGATTAAGGCCAGTTCCAAACGGCTCGATGCCGGCCGAAAGGCATTCAAAAAAGCCGGCTGCGAATTGAAAGAGGTTTATCTGACGATGGGCCCTTACGATCTCGTGTGTGTCATCGAAGCGCCCGATAGTGAGACCGCAGCCAAAGCGATCTTGTCACTGGGTGCGGCCGGGAATGTGCGGACGTTGACGATGCCGGCGTTCACGGAAGATGAGTATCGAAGGATCATCGACTCGCTGTAGATCAAAACGAGCCGCGGATTCTCGCGGATGAACGCGGATCATGAAACGAGTGGCTTGCTTTTTCTATCAGCATAAATCCGCGTTTATCTGCGGCTGATATATCCCGGTCCGCGCAGCACCCGTCCGGCCAGCGCCGACGTGCGCCGGCCCTTATCTACTTCGATCTGCCCGTTGACGATTACGAAGTTGATGCCCACGGGATATTGATTCGGCGCTTCAAAAGTCGCGCGGTCGATTACCGTCTTCGGATCGAAGATAGTGATGTCGGCAAAGTATCCTTCGCGCAACAACCCGCGGTTCTTTAGACCAACGTTCGAAGCCGGCAGGCCGGTCATCTTGTGAATCGCAAACTCCAGCGGCATCAGGTGCTGGTCGCGAACATAGCGTCCCAGAATTCGCGGATACGTGCCCCACCCGCGCGGATGTGATTTCGATCCGGCCAGCGGACCATCCGTGGCTCGCGCGCCATTGTCGGTACAGATGCTGACGAATGGTGACTTCAGTGCGGCCTGCATATCGCTTTCCTGCATCATGAAAAAGATCGCGCCGGTCTGGCCATGATCGGCGATGATAAAATCAAGCAACGCGTCCAGCTGTTCTTTGTTTTGTGCGGACGCGACCTCGGAGAGACGCTTGCCTTGCCAGTTTTCCAGCTCACGGTTGACTACTGAGGCGATCAGAATGCCGCCCGGCCCGCCGCTACCGAGATAGATGTTCTCCCAATCTTTGGCATCAGTTGTTATTTCTCTTTTTAGCCGCGCGCGTGTCTGCGGATCTTTCAGCCGCGCAATCATCCGATCGGTCCCACCTTCCAGCGCCCAGGGCGGCAAGCAAGCACTCAGAGACGTACTGCCGGCAACGTACGGATAGACGTTGGCCGTGATCTTCAGACCCTGTCGCCGCGCGGCCTCAATACGGCGCAGCATCTCAGGCATGCGGCCCCAATTCTTTTTATAAGCTGTCTTGAAGTGCCAGATTTCGGCGGGAATATTTGCGCGCCGCGCAATCTCGAAAACTTCTTTCATCGAATCGTCAATCGCGTTCGCTTCGCTGCGCTGGTGAGTGATGTAGATGCCGCCGTACTGATGAGCTACTTTTGCCAGCTCGACAATCTCATCGGTCTTCGCAAAACGCGCCGGCACATATTGAAGCGAAGTCGAGACTCCCAGCGCTCCATCTTTCATGGCCTCGGCAACCAGCTTTCGCATCTGTTCCAATTCCGCGGGAGTTGGCGGGCGGTCATCATAGCCGATCACGTATTCGCGAATCTGGGTGGCGCCGACAAAGGTGCCGAGGTTTAAGCCAGAGCCTTGTTTTTCCAAACGACTGAAATACTGGCGCAGGGTTCGCCAATCAACGGTGAGTTTGTAACGCCGGTTGAAGTCCTCCTGCTCTTTGAGAATCCGATCGTTAAGCGGGGCGATCGATTCGCCTTCACCGGTGATTTCGGTCGTGACACCCATCATCACTTTGCTCATCGCGCGCGGATCGATCAACAGGAAAGACTCCGACTGACCCAACATGTCGATAAAGCCGGGCGCGACTATCTGCCCGCGGGCATCGATGGTTCGTTTTGCCCGCGCTCCCGCGAGATTGCCTACGCGCGCAATGCGGTCGCCTTTGATGGCGACGTCGGCGGCGAAAGCCGGACGGCCTGAACCGTCAACAACCCGGCCGTTACGAATTATGAGATCGTACTCGGACGACGCTGCCTCGCTTGAGAACGGCTGCACAGACATCAGAAGCATGGTCACGAGAGTTAGTGCGAGTGAAATTCTGGTTATCATGATCTCACCATCCGGATTTGAAGATGCAGGACGAGAAATCCTAATCGTTCGTTGACGACCTGTCCAGTTTCAGAAGCGGTAGCGACCGGATCCTGCATTCAACCTGCGATTATGATCTGCTCAGGAAAAGACTTTCCAGGGACGGTTAGTGTCTGGATCCCGTCCCTACCGCTCCCGGTTCTGTAACGACTCGTCCTTCGCTGGCGAGTGATCTCAATCCAGGATTTGAACTGAAGTAAAACCTCTACTCTTGGCTTAAAAGGAT